>ERZ1292640.2224-Hain-H43-02um-R1-2224-length-15630-cov-5_pt1 | contig 15630 bp, 11 predicted proteins | sample MGYA00564404_ERZ1292640 | MGnify/ENA primary metagenome ERZ1292640 (study PRJEB36523, sample SAMEA6512636) | groundwater metagenome | collected 2019-01-08 | study: AquaDiva: Metagenomics assemblies of 32 groundwater samples
CTGCGTGACCTCGGGGACGAAATCGGTCCAGCCGGACTTTGGATCGAAGGCGACCACGCCGCCCTCGCACTCCTCGTCGGTGAGGTAGAAGTATTCAGAGTGAGCGAGGAAGGGGTAGGTCTGGTCCATGCCACCGGGGATGCCGATCGCTTCGCCGGCGCCGACGAGCAGCAACTCGTCCTTGAGGTCCAAGGCCTTGGCGATGGTGGCACGGCGGGCGGCAAGATCGGGTTTGGGCGGCGTGGGGCTTTGCGGCATAGGAACCGAGTGTAGCGGTGTGTCTGGGGCGGCCCTCGCGGGAGTTCTCGGACAGGGTGCGCTGCTACACCTGGGCCCGGGGATCCTGTACAATGAGTCCATGGCGCTGGGTGTGTTTCTCATCGATCGCGGGTGGATCTCCAAGGAGCTCCTTGACGCTGCCGCTGCCGAGGCAACGGCCGCGGGGGAGCGGCTGGACCGGCATCTGACGCGGACGGGACTCGTGGCACGCGAGCGGGTGCTGGCCGCCCTGGCCGACCAGTTCCAGATGCCGATGATCGACCTGTCGACGACGGTGGTCGATCAGGCGGTGCTGAGTCTGGTGCCGGCGAAAGTCGTGTACGGGCAGCGGTGCGTGCCGGTGGCGCGAGAGGGCTCGACGCTCACAGTGGCGACGAGCGACCCCTTCGACCTGTCGGTGATCGACGAATTGCGGCTGGTCACGGGGCTCTCGATCGAGGCGGCCCTGGTCGACGACGACGAGCTGCACCAGTTCATCCGTGCAAACTACGGCGTGGGCGGGGACACGCTCGACGCGATGAGTGCGGGGCTGGCGGAGATCAAGGTCGGCAAAGGGGAGAACGACGAGCTGGAGGCGGCGCAGGAGGCGTCGGTCGTCAAGCTCGTGAACGACGTGCTCACCGAGGCGGTGGGCGAGCGGGCGACGGACGTGCACGTGGAGCCCTATGAGCACGAGCTGGTGGTGCGGTACCGCATCGACGGCGTGCTGCAGCGGGCGAACGTGCCGCAGACGATCAATCGGTTCGGCGCCGCGATCATCAGCCGTCTGAAGATCATGGCGAACCTGAACATCGCCGAGAAACGCAAGCCCCAGGACGGACGGATCACGTTCAGGGCCAGGCCCAGCGGCAAGCCGCCCGAGGAGTACGACCTTCGCGTCTCGACGATCCCGATGCTCTTTGGCGAGGGCGTGGTGCTGCGTATTTTGTCGAAGGCGGCGGTGCTGATGACGCTGGACCAGCTGGGGATGCCCTTGGGGATCAGGACGAGCTGGGACGCCCTGATCAACAGGCCCCACGGGATTCTGCTGGTGACGGGCCCGACGGGCAGCGGCAAGAGCACGACGCTGTACGCGAGTTTGAACCGGATCGTGTCGGATGAGATCAAGGTGATCACGGTGGAGGACCCGGTGGAGTATCACGTCAAGGGCGTGAACCAGATCCAGGTGAACCACAAGGTGGGGCTGGATTTCTCGATGGGGCTGCGGTCGATCCTGCGTCACGATCCCGACGTGGTGATGATCGGCGAGATCCGCGACAAGGAGACGGCCGAGACGGCGGTGCAGGCCTCGCTCACGGGGCACCTGGTCTTCAGCACGCTGCACACCAACGACGCGGCGGGCTCGACGACGCGACTGCTGGACATGGGCGTCGAGCCGTTTCTGGTGGCAAGCTCGGTCGAGGGGATCATGGCCCAGCGGCTGGTGCGCCGGGTGTGCGACCAGTGCGCCAAGCCCTACGAGCCCAAGATCGGTGAAATTCCGGATGACTTCACGCTGCCGGAGGATCACAAGCTGGTGCACGGGGCGGGGTGCCGCAACTGCCGCAACACCGGGTATCGCGGGCGTGTGGGCGTCTACGAGCTGCTCAAGCTGAGCGACAAGGCCCGCGAGATGATCATGCACCGGACCAACTCACGCGAGATCGCGAATGCGGCCCGCGCCGAGGGAAACCTGGCGACGCTGCGCGAGGACGGGTACGTCAAGGCCGCCGCCGGGCACACGACGCTGGCGGAGGTCGCGTCGGCGCTGGCGGGTTGAAAGGCACTTTCAACACGGAGGTGCACGGAGAAATGCAAAGGCAGAAGGCTGAGTTTGAAGGCTGAAGGCGGAGTTGATTCTGCCTTCTGCCTTCAGCCTTCAAGTTCAGCCTTCGATACTTTCCACTCCCTTCAAAGGACCCTGCCTTCCTCCGTGCCCCTCCGTGTCCTCCGTGTTTCAATTGGCCTTTCAAAATGGCGCAGGAGATTCGACGCGGACGCGTGCGCCCGTCTCGGGGTCGTCGAATTCCAGAACCGTTGCGTGGAGGAGGAGGCGTGGGGAGAGGGATGGGTCGCCGTAGAGCTTGTCGCCGACGATGGGGAGATTGAGGCCGCTCTCGTGGGCGGCGTGCAGGCGGAGTTGGTGGGAGCGGCCGGTGTGGGGCTCAAACTCGATGCGGGACCATGTTGCACCTTGGGGGCCCGGCTCGACGCCGAGAAGCCTCCAGCGCGTGAGCGCCGGGCGGCCGTGCACGTGATCGACGATCTGCCTGGGACGATTGTCGATGTCGGGGCGCATCGGAAGGGAGACTTCGCCCGCGGTGCCCAGCGGACCGATGTCGCCGGCCAGAACGGCGACATATCGCTTGGTGACAGTGCGGGCTTCGAACTGGCGCGAGAGCGTGCGGTGGGCATCGGCGTCGAGCCCCAGCACGAGCAGGCCGGAGGTCTCCATGTCCAGCCGATGAACCGTGAGCGGGCCGCTCGCCGCGGGGAACATGGCGGCCAGTCGGCGCGGGACGCAATCCTGGTTGGCCTCTCCCAAGCCCGGAACCGAAAGCAGTCCGGCCGGTTTGTCGATGACGACAAACCGGCCGGAGGAGTGAACGATTGAGAGAGGCTGGTTCAACGAGCGGGAGCTTGCGGGATCGCGCTCATGATGGCCGCGGCGCGGAAGGGGCCAAAGGGCTGCCAGACGGGGTCGAGCTCGCCCATGATGGTGATGAAGGGGAGGTCAAAGTTTCCCATGCCCAGCTCACGAGCAGCGGGGGCCATGGGGCCAAAGCCCATCATCCGCTGCTGGGCCATGGCGGCGCCGCCGGCGGCCGCGGCGATGATGGGCATGAACTGATGGAGCGTTCCAACCATCGCTCCGCCGGAGATGATCGCGGACTTGTCGCCCTTGGAGAACATAACGATGTCCTCGCCATCCCAGAAGGTGTAGCCGACCGAGGCCCGTGCGGTCTTGGCCAGGTCGTTGTAGAGCGGGACGACCAGACCGGGATCACGGGCGGCGTCGATGGGTGAACGCACGCCGTTGGCGATCGCCGAGCCCACGAGCGACATGACGGTGTACCCGTCGCGGAAGAGGCGGGGCGTGTCGCTGTAGGTGAGGCCGATGAGCGAGCCAGACTTGCCCTTGACGACCTCGGCGACGCGCGGGTTGGAGAGGATTCCGGCGTCGCCCTTGCCCTCGGCCTGGCGGGCGCCGGCGATGACGGCCTGGGGCGTCAGGCCCAGGACGAGCCACTTGGAGGTGGCGGCGTAGGTGAACTCGAGGGGAACGGGGATGCCGTTGATGCGAAGGGTGGTGAGGTCGGTGCTGCCGTCGCGCCAGGGAACGAGCTTGACGTAGGGGGCCGGGGCGCCCGCCATGGCGGTCTCGATGAGCTCGTTGGCCTTGGTAACGAGCTTGGCGTGGGCCGCCATGAAGCGGGCGCGATCGCGCATCTGGAGCAGCACGACCGACGAACCCAGCCCGCCCCCCCCGGTGGAGTCGGACATGTAGTACCCGAACGCTCCGCCCAGGGCGTCGAGGATGTCGGCGCGAAGATCGACGCCGGTGGATTCCTTGAACTGTCCGAGGACTTCTTCGATCTGGGGCGTCTGCTTGGTGGCCTCGTCGATCGCGTCACGCAGGCTTCCCAGATCGCCCTTGGTGAGCGAGGCCATGACCGCGTCGGCGGGGATCGCCTTGTAGTCCGCCTCGGTGAGGGGGTCGGTGGACATGTAGAGGAACTTCTTGAACTTGCCGGCGCCCTCCATTCGGAACGCCGAGACCATGTCGGTCTGCGTCGCGCCCGACTCGAACGACATCTTCATCGCGTCCTCGCCCAGGTATCCCATACGGCGGAACCGGATGTCCATGTCGCGAACCTGCTGGGGAATCGCGGCCCCGGCCATGGTGAGCGCCATCTTCTCGGCGGGCGTGAGGGCGGCAAAGTCGATGCGCCCGCGCATGAAGGGGGTCATTCCCTCGAACTTGCTGGCGGGGAGGGTCATCAGCTTGTCCAGGTCCTCGGCGGCGGGCACGGTGCCGTAGACAACCTCGTTGCGCCAGGCATTGCCCGACTTACGGACACCGATGCTCAGGAGGCCCGGAGGTCCGACGATCACGTCGGTGAAGCCGGTGAGACGCTTGCTCGCCTGGAGCTTGGCCTCGCCGGACTTGAGCAGTCCGCGGATCCGCTCGTGGTTCTTCTTGGCTTCGGCCTCGTCGGAAGCCTCGATCGAGAGGACGATCCCGTACCCGAACAGGCCGCCCGTGGGCTCGCCGGGCTGATAGGCGATGGCAAACTTGGCGGGATGAGCGATCATGCGCGGGACCATGTCGAACAAGGTCGCGGCCTCGGGGGGCATGTTGGGGATCTCGTCGCGCAGCTCGGCGAGCCGGGCGGGGAGCATCTCCATTGCCCGTTTGAGCCCCGCGTCGCGCGGGTCGGAAACCAGGCCGGCCAGGCCGGTGTGCTCCATGACCAGCACGGGCTGGGCGGCCTGCGGGGCGGGTTTGGCGTCCCCCGCCTTGTCCTGGGCAATCGCGGAACCGGCGGAAAGGACGAGACAGGACGCCGAGACGAGCCACGTGCGCACACGATCACGAATCATGGTGAACCTCCATGGAAGAATGCCACTCCGACGAACCAACCTTGGCCCACCACGCTGGGCCCCAGGTTTTATGGTAAGGCCCACCCCGGAGTTTCGCCCAAAGGACGATTCGGGGGCAGATTGCGCGGTTAGGATGGTGTCATGCCCGACCCGTCCCGCGTGCTCATCATCCGTCCCAGTGCTCTGGGGGATGTCTGCCGCTCGGTTCCGGCGGCCGTCTTTGTCCATCGGCACTGGCCCAAGGCGAGGATCGACTGGCTTGTCTTCGATGCTTTCAGCCCGGTGGTGGAGCACCACCCGTGCGTCCAGGGCGTCGTCCGCTTCCACAGGCGGCTCCTGGGGGAAGCGATCTCGCGGGGGCGGATCGGGCCGGTGACCGGCTTTTTGAGGTCGCTTCGCGAGGCGAAATACGACGTGGTGTTCGACCTGCAGGGGCTGGCCCGCAGCGGTCTCTTTACCTGGGCGACCAGGGCCCCCCGGCGGGTGGGGCTTGCAGACGCCCGGGAGCTTGGGTGGCTTGGGTACACCGAGAGGTACCGGATCGCCCACGACATTCACAGCGTCGATCGCATGATGGGCGTCCTCAACGCGGCCGGAGTGCCCACCCACCCCCCCACCGCCGCGGAGCTTCGCTTGTACACCGGCGAGGTGGATCGCCAGTGGCTGGCGGGCGAGCAGCGCCTCGCCGGCCGCAGGTACGCGGTGGTAGCCCCGACCAGCCGCTGGGTCGGCAAGCGTTGGCCCGCCTCACGCTTTGCGGAGCTCGTGCCGCGCCTCTTGAGCATGGGGCTTGACGCGGTGGCGCTCGTGGGGTCCTCGGGCGAGCGGGCTCAGTGCGGCCCTGTGCTCGAGCTTGCGGCGAGCAGCCCCTCGCGCGTCATCGACCTGATCGGCGGCACGACGGTCGGACAGGTGATGGCTCTGATCGAGGGTGCGGCGCTGGTGGTGGCCAACGACTCGGCGGCGCTGCACATCGCCGTGGGTTTCGCACGCCCCTTCGTCGCGCTGTACGGGCCCACGCGCGTGGAACTCGTCGGCCCCTACGGCGGGCGCGAGGGCGTGCTGCAGCATGTCGGACCCGACGAGCCTCTCAACCACAAGGACGCCGAAGCGGGTCAACGGATCATGGAGCGGATCACAGTCGACCAAGCGGCCGACCTCGCCCACCGAGTGCTTGGGGCTCCGCCAGTCTGAGCCGTGGGGCGACTACTTGGGCGCGGGCTTGAGTTTGGCGGTCAGGGCGTCGAACCACTGCTTGGCCTGATTCTGCTCGTAAGGATCGCGGGCGACCTTGGCCCGCTTGGCCAGGATCTCAAGCCCGCGCGGATCGCCCAGATCGACGAGCCCCTGCCCGGCGGCCTGGCGCGAGCGCTGCTCGCGATCGTCGATCATCGACCCCACGACGTTGATCGCAAGAGCCATGTCGTGGCGAGCGAGCTTGACCACCGCGCCCACCGCCGCGGGGCGCGTGCGAGAGAGCTGGCCGGGCTTGGTCAATTCGACGGCCAGCAGCAGGCCCTCCCGTCGGTCGAGGGTAACGACGGCGTCGAGGGCGGCCTGGCGCAGGGCGTCGTCCTGCGAGTCGGTGTGGGCGGCCTCGACGATGAGCGGCATGGCGGCGCCGGCGTTCATCGCGGCGAACCCGCGAAGAATGGCCTGCTGCACCTTCACACTCGGCTCGCGCTTATAGAGCTTGTCGAGGTAGGAGTACGTGCGCTGTCGCGTGATGTCCGTGGCGCCGGCCTTGAGCGTCGCGAGTTCGGCCAGGGACTTGACAATCGCCTCGCGGATCTGCCACGCCTTGATGTTCTCGGTGCTCAGCGTGAAGAGGTCGCGGGTGCCGCAGGCCGCAAGCACGTCGACAGCGGCCCGACGGACGGGAATGGGCGCCTCGAGATCACGAACAATGCCCGCGACAGCAATCTGTCCCGCGTCGCCGGGCTTGGCCGTCTTGAGACCACGCAAGCCCTGGAGCCTGGCGTTGAGCGTGGGGCCGTCGGTGGCCAGGACGACCGACGAGGCGGCGGGGTGCTGGCACTTGACCTCGGCGAGCACGGTGAGCTCGGGGTCGAAGGCGATGGCGTCGGGCTCGCCATCGAGGGCGAGGGAGGCGGTGGAATCGCGCCCATCGAAGAAGAGGGTGGTGGTGCTCCATCCGCTGGAGCCGGGCGTGTGGGCCCAGACAGGAAGCCGGAACTCGAACGCGGGATTGTCGGGATTGATGGTCTGGGTCTGAGTCGCCGAGATCTGAAGCGCACCGGCGACGGGGTCCCACGCGGCCGAGACTTTCACACGAGGGATGTTGGGGCGCTGGACCCACTGGGCGAAGAAGAGCTCAAGATTGACGCCCGACACATCTTCCAGTGCCTTGCGGAAGTCGTTGGTCTCCACCGTCCTGAGGCGGTGGCGATCAAAGTAGAGGCGGACTCCCTCGAAGAATGGCTTGTCGCCAAGCCTGGTCCGCAGCATGTGGAGGACGCTCGCGCCCTTGCTGTAAGGATTGGCCTGTCGGCGGAAGGGCTCCCACGGATCGGCGTAGGTCTTGCTCGCCATCGCGGGGGTCTGGGGGAGCGAGCCGGTGTCGTTGGCGATGATGGCGTCGAAGTTGTCGCGGACGCCGGCCTCGTAGGCCGCCCGCCCGTCGCGCTGCTCGAACAACAGGTGAGAGGCGTAGGTCGCCCACCCCTCGTTGAGCCAGATGTGCTCCCAGGTGTTGCAGGTGATCAGGTCGCCAAACCACTGGTGGGCGAGCTCGTGGCTGATGAGGCCGTCCAGATCGTGGTCGAGTAGGCTTCGAGCGTCGAGAATGGCGGTGTCGTAGAGGGAGGTGGCGGAGGTGTTCTCCATGCCGCCGCTGCCGAAGTTCCAGACGACGAGCTGGGCGTACTTGTCCCAGGGGTAGAACTGCCCGGTGAGGCGTTCGAAGAGGCTGACCATGTTGGCGGTGCGTCCGAACGTGGCCCGGACGTCGTGGCCGCGGCCCAGGGGCGCGTACACCGGCATGGGGAGCTTGGGGGTGCCGACGTCGACCACGTCGAACTTGCCGACCACCATGGTGACCAGGTAACTGACGTGCGACTTGTCCTGGACCCAGCGGAACTTGTCGTAGGCCTCGAGCGTTGTGCCACCGATGCCGTCGGGGCGCTCCAGGACGCGCCGGGTCTGCTCGGCGAGCCATCCGTTGGAACAGACGGTGAATCCCTGAGGCACGGTGACGCTGAGCTCGCTCGTCATGCGCTCATTGGGGAAGTCGTGGCAGGGGAACCAGTAGCTGTTGGTCTCGGGCTGGCCCTGCGTGTGGATCTGCGCCGGGCGTCCGGGCCAGTCGGGGGATTCGGGGGTCCAAAAGAGACCGCGCGGCGTGTCGTTCACCTCGTAGGTGGTGACGATCGCCGTGGACACGCCGGGGGAGAGGGGCGGGTTGCAGTCGATCGTGAGGCGCTGGCCGTCGTGCCTGAACGACGCCCTGCGCCCGGCGACGGTGACGCCCGAGATCGACAGGAGCCTGGCGTCGAGCGTGACCGAGGACGTGGGTTTGTTGATCGCCCGGACGGCGAGCGTCTGCACGCCGCTGAACCGGGGGGTGTTCATGTCCAGGATCGTGAGATCGAGGCCCATGTGGACGAAGTCAACGCCCGGGCCCAGGGGCCTGTTGCGGGTGTCGCGCCCGGGCGCCGGGTCGACGGGCGCGCCGGCCTTGCCCGCGGCGCACTCGCACTGAACGTCGTCGGGTCGGGTGGGAATGGCGGATGCCAGGCCCGCCCACACGATCGAAGTTCCCGCGAGCGTCCATGCCCGCACGCCGTTCCCGCTCTTCATGCCGCGAGTGTTCATCGCTTGGAATTCCTGTTCAAGGCTCGAGGGTGGATCTCAGTGTTGACGCCCGCTCAGTGCCCGGGGTGCGAAGCGACGACGGTGCCGGAGGCCGCGTCGCGGAGGATCGGATCGGTGGTTGGATCGTCGATAAGCCTGGTGATGGCCTGGCGAGCGCCGGGCTCGCCCATCTGCGCGAGTGCTTCGGCCGCCTGGGCCTGCGCGATGACCGTAGGCCCATCCTTGAGTTGCTCCATCCACATCGCCAGAGGCTTGCTGATGCGATACACCGCGAGGTTGGCGATCCTGGGATCGAGCACGACGTCGGTCGGCTTGGTGTCGAGCTTGAGGGTCAGCCTGGCGGTCTTGTCTTCCATCTCTATCACCGCGCTGCGCGTGCCGCCGCCTTCAAGCTTGATGACAACGGGGATGGCCATCTCGTACGCCGGGTTGTCGATGTTGACGGTCTGGGTCTGCTCGGCGTCGATGGTGAGGGTGCCGTCGGTGAAGTCGAGCTTGACGTCGAGCCTGGGGAGGCCGGGGCGATAGGCCCACTGGGCGAAGAAGTGCTCGAGCGACTGGCCCGACTCGGCCTCCAGAGCCTTGCGGAAGGAGGTGGTGTCGCCCAGGCCGAGCTGGTTCTCGCGGAGGTACCTGGCGACGCCCTTGTAGAACGCGGGCTTGCCCAGGCGCTCTCGGAGCATGTGGAGGACGCAGGCTCCCTTGGAGTACACGTCGTCGGGCTTCTGGAATGGAGCGTCAGCGTTGCGGTAGCGGTTTGAGACCATCGGGATCGCACGGGGCAGGGAGCCGCGGTTGCTCAGCCGCTGACGGCTGACGAATCCGGCGATGGTCCCCAGATACCTTTTGTCGGCCGCATCGGGGTTGGAAGCGCCCCCGGCAGCCTCTTCGTTCCACAGCGCCTCGCAGTAGCTGGCCCAGCCCTCGTTGAGCCAGAGGTGTTCCCATCCGCGGCAGGTGACAAAGTCGCCGAACCACTGGTGGGCGAGCTCGTGGCTCACGATGTCGTCCATCTGGCCCCGCTTGGCGTTGCCCAGGGTGGCGAACATGGTGGTGGCGGAGGTGTTCTCCATGCCGCCGTTGAACGTGCGGACCAGGACCTGGGCGTACTTGTCCCACGGGTAGGGCTGCTCGAAGAGGCGGCTGAAGAGGGCGATCATTTGGGGCGTGTTGGCCATCGCCTCGCCCGCTTGCTCTTCCTTGCCGATGGGGACGTAGGCGAGCACGGGGAGCGGCCCGCCCGCGTCGCGGGACCTGGTCTGGTCCACGGGCTTGCCGGGCTCGGCGAGGTTGATGATCGAGTACTTGCCGACGACCATCGTCACCAGGTAATAGACGTGCGGCTTGTCCTGGAGCCAGTGGAACGTCGCGACTCCGGTCGTCTCGTCGATGTTCTTGGAGACCAGACGTCCGTTGGAACTGACCTCGTACTCCTTGGGGACCTTGGCGATGATCTCGGTGGTCGTTCGCTCGTTGGGGAAGTCGTGGCAGGGGAACCAGAGGTGGTTGTGCTCGGCCTCGCCCTGGCTGTAGATCATCGGGCTCTTGTCGGTCTCGCTCGTGGCCTCGTCGTTGCCCTTGAGCCACGTGAGCCCGTCGCGACGGTTCTTCTCAAAGGTGCAGCTGTACGTCGTCTCGATCTGGAACGGGACGTCCTTCTCGGCGGCCTCGGGAAGATCGATCGTGAGCCACTCCTCCTCGTGCGTGAACTTCAGGTCCGTCACCTTGCTCTTGGCGTCCGCGGCCAGCAGGCGGATGGACTCGATCTTGATTTCCTTGCCGCAGTCGAGCTCAACGACGCTGCGGGCCTTGCCTCTGGCCGCGAGGGTGAGCGTTTGCACGCCCGTGAACCTGGCCTCGGTCATCCCGCCCAGGTCAACCTGCAGCTTCATGTGCCTGTGGTCGAAGAGGACGTCGGGCGGCCAGTTGGCGTTGAGTGCACCGGTCTTGGAGTCGATCCGGGGGTCTTCGGCGACGGGCTGGGCGTCCTGAGCAAAGGCCACGCACCCGGCGGCCAGGGCCAGGATCAGGGCGACGCCCAGGTTGGTGCGAATACGGCAGGGGGAATGCGGATTCATGCGACGGTGGACTCCTTGCGGTGTGGCAGAGACGCTGAACGCGGCGTGCCCGGGGCGAACCCAGCGTGGAAAGCATATCAACTCGGCGGGTCCGATAGGGACCCGATCAGGGCATGGGCCAGCGAATCGGTCGATCTTTCGTTGCCCGAACCCCCGTGCGACGCCTTGCTGCCGAGAAAACCGTCCACGGGGTGGTACACTATCTCATGCCCACCCAGCCGACTCAGCACCCAGGCCGTCGTTGGCAACCCGGAGAGTCAGAGGTCGTCCTTCGACCCCGGTCGATCGCCGCCTCGCTGCAAGGCTCGGGCGAACCCCACTCATCGGACTCCGACGACACCTCCTCCAAACGCGGGGGGCTCTTGGCGTCGGTGGGCGATTCCTCGATCGAGAGCGAGTTCCACAGCCCGATCCCCGAAGGGTACGTGCGGGGAGCCCACAAGTACGTGATCGTTCTGGGCACGGTCATGTCGGGGCTGGGCAAGGGGATCTTTGCCAGCAGTCTGGCGAAGATGCTCAAGGACAAGGGCCTGTGCGTCGCCCCGATCAAGATGGAGGGGTACCTCAACATCGATTCGGGGACGCTCAACCCGTTCCGGCACGGCGAAGTTTTCGTGCTCGACGACGGGACCGAGTGCGACATGGACCTGGGCACGTACGAGCGGCTGCTCGAGCAGAACCTGACGCGGCGCAACTTCACGACCAGCGGGCAGATCTACAGCCAGATGCTCGACCGCGAGCGCAAGGGCGGGTATCTGGGACGCGACGTGCAGATGATCCCGCACGTGACGGGCGAGGTGAAGCGCAAGCTCCGCGAGCTTGCGGTGCGGGGAGATGGAACGCGTCCGGCCGACGTCGTCTTTGTCGAGGTGGGCGGCACGGTGGGCGACTACGAGAACGCCTTCTACATCGAGGCGATGCGCGAGCTCGCGTTCGAAGAGGGCCCCGGCTCGACGTGCTTTGTCGCCCTGACGTACATCATCGAGCCCCCCGCGCTGGGCGAGCAGAAGTCCAAGCCGGCCCAGCTTGGGATCAAGCGCCTGATGGAAGCGGGCGTGCAGCCCCACATCATCGCCTGCCGGGCGAGCCGCCCGTGCCAGGAAAAGGTGATGCAGAAGATCGCGATGTTCTCCAACGTGCCCCTGCGGCGCGTGTTCAGCATGCACGACCGCGAGTCGATCTACACGATCCCCGAAGAGATGCGCCAGGAAGGGCTCGACCGCGAGATCATGTCGATGCTCGGTCTCCACGACCGCGTCGACGTGGCCCACGAGGACAAGGCCCGCGAGAAGTGGAACACCTTCGCCCAGCGACTCGTCGCCCCCAAACGCCACCACATCGAGGTCGGCATCGCCGGCAAGTACGCCAACCTCCGCGACGCCTACGCCTCGATCGACAAGTCCCTGGAGCACTGCTCGGCCCACCTCTCGTGCAAGATCGATGTCCGCTGGCTCGACACCACCGACATCAACGACCTGAATGTCGCCGACCGCCTCGAGGGGCTCGACGGCGTCATCGTCCCGGGCGGCTTTGGCACGCGGGGTGTCGAAGGCAAGATCTCGACCGTGCGGTACTGTCGTACCAGGCGTGTGCCGTACCTGGGCATCTGCCTTGGGTTCCAGGTCGCGGTGATCGAGTACGCCCGCAACGTGCTGGGCCTCCGCGGGGCCAACAGCACCGAGTTTGTTCCTGACTCGCCCTACCCGGTGATCAGCGAATTGCCCGAACAGAAAAAGGTCGAAGGCCTGGGCGGCACGATGCGCCTTGGCGCTCAGGACGTCGCGATCGTGCCCGGCACGCTCGCCCACTTCCTCTTTGGTCAGGCGAGCACCGTCCGCGAGCGGTTCCGCCACAGGTACGAAGTCGACCCCGATTTCCTGGGCAGGCTTGAGGCGGGCGGAATGGTCTTCTCCGGACGCCACCCGACGCGCCCCATCATGCAGGTCCTGGAACTCCGCCAACCCGCCGACCCCGCCCACCCGGGCGCCAACGAGCACCCGTACTTCATCGGCGGACAGTTCCACCCCGAACTGACGAGCCGCCCGCTCCACCCCCAGCCGATGTTCATGGGCCTGATCGCCGCGTGCGTTGCCCGCAAGGTCCCCGACCTGACCAACGACCCCGAGGTCGCCCGCTGGACGCGAAGGCAAGCGACGCCGCAGCCGGCGTAGAGCACCGTCTCAACAGGAGCGTCGACATGGGATTACTCGAGGGTATTTTCTCAGATCAGTTCACTATCGCTCGCCTCGATCGTATCGAGCGCAAGCTCGATCTCATCATCCAGCACCTGGGCATCGCTGATGCCGAGCGCGACACGGTGCTCACGAAGGTCCTGGATCTCGCCAAAGACCCTAAGAAAAAGATCCAGGCGATCAAGCGGTATCGCGAGCTTACCGGCGCGGGGCTCGCCGAGGCCAAGGCGGCGGTTGAGGCGATGGCCCGGTGACCCGAGCCGCTACGGGCGCGAGAATACCACAACCTGTCCGTTGGACTCTGCGGTCAGCGACCGTCCCGACTGGGCCACGATCGTGAGCGTCCAGGGCGCGAACGCCGACTGGAGCGGCTTCCCATCTGCGCCCGTGCCGACGGGGGGTTCGGGCGTGAAGCTCAGTGACTTCTCGCCCGTACGCTTCCAGAGGCCTCGCTCGGGCGCCGGCCTGAGTTCCTGCGGCGTCGAGGGGCTCACGGCTTGCACGTAGTGCCCGTCGGCCATGATGATCAGGGCGGTGCGGCGGTCGGGAAACTGGCTGAGCCAGGCCCCCACCATCACCTCACGCTTGGTGCCCGCTTCGGTGGGTTCGGGCTTGGCGCCCTCCGCGGGCTCGGGCGCGGCGACCGGCGCGTCGGTGACGACCTCGCCACTTCCCAGGTCCAGGAAGGGGATCACGCTGTCGATGCGCCCGATGGTGCGGCGGAGGGCGGCAAGGTGCACGTCCAGACGCGTGAGCGAGGCTTGAATGGGGTTGAGCACGGCCAGCCGCTTGTCGACGCCGTCGAGCGAGCCATTGGTCGTGTCGATGCGCGCGAGACCCTGCTGCACCTCATCGATGGACTTGTTGGTCTGGGCCAGAGCCTTGTTGGTGTCGACAAGGGACTGATTGGTCTCGTCGAGCTTCTGGAGCGAAGCCTGCACCTCGCCCAGCTGCTTGTTGGCGCCCCGGAGCTCGTCGCGGATCTCCCAGACGACGCAGCCGGGGAGGAATGAGAGCACGGAAATCGAAAGGAGCAGCGGAGCGAAGAGCTTCATCGGGAATACTACCCGGTGACCCGTGGGCGATCATCCAAGCAGAGTTCAGGGTTCGGTCCAGTCGTCCATGCGCTTGCGCAGCTCGGCGATGTGCAGGCGCAGACTGTCGATCTCGAGCTTGGCCTTCTCAACCATCAGCTCGTGGTACTCCTTGCCCGCCTCCTCGCGATCCTTGATGCCGTCGCGCGTCGACGCCTGGGTCTCCAGGAGCTGCACCTCGGCCTTGAGTTTGGCGATCGTCAGCTCGTTCATCTGGCGGTGCAGGGCGAACATCACCGCGTCTCGCCCGCCCTCGGCGGGGCTGTTCTCGGCCGCCGCCTGGAGCGCACGATGGGCCTCGGCGACCCGGCGCTCGGCGAGCAGTCGACGGTTGCGCTCCTGCGTGTAGAGGATCCCGATGGGAATGCCCAGCACGCACCCGACCACCATGACCATGGCAACCATGTCGCTGTTGATTTCGGCGAGCTGAAGGAGGGCGAGAGTCATTCGCCGGATTGTAAGCCGGTCAACCCCGGGACCGAAGGATTCACGTCGCGACACTGTCGCGGGGCCCAAAGAGAGAAACGCCCCCCGCTGAGGCTGCGAGGGGCAGTTTCCAAAAATCGGACCTCGGTCACCCACGATCGAATGCCGGAGTCTTGCGCGTTCAGGGCTTGCCGCCCCGGGCGCCGCCCTGGGCGTGCTTCATGCCGTGCTTCTGCTGATGCTTCTGGAGGTGCTTCTTGTGATGGTGCTTGCGGTGGTGCTTCTTGGCGCCATGGGCGCCGCGCTGGACCTGGGCGCCGCCGTCACCGCGGGGCGGATGGGCCCAGGCGAAGCTGGGAAGGAAGGCGAGCGAGGCAATCGCGACGATTGCAGCGAGTTTCATGGTGAGCTCCTTTCGTGAGCGTCGGTCGAGCGTTGAACGGATCCGCGGGCCGCGCTTTCGTTGCGACAGACCCTGTCAGCAAGCCAAACGCTCGTTCGAGACGCCGATTGCGATTCCGCGGGCCAGAGTGCGCAGATCGGATCGGTTTGGCGGGCGCTTGCGCCACCCTGACGCGAGCCGATTGGGGTGCCAAAAAGGGGTCAAAGTTCCACGCGCCGGGTGAACTCACGCCGGTTTTCGGACGACAAGAACCTGTCGGTGCGCCCATCGTCCGCGCCGGCATCCGCACGCCCAGAGGAGACCGTTCCATGACCTCTCGATCTTCGTCGCTCCTGGTTCGCATCGCGTTTGTGTGCGCCATGGCGGGCGCGGCCTCGGGTGTGAGCCAGCCCGAAGCCCCCACTCCAACCGCGTTCACCTACCAGGGTGAGCTCAAGGTCCAAAACATCCCGGGCAACAGCTCCGCCGACATGCGGTTTCGCCTCTACGACGCCTCCCTCGGCGGGACGCAGATCGGGCCGATGATCCAGCCGCCCGCCGCCGCCATCGTCAACGGTCGATTCACCACGCCGCTCGACTTTGGATCCGGAGTCTTCAACGGTGACGCCCGCTGGCTCGAGATCGACGTGCGCGTACCCGCCGGCGGCGGCGTTTGGACCACCCTCGCGCCACGCACCCTGCTCACGGCCGTCCCCTACGCGCTTTACGCGCTCAACGCCTCGTCGGTCGCGGGACCAGCC
>ERZ1292640.2225-Hain-H43-02um-R1-2225-length-15625-cov-46_pt1 | contig 15625 bp, 19 predicted proteins | sample MGYA00564404_ERZ1292640 | MGnify/ENA primary metagenome ERZ1292640 (study PRJEB36523, sample SAMEA6512636) | groundwater metagenome | collected 2019-01-08 | study: AquaDiva: Metagenomics assemblies of 32 groundwater samples
CCCCACCGCGCTCACCCACAAATCCTGCTATAGAGCCAAAAGTAGTAAAGGCGCCTTTGCGCAGCAGGAACGCACGCTGCTTGCCTCGGGCGTCGGAATAAGTGCCGAGAAGGTCGCCCGCCGCGTTGATCTCAGCGGGGCCGTCCCACCAAGTCCATGTTGCGCCGCGTTGAAATTCAAAGAGAGTGAACTTGCCGTCCTTCCATATGTAGCCGTGGTAGGCGTTGTTTTTCTCCTGGACGTGCCCGGCGACCTCGCCGCTGTCGCCAATCCATGTGCCGCAACTCATGTCGTTCGGCAAGGGATGATCGATCGTGATGAAGCGCCCGCCGATCAAGGCCCAGCCGTAATGCTTGGGGTCGTCGGGCGCGAAGTACATTCCGGTCATATCCCCGCTCGAGTTGAGCCCGTACACCAGGGTCTGGTCGGCGCCGGGAAAATCGACCGTGGTGAACCTGCCGGCTTTCAGCAATAAGCCATGCCAGAGATTCCGCTCATCCCGGTAGTGCCCGACCACGTCGCCGGCGTCGTTAATCCCAAACGCCAAGGTGCCTCTGGAGCCGGGGTAGTCGATCACTCCGAAGCTCGTGAGTTGCGCGGCCGCCGCCGGGGCAAGGCCCAGTGCAACCAGGAATACATGTGAAAGCCTCTTCATGTTTGTGCTCCTATCCAAGTTGTAGTCAGAACTTGCGTAATGCCCCGGCTTGGCGAAGGGGTCCCCGAGACTGGGGCACGCCGCTCATAGGGTACGGAAGCCGGGCTGCGAAGTCTTGGGAAAAAGTTGAAGTTTTTCTGTAAGATTTGTAAGAGTGGCCAAGCCGTTGTCATTCAAGCGCTTTTAAGAGAGCAACCTGGCCCACAACGTCTCGCTGCTGCGAAAGACCCTGGGAAGCGATAACGGCGGGGGGCCGTACATCGAAACCGTTCCCAAGCGGGGCTACCGTTTTGTGGGAGAGGTCCTGGCAGAGGCGCCGGAACCGGCTCTTCCAGTCCTACCTGAAGCAGCGGAGGGTCGCCGGCGGCGGTTCGGCGCCCGGACCGCCGTCGTGGCGGCGGCAATAGTCGTGGCTGCCGCGGGCACGCTTTTCTATCTGCGATTTGGAGGCGCGGCCACGCCGCTGGCGAAATCGCTGGCGGTTTTGCCGCTCCAGAACCTGTCCGGCGATCCCGAACAGGAGTACTTCGCGGCCGGGCTGACCGAGGCGCTGATCGGCGACCTGGCCAAGATCAAGACCCTCCGGGTGATCTCACGCACCACCGCCATGCATTACAAGGGCGCCAAAAGGCCACTGCCGGAAATAGCCCGCGAGCTAAAAGTGGACGTAGTGGTGGAGGGCTCGGTCATCAGGGCCGGCGACCGGGTGCAGATCCGCGCGCAGCTCATCCGCGCGGCCAACGACGAACACCTGTGGGCGGAAACCTATGACCGCGACCTACGCGACATCCCCAGCCTGTACAGCGAAGTAGCTCGGACCATCGCCCACGAGATCGGCGTCCAGCTCTCCCCGTCGGAGAAGGCGCGCCTGGCCGCTGCCCGCCCCGTCAACCGCAAGGCCTTCGAGGCCTACCTGCGGGGCCGGCATCACTGGAACAAGCGATCGGAGGAATCGGTCAAGCAGGCCATTGCCTACTTCCGCGCCGCCCTGGAGGAGGACCCCGCCTACGCCCCGGCGTATGCAGGTCTGGCGGATTGCTACAACCAGCTTGGGACCAACCTCGTCGGTTCGCAGCCGCCTTCAGTCACACGTCCGCTCGCCATCGCGGCGGCCTCCAAGGCGCTCGAAATCGACGGCGAGCTCGCGGAAGCCCACGCCGCCCTGGCCTTCGCCAGGCTCTACGACTGGAACTGGTCCGGCGCCGAGCAGAGTTTTCGGCGGGCGATCGAACTCAACCCGAGCTACGCGCCGGCTCGCACCTGGTACGCCAGCTATCTGGTGTACACCGGCCGGACGGCCGAGACGCTCCGCGAAGCCCAACGCGCCCGGGAACTGGACCCGCTATCGGCCATTGTGAATACGCAGGTGGGGTGGATGTTCGCGCTCGCGCGACGGTTACGATGACGCCATCCAGCATTACCGGAGGGTGCTGGAGACGGACCCGGATTTCGTGTGGGCGCTCTGGCAGCTCGGCCAGGCCTATACCAACCAGTCCCGATTTGAAGAAGCCATCGCGACGCTCGAAAGAGCCGCCAGGGTGTCCGGCCGAAGTCCGGCTATTCTCGGGCTTCTGGGGGAAGCCTATGCCCTGGCGGGCCGCACCACGGAAGCGCGAGCACTGCTACGGGAGTTGACGCGGCTCTCGACGCGGCAGTACGTTCCGCCCGCGACCGTCTTCTGGATCGAGGCAGGCCTCGGCAACCACGACGCGATGTTTGAGTGGCTGGAAAAATGCTATCAGGAGCGCTCGAACTACGTGGCCGGTCTCAAGGTCTGGCCCCCGCTGGACCCCGTCCGCGGCGACCCTCGCTACCTTGACCTGATCCGGCGTATCGGTTTTGCCCCCTGAGTGTGCGCCACCCGTGGCGCGGACTTCAGCCCGGAGGGTTGAGCTTCCGTCCGAGATGTGTTCTCATCTAGGGGATATGGACCGCCGCAACTTTATTCAAACCGCCGCCGCCGGCGCAGCGCTGGCCGGGCCACCCCAGGCGAAGAGCGCTCCCAGAAAGGCGCTCATGAAAGCCGGCACCCAGCATGGGCATTCCGACGACATCCTGCGCGTGCTGGCCGGCTTCGGGGTCAACCACATCTGTAGCTCACTGCCGTCGCGCAAGCTCGATGAGCAGTGGTCGGTTGAAGGCCTGACGCGGCTGCGGGAGCGGGTGGAGTCGTTTGGCATCAAGCTGGACATGGTCCCGCTGCCGCTCAGCTCCAGTTACATCGACCGCGGCGAGCTGCCCAACATCATGCTGGGCAAGAGCCCCGAGCGCGACCGCGAGATCGACGACGTCTGCCAGATGATCCGCAACGCGGCCCGGGCCGGCATCCCGGCGCTGAAGTACAACATGACCATTCTTGGCGTGGTGCGGACCGAGTCCACGCCGGGCCGCGGCGGCTCCCGCTACAGCACCTTCGTCTACGACCAGGCCAAGCAGGAACCGCCGCTCACGCAGGCCGGACCGGTCGGCGCCGATATGATGTGGGAGCGGATTACCTACTTCCTGAAGCGGGTGATTCCGGTGGCCGAGGAACACAAGGTGCGCATGGCCTGCCATCCGCACGACCCGGCCATGCCGGACGACAAGGGCTTCCGCGGCGTCCACCGCGTGCTCGGCACGGCCACGGGACTGAAGCGCTTCATCGAGATCAACCCCAGCTCATATCACGGGCTGAACTTCTGCCAGGGGACGGTCTCGGAGAGCCTTCAGGACCCCGGCCGCGAGATCTTCGACGTGATCCGCTACTTCGGCACGCGGAAGAAGATCTTCAACGTCCACTTCCGCAACATCAAGGGGCGCTTCCTGAATTTCCAGGAGACCTACCCCGACGACGGCGACGTGAACATGATCCAGGCAATGCGGGTCTACAAGGAAGTGGGCTACGACGGGATGATCATGCCCGACCACGTGCCGCGCATCGAGGGAGACGTGGGCGGCCGCCAGGCTTTCGCCTTCGCCTTCGGTTACATCCAGGCCCTCATCCAGCTTGTGAATTCGGAGGGCTGAGCGGTGGCGGTGTACGGAGCGGTCACACTGATGGCCATCGCCTTGGCCTATCTCGCCCTGGATGACATCACCACCGGACGCCAGTCGAGCTTCGTCTTTGAGTACAGCGCCCTGCTGGCTGTGACCGCCTGGCTTCTCGGCCTTGCAGCCAGGCTGGCCCGGCGAGGCCAGCGCCTTCTGGGAATCCTGTCCATTGTGGTGCTAGCGGCGGCGGTTGTGGCCCAACGCAGCATCGGCCCCGGGACCAGACCGAGCTTCGCGCCGGAGTATCTGGCGACCGTCGCGTGCATGGCCTGGTTCTGCGTGCTCTCGTGCATCCTTCTCGCCGACGGTGTGCGGCAAACCGCTGCACGCGACGGCGGCTGATTACCCCCGCTGCCCTTGCCTGCGGCCGCCGGTTCTGTACATAATGTACATGTCATGCTCAACGTCAGCGTCGCCGAGCTCCGTGGGCATTTGAGCTCCTATCTCAAGCGGGTGCGGCGCGGCGAGGAGATTGTCATCCGGCAACGCAACGTGGCAGTAGCCCGGCTGGCGCCGCTGCCGGAGTCCGGGCAGATGGACGAAGAGTTGTCCGGGCTTGCGGCCCAGGGTTTACTGCGGCTGCCGGTAGAGCCACCCGACTGGAGAGCGTTCTTCGCCTTGCCCGCGCCCCAGGTCCAGCCGGACCAGATACGAGCTGCCCTCGGGGCGGAGCGTGAGGAAGGTTGACGCTTTCTGGGATTCGAGCGTGCTGGCGCCGCTGTGCGCCAGCCAGCCCGGAAGCGCCGTGGCCAGAACGGCGTTGAAGAGCAAATGTGTTGCCGTGTGGTGGGGCACACCGGTGGAGATGCTGGGAGATCTTCACCGCTTGGCTCGCGACGGCGACATGAGCCGGCAGGATTTTGACAGGGCAGCGCACCGCCTGGCGGCGCTGCGGAAGCAGTGGGTGGAAGTGCTGCCGGCCGCGCGCGTCCGCGAACTGGCTGAACTGTTGTTGCAGCGTCACGTGCTCCGAGCCGCCGGCGCGTTCCAACTGGCCGCAGCCCTGGTGTGGTCGGGCGAGCGCCCTCGAAAGCGGCCCTTCGTTTGTTTTGACCATCGCCTGGCTGAAGCGGCCGAACAGGAAGGGTTCCAAGTAGAAGCAGGCGGCGGGTGAGTTGCCAGCGCACTTCCACAGCGGCAGGCGGGCTAGCGGCTCCTCCCTTGAGGCAGGATGTACACAATCAACCAGGAAATGTTCATGCGCGCTATTCTGGAAGCGCGGAGTCGAACCCCATGCGTACCGCAGGACGACAGATCGTTCATAAGCACTTCCGGCTGGACCAAGACAAGCTCACGCGTGCACGGAGAGCCTTACGGGCCCGCACCGAAACCGAGACGGTCGAGCGAGCTTTGGAAGAAGTGATCGAGGAGCGCCGGCGGAACCGGCTGGCGTGGGCGTCCACCGAGCGCTTCTTCAAGAGCGGCATCGAGATCCGCGACGTCTACGGCAAGCTGGAAGGCTGAGTGCAGCCCGTTTTGCTGGATACTTCCGTCTACGTTGCCGCACTGCGACAGGAAGACCACGTCCGGCTGGCTCTGCGGTCGCTCGCGCGCGGCGCCTTGGTATGGCTGAGTGCGGTCGTGCTTGAAGAACTCTACGCCGGGACACGACCCAAGGATCAGACCGTCATCCAACGCCTGGATCGCGACTTCCGAAGCGTCAACCGCCTGCTGGCGCCGAATCTGAATGATTGGGTGCAGACGGGCCGGGTCCTGTCTCAGTTGGCCCAGAAGTACGGCTCTGAGCAGATCGGGCGTGGCCGCCTCACCAACGACGCCCTGATTGCGATCAGCGCCGTGCGTACAGGCGCCGTCCTATTCACGGCCAACAAACGTGACTTCGCCCGGCTGGCTGAGTTCCGGTCATTCACCTGGCGAGTGCTTCCGCCCGAGGGCTGACCCCGCCGCTCACCAGCCCACCTCCACCTCGTAGTCGCCGGCGCCGCCGCCGGGGTCGCTGACCTCAAACACCAGCCGGTAGCCGTTGCGACTGGAGGGGTACTCGACGATCTCCACCCGCCCGCGCCCGCGCAGCTTGCGCACGGTGGCGCCGGGGCTGTTGCGCCGCGGCAGCGCGCGGGAGAAGGTAGCTCGCTCAGCTTCGACCGGGCCGCCGCCGAGGACCTCGCTCCAGGCGCGGTCGCCTTCCACGATCACCCGTACGTGGCCATCGACGCGTCCGCTCCAGATCAGCCCGCGGCGGGCGATCGCCGGTTCCTCGCGCGAAGGCCGCGTCCAGCTCAGCGTGAACGAATAGTCGCCGGCACCGCCCTGACGATCGCGAATAAGCACCCGGGCCGTGTAACCGTTCTCATCCGATGGCTGTTCGAGCAACCGCACCTCGCCGCGCCCCTCGGTCTCCTCGAGGCTGACCAGCACGCGCTGGCCGGGCAGCGCGCGGCTGAAGCGGAAGCGGTCGCGGCTGACAGGCGCACCGCGGTTGGCTTCGGTCTCGCACTCGCTCCCGCGGCAGCTCACGATGACCTCGTCATCCACGCGCCCGCTCCACCACAGGCGCTCGCCAGGACCGGCGGAACGCGCCGGCTCCGGCGGGCCCAGAAACCCGCGCCCGGAGCGCCAGTGGAAGGCCAGCGAGTAGAACGAGCTGCCGCCCTGGTGGTCGTCGATCCCCACCGATAGCGTGTAGTTGTTCTCCTGGCGCGGCTGCTCCAGGATGCGGACCCGACCACGGCCTTCCACGACCTCCATCTGCACCGTCTGGTGCGACTCCGGCAGCCGCTCGAAGAAGCGGAAGCGCTGGCGCTGCACCGGCAGGCCGCGCTGATCCTCAATGTCGATGCGGTTGCCGCGCACGCGCAGGATGCTCTGCCCATCCACCTGCCCTTCCCAGACCAGTTGCGGCTGCTGCTGGGCCGCCAGCAAAACGGGCAGCAGCAAAAACGCGACAGCATGACCAGTGAGTGTCATTGACTTCTTATGGTACTCCAGGAGTGATGTACATAATCGGCCCCACTATGTTCATGCTAGCCTTACAAAGGGGACTCGAGCACCATGGGCAGCGCAAGGCGACAGATGGTCCACAAGCATGTGCGCCTGGACCAAAACAAGCTCAGCCGGGCACAGAGGCTGTTGGGGGCCGGCACCGAAACCGAGACGATCGAACGGGCTTTGGAGGAAGTCATCCAGGAGCGCCGGCGTAACCGGCAGGCCTGGGCGGCCACCGAGCGGTTCCTCAAGACTGGTATCAAGATCCGCGACCTCTATCGGCAACTGGAGCACTGAGTGCAGCCTGTTTTGCTTTCCGCAGGAATGCACTAAGAGCGGCCTGCGGGATGCGCTGCAGTTTGCCGAAGTTCGTGTCCTCATTGTAGTCCTTCCCTTCCGATTCCTTCCGGCCGTACGAGGTGGGGTCGAGCGGCAGTCCCGCCCTCATTTTCGCCCTTCCGGCCTTACTGAGAATCGTGAGCGTTTCGTAATCCCCGAACCACCGCCCACCGCACGCAAGGAGGCGTTGGTCGCGTGCTTCGACCAATTCAATCATCGAAAACACTTCGAAGTCGAAGATGGTCGGGCTGACCAACGACGGGTTGTCGGGTTGCGGTTCGAGCCTATATGCAATCAGCAGCATGGCATCAGTTGCAGGGTTCACGTTCTTCACGGTGACTTTCTGCGTCAACCGGGCCGACGGCTCGCGCCTGGTTGGAGGTCGTTTCATCTCCAGGGTCGGATTGTCGATGTACAGGAGCTTGAGTTCCACCCGCAAGCCCGAACGGTGCCTGTAATCAGAATAGCCCTCGCGGTCACCCAAAATACCCTCGTGTTTCGTCAGCCCAACTTGCGGAATATCATCAAGGTCGGGTATGGACGCATCCATGAGCGTGCCCACGATGGTCCCAACCTGCGAGGGTTCGAACGCTTTGAGTGCCTTCAGAGGGAGGCTGAGGATTCTAAACTGAATACCAACCAGTGGTTTGAGTTCGTTTCGAAGACAATCAAAAGTCGCGTTTGAGATCCGGTTTGATTGAGACATCGGCAGTCCTTCGGTCGGCTTCAGCATCGAGGGAATCCCGGCGCATGGCCGCTTTCAGGGCAGGCGGCATAACGTCCTCGAGTCTTATCCCCAGCGCCAAGCACCACTGTGCACCTTCGACGAAATCCAACCGCCGTTCGCAGGTTTCGACCTTGGAAACGAACGCCTGCGGCTTGTTCAGCATCAAGCCGAGGTCTCTCTGTTTCAAGCCTTTGGCTTTTCTGGCTCGACGCAGTCGAGCGATGAACTCCATGTATAAGGGATTACGTGCGCCAGACATCGCGATTGCCAAATATTCCGTTCTGGTATGCCATGTGGGCCGTTGAAATCGGGGAACCCTCATGGCAATCCTGCAGCATAGAGCTTATGCATACCAAAATCGTATTTCCGGCGACGCCCGTCTGGCGTCTTGATACGGGGTGCTGTTCGTTGTAAACTGGAAGTGGAGCGAAATCGAAGGTGGCGAAACGGCACGTAAACCGCGTTGGTGATTTCGAATCGCTGTTCATGCGACTTGAAGAGCTGGTGTTGGCCAACTCTGGCGAGGACGAATTCGAAGAGATTTTCAAACTCCTGATTGCGAAGGTCTGGGACGAGCGCAACGCCAAGCCGGGTCGCTTTCACATGCAAAAGACCGCCGACGAGACTTTCCGTTCCATCACGACCCTGCTACGCGAGGCGGCGGATGCCTGGCCGGGTGTCCTTGATTCTTCCCCTCTGCCCCTCCTGACGCCGCAGCACTTAGAGGTGTGCGTGCAGGCAATGGCGCCACACACAATCGCAACGAGCGGCCTGGAGGTCATGGACAACTTCTTCGAATTCCTTGTAAGCCGCACGGCAAAGGGTTCGAAGGGCCAGTATTTCACACCGAGACACGTTGTCGATTTCTGCGTGCGTATGATGAAACCCGGCGCCTCGGACGTCGTATTAGACCCGGCATGTGGCTCGGGCGGTTTCCTGATTCACACTCTTGAGCACCTCCGTCGAAAGGGCGCGGTGGCTGACGAGGACACCAGTCAGTACTGCGCCACTAACCTCTGGGGTTTCGACATAGATGCTCGTGCTGTGAGGGTAGCGAAGGCTCTAATGATTTTGGCAGGCGGGGATGGTTCCAATATCCTCCGGCTCAATAGTCTGCTCAAACCCCATGCGGGCGACCTGTTTAATGGGCCATCCCTGGCCATCGAAGATGTCGTTCGGAGCCGCAGGCGCAACCACAAGGGCTTCGATTTGATTATGACCAACCCGCCATTCGCCGGAGAAGTGCGTGAGAACGAACTGCTCAGCCAGTATGCCTTGTCGAAGCGTCACGACAGAATCGAACGTGACGTCCTTTTCCTTGAGCGCTGTGTTGATCTGCTACGGCCGGGCGGCAGACTCGCGATCGTTCTGCCGCACAATAAGTTCGCAGTAGATTCGTTCCAATACGTGCGGGATTGGCTGCTTAAGAAGGTACAGCCGCTTGCTGTCGTTGGTCTGGGCAGGCACACGTTCCTTCCGCACACGCATCAGAAGGCAAGCATTTTGTTCGGGTTAAAAAATCAGCCAGGAGAACGAGCCCATGATGCGCGGACGATCTTCTTCGCGATCAGCGAGCGCGACGGCAAGAACTCCAAAGGCCAGCCGATCGTTCGCGACGGTGCGCCCGAAGATGGCTCAGCTTGGGACAGGTGGGACCACGATTTCAACGATATTCTGCAAGGCTTCGAGGACTACGAGCAGACTCTGGCGGTGAGATGAACCATGGCGTATTTTACAGTCAAACGGGTGAGCGAACTTGCACGCGGGCACGTGCTGGCCCCCGAGCGGTATGACCCCCGGCGCGGGAGCCTATTGCTGGCAGATGGTGACCTGCTTTCAGTAGCCCTCAGCCGCGTTGCGGAAAGCGCCCGAATGATCGTGGGGCCGGGAACAGACGCAATTACACAGGCCATTATCCTTGACACGTCAGATGCTCGCGAAGGCTTAGTCATCAGCGCGAAAACGCCTGTCGACCGCAACCAGATAGGCAGTGCGAAGAAGTGCGTGAGGGTTGGTGATGTGATCATCTCGAGGCTCCGCCCATACTTGCGACAGGTTGCTTTTGTCGATGCTCGAATACCAAATTGGCGATCAGATGTGGCGTTGGTCTGCTCGACAGAGTTTTTTGTTCTGCGCTCCATTGATGAGCGACCAATCTCGTTCTTGGTGCCGTTCCTCCTATCCGCGCAGGTCCAGGCTATCCTCGCTGCGGCGCAGGAAGGTGGGCACCACCCTCGCTTCAATGAGGCCACTCTGTTCGGTTTACCCGTCCCCAAGGCTGTTCTGGAGAAGCGGGAAGATCTTTCGGCCGAGGTGGAGCTTGCGACCGCCCTTTATCGCGATTCCGAGACGAAATTGTGGTCTTTAGTCCTAGGTGCTGAAGCGGCGATTGCTGGGCTGCGATCTGTCGAAGCCAAAGTTGCCAAGGCCGCTAGCCACCACTCGTAATTCGCCCGGCCGCTCTGGCTAGGGGCTACAGCCTCACGATCTTCTCCGACCGGAAGCGCTTCAGCGCGTTGCGCGTGTCCACGATGAGCCGGGCGCTATCGACGAGCGCAGCGTAATCGAAGGCGGTGTGGTCGGTGACGATCACCACGCAGTCAGCCGCGGCCGCGGCCTCTTCCATGGGCTCGGCCGCAAGCTCCAGCCCGTCCACCGCCAGGCGGCCGACGTACGGATCGCTGTAGCTGACGCGCGCGCCGCGCTTCTGGAGCAGGTGCATGATGTCCAGCGCCGGCGACTCGCGCAGGTCGTCGATGTCCCGCTTGTACGCGACCCCCATGATATGGATGTGCGAGCCGCGCACCGGCTTGGCCTGATCGTTCAGCGCGTTCTGCACCTTCTCGACGACGAACAGCGGCATCTGGCCGTTGATGTAGCCGGCCAGCTCGATGAAGCGCGCCTCGATGCCGGCCTGCCTGGTCTTCCAGGAAAGATAGAACGGGTCGATGGGGATGCAGTGGCCGCCCAGACCCGGCCCCGGGTAGAACGGCATGAAGCCGAACGGCTTGGTGGCGGCCGCGTCGATGATCTCCCAGACGTTGATGCCCATGCGGTCGCACATCAGCGCCATCTCGTTCGCCAGGCCGATGTTGATCATGCGGAAGGTGTTCTCCAGCAGCTTGACCATCTCGGCCACCTTGGTCGAGCTGACCGGCACCACCGTCCCCAGCGCCTGGGCGTAGAACAGCGCGCCCAGTTCCGTGCACCGCGGGGTAATGCCGCCGACCACCTTCGGGATGTTGACCGTCTGGTATTTGGGATTGCCCGGGTCAACGCGCTCGGGCGAAAAGCAAAGGAAGAACTCCTGGCCCACGCTAAGGCCGGGCTTCTCCAGCATCGGCAGCACGAACTCGTCGGTGGTGCCGGGATAAGTCGTGGATTCCAGGATGATGAGCATGCCCGGATGAAGGTAGCGCGCGATCTCGCGGCAGGCGGCGTCGATGTAGCTCATGTCCGGGTCCTTGGTCTTGCGCAGCGGCGTGGGCACGCAGATGTTCACCGTGTCCAGTTCGGTGAGCACGGAGAAATCGGCGGTCGCGCGCAGTTTGCCGGCCTCCACCAGCGGCCGCAGCACGGCGGCGGGCACATCGAGTACATAGCACTCGCCGGCATTGACTTTGGCGACTTTCTCCTCGCCGATGTCGATGCCGGTCACGGTGAAGCCGGCCTTGGCGAATTCCACCGCCAGCGGCAGGCCGACATAGCCCAGACCGACTACGCCCACCCGGGCGGTGCGGCTGCGTATCCTTTGCTCGAGTTGCTGCTGCATTCGATTCCTCTCTTGTTACCAGTAGAATTCCCCTCCGGCCACGATTTCGGCCGGGCCGGTCAAGAACACGTCGGTTTCCCAGCGAAGGTCCAGCGGGCCGGCCGGCGTCAGGACACGGACCGGGCTGGCGGCGACGCCGCGCAGGATGGCGGCCACCACCGCGCCCGTCGAGCCGGTGCCCGAGCTCATCGTCTCGCCCACCCCGCGCTCGTAGAACCTCACCTCCAGCGTGTGCGCGTCCACCGGCCGCACGAAGGAGACGTTGGTGTGGCGGGGGAAGAACGGGTGCGCCTCGATCTCAGCCGCCGTCGTCTTCCAATCGGACGTGAGTTCCTCGACAAACACGGCGCACTGCGGGTTGCCAACGTCGAGCACGGCCACCTCGCGCGGGCCGGCGCCCAGCGGGAGCGCGAGCCGCAACTGGTCCTCGCGCCAGGCCGGCCGCCCCATGTTCATCTCGAAGCGGTAATCGAGATCACGGCGCTCCAGCAGGCGCAGGTGCTTGATGCCGGCGCCGGTGAGGATGCGCACCTCGTCCGCGACCAGGCCGGTGTCGATCAGGAACGCCGCCGCGCAGCGCGTTCCGTTGCCGGAGATCTCGGCTTCGCTGCCGTCGGCGTTGAACAGGCGAATCGCGGCGTCGTAGCCGGCGGGTTGCTCGCAGTTGGGGCGCACCAGAATCCAGCCGTCGGCCCCAATTCCGCTATGGCGGTCGCAGATGGCCCGCGCGGCCTCGGGCAGCTTCTCGCGCGGCGCATCGTTGGCCCAGGTAAGCAGGAAGTCGTTCCTGGCGCCGTGCGCCTTGGTGAACGGGATTCTCATGGTTGGCGCTCGGGCGGGGCCCGCCGGTATATCTCGATGACCGGTCCTCCCTTCACGGTGATGGTTTTCACACGATCATATCGCGGTCCGGTCTTCTCCAGCCGCAGCATCGCGGTCGAGACCCTGCCGCCGGAGACGCCGATCGCCCACTTCTCCCAGAGGAACAGGTCGGGGCGGGCCGCGGCGGCCAGCCAGTGGATCTGGTTGTCCTCGTGCAGGCTCATCCGGAGCGGCACGCCGGCGGCGCGCAAGACGCCCGCCATTTCGCTGAAGGTAAGGAAAATCCCCTCGCCAGGCCGCCAGGCGCTCTTGAAGTACTCGGCCGCCTCCGCCATCCAGGCGCGCCGGGCCTCCGAGTTGACCTGGGATTCCTTCCAGCAGATCCAGCTCTCGGCCCGGGGGTAGGCCAGCCACGGCGACACGCCGGCGGCAACCACCAGCAGCGCGGCCAGCCTGCGGATGCGCAGCGGGGCCACCGCCACCAGAGCGGAGGCGGCCAGCACCAGCAGTGGGAAAAGCGCCATCCCGTAACGCGTGTTGTAGTAGCTGTTCGGCCAAAGGTGCGGCACGAAGACCGGCGTTGCCGAAGAGTGAACGCTCCAGACATAGAACAGCGGCGGCAGCGCCAGCAGCGCCAGCGGCCAGAACGCGCGCCGGTAGAGCGCGGCGGCCCCGCCGGCAACGCCCAGCCAAACCAGCGGCTGCCCGGCGCACAGTTCGGCGGCCGAGCGCAGTTGCAGCCAGGCCTTGGCCCAGTCGTGGTCTCCGGGGTAGCGGGCCATGCCCGTCGCCAGGCTGCGCTGGTAGATAGCGTGGGCCGAGAAGGGTCCGTTGTAGAACTCCAGGAAGTTTCCGTAATACCACCAGTTGTGGGCCAGCCAGTAGAGCGGCCCCAGCGAGGTCAGGGCGCAGAACAGAATGGCGGCGCGCCAGCGCCGTTCGCCGCCCGCCAGCAGGAAGAAGAGCGTAACGAACGGGATCAGGAACCAGCCTTCGTAACGCGTGAGCGAGCCGGCCAGCGAGGCGAGGGCCGCACCGAGCACCGTCCACAGCGACCGCGTCTCCTTATACCGCACGGTGAAATAGAGCAGCGCCGCCAGCGCGGCCAGGAACACCGGCTCGGTCATCGCGGTCGATTGCAGGTAGAGCAGGTTCGGGTTCAGCGCGAACAGGCAGGCGGCCGCCGTGGCCGCGGCGCGGTTGGCGTACAGGCGGCGCACGGCGGCGAACAGGAACGTGCCGGCCAGCACGAAGCAGAGGGCGGAGGGGATTGCGCCCGCCAGGCCGCTCAGCCATAGGCGGTCATCGCGCACCAGCGGCAGCATCAGCGCGTGCGGCAGCGGCAGCCAGACGGTGCCGAACTGCTCGTAGCCGGGCGTGCGCGAGTCGAGGATGCGGCGGGCGATGTTCAGATGCGCTTCGGCGTCGCCGTAGCAGGTGAGCCAGCCCCTGGAGTGGACGTAGGTGACCGCGGCAGCGCTCAGGGCGGCCAGCGCAACCGCGGCGAGCACGACGTCCAGGCGCGGGCGGGCCGCGGTCTCGCGGGGCTTAGAACTCCGTGAACGCCTTGAACTCGTGGAAACGGGCATCGATCTCCGGGCGGGTGAGGGTGCGAAAACGGTCCACGCCGAACTGCTCGCAGCAGAAGCTCCCCAGCACCGAGCCGTAGATGACCGCCCGGCGCAGTTCCTTCGCGTCGTGGCCCCGCTCGGCCAGGTAGCCGAAGAACCCGCCGGCGAAGGAGTCGCCCGCGCCGGTGGGATCGATCACGTCCTCGAGCAGGTAGCCGGGAGCGGCGAAGTGATCGTCGCCGTCGAACAGGATGGCGCCGTGCTCGCCGCGTTTGATCACCAGCATGCGCGGCCCCATCTGGAAAATGCTCCGGGCGGCGCGGCGGAGGTTCGATTGGCCGGAGAGCTGCCGCGCCTCGCTGTCGTTGATCAGCAGCAGGTCCCACTCGCGCAGCGCCTCCATTAGCTCCGCCCGCGTGTTGTTGATCCAGTAGTTCATCGTGTCGCCGCCGACCAGGCGCGGCGAGTTCATCTGGGCGCGGACCGCGCGCTGCAACGCGGGCTGGATGTTGCCCAGCAGCAGGTAGGGCTGGCTGCGGTAGTGCGGCGGCAGTTTCGGCTGGAAGTCGGCGAAGACGTTCAGGTCGGTGCGCAGCGTGGTGCGGTCGTTCATATCGGCCGAGTAGACGCCCGACCAGAAAAAGGTCTTCCCCGGCGCGCGCTCCAGCCCGGCGAGGTCGATGCCGCGGCTCTCCAGGAAGGCGACGTCGGCGGGCTCGAAGTCATCGCCGACCACGGCGACGATCCCCACCCGGGTAAAGTAGCTGGCCGCCAGCGCGAAATAGGTGCAGGAGCCGCCGAGCATCCGCTCCACCCGCCCGCGCGGCGTCTCCACGCCGTCATAAGCCACCGAGCCAACCACCACCAGCGACATTCCCTCGATTGTAGACAATTTCGGTGACAGGCTACGCTTTCACTAATTTCGTCTTCCGCCGCCCACCCCGGCGGCGGCAGCATGGGCGCTCCGGGTCACAACGCCGCGCGGGAGATCCTGAAGGACTAGAACCCGTCTCATGAAACCTCTCGTCCGGGGAAAGCCGCCCCATCAACGCTGTTTCTTGTGTTCCTTCTCCGCGATCCGCGCCTTCACCAGCTTTTTCACAAGAGCAGCCGGCAGAGGCTTGTCCACAGGGAAGCGGATGGTGCCTTTGGATGTGTGGAAGCCCTTGAGTTCGTGCTTGAACGCTTCTATCACAGACGAACCAGGGAACAAACTGCAATGGTTCGAGAACGCGGCGAACCCCAGCAGCAGTCCTTTGTACTTGAACATGGGCATCCGATAGCTGATGGCCTCCGTGGCCTCCGGCGGCACAGCGGACCGAATCGCCGCGCGGATCCTGTTCAAGGTGCTGCGGGCGGGCTCCGGGACGCCTGCGAGGTACTCGTCCACGCTGTTCGCAGCGACGTTGCCTTTCGCCGCCGGACCGCGATCACCAGAAATCGCTTTTTTCATACCGGTAATCCCACCAGGGCGTTCACTTCAAGTCTACCGCTCTGACTACCACGCAGCCGTTCGAGCTGAAAAACGGCGTCCCCCGCGGTCCCGTGGCAGCCCGCAGCTCTCCACCCAATTCCAGCCCGCACAGCGGGACAGAGTTGAAGATAGGCCCGGAAGGCCCTGGGGCGGCTTGCATCGGGCGAAACCCGCGGAGCATCATCTGACTGAAGGGGGGAAATTCCATGCGCAACGTGTTTCTGATAGTGATGTGCGCCTGCGCCCTTGGCGCCGCGGCCGATGCGCCTTACGCGGGCAACTGGAAGAT
>ERZ1292640.970-Hain-H43-02um-R1-970-length-23787-cov-65_pt1 | contig 15625 bp, 23 predicted proteins | sample MGYA00564404_ERZ1292640 | MGnify/ENA primary metagenome ERZ1292640 (study PRJEB36523, sample SAMEA6512636) | groundwater metagenome | collected 2019-01-08 | study: AquaDiva: Metagenomics assemblies of 32 groundwater samples
CATTCAATAAAAGATAAAAGGAGTTCTTTTTTGTTACAATATATGAATCGAATTTGTACAAAATGTAAAAACATCATCCCTGATAATGATGAACTTGATGTGGTTGCTGAGAAATACCCTGTTTGTAACAAGTGTTGGGCTGAATGGAAAGAATATCGGGTAATGGTGATGAATGAAATGAGACTTGATATGTCTATGGTAGATCATAGAAAACTATTAAAAAAACACGAAAAAATCTTTGCTGGTGTACTTTCTCCTGAAGGAGAAATAGTAGACTATACTAATGAAGACAATAGAAAACCGGATAAACGTCCAGACGCCTAAAACTTCAAGTATTTTTTTGCGTTATCTGGTATGATTATCATTAATTTTCTTTTTCGCTCTGCATCCAGATTATTGATTATTTTTTTAATTGTTTGCGAAAGAATGTCTTTTTTTCCTTCATCCAATGTTAAGAAAATTTCTAATATGCCATCTAAATTAAATACAATTAATTTTTGTGGAGATTCAGAAATCTCATTGATGTAGCCAGAAAATAATTCATTTCTCTGTTCTTCTGACAGTGTAGTTAAAATTTCTAACCATGTCTTGAAAAGTTTTGCAAAATTTAGAAAAGGAATTGTAGGTCCAGCTTCCAGGGCATTATTGATAATTTCCTTTTTCTCTGCTTCTGTCATTGAGAAAAATTCAATCATCCTTTTTTTCAAAACAGGTATTCTAAGAAAATCTGGAAGATTTGCTAAAATTACTATGATGTTTCCTGCATAATTTGGTCCTGCCAACGATCAATTCTATTTCTAATTGAATATTAAATCATCTGACAACACTTCAGCTTAAATAAACGGAATTCAAGTTCGAGAATATGACTTCGACTGTTGTTGTTGGTGGATTTTTTGGAGATGAAGGTAAGGGAAAGATTATATCATATTTGGCAATGAAAGATAACCCAAAAATTATTGTTCGTGGCGGTGCTGGTCCAAATGCAGGTCACACAATTAGAGATGGTGATAAAGTATACAAAGTTAGAATGCTACCCAGCGGATTTTTGAATAAAAATGCAAAAGTAATGATTGGTCCTGGAGTTGTCATTAATCCAATTGTTTTATTAAAAGAAATACAAGATTTTGATGCATCTGGACGTTCATTTATTGACAAACATTGTGGAATTATTGAAGAAAGTCATCTCATTCGCGACTCCAAGGGTGAATTAAAAGAAAAAATTGGTAGTACTGGTTCTGGTACTGGTCCTGCAAATGCAGATAGGGCCATGAGAGTTTTAAAATTGGCAAAAGACATTGATTCTTTATCTTCATTGATTGTAGATGTACCTGCTGAAATAAACAATGCACTTTCTCTAAATCAAAATGTACTAGTTGAAGGAACTCAAGGCACGTTTTTATCTTTATGGCATGGGACATATCCTTTTGTAACTTCAAAAGATGTCACTGCTTCTGGAATTTGTGCTGATGTTGGGCTCGGACCAAAAAAAGTTGATGAAGTAATTGTTGTTTTCAAATCATATGTTACACGCGTTGGTACTGGACCATTAGCAAAAGAACTCACGCTTGCAGAAGCCGAAAGCAAAGGTTGGTCTGAATTTGGAACTGTAACTGGTAGACAGAGACGTGCAGCTGATTTTGATTTTGATTTAGCTAGGCGTGCAATCATGCTCAACAGTGCAACTCAAATTTCTATAACAAAATTAGATGTGATATTTCCAGACTGTGCAGGTAAAACATCTTTTGAAGAACTTTCTAAAGATGCACAATCATTCATAAATAATATTGAAGAAAAATTAAACACGCCTGTAACAATAATTGGAACAGGACCTGACATCAATGAAATCATTGATAGAAGAAAGTAGCCTGAAAAATTTTGGGTAAGTTTAATTTAGTATTGTACAAAAATTAACTGTGGATAAATTACCTCGTTACATTGAAGTCTCTTCCACGCTGGAGTTTTCTAGATTAGTATGTGCACTTGAACGTGCACCACGTGTATCATTTCTTCATGAGCATAATGGTCAGAAAGTTTTATCAGTTCAAATGGATATACTGAAAGAAAAACCAATTGTATATTATACACCGTTTGAACACAACGGTCATTACATTTGTTATGGATTAAAAGGTGGAAAAGAAGAATCTGAGATTGTAAATTCTACATCTGATGCAAGTAAACTATACTCTCCTATTGTAAGAATAAAATCTCTTCCAGATTCATTGAAACCTGGAAATGGAACTGCTGACAGATACTTGCCTATCGAACTTGAAGATCTATCTAGTCTTGCAAAACTTACTTGGGGTTTTGAAGAAATACCATTTCCGTTGTTTTTATTTCCACATACTGATAAATGGCTTGTTGGAGTTTTTATGAATTTTAATGAAGAAGGAACTTCTTATTTCTGTCATGTAGTTCTTGACTCTGATCCTGAAAAACCATTCTTAAAATTTACAACTAATAATGATGCTGAACCCTCTTTTGTAGAAAATCCATCCGAACATGGTTATTCATACATCAAAATTATAAAACTAAAAGAAACACATCCATTAGTTGATTATGGCCACCTTCAAAACTAGACTTTCTCAGATCTCAAAAAAGAATGGTAAAATTATTCTTGCTAATGATTATGATTCATCTGTGAATAATTTAGAGACAAAAACCATACAGAACATCAAAAAATTACATCCATATCTATGTGGAATTAAACTAAATTTTCATTTACTATTACCTCTGGGTTTAAAAGAAATTTCTAAAATCAATAAAACTGCTCATAATTATGGATTACAAACAATTGCTGACATTAAATTAAATGATATTGGAAATACAAATAAAGTTACTACGGAACATCTTTGGAATTTAGGTTTTGACGCAGTAATTGCTAATCCGATTATGGGATTGGATAGTTTAAAACAATTAGTGACAGATTCTCACAAGGAAAACAAAGGAGTTATCACATTATGTCATATGAGCGCACCTGAAGCCAAATTATCATATGATATGGAAATTAGAATGGGTAAAAAGCAGCAACTCTATCAACTGTTCTTGGATTGGGCTATTGCCTCTAAAGTTGATGGAATTGTAGTTGGTGCAACATTTCCGGAAATTATTCGATATTGTAACAAAAAAGTAGGTACAAAATTAGATATATTTTCACCAGGCATTGGTACACAAGGAGGAAATGCTAAGGAAGTCATCTCTGCTGGCACTGACTATCTAATTGTAGGTAGAACAATCCTTAATGATAAAAATCCTGTAACTGTTTCAAAAGAATTACAACTACAAAGTTTTGGTAAGTAATGCTTTTGATTTAGTTAAAATTGATTTTGCGTTATCAAATGTTGTTTTCTCCATAGCTGTTTGATAATCCATCCAAGTATAATCGATATGTTCATGTGAAATTGAAACTTCTTTTGTTTTTGTCTCTGCTAAGAAAAAAACAACTTTCTTATGAACCAATTCTTTCTGAAATTGAAAATTGTATTCTATCCATTCCTCAAAATCATCTAAAAATATAATGTCTGTAATTCCTGTCTCTTCTCGTGTTTCTCTTATCGCCGTTTGATGAGTTGTTTCACCTTCTTCCATTTTACCTTTAACAAAATCCCAATGTCCTGATGGATAATGTAGTAATAAAAATAAAATTTTTGAATTCTCTTTTCTAAACAACACTATGCCTGCAGATGTTTCTTCTATCATTTCTATATCGTTCCTAATTATTTACCTAGTCTTCTTTTCCTTTCTTGGAATGTTCTGATAGCCCTCATCAAATCAATTTTCCTGAATTCTGGCCAAAATATATCCATAAAGATCAATTCACTATACGCACTTTGCCACATGAGAAATCCACTTAATCTTTTTTCACCAGATGTTCTTAAAATCATATCTGGTGATGACTGTGGTAAATATGATGTGTATAAATTGGATTCAATTTCTTTTTTATTGATATCATTCACATTAAGAGATCCTTCTTTGATCTTTACAGCTATTTTTTTCACCGCATCTACTAACTCATTTTGTCCTCCATATGCTAATGCTATATTGAGAAAGTGACTGTCATAATTTTTTGTTGCATCATCTAATCGTTTTAGAACATCTTTAATTGAATCCGGTAATAATTCGATTCTGCCAATTCCTGTGACTCTCATTTTATTTTTATGAATTCTGGGATCATTGTACAGTTTTTCTAATCTAATGCGAATCAGTTCATAAAGATGTTCTAATTCCTCATCATCTCTATCTAGATTTTCTGCTGAAAGTGCATACAAAGTAATTATTTTAATGTCAAATTCTTCACACCAATCAAGAAGATTTTCTACTGCATCAGCACCCTTCCAGTGACCTGTTTTTGGAATAGCGAGGTGTCTTTTTGCCCATCTTCTATTTCCATCTAAAATTAAGGCAAGATGATTTGGAATATCTCCATCACGTATCTCATTTTCAAGTTTTTTTGAATAAATCCTATATAATCCAGATAATTGGAATATCGTATCTTTTATTTTGTTAATATCTAATCACCATTGATGATTGATGCACACTAGATGATATCAGTGTTTTTCAGGAATAAAGTTATTGCAAAGAAATTATTGCTTATTTTAGTCTGAAATCATCTCTTGACGTTTCTGTTTTCTATATTTTTTAAAGAGAATAGTGGCTGAGATCAATGTAACCGCAAGACCTGCTAACAAAGGCGGCACTAGTGTAATTGAATCAACATTATCATTCATCATAATAATAATAAATTGTGATGTTATAGGATACAATGCACCAAGAACTATAATTCTTAAAATATCGCTAATTTGTCTTGGGACTCCTCCTATCCAATTACTAAGTAATATTCCTGCAAAAATTGCACCTAAACCCATCCATAAAATCGGTAATACACCTGTAACAAATTGACCAATTATTATTTTATCTGTAAATATTGTAAATAGTTCTGAATCTTTTTCTACTAATTTTTGATCAACTGAGCTAACTCCAGCTGGAAATGATGACAAAATCAACAAAATACCTGCAACCATTGTAAATATTCTGATAAAACCCATAGGTGTCGGTTTTGTCAAATTAGCCCATGCTCTATCTATGTCAAAAGCTCTAATTAAAAATGCAGCACCTAAAATACTTACTAGCACTGCAAATATTTCTGCAGTGTATCCGAAAAATGTTGCAACTCCACCAATCAATAAAAGTATTCCTGGAACTCCCAAGAAAAATTTAGAATATTTTGAATCATACGCTAACATTTTTAAATATTTTCCAAAAACTGCATAGGAATACTCTACACTTCTACTTACTTTCATGACTACTCTTTGTACAGAAACAACTGGTAACACATTTTGAATAACTGGAATTACACTTTCATCATCTTCACCGTCTGATACAATTACTGCCCCATTTGCAGAAAATACCTCTAAAATTTTTTTTATTTCAATCAGAATTTTTTCATCTGCTTGTACTCCCCGTTCTTTAATTCCAGCTACAATTACTACTTCCACTTGGTAGCCTTTACTTATCAAATCTTCATATGTTTTAATTGCAGCAAACATTGAATTAGAATCTGCATCTTCTGGATCTTCTAATGCTAATCTCTGTGCTGCATCAATACATGCATTTCTTCCAATAACTGGTGTAATGATACCTGCTTTTTCACCTATGTCATTATCTCTGTCAACACAAATTACTAGTAATTTGTTAGATGTAGATGCATTGACATCTTTTTCTACCTTTTCAGATCTCTGTGACATTCTTTTTTCTAACTGTTGAATTGCTTTTTAACGATTTCCAACTTTTAAAAATATTATAATTCGGTTTTGAGCCTAACTATGGTCTTAATTCATTTGATTTATTGATTAATTCTTGTGATTCTAACCTTAATGATTCTATTTTTTGTATAACTTCAGTATCTATCTGACCTTCTTTTAGCATATTTGCTGCAACTTTGGTTTCTACGATATATGAATTGAATTTTTTTAGAGCCTCCATATAACTAATGTAACTGTCTTGCCATTCTTCTGGTGGTTTAGACATTACAAATTCACTAATTTGAACAGTAACTTGTGATGTCGTCACTTCTGTTATTGCAATATACTCCTCAGGAGAAGTTTTTCCATCTAAGAGATTCTGAAATTCCGTTTCAATAGATTCTTGTAAAACTTCATGAATTTTCTTTACTCCATCAAGATAATTTGCATAATCTGACACCGTCAAAGTAGATGGATTCTCTTGAGGTATGATCCAAAAGAGAAAACTAGCAGCTGTAATTGCCACTAAAATAATCCCTGTAACTATAATTCCCTTTTTAGATGCCAATTTGTTATCTTAGAATTAGGGTGTTTATAACTGGTAAACCTTCAAAATATGGCCTCTTATTGAATAAATATTAAAAAAAATCTATACAAATACAATTCTTATCATAAATATTAAAAAAATCACCATATTTATTGAATTTTTTTATAATACTCCAGTTTTGACAGATTAAAAATTTACACACATCTAGTCTATAGTTAAATAATTTTTACAGGCTCTTCCTAAATACCACCGAGTACGACATTTTCTAGAATGGTAGAAGCATATTGTGTAAAATGCAGAGCTAAAAGGGAAGTCAAAGATCCCAAAGAAACTACATTAAAAAATGGACGTCCTGCTGTAAAAGGCACATGTCCTAAATGTGGAACTAATGTCTTCCGAATAGGAAAGATGTAGACCAACAAAATCCACACGATTTCTCTTTTTCAAAAACCAATATAGGGTACAGTATACACAATTTTTCAGTGACCAAATCCGACTATGAACACCTACTTAAGAGAATTCAGGATAAATTAGGTGATACTAAAAAAGCATCTACTACTAGATTTGAACTTCCAGTGGTTGATGTGATGTGGGAAGGACAAAAAACTTTCCTGCGTAATTTCTCAGAATTTCCAAAAGTTCTTCGTCGAGATCCTGATAAAGTTCTACAATATCTCTCTAAAGAATTTGCAGTTCCCGCTGAGCGCTTAGGTGATAAGGCAATGTTTGTTGGAAGAAGAGCACCTGATGACTTTACCCGCCTTTTCCAAATTTATGTTAAAGACTATTTGGAGTGCCATACTTGTAAAAGTCCTGATACAAAAATTCTAAAAGAAAACCGAATTTCTTTTTTGATTTGTGAGGCTTGCGGTGCAAAATCTACTCTAAAAGGTAAATATGCATAATGCAATTCTCAGTTAAAGTTACTGAATATCAAAAAAATTTAATGCTGAATATCTGTGATGCAGATCTTCTCGGAAAAAATATATCCCAAAATGAATTGAATATGACGATAAGTAAGAGTCACTATGGTGATCAAATAATTGAAAAAGATCAAGCTAAAAAATTACTTGAAAATTCATCGATAATTAACATGGTTGGAAAAAATACCATATCTCTTTCATTAGAACTTGGGATCGGCGCTAAAAATGGAGTCAAAGAAATTTCTGGAGTGCCTTTTTTGATTGTTTTTAAACTGTAATTCAATTAAATTCCAAATAAAGAAATAATAATATTTATTGCATGAAATTATTTCTTCTAAATACAAACATGATAAAGGAAATCTCTTTTATCTAGTATCTGCAATAATATTTAATGTCAGATGATATAATGTCCGATGATTTATTGTATGATGATTTAAGTAGAAAGTTAGAATCAAAAGTTGACAATAAATTAATTTCTAAATCTAAAAGAGGAGGTTTGGAAGACGGATTCAAAAAAGGCAAGGTAATCAACGAAGTTTTAGACAAACCTACTGTGATGACACTTTACAAAATGATTACAGATCATATCATTGCATATGTTAATGGCCCTGTAAGTGCCGGGAAAGAATCTGTTCTTTTCTGGGCTGTTGATGAAAAAAATAATGATGTCGCATTAAAAATTTATTTGATAAGTACTTCAAATTTTAAAAAACGAGAACAGTACATATTGGGAGATCCACGATTTACGAAATTGAAAAAGGGAACAAAAAATCTTATTTATCTATGGGCAAAAAAGGAGCATAGAAATTTATCTCAGTGCTACAAGTGTGGAATTCCAGTCCCAAGGCCTCTTTATCTAACAAATAATGTACTTGTCCTGGACTTTATTGGTGAAAATGGCTCACCTGCTAAGATTTTACTTGAATCCGAAGTTGATGAAAATGATTATGTTCAAGCAATCTCAATAATTACACGCCTCTATCAAAAAGCTAAACTGGTTCATGGTGATTATTCTGAATATAATATTTTTAAAACTCCAAAAGGATTGGTTCTTTTTGATCTTGGCTCTGCAGTTGATCTCAGACACCCTAATGCTCAAGAATTTCTTAAAAGAGACGTTAATAACATCACTCGATTCTTTTCTAGAAGGGGAATTTCTGTTGAAGATCCAACTAAAGTATTTGAGGACATTACAAGATGAGCTTTGAAAAAATACTTCGAATTCCAAATGAACGAATAGCTGTATTAATTGGCAAGTCTGGAAATGTAAAATCCAAGATTGAACAACTTTGCCATATTACTTTAGATATAGATGGTGAAACTGGTGAAGTTTTTATCAAATCACATGGCAATGTTGAGGACATTCAACCCTTCAAAGCTATGGAAATTGTTACTGCGATAGGTAGAGGATTTTCTCCTGAAAATGCCATGAGTTTACTAGAGGGTGAAAATGCATTACATGTGATAGATTTGAGAGAGTTTGCAGGAAAATCAAATGCAAATATTGAAAGGATAAAAGGGAGAATTATAGGAGAAGGCGGTAAGGCAAGAAAAAATATGGAAAATTTAACTGGAACTCATATCTCTGTTTATGGGAAGACCGTTTCAATAATCGGTGATACTAGTAAACTAAGATTGGTTGTAGATGCAATATCATCAATATCAAATGGTAGCATACATGGTGCAGTTTACAACAAACTAGAAGCAGCAAACAGAAAAAATAAACAAGAAAAAATGCAATTATGGGAAAATCAAGATGTCTTCGATTAAAGAAAAATTTAATCAAATCTCACCAAGTGAGTTTTTTTATAGAAATAGGGATTTAGCTGGTTTTAGCAATCCTACTAGATCATTATATACAGCAGTAAGAGAATTTGTAGAAAATTCCTTGGATGCATGTGATCAAAAAGGAATTCTTCCTGATGTTCATATGTCCATAAAGGCAATTGATCCAGAAAAACCGGATCCAAAGCCATACATTCTAACAGTCAAAGACAATGGACCTGGAATAGAGACAAAACATGTTCCATTGGCATTTGGAACTGTACTTTATGGTTCCAAGTTTGGATTAAAACAGGCACGAGGCATGTTCGGCCTTGGAGCAACTATGGCAATTCTATATGGTCAGATTACAACAAACAAACCTGTTTTAGTCAAAAGTTCAACTGACGGGAAAATTCAAGATGAATTTGAATTGTTATTGGATATTCAAAAAAATAAGCCTGTGATTCTAAAACACACTACCAAAGAAGTAACAAAACGAGGTCTCTCCGTCAGTATTTGTCTCGAGGGTGATTATGCAAAAGCAGGTTCAAAAATCAAAGATTATGTTTATGAAACATCTTTGATTACTCCATACGCAACAATAACTTTTGATGATCCTAAGGGAGAAAAATTCCATTATTCTAAAATTGTAAATGAAATGCCACCTCCACCCACAATAATTAGACCTCATGCACATGGTATTGATGTTGAAACAATTAGACGAATGATGGTTGAATCACAATTTGAAATTCCCAACATTGATGATGCAATGGTTGAAAAAGTTAGAAAAGATTTAGGACTGGCAAAAAATAATTTATCATTCACTGGAATCATGGATAAAGCAAAAAAACGTTGGAAGACTCTTTCTAGACCTGTAAGAGTTGTAATTTCTTTGATGTCTTTTCTTAAAATGGATTTTGATAAATTAAATAAAATTCGAATTGATGATATTGACGTACCAAATAAAAAATTGTATTATTGGGATTTTGGTGATTCTCAATCTAAATCAGTAGATATGGATCCAGAAAGTTCATACTATAAACAATTGACTGGTACTGTCCAAGGAGAAACACTAACTACATTTTTGACAAAAGGATTCCAAAGAATAGGACCATCAACCGCGGTTAAATTTGCGGAATTTGCGGGTTTCAAACCAGACAAACGAATGGGAACTATGACTAATGAAGAATTAGTAAAACTAAGCGACTCACTACAAAAATTTGAAGATTTTCTTTCACCAGATCCAAGTTGTCTGGCACCACTAGGTGAAGAACCACTTGAAAAAGGAATGAAGAAATTCTTTAAACCTGATTTTTGTGCGGTAATTCAACGTCCAGCTTCAGCTTATTCTGGATTTCCCTTTATTGTAGAGATGGGTATTGCATATGGTGGCGAAATACGTCCAGGAGGCCCACATGTTTATCGATATGCCAATAGAATTCCATTGCTTTATGATGAGGGAAGCGATGTAGTTCTAAAAGTAGTAAACGATACTGATTGGGGTAGGTACAAAGTCAAAGGTGAACCACCATTTGTTATAGTGTCTCATATCTGTTCTACTCGAATACCTTACAAAACAGTTGGAAAAGAAAATGTGGCAGATAGACAAGAAATAGAACGTGAATTAAGATTAGGACTCCAATTTTTATCTAGAAAACTTGCAGCGTACATGTCTAAGCGAGGTCAAGCTGATATGGCAAAAAAGAGAGCAAATCTATATGCAAAGTATCTTCCATTAATTGCACAGTTTTCTACAGAACTTGCTGGAAAGACTAAAGAACCAAATTATAAGAAATTGTTAGAAGAGGAGATAATAGTTGACGACAAATAAATCTAAAGATCGTAAGCAAAAAGCAAATGAAAAACAGCAGAATATCATAGATGCGCTAAAAGATCATGGTGCCAAAGTCTACGGTGATTTGGATAACGGACAATTCCCAAAACTTTCAATTCCTAGCAGATCTGTTAGTAACATTGTATATGATAAAAAACTTCGACAATATATTTTGGGAAATTCTGCTGCACTTCGAAGTTCAAGAAATTCTTCTCAATTAAGATCATTTACACAATTAATGTGGTTGGCATTTTTTGCCAACAGATTAACACACGAAAAAAAATCATCTACATTAAGAGATGTATATTATTCATCTCAAGCATTCGAAATTGAATTTGAAGACCAATCCGAGTCTGATAATATAATCGTCGATTTGGAAGCTGTATTATCAAAACCACGTGAAGATTTTCATATATTTCCAGAAGAGAGAAGTTCAATTTTTGGAGATTTGAATATAGAGTATACAATACCTGGTTATGAAGGTAAAACAATGAATCTTTCTAATCACCCTGATGGATATGCGATAGGTCCTAGTTTGACTACTGCAGAACTAGTCGACACAAGTGCTGAAATTGTAATTGCTATTGAGAAAGGTGGTCTATTTACAAGATTTGTAGAAGAACAAGTTGATAAGAAATTCAAATCTATCATCATTAATACTGGAGGTCAAGCTCCACGTTCCACTAGAACTCTTTTAAAAAGATTACATGATGAAATGGGGTTGCCTGTAATTGTTCTCACCGACGGTGATGTGTATGGAGAACATATTGCAATGGTAATAAAATCTGGGTCTGCAAATGCTGCACATCTAAGAGACCTGACAGTTCCTGATGCAAAATGGGTAGGTGTATGGGCTACTGATATTGAAAAATTTAAACTTCCAACAATTCCAATGACTGAATCTGACATTAAACGATGTCATGATCTACAAAGTGATCCACGATATCAAGAAGGTATATGGAAAAAAGAATTAGATGTATTTCTTAAAATCAAAAGAAAAGCTGAATTAGAAGCGTTTTCAAAATATGGTTTGACGAACATTACTGATAAATATCTTCCACAAAAATTAGAACTTGCAAAAAGTATGTAGTTATTTTATTCTTAGTGTAAGTACACCGTTTCTATATTTGAAATCAAAAATTTGCATTTCATTTGAACCTTCTATTGGAACTTCTTTTGAAAAACCTGCAGAGCCACGAACATACAAAATACCGTCAACTAATCTGACTGCTATTTTATCTTCTGGTCCTGGAACTTCAGCTACGAAGACAAAATCTCCCTCTCCTTTGATAAGATCATAAACCCAATTTTTTGTCTCTTGCTCTCTTACATTGTATGCTGGTTTTTTATCTTTAGTCATTTTCTTTAGAACATGAACCCAATAAAACATTGTAATTGCAGCAGCTCCAATTAGAATAAAACTAACAAATCCTGAACCTGCTCTTTGAGTCATTATGTAAATAATTCCAAGAAATAAAATTACCATAATTGGAATTACAAAATTTAGTGACTGTTCATTTGAATATGTTCCCTTGTAACTTGCCAAGTAGTTGAATTTGACTTTGACCAAATATAAAGTATCTTTGGTTTTTATTACCATTTTTTTGAAATTCATTTAATGACTAGTGACAATAAAACTGGTAAACTAACGATGAGGGATATTGTTTTGAAAGGCTCAATTATTGCAGTAATTGTCACAGTTCCATCTATCGTGTCTTTTATGGTATTTTGGATGATTCTTGATAATTTGATACAGGCTGCAATCATAGGTGCGGTTATTCACTTTATTGCAATGGGGTTTTCATTGAAAATATCAAAGAAATTATTGGTGAAAAGAGATTCATAATATACTTTATTTGACTAGGTCTCATTTTAAAAATGATGGAAATATCCAGAGTTGAAAAAGATCTAATTTCGGAAATAAAATTAGATCCATTACAAGCTAAAGTCTTTCTTTTAGTCACATGCTATGGAAAAATGTCTCCTATTACAATTGGAGAAAAACTAAAGATTTCCACTGATGATGCTTTGAATACTGCCAAGGCACTTATGACGTTGGGTGCTTTCATAGATATTTCTGAAACTGAGTTTGAGGCAATGCATCCTCGATTTACCGCTGTAAACATGTATAGAAAATTATGTGCACGAGAAAATATTGAATTTAAACGAAATAAAATTGTAGACAATATTGGAGTAATTCTAGAAAAATCATATGATGATGCAAGAACTAAATAATCCTAATGTTTGGTAAACAGCATTGAGTATTGATACCGAATCTTGTAAACATCAACCCGTGTATTTTGGTGTAGTTAACATCAACATAGATGAGCGAACTATAGGTTCAGTTGATGTCTGGCGATGCGGTGTATGTAAAAAACGATTTTGTGAGGAAAAACAGCTTGGAATAGAGGAGTTGGCAGATTTGGTAGGAATGCCAAAAATTGATTCAGATGCAAAATGGGGTGTCATTGTATGTAAAGTACAACAAGGAAAATACCGATGGAAATTAGTTAGACTGAAAGAAAATTCTGAAATTAAACATGAGTGTTTAGATGAACAAATTGTCTCTCTTAAAGTACAAAATTTCAAAGTTGAAGATAATAAACACTGGAGCTTTTTGATAGATGATAATGTTAACAAGGCTGTAGAAATCTAACTTAAATGAATCTTAAAGTTCACATTAATAATGTTCATGGAAGCCAGATGGCCGCAAAAATCACTGGTACTTTTACCATTGATACTCACACTTTTAGATTCAACGCAATTGCATTTGGACGCATAGGTGGTCAAAATATCGGTGCAAAAATTTCCAAAATTACCGAAAAAGAACTAGAGAAACTAGGCTACAATGTTGATGAAGTAATAACCTCATTGCAAATTAATCTTCTTCAAGGTGATCTTACTTTACCTGAAGGATTGAAAAGAGAATCTTTTGTTGACGATTAGAATTCAGCTTCTTCTAAAGCCTTTGCACACAAACAACTTCTCGTTTTTGGAATTTGATTAATTAAATCTGTAAGAATCTTCTTTGTTCTCTCCACATTTTTTGATAATGTCTCTAAAACTTCTTTGGCCGTAACTGGTTTTTCTGCCCATACATCGTAATCCGTCACTGTTGAAATTGAAGCATAACACATTTGAGCTTCTCTTGCAAGTTGACACTCTGGAACTAGAGTCATTCCAATAATATCTGCTCCTGTGGTTCTATAAAATTTTGATTCAGCTTTGGTAGAAAATCTTGGACCTTCAATGCAAACATATGTACAATCTTTATGGATATGGAAATTTTGTTCCTTTGCAACTTTTAGAATTGATGATTGTAATTCAGGACAAAATGGGTCTGCTACAGAAATATGAATGACTCTTCCATTTTCTGAAAATGAACCATTTCTTGATTTGGTGAAATCTAAGAACTGTGTTGGCAATGCAAAATGTCCCGGTTCTATTGCTTCTTTCAAACTTCCAACTGCAGAAGGTGCAATTATTCTTGTGATGCCTAATTCTTTGAATGCCCAAATATTGGCTTTGTAATTTATCAAATGTGGTGGAATTGCATGCTTTTTTCCATGTCTTGGTAAAAATGCAATTTTTCTTCCTTTAAAAATTCCAACAGTGATTGAATCTGATGGTTTTCCAAACGGCGTATCTATTGTAACTTCTTGAGCATTTTCAAGTATTCCTGAATCATAAATGCCAGTTCCTCCAAAAATTCCAATTTCTACGTCTTTTTCCACTAGTATTTCACCAATGATTTACAGTTGTATTGATTGATTCCCTTTATTCCATTTAGTTCAGTTAATTCTATTATGAATGCAAATCCTGTAACTTTTCCCCCTACTTTTTCTATTAATTTTGCAGATGCTTTTGCGGTTCCTCCTGTTGCAAGTAAATCATCACAAATTAGGATTTTTTGCCCCTTACTGATTATGTCTTTTTGAATTTCAATTGTGTCTTGACCGTATTCAATTTTGTATGATAGTTTGGTAGTCTTACCTGGTAATTTTCCTGCCTTTCTGATCATGATCATTCCTTTATTGTATCTAGTAGCTAGTACACAAGCAAGTAAGAACCCTCTGGATTCTATGCCTGCAAATAAATCCACATCTTTTGGATGGAAATATTTCGTAAATTCATCTGCAATAAATGACAATGCTGATGGATCTTTCAATATGGGGCTGAAATCTCGAAATAGTATTCCTTTTTTAGGAAAATTTGGAAAATCTGTTATTTTTTCTTTAAGATTCATATCTTGAATTTAAAATAGGTGGAATAAAATTGTTTGAAGTTATTTTATATCAAAAGTTGTTTGAGAAGTATTTTGACCATCTTTTACTTTGATGGTGTATGTTCCTGATGCCGTACCTTGTGGAATAAACCACGGTTGTTTGATTTCTCCATTGCTAGTAGGAGGAAATGACAACGTCTCTATTACATTGCCGTTTGATGATATGATTTCAATTTGTACTGTTTGAATTGCATTTACTACTTTAATATTGATACTTTTTCCAAATCCTGGAATTTCTATACCTTGATTCACCGTAACCACGAGTCCTTCTTCTATTGATGTTATCACTTCGATCTTAATCTCATTAAAATTTGAACCACTTTTTGCATTAATTGTCCATGTGCCTGGCTTTGCTTTAGAAGGTATTCTCAACTCACCCCCTTTGATATTTCCAACTTTGTCTGAAAATATTTCCTTTGTTTTCCACAAGTTTCCATCAGGGTCAATCAATGTGAGTGTAAGCAGTGCATTTTGGTTTGCTTTTCCTAAAACTAAAATTGGCTCTCCAGGGCGATATTCTGATTTTGTACTGCT
>ERZ1292640.2226-Hain-H43-02um-R1-2226-length-15621-cov-12_pt1 | contig 15621 bp, 14 predicted proteins | sample MGYA00564404_ERZ1292640 | MGnify/ENA primary metagenome ERZ1292640 (study PRJEB36523, sample SAMEA6512636) | groundwater metagenome | collected 2019-01-08 | study: AquaDiva: Metagenomics assemblies of 32 groundwater samples
CGGGCGCACGCCGATCATCGGCCACGTCATCCGCGAATTTCTGCCGTGGCAGCACTTGCTGACCTACCTCGACGCAATCCTGCGCGTCTACAACCGCTACGGGCGCCGCGACAACCTCCAACGGGCCCGCATCAAGATACTGGTCAGGGAGCGCACCCCGGACGCGTTCCGCAAGGAAGTCGAAACCGAGTGGACGCACCTGAAGGATGGCCCGGCGACGCTGATCCCCGAGGAAATCGCGCGCATCGAGCGCCGTTTCACCCGGCCGCTTTACCAGAACCTCGACCCACTTGCGTCCGGCTACGTGCTGGCGCTGACGCGTGACAGGGCGTTTGCCAACTGGGTGCGGCGCAACGTCCACTCCCACAAGGTGCCCGGCTACGCGGCGGTAACGCTGTCGCTCAAAAAAACCGGCGCACCACCCGGCGATGTCACGGCGCAGCAGATGGATGCGATCGCGGATCTCTCCGAGCGCTACTCATTTGGCGAATTGCGCGTTTCGCACGAACAGAATCTGATTCTCGCCGACGTGCGGCTGTCGGAGCTTCACGCGCTGTGGCAGGAAGCCCGCGCTCTCGGGCTTGCGACGCCGAACATCGGCCTGCTTACCAACATCATCTGCTGCCCGGGCGGGGACTTCTGTTCGTTGGCGAACGCGAAGTCTATTCCGGTCGCGGAAGCGATCCAACGCCGCTTCGACGACCTCGATTACCTGCACGACATCGGCGAGCTCGACCTCAACATTTCCGGCTGCATGAACGCCTGCGGCCACCACCACGTCGGCCACATCGGCATCCTGGGCGTGGACAAGCAGGGCGCGGAGTATTACCAGATTTCCATCGGCGGCGCGCAGGGCAACGACGCGGCGTTGGGCAAGGTGCTCGGACCCTCAGTCGCGCAGGCCGACGTGCCGGATGTGATCGAGAAGCTGATTGACCTGTATCTCGCGCGCCGCGACAGCGAAGAGGAACGGTTCGTCGACGTCGTGCGGCGCATTGGCATTGAACCTTTCAAGGAGCACGTGTATGGCAACCATTATCAGGAACCGGCAGATCGTAGCCGACAGCTGGCAGCTGCTTGAGCCAGCCGCGAAGGGCAGTCCATCTGCCGTTCCGCCGGCCGGCGATGTCATCGTGCCGCTCGCGCTCTGGCTCGAGCAGCGCGACACCCTGTCCTCCCGCGCCGGGCGGCTCGGGGTGTGGCTCGACAGCCACGAGGAGCCGGCTGCGATTGCAGGCGACTTCGATCGGCTCGCGCTCGTCGCCGTGAATTTCTCAGCGTTCGGCGACGGGCGCGGCTACTCGATCGCGCGGTTGCTGCGCGAACGCTACGGCTGGCGCGGCGAGTTGCGCGCCATCGGTGCAGTGGTTCGCGACCACTTGTTTTTCATGGCGGGCTGCGGCTTCGACGCCTTCATGCTGCGCGAGGACCAGGACCCGCAAGAAGCGCTCACCGCCTTTGGCGACTTCAGCGATGCCTACCAGGCCTCGGTGAAGCGGCCGCTGCCGCTGTTCCGGCGGCGCTTCCTGGTTTCGCCGGACGGCATGGAATGGTCTTGAGACCATGACGCCGGTTGCCGGCAAGGTCTATTTGATCGGCGCAGGTCCCGGTGCACCGGACCTGATCACGCTGCGCGGGGCGGCGGTGCTGCGCCGCGCGCAGATCGTGTTTCACGACGCGCTGGTCGATCCCGGCACGATCGCGCTCGCCGTGCACGCTGAAAAAATCGCGGTCGGCAAGCGCTGCGGCAGGCACTCGACTGCGCAGCGTTTCATCAACAAGCGTCTGATCGACGCGGCCGCCCGGTTTGATACCGTCGTGCGGCTGAAAGGCGGCGATCCAATGTTGTTCGGCCGCGCGCAAGAGGAAATCGACGCTTTGCGCTGTGCCGGCATCGAAGTCGAGATCGTGCCCGGCGTCACCGCGGCGTTGGCGGCGAGCGCGGAAGTCGGCGTGTCGCTGACGCGCCGTGGGACAAGTCGCAGCGTGACGCTCGTAACGCCACGCGTGGGAGATGGTGAGCAGGCTGGCGATTGGACGCAATCCGTAATCAATGCCGATTGTGCGGCGCTTTATATGGCGGCCGGGCAGGCGCGCGAAATTGCAGTGCGGCTGATCGCAAGCGGCATGCGCACCGACATGCCGGTCGTGGTGGTGGAGGACGCATCGCTGCCAACGATGACCCGCACCGTACTGCCGCTCGGCCGATTGGGACGTGCGGAGACGTTGGGATTGCGCGGTCCGGCGATGATTTTGCTTGGCGAAGTATTCCGCGACGTGGTTGCGGGCGCGCGGCCTGATTCCAGCGCGACGCCGCATGAGCCGCTGCCTGAAGCACTAAGCGCCTAGACCGTCCTTCGCCAAACACGCTACAATTCAAGCTTTTAGCTTGGTTGTATGCTGATCCGCCGCTGTATTCCCGCTGCTGCCACTACCCCGGTTGCGCTCACCATCGGCAATTTCGATGGCCTGCATCTCGGGCATGAGGCCATGCTCGCGCGGCTTGCCGAAGCCGCGCGCAGGCTCAAGGTGCCGTCGTGCGTGATGACGTTCGAGCCGCATCCGCGCGAGTTTTTCGCGCCGGATCAGGCGCCGACGCGGCTCACCTCGCTGCGCGAAAAGCTCGAGTGGCTCGAGCGCGCCGGAATCGAGCGCGTGCAGATATGCCGTTTCAATTTCGAATTCGCGAAGACCACCGCCGAGGATTTCATCGCGCGCATCCTCTATCGGGGGCTGGCAGCGCGCTGGATCCTGGTCGGCGATGACTTTCGCTTCGGCGCGCGCCGCGCCGGCGATCTCTCGCTGCTGAAGCAGGCGGAAAGCGCATACGGCTTCCGCGTGCATGCGATGCATAGCGTGATGGCGGACGGCGTGCGCGTTTCCAGCACCGCGGTGCGCGAGGCGCTAGCCCGCGGCGACATGGCGCGCGCGCAGCGCCTGCTCGGCCGTCCTTACAGCATCAGCGGCCGCGTGGTCGGCGGCGATCGCGTCGGCCGCAAGCTCGGCTGCCCGACTGCGAACGTGCTGATGAAGCACAACCGCCCGCCGCTGGCGGGTATTTTCGCGGTTGAAGTTCACGGAATCGAGGCTCGCGCGCTGCCGGGTGTCGCGAGCCTCGGGGTGCGGCCGACCCTCGCGCGCGATGCGCGCCCCTGCCTGGAAGTTCACCTGCTCGACTTTGCGCGCGATATTTACGGCGCGCATCTGAGAGTCGATTTTCTGCACAAATTCCGCGACGAACAAAAGTATGCCGACGTCGAAACGCTGCAGCGCCAGATCGCGGTCGACGTGGAAAATGCCCGGGAATACTTTCGCCACAGAGACGCAGAGGCACGGAGAAGTGCGCAAAAATGAAATGCAACGCTGTGGGGACTTGTTTGGTGTGATCGATGGCTGATTACAAGAAAACGCTGAACCTGCCGGACACGCCGTTCCCGATGCGCGGGGACCTCGCGAAGCGCGAGCCGCTGATGCTGCGCGCGTGGCAGGAGTGCCGGCTCTACCAGCGGATTCGGGAGGCCAGCCGCGGCCGGCCGAAGTTCGTGCTGCACGATGGGCCGCCGTACGCGAACGGCAATATTCACCTCGGGCACGCGATCAACAAGATCCTCAAGGACATGATCGTCAAGTCGAAGTCGCTGTCCGGGTTCGACGCGCCCTACGTGCCGGGCTGGGACTGCCACGGCATGCCGATCGAGCGCGAGATTGAAAAGCTGCACGGCAAGAACCTGCCGGTTGAAACCACGCAAAGCCTGTGCCGTGCTTATGCCACCGAGCAGATCGAGCGCCAGAAGCAGGACTTCCAGCGCCTGGGCGTGCTGGGCGACTGGGACAATCCGTACCTGACCATGGCCTACGCGAACGAGGCGGACGAAATCCGCGTGCTGGGCAGGCTGCTGCAAAAAGGCTATGTTTATCGGGGACTCAAGCCGGTCAACTGGTGCTTTGACTGCGGCTCGGCGCTCGCCGAGGCCGAAGTCGAATACATGGATCGCAAGGACATCGCAATCGACGTTGGTTTTGCTTTCGCCGAGCCTGACAAGGTCGCCAGGGCGTTCGGGCTCGCGGTGCTGCCGGATGCGCGCGGGCAGATCGTGATCTGGACCACGACGCCGTGGACGATACCCGCCAATCAGGCGCTCAACGTGCATCCCGGGTTCGTCTACCACCTGGTCCATACCGGGCGCGGGTTGCTGATACTCGCCGCCAACTTGCAGCAGGCCTGCCTCGAGCGCTATGGACTGACCGGTGTGACCCTCGGCGCGTGCCTCGGCAAGCAACTCGAGCACATCGGTTTTCATCATCCGTTCTACGACCGCATTGCGCCGGTTTATCTCGGTGATTACGTCACGCTCGAGCAGGGCACCGGCATCGTGCACAGCTCGCCCGCGTACGGGATCGAAGACTTCAATTCGTGCCGCGCGTACGGCCTGAAAGACGATGAGATGCTGGCGCCGGTCGGGGGCGACGGCCGTTACGCGGAATCGCTGTCTCTGTTTGGCGGCCTTAACATCTGGAAAGCGAATCCGCAAATCGTCGCGACCATCAAGCAGCACGATGCGCTGTTGCATGCGGAGCCTTCGGTGCACAGCTACATGCATTGCTGGCGGCATAAGACGCCGGTCATCTACCGCGCCAGCACGCAATGGTTCGTGGCGATGGACGAGGCGCCGGGTTTTAACGGAACCAAACCCGCCGAGACGCTGCGCACTGTTGCCCTGCGCGGCATCGAGAACACGCGCTTCTACCCGGATTGGGGTCAGGCGCGGCTGCAGGGCATGATCGCCAACCGTCCGGACTGGACGCTGTCGCGCCAGCGCCAGTGGGGCGTGCCGATGCCGTTTTTCGTCGACCGGGAAACCGGCGCGCTGCATCCGCGCACGCCGGAGCTGCTTGAGCAGGTGGCGCAGCGCGTCGAGCAGGCCGGAATCGAAGCGTGGCAGACCCTCGACGCGCAGGAGTTGCTGGGCGCGGAAACCGGACAATACATCAAGATCAAAGACACGCTGGATGTGTGGTTCGATTCGGGTTCGACGCATGAAACCGTGCTGCGCGGCTCGCATGCGACTGAGCTCAAGTTTCCGGCGGATTTGTACCTCGAGGGATCGGACCAGCATCGCGGCTGGTTCCACTCTTCGCTGCTCATCTCGTGCATGTTGAACGGCGTGCCTCCCTACGAAGGCTTGCTCACGCACGGTTTCTTCGTCGATGGCGAAGGACGCAAGATGAGCAAGTCGGCGGGCAACGCGCTCGAGCCGCAGAAAGTGGTCGGCACGCTCGGCGCCGACATCCTGCGGCTGTGGGTGGCGCAGACCGACTACTCGGGCGAGCTGTCGATCTCGGATGAAATCCTCAGGCGCGTGGTGGAATCGTATCGCCGCATCCGCAACACGCTGCGCTTTCTGCTTGCCAACCTCGCTGATTTCGATATCAAGGGGCATGCGTTGCCCGTAGAAGAGTGGCTTGAAATCGATCGCTACGCAGCGGTCATGACCGCCGATCTGCAGGCGGCACTCGCGCCGTCCGAAATTGGATCGACGCGACCGCAGTCGCCGGGGCATTACGGCAAGTATGAATTTCACCTGGTCGCGCAGAAGCTGCAGACGTTCTGCTCGGAAGACCTCGGCGGTTTCTACCTCGACATCCTGAAGGACCGGCTGTATACCGCCGGCACCGACACGCGCGCCCGGCGCTCGGCGCAGAACGCGCTTTATCACATGACGCAGGCGCTGGTGCGGTTGATGGCACCGGTACTGAGCTTCACCGCCCACGAGGTGTGGGAGACGTTGAACGGCAGCGCGAGCAGTGTCTTCGAGCAAACCTGGTATCAGTGTCCGGTGCCGCGCGAAGCGCAGCGGCTTCGCGCGCGCTGGCAGAAGCTGCGCGGGCTGCGCGCGGACGTGCAGAAACTGCTCGAGGAACTGCGCGTGACGGGCAGGATCGGCTCATCGCTCGCCGGCGAAGTCGATCTTTACGCCGAGGGCGAGAATTACTCGTTCCTCGAATCATTTGCCGACGACCTGCGCTTTGTCTTCATTACTTCGCGCGCCACCGTGAATGCCGGAGGGCACGCCGCCGGTGTGCCGTCTTCCCTCGACAGCGTGGGCATCAGGGTCAGTGCGACAGCCCAGCCCAAGTGCGAACGCTGCTGGCATTACCGCAGTGATGTCGGCGCGGATGCCGCGCATCCCGATATCTGCGGGCGTTGCGCCGCCAACCTGCACGGCGCCGGCGAGCCGCGCGCCTACGCATGATACGCTGGCTCGCGCTGGCCGCGCTCATCGCAGCGCTCGATCAGCTGTCGAAGTTCGCGATCGCGCGCATCTTGCCTGCCGGTGGCAACATCGAAATCGCGCCGTTTTTCAACCTGGTGCTGGTCCGCAACCGGGGCGCGGCATTCAGCCTGTTCTCCAGCGCCTCGGGCTGGCAGCGCGAGTTTTTCATCGCGATTGCAGTCATTGCATCGGTGTGGGTCGTTTATCTGCTTCGCAGGCATCCGCGCGAGTCGCTGTTCTGCCTCGCGTTGAGCCTGATTCTGGGCGGCGCGATCGGCAATGTCATCGACCGCGTGCTGTTTGGCGCGGTGATCGATTTTCTGGATTTTCACGTCGCGGGCTACCATTGGCCGGCGTTCAATGTCGCCGATTCCGCGATCACCTGCGGCGCGGCACTGCTGGTGTGGGATAGCCTGCGGCCGAGAAACGGGCGAGGCGAGGGTTAAGTAGGGTGGATGAAGCACAGCGGAATCCACCAAACGCTACGGGGATGACGCGTGGTGGATTCCGGCGCGCAAGGCGCCTGCATCCACCCTACCAGACTGCGCCGATCAGCGCGGTGGTGGTTCAGCTATAATTCGCTCTATGCAAGTTTTACTCGCCCAACCGCGCGGTTTTTGCGCCGGCGTTGATCGCGCCATCGAGATCGTCGAGCGCGCGTTGCAGCTCCACGGCGCGCCGATTTACGTGCGGCACGAAGTCGTGCACAACAAGTTCGTGGTCGATGATCTGCGCGCGAAAGGCGCGGTGTTCATCGAGGACTTGAGCCAGGTGCCGGCAGGCAGCACCGTGATTTTCAGCGCGCACGGCGTGTCGCAGGCGGTGCGGCGCGAGGCCGAGGCGCACGGCCTCAGGGTATTCGATGCGACCTGCCCGCTGGTGACGAAAGTCCACGTCGAGGTCGCCAAGATGCGCGCGGGCGGGCGCGAGATCATCATGATCGGCCATCGCGGCCACCCCGAGGTCGAGGGCACGATGGGCCAGTCGCAACGCGGCATCTACCTGGTCGAAACTCCCGCCGATGTCGCGCGGCTCGAGGTCGCCGACGCCAGCCGGCTCGCGTTCGTGACGCAAACCACCTTGTCGGTCGACGATGCGCGCGAGATCATCGACGCGTTGAAACAGCGCTTCCCGAAAATCGTCGGCCCCAAAAAAGACGATATCTGCTATGCGACGCAGAACCGGCAGGACGCGGTCAAGACGCTGGCGCTGCAGTGCGACGTGGTGATCGTGGTCGGCTCGCCCAACAGTTCCAACTCCAACCGCCTGCGCGAGGTCGCAGCCAACCAGGGCGTTGCCGCCTACATGGTGGACAACGCGGCGGAATTGAACCCCCAATGGGTCGCGGGCAAGGCGTGCGTCGGCGTTACCGCAGGCGCGTCGGCGCCGGAAATATTGGTGAGGCAGGTGATCGAGAAGCTCAAGAACCTCGGCGCGGAAAGTGTCGGGGAGGTGCAGGGAATTTCCGAGACCGTCACCTTCCCGTTGCCGAAGAGTCTGGCCAAGGCCGGTTAACGGGCGCAACGCCCGCGTTATTTTCCTTTATCCGGGGAACCCGACGACTTCGATGGAGCCAGCGGCGCCGCGCTTGGCTTCGGGGGGAAACGCTCCGCGTGCGATCGCTGGTCGGCATCTTTCTGCCGCCGGGCTAGCTCGACCGCCGTATTGGATTGCGCGCGCGGCGGATCGGCCTGGCGAACATTATCGCCAGCGCCGCGGGGCTTGCCGGACTGGTCCTTGCTTTGCGCGTGCGCCGGATTTGCGGCGAGCGCCAACAGCAGCGCCGGCAGCAGGACTCGGATGATTTTCATGCGGTTCTCCTTCACGAAACTTACTGCATCAATTCGATCCATGATTTGCGCGTGGTGCCTGAACCGCCCGAAATCGGGGTCCCGGGTCCCGCGGTAGTGGTGGCATCCGATCGTCTGGTCAGCGCCAAGATGGTCCCGTTCGGAAGCCTGATCAATATTGCCCGGTTGGCCAGCGTATCGGCGTAACGGACTGAAGAGTTGCCGCCCGCGGAGCCTTCCAGGTAACCTCCGGTCTGATAATCGAGCGTGTTGAGGTAGCTGCTCCCGCCCGGCACACACGGGTCAGAGCTCGGGACATTGGTATTGAAGACGAGCGCGCTGTACGCGAGCGTCGGGTGGGTATCGATTCGTTCCCCACTGGCGGGCAGGTCGATGTACCAGCCCTTTCGTGTGGAAAAATTCAGGGGGTTCGCGGTAGCGACCCTGTTGCCATTCGCATTTACGCTGAATGTTTGTTGCTGCAGGTTGACGCGGAGGGGGTTGATGACCGGGTTGGAACCTCCGGGATTGCTCAGATCGTCCACCAGTCCGTACATGGTCTGGGTCTGGCTTGCATGGACGTTTGCGCCAGCGACGCCGGGAATGTCGGAATCGCCGAGGTAGAGGCCGGTGCCGACATAAACAAAACGTTTATAGGTACCGCCGGTGATCCTGATCTTGGCGAGTTCCGGTTCGGTGGTGACCGGCTGAAAATTACCGGTTGAGTCCACCAGATTGGCGAGCAACTCCACATTCCATGCGCCGATGCTGTTTGCATGGGTCAAATCAAAGCGCCACACGTTGCCTTTGAGATCGCCGCCGTAGACATAATCAACCGTGTTATCGGCGTCGCGGGATTCGACATACCCGCTGATGTGCGCGAGTCCGCTCGGGTCCGACGCGCTGCCGACACCGGTATCTATGGCTTTGATCAAAGCCCCGGTCCGCGCGTTCAGCACGAACAGGTAACCTTTGCCGTCGCCGCCGGAATCGGTGCCGTTGTTGTAGCCGGAAGCGACCAGAACCACCCACCCTCTGGCCCGGGTCTTGACGATGATCGGCCTGCCGAAACTGTAGCCGATATTCGCCCTGACCGACGCATTGGTCGCGCTGTTGGGAAATTCCCACAGCACTTTGCCGGCCAGGTCGGTCTCGGCGCCGGGGAGCTGGGTCACATCCAGTGCGTAAAAGCCGCGCCCGCCCTTGCCCAGTCCGCCCACTACGATGGTGCGCCAGTCGGGGGAAGGCGGCGTCGGCTTTTGGGAAATACCATCGGTATTGGAGAAATTGACGTCTCCGGAGACCGGTGTGCCGTCAACGTAATACTTGTGAGTGAAGCCGTTCTTGCTGCTCAAGTTGTTGAGGCTGCCCATCACCAGGTTCGGCACATAAGCCCATTCTTCAGTCCCCGTCGCCGTATTGAAGGCGTGCAGCATGCCGTCGTTCGCGCCCTGCAACAGGAGCTTCGTGCGGCTGGCATTGGTGGTCTTGAAACTGGCGTAACCCGTGTCGCCATAGTTTTGAACTGGCTCACGTATTACGAGCGGCTCGGCGTGGATAATGTCGCCGAGCACGTGAGTGCGGGAGCGGTACGTGCCGGCAGTTTCTCCGCTTCTGTCACCGCGCAGGTAGGCTACCACCGCGGCGCCGTCGGAAGGCCCGGGCGGCGTCGTGGGCGAGTTCAGCAACGCTTGCTGTGCCGCGCTCAATTTGGTCGCGGTGGACGCGGTGGTCGGTTGAAACTGTATGCCCTGGCCGGTACCGGCGGTGCCCGTGTAGGTGGCGATTTTCCGGCTCGCGGAAGTTCTGGCATCCAGCTGGGTTTGCGCCGAAGTGCTCCAGGCGGGCGCGGCGGTATTGGGTATGCCTGTCGCCAGGTTAATCGGATAGGCCTGCAGATCGCCGCTCCAAGTACCGGAGTTGTAACTGACCTCATACGAGAAGTTGTCTCCGGCGACCACGTTAGGTGTGGAAACCGCAACCGCCGCCGCGGCGCCGCTGCGGGCCGCAATCTCGTTGATCGTCGCGGTCAGAGAATTGGCGAGAGTATCCGGGTCAGTGGCAACGAAGAAACCGCCGCGTCCGTTGACTGCGGCATGGGCGAGATCGTCGATCTTGTTCGGATTGCTTGCATTGGGGTCAGGCCAGGTAATCGCCGGCGGAGTTGCACCGAAGGCGGCGTTGATGGTCGCCAAAGGAATGGTCCCGGCCAGCCCGATGCTCACGGTGAAGGTCGTCAGATGCTGCCAGAACGCCGGATCCTTGCTGTTGGTCGACACGTTATTCGCGAGGTCCGGCCGCAGGTCGCGCACCCAGTAGTACATCGCGACGTCAGCCAGCGTACTGCTCCAGGAATCGCGGAACGGGTTCGCCGGCGTGTACTGGAAGGTCGTTCCATCCGTCCGGGTGATGACGGCGCCGCTGGTATTGTCGACGTTCGCCCTGGCTCCTGCGGTCGACGCTCCGGCGTCGTTCCAGTAACCGTCGGTCGTCAGAATATGGTAATTCTGGCGGCAGGAATATTGGGTACCGCCGCCCGCGCCCGGATTGGCGCCCCACGGTCCCTGGGCGTCGGCGCGGCTGAAATACACCCCGACGTCGTCCGCGGCATTGCGCAACGGCGTGCCCGCGGCCGGAATCGTCCGGCCGTAAAAAGTCGTGAAGAAATTGGTGCGGTTAGCTCCCGTAAATGCCCTGACCCCGCTCACCACGGTACCGCTGCTGGCGACCCCGTCTATCGTGGCCGGGCTGGCATTGATCGTGCCGAACCCCACGCGCGGCGTAGTTCCCAGCGTGCTGAAAGCTCTGCCGATACCCGCGCGCGCGGTGAGGACGCGCGACCGGTAGTACTGGAACCAGTTGGCAAAATTCTGGATTTCCTCGTCGCGTTTGCGCGTGATTCCGCCGGGGCTCGTGAAGGTCGCGCCCGCGGGAGTGGCCGTGGTGATTTCCACTTTGGTGTAACTGGCTCTCAAATTCCTGTTACCGGTGCCGTTGTAGTTGAAATAGGTGATCGGCCAGTACGTATGGTTCGCGTTGGCGCCGGGATCGTAAAAAGCCGAGTTCAGGTTGGGGCCGGAAAACCAATCCGCGCGTTTGGTGGTCCGGGCGGTCAGATTGGTATTTCCCGCGGACGGGAGCGCCGGGTTATACAGCGCTGCGGCCGGGTTGGCGTTCGCCATCAGCGAGCCGTCGCTGTTGGACCACGGGCGGTAGGTGGAATCCGGATTGTAGTACAACTTGTTGTTGGCGCTGGAGCGGCCGAAGAAGTTGTGAATGTTGCCATCGTTGAAATTGGGAACCTGGTTCGCGTACGTGCTGCCGCCATACGGGGAAGCCGGGCGCGGGTGGAGGAAAAGCGAGAAGTGCATGTCCTGTTCTGGCATGAATTCCCACTGCATCGAGCCGGAATCATCGAGCGTGAGCATGATGTTCGGCGGAATCTGGTTTTTCAACGCCATCGGCACGTCGGAGATGTCGGTCGACGCCGCGTATGCCGCTGGCACGACCTGCGCGAACACCAGGCTGAACAAGGTGACGGAGGCTACGCATTTGCGCCAGTATTGTTGTCGCTTGTTCATGATTTCATTCCTTTTGTGTCGATACCAATTACGACGCCAAAATTTTGCCCGCATGTTTGCTAGCGGCTCAATATCGCCTGCACCATGCTGACGGTGTTGCGCGGGCCGGTAACGCGCGCCGTGAGCCGGTAATACACAGTCGGTGTCGCCGTGAAAATCGCCGCGCCGGCTTTTTGGGAGCCGCTGCCGCCAACTCCGGCGTCGGCAAAACAATCAGCCAGCAGGTCGATGACCGGGGGCGGTCCCCGGCACAGGCGGTCGATCACGAACTGCACTCGCACCGAACCCCCGGCGGTGGTCGTGGCGGTGGGAAGCTGGCTCCAGTCGATCGCAGCCGCCGCGCCGGCGGCGCCGGCTTGCTTCTGCGTGGGAACGCCGTAGGTGTCCGTTTCGCGGCGGCTCGCGTAATACCAGTAATTCGGGTTCGTGCTGGAGGCAGCCGGAGTGAGGTCGGTATCGACGCTGCCGGCGATAATCGTCGGCAGCGCGGTGACGGCGGCTTCCACGCCGAGATCGCCCGCCTGCAAGGTCGACTGCTTGAACGCGAGATTGCCGGCGATCACGTTGGCCGTGTCTACCGAGCGCACCAGCGCGAGGCCGGCCAGCGTCATCGCCACCAGCACGATCAGCGCGATGAACAGCACCATGCCCTTCTGGTTTCCGGCCGCGGAACAGGCGCGCGGCAGGCGGCAACGCACGGGCATTGCAACGGTCGTCAATTGTTCCATAGAACGTTACGCAAAGGTATTGTGGTTTGATAGATTTTGTAACGGTATTGCTGCGCGGTAGCGCCCAACGGACCTGCCGCCGACAAGTCCAGCGCTCCGCCGTTTACGATCGTCCCTCCGTTCCAGAGGACGAGGCTGCCCGCGGGATTACCCGGGGTCACCACATCTCTTTCCAGTTGGCCGCTGCGCGAGACCACCGCGAGTCTGACGGCGACAACGTCGGTCGCGGTTGCGGGAGCGGTGTTGTCGTAGACGTCAACATAACCGTCCGCATTGGTGTCCCTGCCGTATTGCGCCCTGATCGACACGACGCCGTTTACCAACGCCACGGGGTTACTGGCGCTGTTCGGCAGATTGACGTCGCGCATCGTCAGGTTGTTGTTGGCGACATAGTATTCGTGATTGACCAAGCTTCCCATGTTGGTCACCCTCGCGCCGGCGGGGTAACCGCCTGCGGGAAAGATATTATTTCCTCCGGGCGGGTTGTAGACGTACGCGCCCCCCGGATTGTGCTGGATATTCCAGTCCTGCCCGGTCTTCTGCCCGTCCTGGCTCGCCTGAAGCATGGTGCACGCCAGGGGTGGGCTCGACACGATGAACAAGTTGCTCTGGACAAAGCCGTCTCCGTTTGCGACGACGTTGACCACGGCCGATGAAACTGGCGCCGGATTCGTAAGAGTGGTTGGAATGTTGCCGAAGGAGGAATTGCTGTAAAGAATGGTAATCCGGTCGCTGCCGGCCGCAGGAGCGTCACGGGCGATCGTCACCGGCCATGGATTGAAGCTAAAGTTTGTGGGCGCCATGTTCTGGTTGTAGGCGTTGATGGTGGTGCATCCCAGTCCGACCAGGCCCAGGCCCGCAATTCGCAACTCCCGTTCCAGCGTGAACATCGCCATCAGCGCGTTTTCCTGCGCGTCGGCACCACCCGTCGTGGTGCGTTTTTGTCCCTCGGAGACCAGAAACACCTGCATGATGATGAGTATCCCGAGCATGCCGACGACCACCGCGATCATGATTTCCACGAGGCTGAAGCCCCGCCCGGACCGGTTCATTGGATATAGGTTGAACGACATCACGTATTCCCCGTTCTCAACCGTTGATCTGCGCGACCGCAACGTAATTGTGCGGCGCCGCTTCCTGCGGGCCTTGCCAGCAGATGGTCACCGTGACCAGGTTGCCCGCGCCGACGGTGATCTGCTGCCTGTTTGAAGTCCCGCCCGGCAGGTTTCCGGCGACCGTTCCCACGGTCGTAGCGTTTCCCAGCCACGCCGTCACGCTGGCATTCCCGGACGCGGCACCGCCGAAAGCGCAGTTTCCGGCCGTCGTCGGATTGTGGGCGTAGGTTGCGAGATTGGCCGGGTTATCCGCCCACATCTGGCCGATGATCTGGTTCGCGAGGAATGCCGCTTCGGCGCGGTACTTGGCATCGGCGGTGTTCTTGAGCGCGATTGCCTGCAGCCCCATCAACCCGAGTATGCCCATCGAAAAAAGCAGCATGGCGATGAGCGCCTCCAGCAACATCGAGCCGCGCTGCGAAACCGGTCTGCTGTGAGTTTTCATCGGGTTTGATCAGCTCAGGAAGGTCTTCAGCAATAACGCGTGTCGGTTACGACGGTGACGTTGGGATCGCACATGCGCACGTTGCCGCCGGCGCCGATCACGATGCGCAGATCACGGCTTTCCGCCGCGGGCAGGATCGCAGTCGGCACGTCGAAATCGAGCTGGGTGATGGCAGGGGTTGCATCAGCGTTGGCGACCACTCTGCCCAGGGCGCTGAAAGTGATGGTAGTTGCGGCGCCGGGCGTCTTCGTCACAGTCACGGTTTTCGATCCCGCGCTGAAATCCCGGATCTGGATTACCTCGGGGGCAGGGGTAGGAGGGGGCGGATTGGGCACACTGACGGTCCAGCTCGACTGCGCGCCCAAAACCAGCTGTACGTTGAGATTGCGCCGCACCGCTTCGTTGCGGGCGAGTTGCATGCCGTTCAGGACCGATTCTGCCGCAGTGCGGATCTGCGTGTTTTGTATCCATGCCGTGTAGCTCGGCAGCCCGGCCGCGATCAGGATGCCGAGAATGGCGATGCCGATCAGCATTTCGATCAGCGTGACGCCGTGTTGTGCCGATCTTATAAGCATGCCCCGCCTTTTCTGATTACCCAGCAGGCCGCGTTGCTGGCCCATCCGTCCGTCAAGGCCGGCGCGGTGATGACGCTAGCCTGAACATTGGCCTGGTCCACCGAGTAGAAGAATCCGCCCATGCCTTGCGCAGCTCTGCCGGTCGCCGTAACGAGGAACGTGGTGGCCGTGAGATTGCCCGCGGGGCAGGCGAAATCAAAATACCGGGTGGTGGCCGCTGGCGGCAGCGGAGCGGTGGTGCCCGCGACGCACGCGCCGACATAAGTCCGGTTGTCCTGGAAATACTGCTCCATCTTCACCCGCATGTCCGCGAGGTTTGAGGTCGCTTCAGTGATTTTTCCGCGCGTCACGTATTCCTGATACGAGGGCAATGCAATGGCGCTGAGTATCGCCACGACGGCGACGACGATCATCAACTCGATCAGGCTAAAGCCGGATATGTGCCGCATGAGCTTGCTCCTCTTAGACGCTGGCATCTTAATGATGCCGGCTTGGCGATGCCACCCCCAGCCGATGAGCGGCAGCTTCGCCGGAACCAACGGCATAGTGGCGCGCCGGAACCGAATTAGACAGAGTCCAAATGTTGGTTTAGAATCAACACCATGTCTCACCATAAATACACACGCGACAACCTTGCCGAAGTGCTGCGCGGTCGCGGCATCACGCCCACGCACCAGCGCATCGAAATCGCCCACGCGATTTTTTCCCACGGCGAGCATTTGTCGGCCGACCGGATACTGGCGCTGGTCAACGACCGCGCCTCGGAGACTTCCAAGGCGACGGTTTACAACACGCTCAACCTGTTTCTGGAAAAACAGCTGATCCGCGAAGTCATCGTCGACCCGAGCAAGGTGTTCTACGATCCGAACACCGAGCCGCACCATCATTTTTACAACGTCGATACCGGGGAGTTGACCGATATCGACGCGCGCGGCATTCGCGTCACCGGGCTGCCGGCGCTGCCGCGCGGCATGGCGACCGCAGGCATCGACATCATCGTCCGCATTCGTTCCATGCCGGCCTGACACCGCTGCGCTTTTCTCCCGAGATCGCGGTTCCGGTTTGCGCCGGAACCGGGTCGGGGTGTCGTGGTAAAATGGCGTCACTTGCCG
>ERZ1292640.2227-Hain-H43-02um-R1-2227-length-15619-cov-6_pt1 | contig 15619 bp, 13 predicted proteins | sample MGYA00564404_ERZ1292640 | MGnify/ENA primary metagenome ERZ1292640 (study PRJEB36523, sample SAMEA6512636) | groundwater metagenome | collected 2019-01-08 | study: AquaDiva: Metagenomics assemblies of 32 groundwater samples
CAACCTTATCGTATTGCCAGCGGTTACGGTAGAAATCTTCCCACTGCCGCTGCTGTGGATTAACGATATCCTGAATCCAGCTCATTTCGAGCCTCCTTTAACCAGTTGCCGACGCACCCCGGAAAGCCTCCCCCGCCACAATACCTGAAAAAGTAGAATTATGAGCAAAGCCCCCGCAGTGCTCCCAATAAACAGTATGGCTGGATTTGGGGTGGATGATGATTGGGATGAGCCTGCATTTTTGAGAAAAGCGGTCATATCAGCAATTTCGCCATCGGTAAGCGGCTTAACGGCATAGATTTCCTTCATCATAGGGAAACGAGGCTGCTTCAGCAAAGAAGTTAGACCACCTTCGCCATAAAGGGCATAACTTCCGGTGAGATCTAGCCCAACCGCCCCCCCGCCAATTACACCGACAGCTCTGTTATTGTGACAAGTCAGGCACGAAAGGCCGTTGTTCTCGAAAGGTAATCTACCGGTGAAAAGCTGCCAACCGACAGTTGCGTTGGCAGTTGTCATGGGTATAACTGCTGTGGGGGGTGTAACAGGCGTAACGGGTGTATCAGGGGTAACATTGGCCACAGGCGCTACAGGTGTAACATTTGCCCCGGGTATAGTAGGAGTAACAGGTGTAGTTGTGTTTCCACCTGCCACTGGTGTCACTGGTGCCACTGGTGCTACTGGTACCACTGGTGCTACTGGTACCGGGGGAGCACTTCCAAGAGACCATATATAGGTCAGAACCTGCCACCGCTGGGTTTCGGAAAGCTTAGACTTCCAGGCAATCATTTCTGTCCCCGGAACGCCCTCGCTCACCTTCCAAAACTTATAGTCAGGTTTACTCTCCAACTCTTTACGATGTTCAGCCGTGCTAAAGTCAAACCCAATCATTTCATTACCATCGGCACCGTGGCAACTGAGGCATTCTCTCCGAAATATAGACCTACCGGCAGTTTGAGCGGAGGTATCGTTCCAGGCAAATGGATTTTTCAATCCGGTATAGGGGGCAGGTACCGGTTCTCCTTGAGCTAGCACGACGGTAGTCAGTAGCAGGATGCAAAGAACCGGCAGAGAAACAATAAAAGCAGACTTGAGTTTCACCACGCCCTTTTTCTCATCTCCTCAATTCGATGGTTGCTCGGACAGAACCCCCAAGACCACTATTTATATTAATGACTATAAAACCCCTTTTTAGGGATATAAAGATACGACTTTTGTCGTATTTTTCCTTATGGTTGTTTTAAATAGCTTACCATACAATAACCCGGCTCCGCGAGCTGTCAGACCAACCACCGGAACCGATAAAGATGCCATTACGCTGGCCAGATGAATCCTCGTTCCCACTTCAAGAATCTACTCTTGATTAGCCAATTCATGGCCATTTCCCCACCTATCAAACAATTATTAGTGGTATTCGTTGTAGAATCAAATTTTATCCTCAAGCACAGCAAATACGGATAGCAGGTAGATGCAAGTATTGACAGCCAAGAGTCAAAGTGCTTTAATTCCTCTGAATATCGGACCCAATATTATGTAATGGAGTATTAATAGAAACCTGATCCCTCGTCTAAACTCTTAATTGCTTCCCCACTGCAATCGCGTTCACCGAAAGATTTCGAGATTCCTTTGCACGAGAAACACAGAGCCTAGCCATCGCAGCCTTACACGCGAAAAACGAGGACAGGTAAATGAATTCCTGTTATGTTGATAACATTATTTCTTGCCGGCACCGGTATTTTTCTTGCGGCCGCACTGATAACACTGCTGCCAGCTCTTAGGGCAAAGAAGGCCACCAGGCAGATAGCTCTTTGGCTGGGGCTGCTGGCTTCTGTCGTCTTTCTCGGGTTGTCCTTACAGATTCTCCTGACACAGCAGCCCTTCCATCTCACTCTATACCAGATAGTACCGTTACTACGTCTCTCATTCGACGTCGACCGGCTGGCGGCTTTCTTCATGATGCTGATATCGCTGGTATCGGTTAGCTCCATCATATATTCAATGGGCTTAATTGAGCTCACCAAGTTCTCCCCCGACAAAAAGGGGCTGATGGTTTCCGCTATGAGCCTGCTAATTTTATCCATGCTCCTTCTTGTCGCCTCCGACAACTCGTTTTCACTTATTTTTTTCTGGGAGATTATGGCTATAACCTCCTTCTTCCTGGTGATGTTCGACTTCGACAAGAAAGAATCGAAAAAGTCGGGGTTATTTTATTTCGTGATGACACAGATGAGCACGGCATTTCTTTTATTCGGATTTCTGACGCTATTTGGCGTAACCGGCTCTTTTGACATGAAGCCGGTGGCAGATATCTCCCCGGGGTTAAAGACAGCCGTATTCACCTCCCTCTTCATCGGCTTCGGTATCAAGGCCGGCGTAATGCCGTTCCACAAGTGGGTACCTTATGCCTACTCGGCCAGTCCTTCCAACATTTCTGCACTCATCTCCGGAACAATGTCAAAGGTCGCCATATACGGGATGGTAAGATTCCTGCTTCTGCTCCTCAATCCTGAGCTGTCATGGGGTGTGGCAATACTGATTTTCGGAACATTCTCAGCCCTGATGGGTATAATCTACGCCCTGAAAGAACACAATATAAAGAAACTTCTGGCATATAGCAGCATAGAGAATGTAGGCATAATACTTTTAAGTATCGGCCTCTACATCATTTTGCAGAGTTACGGTTTGCAGACTACGGCGATGCTGGCCTTGCTGGGCGGGTTGTTTCACACCTTCAACCATGCCCTCTTTAAGAGCCTGCTGTTCTTTGCCACCGGTTCCGTGGCGAACGCTGCCGGCACCAGAGACATCGAGAAGATGGGCGGACTAATCAAACCCATGCCGTACACCGGCATTATCTTTCTTATCGGTGCGGTGTCTATCTCGGCGCTGCCGCCATTCAATGGCTTTGTAAGCGAATTGATGATATTCCAGGCTTTTCTACAGTCTTTCATCATTACCAGCGCATTCATTAAAATTCTGCTGCTCCTGGGACTTTCAATGTTCGCCCTCACCGGTGCCCTGGCAGCGGCATGCTTTGTGAAGGCGTTCGGCATCATCTTCCTGGCAAAACCAAGGTCCAAGCGTGCTGAAGAAGCACACGAGGCCCCTGTAGCCATGCTCATCGGCCCGGCTATACCTGCGACTCTATGTATCCTGCTCGGAGTTTTCTCCTCACAGATATCGTCGCTCCTGGGCTTCGAACTACCCACCCCTGATTTGCTGGTCGTTGGAGCACTACTTATTGTGTTTTTTATACTCACCTGGATAATCTTGCGTATCACAGCAAACCGTAAGGTAAGAGTCAGCGAGACGTGGGGTTGCGGTATTGTTTCTCAAAGCAACCGGATGGAATACACCGCCACCGGCTTCTCCGAGCCTATACTGACCATCTTCCAACCAATCTACCGTACGAGCAAAAATGTGGAACGCACCTTTATGGATAATCAAAGCGTTGTCTTCAAAGAAGGCAAGGCGGAGATAAACACCCTTAAAATTTTCGAGGAGAAAATTTATCTGCCGATAGCCCGGTTTGTAGAGAGGTTGTCTACTATAATCTCCGAGCACCAGGACGTAGACCTCGATGTCTACATACTCTACTCACTTGTGGCAGTTATCATCCTGCTATTGGTCGCGGGGTGGATAGCTTAGATGTCTTTTATACTTTACTCTGTGCTTAATACAGCCTTCATTTTGCTGATTTCCCCTCTACTCATGAGCCTCATTAAAAAGGTTAAGGCCTATACGCAGGGACGAAGGGGACCGCCCCTGCTGCAAACCTATTATTCTCTGGGCAAGCTATTGCGGAAGGAGACTATTTACTCATCGAATTCTTCGCTCATCATGCGGATAACGCCCTTTATAAATTTTACTTTCCTTCTGGTAGCTTCCCTCTCCATACCGGTAGTGTTTATCCCGCCGCCCGTAGCCGGAATCGGCAATATAATACTGTTTCTCTATTTAATGGTCTGTGCCAAATTCTTCATGGCTCTTGCCGGACTTGATGCGGGAAGCACATTCGGGGGTATGGGTAGTTCGCGGGAGATGACCTTTTCCGCCATTATCGAACCGGTAACTATTGTGACCTTCGCTGCCCTCGGTCTCGTCCTTAAGACTATCAATCTCCACGAGATGTTTGCGGCCACACTTATCGCCCCGGCCATAACCAATCCGCCTCTGCTCCTCATTACCCTGTCTCTATTCATCATTTTGATTGTAGAAACATCACGGATACCCGTGGACAATCCTGAAACCCATCTTGAATTGACTATGATACATGAAGCTATGCTCCTGGAATACACGGGGCCCAACCTGGCCCTGATGGAGACATCTCATGCCATCAAGCAAACACTCCTCATCGGGATTATAGTTAACATCGTTTCGCCATGGGGACTAGCCACTACCCCGACTGCCGGAGGCATTCTCCTGGCAATGGTAATGTTCCTGGCGAAAGCCGGTATCGTGGCTGTCATCATCGGTTTGTTCGAATCCCAGGTCGCCAAGAGCCGTCTGTTTCGATTACCGGGCTTGTTTATACTGGCATTCTTTTTCTCGTTTTTAACGATAGTGTTCGAGTTATTGTCATGATACCGACAACTTTTTCAGAAGATCTCATCAAAATCCTGTTTGTTCTCGTGCTGGGGACAGCTGCCCTACTCATCTTCAGAAGGACATTGAAAGCATTGTTTACCATCTATGCTGTCCAGTCGCTGCTGATAGCGTTGATCGCTCTGGTCCTTTTCGCGAAGGAAAGATCGGTAGTGCTCCTGTTCGTCGCTTTACTAACCATTGCCACCAAGGTATTCCTGATTCCCCGCGTATTGCGAAGGATCCAGAAGAGTATGCACCTCAGGCGTGACCTGGAGTTCCGCTATCTGACTCCCACCAGTTCTGTCGCAGTCAGCACGGGCCTAATTTTCCTGGTCTACAACACTTTCGACCGATTTCTTTCCGAAATTTCAAACGACCGTCTATTCTTTTTCGGCGCAGTAATCGGCATTTCGCTTTGCCTGATTGGAATGCTGGTTATCTCCACACGGAAGACGATGATTACGAAAATACTGGGATATTTGACGATGGAGAACGGCGTACTGCTTTTCAGCATATTCATCGCCGAACTACCTTTCATTATCGAGTTACTCATTATTCTGGATCTGGTCATGCTGATAGTTCTGGCCACTATTCTGGCATTCGGGGTTGATTCGACAATCGAGGAGTTCCACCAGAAACTGAACTCCTTCACTCTGTGGTTCAAGGAGTAGCCGCAAAACAATGTTACCTGCTTATGCGATTGTCAGTGTAATAGTGCTCCTTATAATGATGCTGGCCAGGCTGAATTCGGCAACCTCCCGGAACAGCTTGTACAACTGGCTGTCAATTACGCACGCCGGGATATACCTGATATTAACGTTCATCCTGCTGGGTTCCGGCAGATTCCCGGCATATTTCCTTAGCAACCAGTATTTTTTTGTTGATTCGCTGGGTGCTTACGAAGTACTCATAAGTTCAACTATATTCGTGTTGGCCGCCCTTTACGCCCGCGGCTACGTTGATGGACTGCTGCACCATGGTGAAATCGATGCCGGCGAAATTCAACTTTTCTACATCGCTCTTAACTCGCTGTTCGTAACCGTTGTCTACGCTTTCTTCTCTAACAATATGGCCCTATTCTGGATACTTCTGGAGATTACGACGCTCTTGTCCGCCATACTCATCGTCACACTCAACGCCAAGGAAAACATCACGGCAGCCCTCAAATACCTGTTCACCGCTTCCACGGCGATGCTGTTTTCCATCATCGGACTGATAATCCTCTTCGCCATTACCAAAGGAGCCAACGGCGGCAGCGGCACACTCAACTGGAACTTGTTGATGGAGCAAGCCAACGGCCTTTCGCCTTCCCTGCTTACCCTTGCCTTTATTCTCATCTTCATCGGGTTCGCCGCCAAGGCAGGCATAGTTCCGTTCCATACCTGGCTGCCTCAGGCTCACGCTAAAGCCCCTTCGGTCATCAGCGTTCTGCTTTCGGCCGTACTGCTCAATATCGGTATTTACGGCATTCTGAGGATGTATGCCGTAGTCCACCAGACTTCCGCAGTACATTCTATTTCAGTGCTGCTGATAGCTTTCGGTATACTCAGTATCGAGATCGCGGCATTCAGCATGCTACCGCGGTCTAATATCAAAAAGCTAATTGCTTTCTCCAGCATCGAACACATGGGGTTCATTCTCGTTGGAATAGGCATCGGTACGCCCCTGGCAATATTCTGGGTGATGTTCCATACCCTGGCTCACGCTCTGGTAAAGACATTACTCTTCTTCTCCGCCGGCATACTCCACCAGCAGTACCGCGGTAACAAATTCGAGAAAATGGAGGATGCTCTGCTCCTCCAGCCGCTGGCATCATGGGGGTTTATAATCGGCAGCCTTGCCGTAATCGGTACGCCGCTGTTCCCCATATTTCTTTCGAAGCTTTTCATTTTGGAGCAACTCGGTTCATACTCTTTGCCATTATTGTTCCTTGTACTCGCTCTGTTTCTGTTAGTCGCGGCCGCTTTTGCCACTATCCTGATACGCACTTTCTCGCAAAAGAACGGCCATGAGAAAATCGTCCGGTACAAGGCTTCATGGTCCATGAAATTGTCGATGACTTTAGTGCTCGCCGCCATCCTGACTTTGGGAGTGTACTTCCCCAGTGGTCTAAGCGATATATTAAACAGCATTGTGGCCAACCTGGGATTTAGAGGTTAAATAATGGAACCATTCGTTGAACAAAACAAGATAGTTTCACCAGCAACAATCGACCGGTATTTCAAAAGTGGCGGCAACAGAGAAATCTATCTTACCGCAAGTGAAGATAGCTTCACGGCAATAATCTCCGGGCTATCCGCAAAAGACGTGACTCTTATCAGCCTTTTCTGCGTCGAAAATTTCGAACAGCACAAAGGTTTTACCCTTCTTTACGCATTCGAGATGCGGGGGGCGGGGAACGTAGTTATACTGCTTCGCCATCTGAAAGGACAAACGGCCACCTCGATTGCCAGGATCTTCCCTCTTGCCGTCTGGTTCGAGCGCGAAATCAGGGACGGCTTCGGAGTGGATTTTCCCGACGCCCTTGATAAGCGAAGGCTATTCCTGCATGAGGTATATCCGGATGACTTCCACCCCCTGTTGAAGAGTTTCAAAAATCAGCCCATCGCCACGCAACAAAACATAGCGACGGAAAAAGAATACAAGTTCAAGGAGATGAGTGGAGAGGGGGTATACCAGATTCCGGTGGGTCCGGTGCACGCCGGCATAATCGAACCCGGGCATTTCCGTTTCAGTGTTATCGGAGAAACTATCTTTAACCTGGAAATCCGCATGTTCTACAAACATCGCGGGATTGAAAAACTGGCCGAGGGCAAAACACCGGAGCAGTGCGTCCCCATAGCCGAGGCTATCAGCGGTGATGAAACTGTAGCTAACGCCACGGCATTCTGTATGGCTGTTGAGAAAATAAGCGAAACCGCCGTACCAGCACGTGCCTGGAAACTGAGAATGATTCTCCTCGAGATGGAGAGAATCTATTCCCACATGGGCGATATGGCCGGTATGGTACTGGACACGGCTTTCCCTACGGGAGCCAGTAAATTCTTCATTCTCCGGGAAGAAATACTCCGTCAAAACAAAACTCTTACAGGCTCGCGCTTTATGAAGGGAATAATCCGGGTGGGCGGCCTGGACCGTGACATCCCCGAACATACTTTAAAAGAGTTTTCGAACTATCTGGAACAATTCAGTCCCCGCTGCCGAGAGGCCATAGACATGGTCTATAAGGTTTCCTCCGTAGTCGACAGACTGGAGACAACCGGCATAATCAGGAAGGAACTGGTCAAGCCCCTCAATATCACCGGACCGGCGGCCCGTGCTGCTGGTGTACCTATCGATACCAGACTCGACCATCCCTACGGACTATATGCCTCGGTCACCGTACGAACAGCCACCGGGAGCGATGTTATGAGCCGGTTCAATGTAAAAGCAACGGAAATTAAGGACTCCATAGAGTTGTGCCTGAATCTAATATCCGGGATTGAGAGCGGCGAAGTTTCCGCCCCCATCCAAATCAAGGACGGCTATGCCCTGTCCCTTGTCGAATCGGCGCGCGGACAGAACCTCCACTGGGTCTATATCAGGAACGGAATAATCGACCGGTACAAAGTATGTACTGCTTCCTTCTGTAACTGGCAAGCCATTGAGCACGCCGTTCAGGGCAATATCGTCCCCGATTTCCCGCTCATCAACAAAAGCCTTAATCTGTCCTATGCAGGGACCGACTTATGATGAATAGAGTTTACCGCCGGCTGCGACATGGTATTGTGACTGAGAAAGTCGCATTTAAGGATGAGGAATTCGAAAATCTGGGCCTTAAGTTGCAGACCGAGATTTCTTCCCTATTCGGCAGGAGCCTGGCAATCCGCGAGTTGGACTCCGGCAGTGATAACGCCGCCGAGATTGAACTCAATAACCTGAATGCCCCTCATTACGACATCGAGCGCTTCGGTATCTCTTTTGTGGCTTCTCCCCGCCATGCGGACGTACTCATTGTCACCGGGGCCGTCACCCATAACATGGAGATTGCTGCCCGGAAGACATATGATGCCATGCCCCACCCCAAATTCGTCGTCGCCGTCGGTGATAATGCCTGTAATGGCGGCATTTTCCAAGGTACTTACGCGGTGAACGGCGGAGCGGACCGGGTGCTTCCGGTAGACCTGAAAATACCGGGCAATCCCCCATCCCCGATAGAAATCATGAAGGGCTTGCTCCACTTAATGGCGGCAATCAGACACAAATCCACCGGCGCTTAGTATAGTATAATTACAGCAGTTGGTGCCGGACAAAATAAAAATTGAGGTGCTCGTATGCCATTCTTTTCAGGGATAATATATGCCCGCGTAATATTCATCACCGCCATAATTAATCTTGTCACCCTGGCGTTGATATTGTTTTCCTGCCGCTGCATAAATACCTGGAGATTAACTTCCGGACTGACTAAATACTCCTGGTACAAACGTTTCTTCAAATGGCACTGCTACGTTTGGTACGTGTTCCTGCCCTCTGTCATTATTCATGCTGTTTTTGCCCTCACGCTTATGAGGTTTCCTTTTTAGCAGGACTAGTCAATAAGGTGATTTGCGTTTCTAAAGCTCCATAAGGGCGAGCATCTTTGGGAATCCTCAACATCCTCAATCGGAGAGGCTCAATGCCCCTATCTCTTTGCCCAATTTCTCCATCACCACGGATAGGGTCTCCCACTCTTCAGCCAGCATCCGGATTTCCTCTTTCAAGGCGTCGTGTTTTTGGACGGTATCGGTGACCTGGGCCCCATCCCGGTAATGGTCGGGGTTGGCGAATACTGCTTCGAATCCAGTCACTTGGGCTTCAAGTTCAGCAAGCTTCTCCTCAATTATCTTAATCCTTTTGCCATGAAGCTGACTCTGGTGCTGCAACATCTTTTTCAAACGGACGGGATTTGGGGCAGGCTCCGGAGCGGCCTTGACCGCATCCACGCTGTGTACCGGCTTAACGGCCTTCTCCCCGTTAGCCTTGCTAGCTGGTTTTTGTGCGGCTGCCCTTTCGTCGGCTTCCTTCTTCTCCAGGTAGCCATCGTAATCACCAGGAAATATCTTGGGGCGGCCGTCCCTGATTTCGACAATTTTATTGGCCACCTCCCGTATCAGAGTCCGGTCATGCGTTATCAGACAAATAGTTCCCTTATAATCGTTCAGGGCGTCAGCCAGAATTTCGCGTGAAGCGATATCGAGATGGTTCGTCGGCTCATCCATCAGAAGCAGGTTACTCGGTTGCATCAACATTTTCGCCAGCGCCACACGAGCCTTTTCCCCACCCGATAGCACTGAAACAGGCTTTCTAATATCATCACTACCGAAGAGAAAACCACCCAGTATTTTCCGCAGATTCTGCTCTGGTTCACCGGGGGCGGCAAGGTGCATCTCCGCAAGAAGCGAGTTTGCCGGATTCAAGAGTTCCAACACGTACTGCGCGTAATAGGCAAGTATGGCGTTATGCCCCAATTTACGCTCTCCCTGATCAAAAGGCAGCACCCCGGCTAGAATCTTCAGCAGCGTACTTTTGCCCGCACCATTCGGCCCTACCAGGGCCACCCTGTCGCCGGCATAAAGGGTGAAATCCAGGTCACGGTAAACGACGCTGGCTCCGTACGATTTACAGATATGTTTAAGGGAGATAACCTCTTTACCGCTGTGCGGCGATTCCGGGAAGGAGAAATGAATCTTCCTGGTTGTCCTCGGAGTTACGATTCGCTGTATTTTATCAATCTTTTTAAGCCGGCTCTGTACCTGGCGCGCTTTAGTTGCCTTGGCCCGGAAACGATCCACAAAACGCATTTCCCGCTCTATCTCTTTCTGCTGTCGGGCGGCCGCCGCCTGCTTGATTTCCAGTTCCTGCTGGCGGTTAATGACATACGCATCATAGTTGCCATTATGCTGGATGACCTCACCATTAGGTTCTATGGCAATGACCTGCTTGACGACACGGTTGAGAAAGGCACGGTCGTGTGAGGTCACCACGACGGCTCCCTTGTATTTCATGAGGTACTTCTCGAACCATATACAGGCTTCCAGATCAAGGTGGTTGGTCGGCTCGTCCAGGAGCAGCAAGTCCGGCTTGACCAGCAAGAGCCGGGCCAGTGCGGCCCGCATTAGCCAGCCGCCACTGAATTTATTCAAAGGGGATGTGAATTCCGATTGTTTAAAGCCCAAGCCTGATAGAATCGTCTTGGCCTCATACTCAAGGTCATAGCCGCCGGCCGCTTCATAAGCAGACTGTAGCTCTCCCAACTCACGGAGAAGGCCGTCATGATTATCCGTTTCCTGCGACAGCATCTCTTGAAGGACGCCAATACGGGAGAGCATGGCAGCCATCTTTGCGGAGGCACTCAAGACATCCTCCAACAGCCTTTTCTCCGTTGATGGGTTGATATCCTGCTTTAAAAAACCGATAGTCAGGTCTTTCCGCTTGATAATTTCTCCGGCATCGGGGGCCGTATTTCCTGCGATAATATCAAGCAGGGTCGTCTTACCGGAACCGTTCGGCCCGAGCAAAGCAATGCGGTCACGAGCGTTGATATTACAATTCAGCCCGGTAAACAACACCCTTTGAGCATAACTTTTAGAGAGATTAGATATACGTAACATCTTTACAATAACTTCTTATTAAAGCACAGTTTAGTAAGAAAATACTTGTTTCACGACCAAAATGGAGAGCATTGTATCTTCAAAGTGATATGGTGGGCGGTACTTTACGATAGACAGAACTTTCTGCCTTTCGCTTATTGTACCATAGTGGGTTCAATTCGTATCCCCTTAGCTGGATCTGAGGTATCAAAAGGTAGTACTGGCAGGGACTTCGAGTCAAGATTCCGTTTGCTAGATTGGCTTCATGTTCCTTATTTCCCACTAAAATCAAGCCGAAAGTATAGCCAGCTTCTCCCATTGTCCGATGGATAAGCAACGTCCATCACATCATTCAAAGGTGTTCCAGTACGCGGGACTGACAAATAATAGCCGGAATACTCAACTTGGTGCCCTCCCAAATCCAACTTGATTGGGTTGCCCACATTCTCGCCTTCTTGGTCCATCAGGTATAATAATCCAGATTGACTCATCAAGTAAAAACGCCCTAATCTATCCTGGAATATTCGGAAATATCCTTTGAAAGAACCTGAGTCTTTAGGGAGTTCCTCATCGAATAGAATCGTACCAGACGAAGAAACGATCCGATGTCTGTATTGATCTTTTCCTCCAGTGGTCGCCCCTTTCTTCGTATAGAGAATATGCATCCGGTATTTCGTATCAAGATAAGCATCCGTCTGAGCATTTAAAATCGGATAAGGATATTGGTCGGTAGGTATTTCTTCAGCAAAAGAGAGTACCTGAATTATTTCTGAATAAATATTACCCGTTCGCCAGTAGCGGAAAGCATTAAATACCTGATTGGAGGATCCAGGTGGTTGGGTATATCCCAGTTCTGCCCATGGTACATCCCTAGTCGCGACTAAAGAAACTTGCCCATCGGGGCCAGGGAATAAGTACGTATACGTGTACATGTAATCAAGGCCGGTAGCCGGGGTCACCCACCGCGATTGTGATGGTACATAATATCCCCACTTGAACTCTCCCCCTGCTCCTTTACCGCCAAAGCTTAAAAGGATAGCAATATTACCGCTTGCGTCAATACCACTTGAATAGCGCAGGGAATTACTCCCTTGATAAACATCAGGTATTGTTATAGGTATGAGCATAGATGTCATTACCAAAATCCCATCTTTAGGTTTTCCCGACCATAACTTACCGATGCCGTTTGGCCAACCGATTATATGGAGTGTTCCATCAGGAGATGCCAGCAGATCTACAGGATTACTCCCCGTATCGCCTTGGGCAATAACTGTCCAAGTACCATCGGATTGTCTTTTAGACAATTGCCATACTCGGCTCAATATGTCACTACCTTCGACTATATATGCAGTGAAAATACCGTCTTGGGTGTGAACAATCCTTGTCTGATGTCCCCCCCATGGGTTATTAGGTGACGCATTGTTAGTCACGACTTCAATATTTGTCTGACGGGCAAAGGGCTCTGCCGGCGCGGGATTAGGCATAGGGACAGGCACGGGTGCGGGTGTAGGTGTGGGCGTGGGTACTGCAGGCGCAGGTGTAGGTGGAAACGGTGGTGGAGCTACCGGTGGAGCAGTTGGCGCAGGTATAGCCTTTGATGTGCACGCTGTTAGTACAGCGGCCGCGCCGGCGCTAGTCAATAATATCAGAAACTCTCGGCGCGACATTCCCGAGGCACGGGCCTTTTTCCATAACGCTTTTGTTTTATCATTATTCGGGAGATCAGGATTCATCTTTCGCCTTATGGAGCTGCCAATCGTATATTATTCTATCACGTTACCTCAAAGGTGTAAGTCGGTTCTCTTGTTGCAACAATAATGGGGCACAAAATGAGTGTTTGTTACCCAGCAATCTCTCTTTTTATTACTTTGAAGCTAAAGGGGATATATGTATTGTGCTCACAACATCGGGATGTTTGTCCGGCCATACTTACGATTGTTTGGTGCCTTTTGAGTTTTCAGTTAGATAGACTGTTCCGAATGAACATTGGTGTTATGACTAGCTCTGTCTTATTTCTTTGCAGTGTATTTGAAGTTCACATCATGTTGTTCGGCGGGAAGCTGATAACCATCGCATTCGAAAGGATACGCCAGAACCCCGCTGGGAAAATCTGCATCAGGGCTATAACTTTTCCAATAAAAGAATGAGGCTGCTTGTACCCAATGAAGGTAGCGGTTTCCAGTTTTAACGGTCGGATTTTCTGATGTATCTGACACTTTAAAACAAAAGTCAGCAAAAGAATGAGTGCCGACACCAGCCTGCACAGTGCCAGCGAATCCGATTAGTTCCCCGCGTTTTACCGTGTATCCAATTAGAGCCTCGCATGCACTCGCGTTACCCGTTCCTGGGGTAAAATAATCATCAAATGGATCGAAAATGTGTCCCTGAGCTTGGATACCTACCCACTCTTCAATTGCAGAGCCATCATGTCCAATCAACAGTGGTGAGCTGTATATATGATAGACCCTCATAATCATACCTGGCCAATCGGTACTTGCAGACTTGAAGAATAAATTCAAATCACTATCTCGAACTTTTTGTCCGTCCACAATCCGATAGTTATTCTTATCTAGAAAGCCCTCCAGTACCATATCAAAAGGCGCAAGTAAGGGCGCTCCATGCTCGAGTTCGAATACCGTGCCAAGATGAGTGGCGTAGGGTGTATTTTGCGGATTGGCAAGTTTAGGGCCAAGCGTAATCATATCAGGGTCAGCATTTCCACTGATTAAATTCGTATGAGTATTGATACCTGCCATACTGGGTGGTGGTGAAGTAATCGCGGATGCACTCGTAGCGGGTACAGCATAAATAGGTGTTGGTACGGGTGTGACAGAATACTGGCTAAATTTGTCGTTAACGTTAACATGATACGTACCCGATTCCATCGGAGTCGTGGTGAGCGTCACCATTTTGTTTTGACCAGGCTTAAGTGTTACTTCTACATTCTCCGACCAAATGGAACCTGTGCTTTGCGCTTGCTTGCGTTGAAAGACCACTGTGTAGCTGCCCTCAACACCGCCGATATTGCTCACTTGGATTGAGTAGGTTACCTGTTCACCCACCATAACTGACGCCGGGGTGATAGTCAGGTCGCCCAGGACAAAGCGAGCTGGTGCTAGGGGTACTGATGGCTTTGGTGTGGGTTTTGGACTAGGTGTCGGTGAAGTAGTTGTTGGAGCTACTGGTGTAGGTGCTAATGGGGTAGGTTCAGATGAAGGTGTAGTTACGGGTATTGGGGTATTTGCCATCCTTGGTGCACAGGCAGAAAGTACGGCAGTCGCACCGGCACTGGCAAATAATATCAGAAACTCTCGGCGCGACATTCCCGAGGCACGAGCCTTTTTCCATAACGCTTTTGTTTCATCATTATTCGGGAGATCAGGATTCATCCTTTAGCCTCATTTACTCTGATTGCCGTATTATTGTTCTACCATGATGCTGTTGTCAATCAATGAAAGAAGACCGTTACGCCGTACCACCGCTAGTTTTACAAAGACTTTTTCTTTCCCTTTCTATTCTTGCTGATCACCAATAATCACCAACGAGCATAAGAGCCCTGTTTCATGATAGTTAGAAGAAAGATAGCAGGGTGTGTGCACTTAATGTAAACAGAAGTAGAACTTTTGTAGCTCAAAAGAAGCACATGGTGGGCGGTACTTTACGGTAGACAGAACTTTCTGCCTTTCGCTTATTGTACCATAGTGGGTTCAATTCGAATCCCCTTAGCTGAAGCTGAGGTATCAATTGGTAGTACTAGCAAGGACTTCGGTTTAATTTTCAGCGGTTACCGTTAAGTTTCGAGTTTTGTAAGGTGGCCACATTGCTTACCTGTCAACGGTATGATAATATGTAATACCAGGAGGTCGTTATGGGAAAAGCAAAGATTGCAATTACATTAGATCAACAGTCAATTGGCGAACTGGACAGGCTAGTCAAAGAAGATGTTTTCCAGAACCGCAGTCAGGCTATTCAGGAAGCAATTAGCGAAAAACTGCTGCGTTTGAAAAAGACTAGATTAATATTCGAGAGTGCTAAACTTGAGATGGCATTTGAGAGGACACTAGCCGAGGAAGGACTTGCTATGGACGCGAAAGAATGGCCGGAATACTAAGGGGCGAGATTCGCTGGGCTGACTTAAACCCGGGCAAGGGGCGAGAGCAAACTGGCTTACGTCCTGTATTAATTCTCAGTCATAATGTCTTCAATGAGCATTCCGGAACTGTCATAGCAATAGCCATAACCAGTCAGCTACAAAAGGCAGGGTTTCCCTTAACTCTGGAATTAAAAACCGGCAATTTACCTAGACACTCCTGGGCTAAAATCAGCCAGATCAGAACACTTTCCACAGAAAGAATAGGTAATTTTATCGGCAATCTATCTCAGGAAGAATTAATCCAGATTGTTGAAGGCCTTAATGAAATTAT
>ERZ1292640.2228-Hain-H43-02um-R1-2228-length-15615-cov-5_pt1 | contig 15615 bp, 15 predicted proteins | sample MGYA00564404_ERZ1292640 | MGnify/ENA primary metagenome ERZ1292640 (study PRJEB36523, sample SAMEA6512636) | groundwater metagenome | collected 2019-01-08 | study: AquaDiva: Metagenomics assemblies of 32 groundwater samples
TCAGTCCCATCCGCTCAATTAGTTCTCGGTGCTCAAACCCACGTTTCGTCAGGCCCAATTGCGCAACAACGCCCATTATTAAAACTAAACCTTTGTATTTAAAGAGTTATTTATTTACTGTTTTGTTTCATATTTTGTTTCATAATGATTCATAAATGCACCCATTTCTAGAAACAAAATTGCTCGCCATCCTTCAAAACCGAGGAGTGATTTCATCGGGTGAATTAACACACGAGTTAGGAATCAGTCGCGCAACTCTTTCGCGGTTAATGAGGGGCACATCCCAAAAAATCACCCGATTTGGAAAGACGCGAGCTATTCAATATGGATTGATTCGCGAATTGCGAGATATTGGAGGTGAACTACCTGTTTTTCGGGTGGATAAATCAGGCCGACTGCAGGCGCACGGCCGGCTGCTCGTATTTCACAAGTCCTGTTATTTGCTTCAACCGGAAGATCGTGTGTTTACGGGGCTGCCCCCGGAGGTTTCGGACCAGGCTCCGCAGGGGTTTATGGGGCGCGCTTTTGTGCACAGCTATGCCTACGAACTTGGGTTGCCGCCGGATTTGAGAGATTGGTCTGATGAACATCTGCTTCGCGCGATAGCCAGACGTGGCGAGGATTTTTCAGGCAATCTGATCGTTGGACAAGAAAGCGCTGAGCGGTGGCAGAAATGGAAAGTGGAGCAGATAAGCCGCAAAGCTTATCCCGCCCTTGCTGTAAGTGCCTTGCGCGGCCAGCCGGTTGGGTCTTCTGCCGGTGGGGAACAACCCAAGTTTGGCGCTTTTGTGGAGGGCTGTCATTATTTGGTAAAATTTTCCGGCGCTTCGGATTCACTTCTTGACGAACGCTGGAGAGATCTATTGGTATGTGAACAAACAGCGCTCACTATATTGCGCAAGGCCGAAATAGACACGATGGAGGCGAAACTTCATTCGCGCGGCGGGGCCTTTTTTCTGGAGATTCCCCGCTTTGATCGCATTGGAGAAAGGGGGAGGCGCTCTGTCTTGAGTTTGGCGGCAGTTGATTTATATCATTTTGGCTATCATGACAATTGGGCCATGACAGCCGAGCGTCTGGAAAATGCCCATCTGATGTCACCGATGGAGGCAAGAAAATTAAAGTTCTTAGATGCCTTTTCACGACTCATTGGGGATACGGACCGGCATTTTCACAATATTGTTCTTTTTCCGCGGGACACGAAAAACCAATGGAAAACAGATTATCGCTTAGCTCCAGCCTTCGATAAGTTACCGATGTTATTTGCGCCCGTAGCGGGACAGATTCCGGATCGGGAGTTCACGATGCCCGCTCCGAGCGCAGCAGTTCTGGAGGTTTGGGATCAGGCGTGTGTGATCGCACTGGAGTTTTGGCATCTGGTTTCAGAAACGAAAATGATTTCTGCGTCCTTCCGCAAAGTGGCGAATCGGTGTTTGAAAGTGATCCGTGCAGGGATGGGCACGTAACCGCTGTTCTCATTGAGGCGGTTATGGATGCGCGGTGATTGCGATAATGGTGATGGTATTTTTGTTTGGACCATAGAACCAAAATACACGATATGCGGCGGATAGTTTGGTTTAAAGGCTTCTTTGATAGCCTTTGCATTGATGATATTAATATGACTAATTTCTTGGTTGCTAAATCTAAGATGCTTTCTCCAGGTGGGGTAATATGTCTATAGCAAGTACTGTTTTAATGTGTCATGCACCTATTGTGATCCCAGTCGTGGCGGGTAGACGGGCAGCGCTTGTGCAAAAATCTACGATGGCAATGCAGGAAGTCGCCAACCATATTGTGTCAGTGAAGCCTGATTTTCTTGTGGTTGTTTCTCCGCATACACCGAGGATAGAGAATTTTTTTGGTCTTCTCTCAGGGCCTAAGCTTGAAGGTGATCTCAGCGGGTTTGGTTTCCCAGAACTTAAGGTGGAGCTTCCTAGCGACAATATCCGCGGCCATTTGCTTGATTGTGTCAGCAAGTCTGCTGGCGCTAAGCTGTTGTCACTTCCGCGCATGCCTCTTGATCATGGAGCCTTGGTTCCGCTTTTTTTCATGCATATGGCTGGGTGGCGCGGGCAGACGGCCGTGGTTTCACTCCCATTTTCACCAACAGCGGAAGAATGCCTGGCTATGGGCGAAGTCATTACCGCGGCAAGTGAGCGTGCCAGTGAGCGCCAACGACGCTGGGCTGTGATAGCGTCCGGGGATATGAGCCATAGGCTTACTCAGTCGTCCCCAGCGGGTTATCACAAGAGAGCGCATGAGTTTGACGAGTTTTTCAGGGACAGGATAAGAGCGGGAAAATTTCATGAGGCGATCAATGTTGATCCTGAACTTCGCGAGCTTGCTGGTGAAGATGTTGTAGATTCGGTTGCGGTAGCTGCAGCTAGCGTTGGATTTGAGGCGGTAGGCAACAAAGTTTTGTCATATGAAGGCCCGTTTGGTGTCGGTTATCTTGTGGCTGTTTTGAATACTGATGAGAGGATGCATGAACGAACTAAATCTTCTTGATGTGGCGCGGAGATCAATAGAGGCGCACTTGTCCAAAAGTGCGCAGATGTCTCAAGAGCAGACCAGCCGATCGCCAGAGCTGGCACCTGAAATCTCAAACACATATGATGACGTGCATGGTGTTTTTGTCACGCTTTGGGCGGAGGATCTGCGCGGAGAACTTCGCCTCAGGGGATGCATAGGCAGGCATTGCCGTTTATTTAAGACCATAGCTGAAGAAGTCGCCGATTGTGTGTGCTACTCGGCGACTGAGGATCCCAGGTTTCAGCCTGTCACTATTGGTGAACTTAACCACATAAAAATAGAGATAAGCTTGCTCGGTAAACCAGAGACCGTTAGTGACACATCAGAACTTGATCCCGCCATCTACGGAGTGATAGTCAAAAACGGAAGGCGGCAGGCCACACTTTTGCCAGAAATAGACGGGATAGACACCGTTGAGAAACAGCTTTCAGCGGTGAGGCAAAAAGCAGGCATCAGAGCCGATGAACAAGTGATGATTTTTAAGTTTAGTGTAAAAAAGATATCAGAATGATCGCTAAATGGTGGAGTAAAACACAAGGGGGGAGATTCCGCTGCGAGCTATGTCCCAGGACTTGCCTGCTTAAGCCCGGGCAAAAGGGATTTTGCTATGTACGTGAAGCAAAAGAAGACGGCATATGCCTTAGCGCCTATGGCCGCTCAAGCGGGTTTTGCATTGACCCGATAGAAAAGAAACCACTCTATCATTTTCTACCTGGAAGCAAGATCCTCTCTTTCGGCACGATAGGCTGCAATCTTGGCTGCAAGTTCTGCCAGAACTGGAGGATCAGTAAAAGCAAATCAGAAGCCCTGCTTGGTGATTTTATCAGCCCCGCCCAAGTTGCAAAGGCGGCCAAGGAGGCTGGCTGCGCCAGCGTGGCTTTTACGTACAATGAGCCTGTGATCTCCGCTGAATATGTGATTGATGCCGCCATAGAATGCAGAAGGCAAGGCGTACGTACAGTTGCCGTAAGTGCTGGCTATATTTCTGATTGCGCGCGTAAGGAATTTTTTGAAGTACTGGATGCAGTCAATATTGATCTCAAAGGATTTTCCGATTCATTTTATAAAAAGTATTCTTTAGGCCACTTAAAGCCGGTACTGGATACGCTTGAGTACGTAGCAAACAAGACGGACACCTGGCTTGAAGTTACAAATCTAGTGATACCAGAGGCGAATGACAGCGAGGCGGAAATAGATAGTATGACAAAGTGGCTTGCCAGCCATTTAGGGCCTGAAGTGCCGCTTCACTTCAGCGCGTTCCATCCTGATCACAAACTTACTGATCGCCCACGTACCCCAGTCACCACGCTGATCAAGGCGCGGGGGATTGCGATCAAAAATGGGCTACGTCATGTTTACCTGGGTAATGTAGCGCCCATTGCATAGCGTTCTTGTACACTGTCCCAGTTTATAATGTTCCAGAATGCTTCAATGTATTTTGCGCGAGCGTTGCGGTAATCGATATAATAAGCATGTTCCCAGACGTCGCAGACCAAAAGTGGCGTTGATCCCTTTGTCAGCGGATTTTCAGCATTCGGGGTGGCTAAAACAGAAAGTTTACCGCTTTTATCACGCACAAGCCAAGCCCACCCAGATCCAAAAAGATTAAGGGCTGCATCGGAGAACGTTTTTTTAAAACCATCAAGCGAACCAAAGTCACGTTCTATGGCCTTAAGTAATCCAGAGCCTGACGCAGGACCAGCGCCCTGTTTTGGCGACAGGCTATACCAGTAAAACGTATGGTTCCACGCTTGTGCGGCGTTGTTAAAAACCGCTCCCTGCGCGCTTAAGATGATCTGCTCGAGCGACATATCGGCAAACTTTGTCCCCTTGGTCAGGTCATTAAGTTTGTCGATGTAAGTCTTGTGGTGCTTGCCGTAGTGGTATTCAAGTGTTTCTTTAGATAGTGTCGGCGCCAATGCGTCTATTTCATATGGAAGCTTTGGAAGTTGGAATGTCATAATCGATTGTCTCCTTAGTTCAGGATGCCTCAAGTGGATTATTTCATAAAATATATATTAGCTATCCGAATGATAGGATTTGGCTATGGATAAATGAATTGTACCTGCGATGATTTACCCCAGCCCGCCCCATCAGGGTTCGCTGATAGTTGTAAAATATATGTTTTCCCTTTCTTTAAAGGTTCTACTAATGGATACAGCGGATCATCCATATTCTTTGTGTCAATGATCAGAGTGTTGTCTCCTGCATTTATCGGTCCTTCTGTGGTGTTGTAAAGAAGCACGTCTGATTTGTGCCTGCTCCCGAATGGCCACCACCAATTTCTTTTATCTAAAGTCACCCTGAAAAACATGGCTGAAGGTGAGCTTGGCATCGTGAAGCCTATGGCGATTTTGCCACCATCGATGATTCTTACATGTGGATTCCCTGGTTGGTAAGCGTCTTTCGGTGGCTCGGTGTCGGATCCCTTGCGTGACAGGTCAAGTTGCCGCTGCATTTCAGTAGCCTGGTCCACTGATGAAATGACAGCGGTTCTGCCTACACTAAGGGGTGCGTATGCGGTGCCATAACCATCAACGTAAGCTTGCACGTGTTCGCCGTCAAGACGGTGTCGTATGAGTCGTATGAGCTCCATATTATAAAGTGATTTTGAAAATATTTTAGCGGTGGCTTTGGCGAAAGAACGTACGTCTTGTTTAGCCCCCGGTCTTGTTTCTGATTTGGTCCCGGCCTGTTGCCATTCGGACTCTATGTTTTGCGCGTGAATCAGTATGGAGCCTTGCCGCATATTTGTTCCCAACATGTAAAGCGGCACGTTGAGTAATATGAATGGTGCTTTGGTGAAGTGAAACCAGTGCCTGGACGAGGCGGTTTGCCATTCGCCTGGGGCGACTCCAAACACGCGTTCAAGAATCATCCAGCGTTCATGTCCATCCGCACTGATCAGCTTCTTTAACTGCGACTGGCTAAGTTCGAATGTGTAATGCAGGCGCGCAGTCCCCACGCTTCCCACTGGAAGCGGAATCACAACACTTGGGGCGGTGGCAGAAGACGCCATCAGTAGTTCGTTATCCGGCGGGCGCGGGAAAATCGCAAAGCTGTTAATTGTGTCCTCGATATCAAGTATGTAGCGCATGAGCTCCGAAGTCGTTGTGTTGGAGTCCTTGATGGAGCCCGACACCCTTAGCGTGACTGCGGATTCATCATCAGGGTTTTTCTCGTATTGGTTTAAATCTACTTTAACGGCGAAGTTTTGATAAAATTTCTCATAGTTAAACAACAGGCGCCATGATGTCGAGTTTTCCGCAGCGGCTTCGAATGTCCGTCTTATGCCGTCCGCGGTTGTAATGGTTGTTTCAACATGGCCAAGGGAGTGTTTATCCTCGGTTTTAAAAATGAAGCTAAGCTTCATCATTCTCCTGTCATATTTTAATTGCCCATCCGATTCTGCTAAAGAAATCTTCTCAACGCCGGTGAGCGCGAAGTTACGCGGGCGAAGCTCAGAGTCAACGGCGTATTGTTCTGAAATAGCCAGTTGCCCAAGCATGGCTTGTTCGAATGCCTCTCGTCCATGCGGGTTACTGAGGTCGTAGCGGTAGGTGGTTTCGATCCTGCCATAGTCACTAAAACCCATATTCATTTGGAAGGGGATGATCTTGAGGGCACCGGAAATTTTACGAAGGTAAAAAGCACCGGACATGAAATTTAATCTATTGCCGACCCCCGCCCCTGCCTCGATGCCTGCGGCTCGTAGTCGACTTACCTTGATCTTGCTGATGTTGTTTGATTCCTTAATCACGCTGACTTGGAATTCACCGCGTATGAATGCCGAAACGCTTATGCCCGCTCTGACAAGGCCCAGCAACAATGTTGGATCAAGACTGAAAACTGCCGCCGCGCCTAGATACACTCCGCCGCTGGCTATGAAGCTGAGTGTTTCCTGGTTGTCAAACTTGGACATGTCCGAGGCTTTTAGTGGAATCAGCGGAGGCGTATTGATCGGTAATCCTGATTTTATTCCACGGTACCAGTCACTTTGTTCTATTTGTGTTTGAGTTTCATGCAGGGATGGGATGGTGGTTAATTCCTGGCGTGTTTTCTGACGGATTCTTATTAATTCTAGCCCCTGGTTGAAACCAAAAAAGAAACCATATGAAGGGTCGGGATCGCTTAGCGGGAAAACTTCATCCAATCTTACTCTGATCTTATCTACAATCGAGTATGTGAGAGGAATGTTCTCGTTGTCGTAGATCTTTCGTTGTACGTAGAGTGCGACTGAAAAATTGTCATCTCCTAAGCGAAGAAGTTTTATTGATCCCATGGAGCTGAACAAAGTTTCGGATATGCTGCTTCCGATAGCTTGTGCTTTTTTCAGTTCTTGGATGGGGATAATTTCTGAGATGACTCCTGTCGTGTCATCATCTTCGCTTGCGAAGATATAGGCCGTTTGGTGTATGGCAATAAGAAATGATAAGAGCACAACAAACCATGTGGTGCGATAATGCATGAATATAGACCTCCGTGTTATTTACTTAACCTAGCAGGTGTTGCCGGCCGTTTCAAAAGTAATCGCTTTTAAAGAGTAAGCCGATCACGAATGCGATCGTTGCAGCCATTCCTCCGATGAGGAGTGTATTAAGGCCGGATAACCACCAGGTATGCACGGACCATCTTGCCTTAAGGGATCCTATCGCGAAAAAAACGCCACCTGTAAGTATCGCTGCCGGGATGAATGCCTTGTTTGGTTCAATTAGAAAGGGGAAAATCGGGATAAAGCCGCATATTATGAACGATGCGTATGTACTGAGCGCGGCCAACCAAGGTTTCTTTGGTTCGGCAGGAAGCCCGTATTCGTCAGTTAACATCGTGTTGATCCATGTTTCACGATTCGAGGTGACAGCGTTAACTACCTGATCAAGCGTTTCGCCGTGTATCCCTTTGTTTAAAAATATTTGCTTGATCTCCTCCCTTTCTCCATCAGGAAATATGTTTATGTGTTTTTGTTCAATAGCCTCGTAGTATTTACGCAATCCGCTTTCTGTGGTTGTGCCTAGATAATTGCTTGCAGCCATGGAAAATCCATCTGCAATAAGATTTGCCATCCCAAGGATTATAATTACCTTTGGTGGTAGGTTTGCCCCTATGACACCTGAGACCACAGCAAATGTTGTCACCGCTCCGTCGACACCGCCGTATACCAAGTCGCGTACATAGCTCTGGCTATGTAAAGTACCAAGCCGGTTTTGAATATCAGCCGCAGTGTGATGGTGCTCAAGTTTATCGCTTTGCATTGGCATGTTTTTAATCGGTATACCCGCAACTTGTTGTAATCGCCAGTGCGATCTCAGCAAGGTCGGTGCCGTATGAGTGTAGTGATGAGATTCTCGTATAAGTATTGCAGTTAATTCGTTTTTGGCGTTGGGCAGGATATGAATAAATTCAATAACCCGATCCGGATTCTAATTGTACTTGGCGTTGTTATATTTGCCGCTGATTTTTTAGTTACGGTCACATTGGTTAGCGTGATGGGCCATAAATTAAGTTTTATAGCTTCGCTGCTTGGTAGCTCAGCATTGGTTTTACTGCTCTATCTGGTATTGATGTACTCTGTTTACAATCACATGATGGCTGAGATGTCCAACCGCAAAAAAGCTGAGGAAAATTTAAGACAAGTTTTTGAATACAGCCCTTATGCTATTTTAACGATAGCTGATGAAACCGGGATCATCATCATGGTTAACCCGCAAGCAGAAAAGATATTTGGTTATAGCCATGAAGAATTAGTTGGCAAGAAGGTTGAAGTACTTCTCCCTGAACAATTGCGCGACAAACATGTTGAACTACGAAAAAAATATATGGAAGCTCCTGAACCAAGAGTTCTTGGTGTCGGCCGTGATCTGATAGGCCGTCGCAAGGATGGTAGTGAAGTGCATGTGGAGATCGCGCTCACTCCTATAAAAATATTGGAGAAAACAGCGGTTTTGGCGTCAGTTGCTGATATAACCAAACGTAAAAACTTGGAGCAACAACGCGATCAGGCGCTTAAGGCAAGGGAGGAGCTTGTTGCGGTTGTATCTCATGAAATTAAAAATCCGCTATCTGCTATTTCAATTGGACTACAAGTCATCCAAAAAACACTGCCGGCATATGACGGCAGAGGGAAGGTAGATACTCTGATACATCAACTCCAAAGCGCTATAAAGCGGATGACCAAGATTACTTCAGAGCTTCTTGATGTCACCAGGATCGAGGCGGGTCATATGACTTTGCAGCCAAGCGAGGTTGCCATAGCTGGCATTATAGGTGAAGTGGTGGAGATTTTCCGCCCGGTAGCGACTGAAAAGTCGATTAATCTTGAACAAAAAGTGTCTCCCGATCTCGGGTTAATCATTTGCGATCGTGACCGTATAATTCAGGTTCTCTCTAATTTTGTATCAAATGCTATTAAGTTCACCGGAGAAAAAGGCTCGATACAGGTGAAAGCCGAGCGCATTCAGGATAAAATAAGTTTTTATGTTAAAGACTCCGGCACCGGTATAACGGAGGATCAGATTCCACATGTATTTGAAAGATTCTGGCAGGCGAATGAAAAACAATACCTTGGTTCCGGGCTAGGCCTTTATATCGCCAAGAATATTGTTGATGCACATGGCGGTGCGATCGGAGTAAATAGCAAGCCCGGGGAAGGAAGCACGTTTTATTTTACTTTGCCTGTGTCTAAAGTTGGCGAGGGACGTGTGCCTGGTTCTGTTGCTTCACGCCCGCAAGAAGCGGCGTGAAGGGACGCGCGCAGTATAAATGCAGTCAATTCATTGACACAATTCCAAACTAAAACACCAAGCCACTTTATCCGATATTTCATAGGAGTAGTGAGGGATGATGGGAACTCCTATGAGTCTTTTTTCAAAAATGCTCAAGCGGCTCAAGCGTGTAACTGGCATTGCAAGGCGCCGGATGATTACGGCTGTGATTTTGGTTCTGCTTAGTGCGTGGCTAGTGGTTTCCTGGTTTGTCTATCAAGCTGAATATAGCGCACAAGGTGCGAATATCACTACATTCGGGAAAAGCCTGTGGTGGGGCATCGTGACATTCCTGACTGTTGGGTACGGTGACCATTATCCAATAACACTCACAGGCAGGATATGGGCCGGTCTGCTCATGTTCATCGGTGTTTTCGGCATAGCGGTCATCACTTCTAGGATTTCGACATATTTTCTTGAAGAAGTGCTGCGCGAAGGGAGAGGGGTCGTGGATACTGAAAAACTTAAGGGTCATTTCATAGTTTGTGGATGGAAAGAAGAAATGCATGAGCTTCTTACGCACATCCTTGATTTTAATCCTGGGCTCACAGCCTCTGACTTGGTTATAGTGGCAAACCTCAATAAGACAGTGATGGACGCTTTAAGGTCGCATCCGCGGCTGAAGGGTTTACATGTCATAGTCGGGAATCCCGCAGAGACGGTTACGCTTGAAAGAGCTGTACCAAAGAGAGCAAGAAAAATACTGATCTTGGCCGATAGGACGCCAAATCAAAGTGGTAATGTCCCGAGTGTTACTGAAGTCGATGCCAGGACGATTATGATAGCGATGGCTCTTTCTAACATCGCTAGGGGAACTCTCGTTGCTGCAGAGTTGCTGGATGCAAAACTTGATCAGTATCTTAAGCTCGCTTCAGTCAGTGAGATTATTTATAGCAGGGAGTACAGCAGGCTTATGCTTGGCAATGCTTCCGGTGGTACAGGAGTGTCGAACATTATTTTTGACCTGCTTGACCCTAAGACCTCAACGCGTATCACGACAAAAGCAATTCCGGAGGCCTTGGTTGGTTTGACTTATGCGGATATAAAATCCGCGCTTGAAAAGAACGACCAAAATACGATTGTGGTCGGTGTGCTTGAAAACACGGGCAGTGTGCAAAGCATAAAAGAGCTCGCTCTCAAGCAGGCTCAAAAAACCCCAGATGTTGGGCGGCTAGTTGAAAATTTAAAAGCCGTTAAGGAACTGCGCTGTAACCGCCCTGTGTTTAATCCTGGCAGCAGCTACACAATACACGAAAATTCAATGGCCATAGTATTGGAAACTAAATTTACGGTGGAGGGCATGAAAAATGTTGGCAAAGAAAAGCCATCTCCCATCCAAGCTGCATGAACCGGATCATCCTCTTTTGACCGATAAATCATCACGTGTCACGCATCTCAGGCCCGTGGTGCTGTTTTCTGATATTAAAAATGAGCAAGGGGCGCTTGAAGCTTTGGCAGAAATGATGGAACTCCGTATATACAATCCCAATGGCACCATAATCACTGAAGGTGAAACGGGGGCAGAGTTTTTTATCCTAATTGACGGTGAAGCCGGTGTTTACAAATCAACGCCTGAAAATGACATGTATAAAGTCGCAATACTTAAAGGGTCACAGCACGCTTGTTTTGGTGAAGGTGGGCTGTTGGGCACTGATTCGCGTTCCGCAACGATCAAAGCTGAAACCATATGCCATTGTCTCGTGTTGAACGGCACTGCATTCACTGCATTTGGAAAAGTGAATCCTAATTGGGCACTCCTAGTCGTGCTTCGCATAAGCAGGGCGATAGTCGATAGGATGCGCTCCGCTAACAACGATCTTCTTTTGCTTTATAACGCCCTAGTGGCGGAAATCCGCGGTCGTTAGAGCAATTATGAAGTTTTGCGGTGGCTTCGTGAGGCTGCGCCGCCTTTCCTTCCGATTTGCGCCATGTGCTCGCGGTTCCTGGAGACTGTCATCCCGCCCTTTTTGCCTATTTGTGCCATGTGCTCGCGGTTCCTGGAAACGGCCAGCCCACCTTTTCTAGCCACTTCTTTACGAGTGCTTTCATCCATAGCCGCTGTTCCACGTTTGCTGGGGCGGCCAGGCGGTTTTTCACGCTCCACTGGTCGTCTTTCTAGAGTGGCTGGAGTTATCAGCGCTGGTGTCTCTGCTGTTGGCATCGCAGCTCCAATCGGCGTTTCTTTGTTTCCAGGTTCATTTTCTGTTGTAGGCCCATGAGTTTTTTCTTCTTGCTCGGCCTGCTTTTGTTCAAACTGCCTGGTGTCCCACGACATAATCCCTCCACACAATCTCTTTGTTTTGCCTGCTGTACCGTTAACTTGTTTAAATAAATCTTGTGCAAGCGGTATTCCCTTCTGGTTTGCGTGCCGCTGGCTTGAGTTTTGATATGTATGAAACCATGCGGGCAGACAGGGCAGGCAGTCTGGTTGGTGAAGCAAATAATTCAAGTCGCTTGGAGGGCGTTTTAGCAGACTCTATTTCAGCACTTGACGGGGCGGGTGTTCGCTATCTTTTTATCGGTGGAGTAGCTTCAAGCAGTTTTGGTCGTCCGCGTTCAACGCGTGATATTGATTTATTAGTCATGCCTGAGGACGCCGAGACGGTTCTCGCGGTGTTTGCGAGGAATGGATTTGATACCGAACAGACGGATCCAAGCTGGCTGTACAAGGCATTTAAGGAAGGAGTTCTCGTTGATGTGATTTTTAGATCTAAAGGAGAGATTTATCTGGACCAGGAAATGTACGAACACATGAAGACGACGGAATTCCATGGCAGGCGCATAAAGTCAGCTTCGCCTGAGGATCTCCTGATAATCAAGGCTGTGGCTCATAGTGAAGTTACACCGAATCATTGGCATGACGCTATTGCCTTGTTGTCATATGCGCACTTTGACTGGAATTACCTCATTAGACGTGCGCGGAAAGCCCCGCGGCGCATCTTGAGTTTGTTGCTTTATGCCCAGTCAAGCGATATCGCAGTGCCAGGCAACGCGATTCATGAACTTTATCACAGCATATACGGATGAGTTGATGGTATTTTTTGTCGTCAAATCAGGTCCTGCTGTGTTAATTGCGAACACATGTTGTCGGATTATTATGTGCTTGAGCCCGGGTTTTCTGACCTAAAGCGGCTTAGTAAAGAACGTGAAAAAGCGAGAAAGCTTAAGAAATCTTCCTGGTGGCTTGCAAAAAAAAACCAGGGCATTTGTCATTATTGTCAGAGAAAATTCGCGCCTGCGAAGCTTACGATGGATCATATAGTCCCGCTCGCAAGAGGTGGGGCCAGTACGCGCGGGAACATCGTCCCTTCGTGCTTGGAATGTAACAGGGATAAGAAACTTCACACACCAGTTGATCGGATAATTGAATTAGGGAAGAATAAGGGTTAGACCGCATGAAATATGTTAAGGCATCACTGTTTTGCGCGATGATGTTAACTGCAACCATGAAAGTTCATGGCGCGGTTGAGTGGACGTCGTTTCCATCGTGCGACCCGGTTTCAGATCCCGCACCGGATGCGTGGTTAAGTTCCTTCACGCCAAGAAGTGACGCGATATTTGTTAAGCCCCAAAATTTGGTATTTTGCTCGGAGTGGAATCCTGAGTATCCTTTCAACGGCCATCGCTGTTGCGCCAAGATCAACCCAATGACAAACCGCAAAGCCAAACGTTGTTACCGTGAGCGATACAAAGTGAGCTATTGTGATGAAATGACGCCGGAGCAGAAGCTTGGGCTCGCGGTACGCCATTATGATGAGCAGGCATATTGTGGTGTGACTAACGGATTTCTTGTCAATGGAAAGAGATTAATTCAATCCCAAGGTAACCGTATCGAATTGCGCAACCCCGGGAGGTGCACGCAGTTTGGGACTGATAACATGATTGCGATGCTTAAATGGCTTGGAAGCGAGGTTGCTAAAGAATACTCAGCGCCCGAGTTTTCAGGTGTGCGACTTGTAGTCGGGGATATCTCCTCCCCGCGTGGCGGATGCCTGGCTGGGCGCGCTGGTCGCCGGGGACATGCTTCTCATACAAACGGATTGGATGTTGATCTTGCTTTTTTATCCGTAAAGCCTGGCGGGATTTCGCCGATTTCTTTCCATAACAAATTCGACGTAAAGTCCAACTGGTGGTTGGTGAAAAAGATCTTTGAAAATCCTTATGCATGCATACGCGTGGCTTTCCTTGACAGGACCGCAATCGCGAAACTTGCAAAATCCGCCAAGGGTGATGCCAAATGGCTTGAATACAAGAGATTCATACGCCACGTGCGTGGCCATAAGAATCATTTGCATGTAAGGATAGGATTAGGCCCTGGGCAGCCAGGCTGTGTGGCGAACGCGCACCCAGAGCTTGAAGCGGAGGATGAAAATAATGAGTTTGAGCCGCCAGAGCTTCCTTCAACCATCCCTGTAGACGATAAGCTTGTGGATGCAAGTGATATTATTGATTAAAAATTTAAAAGGGACTCTATCTCTTTCTCGCTTATCAACTCACGTTCACGAACCAGTTGTAGGATCGATCGCCCGCTTAAGAGCGCCTCGCCTACCAAGCTAGCTGTGACTTCATAACCCAGCTTCGGGCTGAGTGCTGTCGCGATCTGTGGTGTGCTTTCGAAATAATGTTTCAAGCGTGCTTCGTTTGGCTTCATGCCAGCTACGCAAAGCTCTCTTAGTGATTGTATCGAAGCTGCGCCTATTTTCGTTGCCTCGATCAGCGAATACGCCATAACAGGCATCATGACGTTAAGTTCCAGTTGGCCGGCTTGTGCTGCCAGTGCGGCGGTCTGGTCATAACCCTGTATCGAAAACCAAGTTTGATTTGTCATTTCAACTATTGAAGGGTTCACCTTCCCCGGCATTATGCTGCTCCCGGGTTGAACCGCTGGGAGCGTGATTTCAGCTAAGCCCGTTAGCGGGCCTGATGAAAGAAGCCTGATATCATTGCAAATCCTCGTGATTTCAATTGCTGTCAGGCGAAGCATCGATGAGTAATACATAACTGGTGCCTGGGATTGCATTGCTTCACAAAGGTCTGCCGCTGAATGCAATTTTTCGCCGGTGCGTTTGGCAAGCTCTTCTATGATTATTGGTATGTATCCATTTGGAACAGTCAGGCCGGTCCCGGCTGCGCTGCCGCCGATCCCAAGTTCGCACAGATTTTCCCTGGCTTGACCAATCCACTTGGTGCATCGTTTAATTGCTTGCGAATATGCGCCGAATTCCTGGCCAAGCCGTATCGGTACGGCGTCTTGCAGATGTGTCCTGGCTGATTTCAATATAGGCATCCACTGCTTGGATTTTTTCGAGAATTCCTGTGACAAATTTTCCAGTTCTTCTTGGAGTCTGGTGGATCTTTCAAGCAGAGCAAGCCTCATTACGGTAGGGAAAGTGTCATTGGTGGATTGTGAGCGATTGACATGATCATTGGGGTGGATCGGTGAATATGAGCCGACCTGGTTGCCAAGTGACATATTCGCTTGATTTGCGATCACTTCGTTGATGTTCATGTTCTGGCTTGTCCCTGCCCCGGCCTGGTAAGGGTCCACCGGGAAGTGCTCATGCCATGCCGCTTCTGGCATCGACAAGAGCGAATCGATTGCGTGCAGGATGAGGTCAGTATTGGACTTGTTCAGTACTCCGCATTTCATGTTTGCCACGGCTGCCGCTGCTTTTAGTCTCAGGTATGCGCGTATGATGGATGAGTCCGCAGTTCTTCCTGAAATTGGGAAATTTTGTAACGCACGTGCTGTTTGTGCCCCATATATGGCATTTTGCGGGACCTTGATATTTCCCAGTGAGTCACGTTCTTCGCGGAATTCTTCCATGGATTTTTTTATGATGGATTTTTTCATGAGAGCGCCTCCGGTATGTAAAGTACAACTGTTAAATTGCATATGCTAATGCAAAAAATCATTGATTATCCTTAAGTCGTATACTAATACGCACAATGCGTTTGGTGTTAAATATGCAATCTCTTTGGCGCATTGTCAGCAGTAGTTACCAATAGACACTGAATAAAAACGGGTGAAAAAATGAAAGTCCTTGTCGTAGAAGATGATACATCAGTGCGAAATACATTAGGCATGGTTTTAGAGTCGTTCGAGCACAAAGCAGATCTAGTGGAAGATGCGGAATGCGCATTGGAGTATCTGCAATCAACGTGGCCCGATGTATTGTTGTTGGATCTAAGTTTACCTAAAATGAGTGGCGAGGAACTGTTCGAGCAAATACTCATCAAGTATGGACGTGTCACACCAACTGTTGTTATTACCGCCGTGCAAGACTGGTTCAAGAGCATGTAGCGCTTGCGTGGTGCGTTG
>ERZ1292640.2230-Hain-H43-02um-R1-2230-length-15612-cov-7_pt1 | contig 15612 bp, 11 predicted proteins | sample MGYA00564404_ERZ1292640 | MGnify/ENA primary metagenome ERZ1292640 (study PRJEB36523, sample SAMEA6512636) | groundwater metagenome | collected 2019-01-08 | study: AquaDiva: Metagenomics assemblies of 32 groundwater samples
GCGGCGTGAGCGTCTCGCTCACCGGGCCCGACGGCGCCGGCGTCGAGGTGGCGCAGCCGCGGCTCTCGCCGCGCGGCTCGATGGACGGAGCGATCGCGCTGCCGCGGGAGCTGCCGCTCGGCGACTGGTCGCTGCGCGCCAGCGTGGGGCGCGCGGGCGCGACCGCCTCGCTCGCGGTCGAGGAGTACCGCAAGCCCGAGTTCCGCGTCGAGGTCACGCCCGACCGCGAGGTCTACGTGAGCGGCGACGAGGTGCGGTTCGCCGTCAAGGCCGGCTACTTCTTCGGCGCGCCGGTGTTCGGCGCGCAGGTGCGCTACCACCTGTTCGAGACGCGACTCGGTCCCGACGCGCTCGCCGGCGAGGACGAGAGCGACGAGGGCGACGGCGGCTACGGCCGCGTCCTGAAGAGCGGCGAGGCGCGCACCGACGTGGACGGGACGGTGGCGCTCGCGTTCCAGCCGCTGCGCACCACCTATGACCGCAGGCTCACGCTCGAGGTCGAGGTGGCGGACGCCGCGGGCCGGCAGGTCGCGGGACGCGGCAGCGCGGTGATGGGGCGCGGGCTCTTCACCGTGACGGTGAAGCCGGGGAGCTGGCTGGTGAACGCCGGGAACGCGATCCCCATCGAGGTCGCGACCAGGGACCACGCCGGCAGGGCGGTGAGCGCCGCGGTCACGGTGACGCTCGACCAGGACGCCTGGAACCCGCTCGAGCGCCGCTACGTGCGCTCGACCCGCGCGCTCGCCGAAGCGACGGTGACGACCGACACGCTGGGCCACGGGTTCGTCTCGCTCACGCCCGCGCCCGCGCGCTCGGGGCGGCTCGACGTCCGCGCGCGCGCCGAGGACGCGAAGGGCAACGTCATCACCGCCGCGAGCTCGGTGTGGGTCTACGACGCGAAGGTGGCGGAGTACGCCTACCGCTATCCCGCGCTCGAGGCGCGCGCCGACCGCGAGCGCTACCAGCCCGGCGACAGCGCGCGCATCCTGGTCAACACCGACATCCGCAACGCCACGCTGCTCGCCGCGGTCGAGGGGCGCGACATCGAGGACGTGCAGGTGCTGGCGCTGCGCGGCAACACCGCGCTGGTCACGTTCCCGATGCATGCGCGCTACGCGCCCAACGTGTTCGTGACGGTCCACGTGCGCAAGAACCGGGAAGTGCAGTCGCGCACGCTCGAGCTGAAGGTCGCGGCGGAGCGGCACGACCTGAAGATCGCCCTCGCGCCCGACCGCGACGCCTACCGCCCCGGCGACGAGGCGAGGATCGGCGTCGCGACCACCGACGGCCGCGGCCGGCCGGTGCCGGCCGAGCTGTCGCTGGGCGTGGTGGACGAGGCCATCTACTCGCTCCGGCCCGACCGGACGCCCGACCCGCACGACGTGTTCTACGGCCGGCGTCCCAACTGGGTGGCGACGGCGGTGTCGTTCCCCACCCTCTACTTCGGCGGCGCCGACAAGGGCGGGCGCGAGGAGCCGCGGAAGGACTTCCGCGACGTCGCGTTCTGGGAGCCGAGCGTGCTCACCGGCGCGGACGGGAAGGCCTCGGTCTCGTTCCGCTGGCCCGACAACCTCACCACGTGGCGCATCACCGGCCGCGGCGCCACCGACAGCACGCTGGTGGGGAAGGCGGTGGCGAAGACGTTGGTGACGAAGGAAGTGGTGGCGCGGCTCGCCGGCCCGCGCGCGTTCGTGGCGGGCGACGAGGCCGTGCTGGTCTCGGTGGTGAACAACCGCGCGCGCGCGCCGCTCACCGGCGTCGAGGAGTCGCTCGAGGCGAAGGGCCCGGCGAAGCTCGCGGGCCGGCCGTCGCGGCGCGCGGACCGGCCCGCGGGCGGCGTGTCGCGCGGCGAGTGGCCGGGCGCGATCGCGCGTGAGCTGCCGGCGGACGCGGACTCGATCGTGTCCGCGACGTTCGTGTTCCGCGCCCGCGCGAAGAGCGACGCGGACGCGCTCGAGGTGGGCACACCGGTGCTGCCGCGCGCGGTCGCGCTCCAGCCGCACGGCGCGGGCGTGCTGACCGGAGCGGGCGAGACCCTCGTGGTGCAGCTCCCCGCCGACCTGGTGCGCCCGGGCAGCGAGGTCGTGCTCGAGCTCTCGCCCTCGCCCGCGGCGCTGGCGCTCGGCGCGCTCCAGTACCTCGCCGCCTACCCGTGGGGCTGCACCGAGCAGACCGCGAACGCCGTGCTCCCGGCGAGCGCAATGCTAGCGGCCGCGCGGCGCGCCGGCTTCACGCTGCCCGGCTGGGAGGATCCCGCGAAGCGTCTGGCGCCCCCGCTCGAGCGGCTGCGCGCTCTCCAGTCGGACGACGGCGGCTGGGGCTGGTGGCGCGAGGGCGGGAGCGACCCGTACCTGACTGCGCTCGCGCTCGACGCGCTGGCGCAGGCCGCATCGCTCGGCTACGGCGCCGAGGCGAGCCGGCACGCGCTGCTGCGAGCCACCAGCGCGCTGCCGCGCCAGCTCGCCGAGGTGCGCAGCGGCGATGGCGAGGCCTACGTGCTCGCGCACCTGGTCCCGCTGCTCGCGCTCCCTGACGCGCAACAGTACTTCCCCGAGCTGAAGCCCCGGCTCGAGGACTTGGCGCTCGCCACCTTCGGCGCGCGCGAGCGGCTGGGCGCCGCGGGCCTGGCGCTCGCGGTCCAGGGCCACGCCGCGCTAGGGCGCGCCGCGGAGGCGAAGGCGCTGCTCGACCTGCTCATGGGCCGCGCGGTGAAGGACGGCGCGGGGCTCCACTGGGAGGGGAGCGAAGAGGGCTGGTTCGGCGAGGGCATCGAGACCACCGCGTACGCGCTCTCGGCGCTCGTGGCGGTCGCACCCGCCGACCCGCGCGCCGCGGAGGTGGTGCGCTGGCTCGCGGCGCGGCGGCGCGGCGACCACTGGCGCTCGACGCGCACCACCGGTCCGGTTGCCATCGCGCTCGCTGGCTACCTCGCCGCGCATCCCGCCGAGGCGAAGCCCGACCACCATCTGCGCGTGGACTGGAACGGCGCGCGCCTGCTCGAGCGCGACGTGAAACCGGCCGACGCCTTCGCGCCCGGCGCGCGCGTGCGCGTCGCGGGAGCGAAGCTCAAGCCCGGCGAGAACCGCCTCGCTCTCGCGAAGGAAGGCGCGGGGAGCCTCTACTGGTCGTGGCAGGCGAAGGCGCTGGTGCCGAGTCCCGGCCCCGACACCTCGCCCGAGCAGCGCCTGCGCGTCACGCGCGAGTACTTCCACGCCGAGCGCACCGCTGACCGCCGCGGCCGCCCGCGCTGGCTCGTGACGCCGCTCGCCGAGCAGCAGGGCTTCCACGTCGGCGAGCAGGTGCTGGTGCGGCTCACGCTCCACGCGTCGCGCGCTCTCGACCACCTGATCGTCGAGGATCCGCGCCCCGCGGGCTTCGAGGTGGACCAGCTGCTGCCCGAGGGCGCCGAGTGGCCGTGGGGCACGCACGCCGAGGCGCGCGACACGCGCGGGGTGTTCTTCCTGGAGCGGGCGGACGAGGGCGACACCGCGATCGAGTACCTGCTGCGCCCCGAGATGGCCGGCAGCCTCACCGCGCTCCCCGCCTCGGCCGGCGCGATGTACGACCCCGACCTGCTGGTGCGCACCGGCGAGGCGCGGGTGAGGGTGGAGGCGAGGTGAGCCCCGGGAAGCGTACGGCGTCGCTCGACGGGAAGTCCCGCTGCCCCTGGGGGAACTCCACGCCGCGCTACCGCGCCTACCACGACCGCCAGTGGGGCGTGCCGGTGCACTCCGATCGTCGCTGGTTCGAGATGCTGATCCTGGAGGGCGCGCAGGCGGGCCTGAGCTGGTCCACGATTCTCGACAAGCGCGCGGGCTACCGCCGCGCCTTCGACCGCTTCGACCCGAAGCAGGTGGCGCGCTACGGCGCGGCGAAGCTGCGCGCGCTGCTCGCCGACCCGGGGATCGTGCGCAACCGGCTCAAGATCGGGGCGGCGGTCGCGAACGCGCAGGCGTTCCTCGAAGTGCAGCGCGAATTCGGGAGCTTCGACCGCTTCATCTGGGGGTTCGCGGGCGGGAAGCCGCGGCAGAACGCGCCGCGCACGCTGCGCGAGATCCCGGCGCGCACCCCCGCGTCCGACGCGCTCAGCCGCGAGCTGAAACGGCGCGGCTTCCGCTTCGTGGGCTCGACCATCTGCTACGCCTTCATGCAGGCCACCGGGATCGTGAACGACCATCTGGTGAGCTGTTTCCGGCACCGGGAGCTGCGGCAGGCGACGTCCGACCTCACTCCTCGATCGTCGCCAGCCCCGCGAGCGTGAGGCGCGCCACCTCGGTCGCGAGCGCTTCGGGCGCGGCGCCGGTCGCGCGGGGCAGGCGCGCGACGCGCTCGCCGCGCAGCGCGGCGCGCAGCACGGCGCAGGCGAGCGGCGAGGCCTGCAGGATGCGCCGCGTCGGGCCCTCCACGATGAGCCATTCGCCCCGCACCTCGACGCAGCCCGCGCGCGCGGGGTCGGCGCGCAGCCGGGCGCCGCGGTCCCGCGCGAGCAGCTCGCGTGCGCGCGCCTGCGCGCGCGCGAAGTCCTCGACCGTCGCGGTGGGCGCGCTCCCGGTCTCGGCCCACACCAGTCCCGACCACAGGTAGCCCGACCACAGGTCGGGGCGCCGGCGCACCCGCTCCTCGAACCAGGCGTAGTAGAGCCGCGTGGCGTCGGCGAGCGTCTCCGCGTCGTCGCCGGTGGGGGGCGGGAGCGGGTCGGAGAACTCGACGCTCCGCCGGCCGAGCCGGTCGCGCCACGCCGCGGCGAGCACCACGGGGACGCCCGCACGGCGCGCGAGGTGGGCGGGGCCGATGCGCATGCGCAGCGGGATCTTCAGGAACTCGAACGTCGCCGTGTGCAGGGCGGCGCGCGCGGCGCGCACGCCGGCCTGGCCGTCCATGTAGAGCACCACGGCGTCGCCCTGCTGCATGCGGCGGATCGCGTGCACCACGCTGCGCGCGCTCTCGGCGCCGAGCGGCTCGATGGTCCAGCCCCGGCGGCGCCCGGCGCGCTCCCACGCCTGTCCGTCGCGACGCTGGAAGAGCCCGGTCATGAACGCGCGCACCGCGAATCCGCGCGACGCGACCGCGGACACCACGTAGTGGTACGGCCCGAAGTGCATCGAGCTGACCAGCACGCCCCGGCCCGCGGCGCGCAGCTCGCGCAGCCCGCCGTCGTTCACGCAACGCGGTGGCGGGGCGCCGGTCAACAGGTCGGCGTGGTCGAGGTTCATGAGGTCGAACGAGGTGAGGCAGCGCCGTGCGAGCGCCTGCAGCTCGCGCGAAGGGCGGTCGCCGAAGGAGACGGCGAGACTCGTGGGCGCCAGCTCCGGAAGCGGCCCGTAGCGCGAGGGGTCGAAGCGCAGGCGCCAGCGCGTGGCGAGTGCGGCCCACGCGGCGCGCGCCGGGAGCGCCCAGCCGGGGAGCGCCATCAGCCCCGCTCCGCGCCCGCGTTGTCCGCGCCGCGGTCGAAGAACCGGAACGCCGAGCGCAGCCCGGTGACGAGCGTCGCGGCCGCGATGCCGAGCACGAGCGCGCCAACCAGCAGCGTCACCGCGCGGGCGAACGGACCGCCTGCTGCCTCCGGTCCGCGCAGCGCCTCGCGCATCGCGGCGGCCAGCCGCGGCGCCGCGCCGAGCGCGAACCAGATGCCGAGCGCCGCGAAGTACGCGAGGCTCAGCGCGGCGTAGAGCGCGAGCGGCCACGACGCGCGTCCCGGCCGCCTGCCGCGCACGGCTTCCGCGGCGAGCGCCATCGAGCGCGCGCGCAGCCCGCGCACGCCGGTGAGGTCGCTCACCAGCCAGTAGCCGTCCATCCGCAGGAACGGGTTCAGGTCGAGCAGCACGGCGAGGTCGATCGCGACCAGCGCCTGGGTCACCGCGGGCCCGGCGCCGAGCGCGTGCGCGGCGGCGAGGCCGGCGGCGAACAGGAGCTGGAAGTGGACCCCGCCCAGGTCCACCGCGATCCGCCCATTCCGCGGCAGCAGCCAGGCCTCGGAGACATCCGAGAAGAGCACCGGGAACACGCGGTAGAGGCCGCAGCCCACCGCGCCTGGGCTGCGACCCGAGGCGGCGAGCGCGGCGGCGTGGCCGAGCTCGTGGAACAGCGCCGAGGCCGAGAACAACAGCATCGCGGGCAGCCAGGTCTCCGGCACGAACAGCGAGCGGGTGAGCCCGACCGGATGCGAGAGGTAGAACGCGGCGTGCCCGACCGCGACCAGCGCGAGCACGACCGCCACCGCGGGCGGCTTGAAGAGGAACGCGAGCCGCCGCGCCGCCGCGCCCACCGCGCGCGCGGGCAGGAGGGGCAGTCGCAGCCACATCGGCGAGCGCGGGCGCTCGAGCCGGCGCGCCCCTTCGCCGAAATGGACCAGCCCCTGCGGCACCAGCACCGTCTCGATGTGCTCGCGCAGCGCGTCGGGCGGAATGGGAGCGCCGGGCCCGGACAGGAGCGCGGCCAGGGCCGCCAGGTCGCGCCGGCCGTCCATCAGCCTCAGCAGGCGCGCGGAAGCCGGGGAGAGGGCCAGAAAGCGACCCGGCGGAAGGGAGACGACGACGCTCTCTTCCGCCGGGGACGGCTCGGGGATCTCGATCCCCACGGCCGGCCGCGGGACGTCCGAGTCCGTACCCCGGACGTCCATCAGCCGGCCTGATCGCAGCGAATCGGAACGGCGCCTAGCCCTAGTCCGAGCTGCTCCAGCTGTCGAAGATGCCCGACCCATACCACGAGAACAACTCGCGCCGCTCCTCGATCTCCTCGACCGAGTACGCCCTGAACAACACAACCTGCTCCTGATTTCGATCCATGAACGTTCACCCTCCTGTGTGGGTCCAAGCCATCCGACCCGCTCTCGGGTGCGGGTGGTGTCTTCGGGACTCCATGTCCCGGGCGGCACGCAAACTACCAGAACCTCCCCGGCTGTCCAGTCCCTTTCTCGCGAGCCGGCCCGCCCATGCGCAGGGCCCGGGCTGCGGAACCCCGCACCCGGCCGGGTGTTCCGCGTGTATGCTGCGGCGGTGCTCACGCCCCTCGATCACGCGCTCGCCGTGGTGCTCGCGGTGCTGTTCCCGATCCGGGCCGCCACGCTCGGTTTCCGCCGCCTGCGCCGCGCCGCGCCCGCGGACCTGCCGCGGGTGAGGCTCTCGGTGTACCGCCACGCCATGCTCGTCCAGTGGCTGCTGGCCGCCGCGACCGCGGGGCTGTGGCTGGCGCTCGGGCGGTCGTGGACCGCGCTCGGCGTGGTGCCGCGGCTGACCGGCGGCCTCGTCGGCGTGGGCGTCGGGCTCGCCATCGTGGCCGTGATCATGGTGCGCCAGCAGAGCGCCGCGAGCGCGAGCGACGAATCCCTCGACCGCCTGCGCGAGCGCATGGGTCCGCTCGAACGCATGCTGCCCGCGACCCGCAACGAGCTGTCGTGGTTCTACGCGCTCGCCGTCACCGCGGGAGTGTGCGAGGAGCTGCTCTACCGCGGCTACCTGATCTGGTACTTCGGCCACTTCACCGGGTTCTCCGGCTTCACGCGCGTCTCCGACCTCGCCGGGCTCGGGGCATTCGCGGGTGCCGCACTCGCCTCGTCGCTGCTGTTCGGCGTCGGCCACGCCTACCAGGGCTGGCGCGGCATGGCGCTCACCACGGTCGTGGGCCTGTTCCTCGCCGCGGTCTACTGGGTGACGCGCTCGCTCGCGGCGCCCGCGCTCATCCACGCGCTGATGGACGCGCACGCCGGGCACGTCACGCACCTCGCCTACTCCCGCGCACGCGAGCGCGGGCAGGAGGGAGCCGAAACCAGGGCGCGGGAAACGCCGGCTCCAGCGGAGTAGCCATCGCACGCGAAAACCTGCGCCGCACGGGGAGCGTGGGTTGAAATCGGAGGGAATGCCATGGACTACCGCTACGTGATCGTCGGCGGCGGTCTCACCGCCGCCTCGGCCATCGAGGGCATCCGCGCTCACGATCCCGAGGGCAGCATCCTGATGATCTCGCGCGAGAACTTCCCGCCCTACCAGCGCCCGCCGCTGTCCAAGGAGCTGTGGTTCGGCCGGACCACGAAGGAGGAGCTCCCGGTCCACGACGACGCGTTCTACCGGGAGCAGCGCGTGGAGCTGGCGCTGCGGCGCGAGGTGGTGGAGCTGGACGTCGCGAAGCGCCGGGTGTGGGACGACCGCGGCATCGAGCACGGCTACGAGAGGTTGCTGCTGGCCACCGGCGGCAGCCCGCGCCGCCTCAACGTCGAGGGCGCCGAGATCGAGGGCGTGCACTACTTCCGCGAGCTCGAGGACTACCTGTTCCTCGAGCGGCACCTCGACCGCTTCGAGCACGCGCTGGTCATCGGGGGCGGCTTCATCGGCCTGGAGCTGGCCGCCGCGCTGACGCACGCCGGCAAGCACGTGACGCTGATCTACCAGAAGGAGTACCCGCTCGCGAACATCCTGCCGCGCGACCTCGGGCTGTTCGTGGCCGACACCTACCGGCAGCGGGGCGTCGAGACGGTCTCGGAGGACACGGTCGTCGGCTTCGACGAGGCCCAGGGCCTGGTCCATGCGCGCACCGCCAGCGGGGGCGTGGTGAGCACGCAGCTCGTGCTCGCCGGCGTCGGCATCGTGCCCGAGACCGACCTCGCCGAGGCTGCGGGGCTCGACGTGGATCACGGCATCGTGGTGGACGAGCTCTGCCGCACTTCAGACCCGCACGTCTTCGCGGCCGGCGACGTGGCGGAATACCCGGACCTGGTGCTGGGAAGGAGCCGCCGCGTCGAGCACCGCGACCAGGCGATCCAGCATGGCCGCTGTGCGGGCGCGAACATGGCGGGCGCGGGCCAGCGCTACGAGCACACGCCGTTCTTCTACTCGGACCTGTTCGACCTCGGCTTCGAGGCGGTGGGCGACCTCGACTCCAGCTTCACCACCGAGGCGGTGTGGCGCGAGCCGCTCCGCAAGGGCGTGGTGTTCTACCTGAACGGGGACGTGGTGCGGGGCGTGCTGCTGTGGAACGCGTGGGGCGGGCTGGAATGGGCGCGCGGGCTGATCCGCGAGGGCCGCGCCATGACCGGCGCCGAGCGCGCCGCCGCGATCCCTGCGCTGCACTGACGCCGCCGCGCGGCGGCCGCGACCAGCGCGGCGGTTAGCGCGCTCCCTCAGGAGCGGGGCGTCCGCGAAAGAAGTAAGCAAGCCGGCAGCGGCAGCAGGGTTACCCGCATCTCTAACCTCCCCCACGGAGGACGCGACGGGCGGACCCGTGCATACCGGCTTGCTCCCCAACACCATGAGTCCTGAAGGGGGGGCGGGGCTACGGGCCTATGGGATCTCCGAGCATGGTTCTCAGGTAGCATCCCGGGCCCCAGGCCCCGCGACACGAAGCCCCCGTGCGGAACCGTCCCGCGCGGGGGCTGGTGCCTTCGGGCCGCGGTTAGAGCGTCGCGGCGTGGCCGCGCCCGAGCAGCAGCGGGTGGCGCGCCACGAACAGGCCCGCCTGCAGGCGGTCCTGCACTCCCAGCTTCCTCAGGATCTGCCCGATGTGCTTCTTGACGGTGGGCTCGCTGATCTCGAGCACCGCGGAGATCTCCTTGTTCGAGCGTCCCTCGGCCAGCAGCGCGGCGACGTCGAGCTCGCGCACGGAGAGCGTGGCGCGCCCGTTGCCGCTCTGGTGCATCGCGCCGTTGGTCAGCGCGGCCGCGGTGAGCGGCTCGTAGGACGCGTGCCCGGCCGCCACCGCGCGCACCGCCTGGAACAGCGCGCTCGGATCGGCGCTGCGCCGCAGGGTGCCGAGAGCGCCCTGGGCCACGGCGAGCTGGAGGCAGTCGGTGCCGGCCTCGCAGATGCTGCGGTGGGCGAACGCGGGCAGGCGCGAGCGACCGGGCGGGTTCAGCACCAGGCAGGTCGCGGCGCCGCGCTCGGACAGCGCCAGCACCTTGAGGGTGGGAAGGGATGCGCGAATCGCGGGCAGCGCGGAGTCGCCCGCATCGCACGGCAGGTTGAGGGTGAGGACGAGGACGTTGGGCCTGAGGCTCCCGGCCCGCTCGATGGCCTCTTCGGTATTCGACGCCTCTCCCACCACCTCGAAGTCGGGCTGGTCGGAGAGCAGGCTGACGATGCCTCTGCGGTCGATCGCGTGGCCGTCGGCGACCACGATGCGGATGCGGGAACTCTGGGCCGGCGCGGCGTGGTGTCTGCCGCGGAGCTTCTGGATCCTGCGGGTAGCCGGCTTCATTGGTGATTCCCTTCGGTCGGTGGGGACAATCGGAAGGAACCAGGCTGCCGGCGTCCTGTTTGGATGGCCACAGCATCCGCCGGGCCGCGGGGATCCTTCACGAGGAACCGCACGAAAAGTCTAGCACTTTGCAGGCCAACGGACATGTCAAGGGGACACCTCAATGGGCCGTTCGGCCCATGGGGGCTGGAGCCCAAGAATCCAGCGGGTCGCGCGCCTCCCCGCCCGCCGCCGCGGCCCTCCGTTCGGCCGCCGCCGTCCGCGCTCCCGCCCGGATTGACCTGTCAGACTCGGCGGCGGCTGACATTCCGGCACGGCAGAAACGGAGCCTGAGGCCAGTTCGGCCGGGGTTCCGGGCGGCGTCCGGCGGGCGGCCGGATCTCCGGCGGCACAGCCTTTCCAGGCAGGGACCTACGCCGATTCCCGACGGTCCTGGGGGTCGAGGGCGTCGCGCAGGCCGTCGCCGAGGAAGTTGAACGCCAGCAGGGTGAGCGAGAGCGCCAGCCCGGGGAACAGGACCAGCCAGGGGAAGAGGGCGAGCACCCGGGCGCCGTCCGATACCAGCGTGCCCCACGAGGCCGCCGGTGGCTGGACGCCGAGGCCGAGGAACGAGAGGAAAGCCTCCTGCAGGATCACCGCCGGTACGGTGAGCGTGGTGTAGACGATCACCGGCCCGAGCGTGTTCGGCACGATGTGGCGGAAGATGATGCTGCGGTCGGTCGCACCCAGCGCGCGCGCCGCCTCGACGAAGGTCTGGTGCTTGAGCGAGAGCACCTGGCCGCGCACGATCCTCGCCATGGTGAGCCACTGCACCAGCCCCAGCGCCACGAACAGCATGAGCAGGCTGCGGCTGAAGAACACCAGCAGCAGGATGACGAGGAAGATGTTGGGGAGCGCGTAGAGCACGTCCACCACGCGCATCATCAGCTCGTCGAGCTTGCCGCCCGCGTAGCCCGCCACCGCGCCCCAGCTGACGCCGATCACCAGGCTCACCAGCGTGCCGACCAGCCCCACGAGCAGCGAGATCCTCCCGCCGTAGACCACGCGCGCGAACGCGTCGCGCCCCAGCTCGTCCGTGCCGAACCAGTGCGCGGCCGAGGGCCAGGTGGCGCCGAGCCGCAGGTCCTGCGCGGCCGGGTCGGCGAGCCCGGGGAGCCACGGCGCGAGGAGCGCGAGCAGGCTCACGAAGGCGAGGAAGAACGCCGCCGCCACGGCCACGCGGTTGCGCTCGAGGCGCCGCCACGCGTCCGACCACAGGCTGGCGGGCGGGCCGGGCGCGGTCTCGGGCTCGACTGCGGGGCGCGTGAGCGGGAGCGCGCTCATCTCAACTCCACCCGCGGGTCGAGCCATGCGTAGGCGAGGTCCACGAGCAGGTTCAGGGCCATCAGGAACCCGGCGTAGAACAGCACCACGCCCATCACCAGCGTGTAGTCGCGGTTGAACGCGCCGTTCACCAGGTAGCGGCCGAGCCCGGGCACCGCGAAGATCTGCTCGACCACGAGCGAGCCCATGATAAGCCCTGCGGCGGCGGGCCCGAGGTACGACACCACCGGCAGTACGCCGAGCTTGAGAGCATGCTGGAACACGACGCGGCGCTCGGGCAGGCCCTTGGCGCGCGCGGTGCGGATGAAGTCCTGGCGCAGGACCTCGAGCATCCCGGCGCGGGTGAGCCGCGCCACGTACGCGACGTACGCGGTCGCCAGCGTGAGCACCGGCAGCACGCGGCTCTCCGGTCCCTGCCACAGCGCAGGCGGCAGCCAGTAGAGCGTGAGCGAGAACACCAGCACCAGCAGCGGCCCGAGCACGAAGTTCGGCACCGACACGCCGGCGAGCGCCGCCGCCATCGCCGCCGCGTCGAGCGCCGAGTTCTGCCGGAGCGCGGCGATCACGCCGATCGGCACGCCCAGGAGGACCGCGACCAGCAGCGCCCAGCCGCCCAGCTCGGCCGAGACCCTGAAACCCTCGGCGATGATCTCGCGCACCTGGCGGGTCGGGAACTTGTACGAGGGCCCGAAGTCGAGCTTGACCGCGTGCGCGAGGAAGGTGACGTACTGCTCGCCGAGCGGGCGATCGAGCCCGTACTGGCGCATGAGCTGCTCGCGCGCTGCCTTCGGGATGTCGCGCTCGGCGTTGAATGGCCCGCCGGGCGCGAGCCGCACCAGGAAGAACGTGAGCGTGGCGATCACCCACAGCGTGGGGACGAACAGCAGCAGCCGGCGCAGGACGAAGGAGGTCATCGCGAGGCCGCCCGACCCGGATCGTCTGCCGTCCGTCGCAGGGCGCCGCGGCGCCAGCTGCGGTCGATCCAGATGTCCTTGATCGGGTGGGTGTCGAGCGCGTTCTGGTAGATGCCGTGCACGTAGGGCTTCACCAGCTCCGCGGTCGAGTAGTGGTAGATCGGGATGACGGGCCCGTCCGCGAGCAGCAGCGACTCGGCCTCGGCCAGCCGCTTCATGCGCTTCGCCGCGTCCAGCTCGACCGCGGCGTCGCGCAGCAGGCGGTCGTAGCGCGGGTCGCTCCAGCCGGCGCGATTGTTGCCGTCGCCGCTGCGCATGATCTCGAGGAAGGTGCTGGGGTCGAGGTAGTCGCCGATCCACGAGCGCCGCGCCACGTCATACTGCAGCGCGGTCGAGGCCTGCATGTAGGAGCCCCACTCCATGTTCTGCAGCTCGACCGGGATCCCGAGTGCCTTCGTCCACATCGCCTGGATGGCCTCGGCGATGCGGCGGTGGTCCTCGCTGGTGTTGAACAGGATGGCGATCTTGCGGAAGCCCTTGCCCCCCGGGTAGCCGGCGCGGGCCAGGCATGCGCGCGCTTTCTCGGGGTCGTGGGCCAGGCCGGGCGGGCGCGGGTAGCTCGGGTAGCCGCGCGGCGTCAGGTTGCCCCACGGCTCCCGCGTGCCCTTGAGCAGGTCGCGGGCGATGGCATCGCGGTCCAGCGCGTAGTTGAGCGCGCGGCGCACCCACACGTCCCCGAGCGGCGGGCGCGTGACGTTGATCGAGTAGAAGTACACCGCCTGGTACGGGCCCGAGCGGAAGTCCGCATAGCTGCGCAGGTAGGGGATGTACGGCGATGGCACGTAGCCGCTGGTGTTCCAGTCGAGCGCCCCGGCCTTGTAGAGGTTGGTGGCGGTGTTCAGGTCCTCGATGGAGTAGGCCACCACGCGGTCGAGCCGCACGTGCCCGGCGTCCCAGTAGCGCCGGTTCCTCACCAGGTCGAAGCGGTCGTTCTGACGCCAGCGTTCGAGCACGAAGGGGCCGTTCGAGACGATCAGCTCGGGACGCGTCCAGCGCTCGCGCCAGCGCTCCACGACGTGCCGCGGCGCCGGCAGGCAGGGGGGAAGCGAGGTCAGGTGGAGGAAGTAGGGAGTGGGCCGCGCGAGCCGCACCACCAGCGTGCTCTCGTCGGGCGCGACGAGGCCGACCTTCGTCTCGTCCTTCAGCTCGCCCCGGTTGAGCGCCTCGGCTCCCACGACGGCGTGGAGCAAGCCCCCGTACTTGGCGCCCGTCTCCGGCCGCAGCACGCGCAGCCACGACCAGGCGAAGTCGCGCGCCGTGAGCGGCGTGCCGTCGCTCCATCGAAGCCCGGGGCGCAGGTGGAAGGTGTACGTGAGGCCGTCGGCGCTGCGCTCCCAGCGGTAGGCCTGACCGGGCAGCGGCTCCAGCGTCTTCGGGTCGGGCACCGTGAGCCCTTCGAACAGCGTGCGCACGAGTCGGCCGTCGGGCTGCCCCGTGGCCAGGCCCGGGTCGATGGTCTCGGGCTCGGCCCCGTTGTTGAAGCGCAGCACGTTCGCGCCGGGCGGCGTGACGTCGCCGAAGTACAGCGGCTCGTCCGCGGCGGCGCGCACCGCATCGCCGCGCGGCGCGCAGCCCGTGGCGAGGAGCGCAGCGGCGACGAGGAGGACACAGCGGCAGCGGAGCATGCCGCAGTATAGCGGCGCGCGCGCGGCGGAATCGAGGGCGCAGGGCTCGACCGGGCGCGGGGCTCACCGCCCGCGGGGCCCGGGCGACCCGGCTCACTCCTGCCGGCTCGCCAGGTCGGGTCGTCGGGACATCCACGGCGTCCGTCCCCCACGCCCGCGCGGGGCGAGCGTGGTTCCCGTGCATCCGGTGCTGTAGACTCGGCTCCGGTCCGGGGCATTGATCATTGGAGGCACAGTGCGCGGCAGCCTCGTTCTCCTGCTCCTGCTGCTGGCCGCTCCCGCGGCGCACGCGGCTGGCGTCAACTTCGCCTGGGAGAAGTGCCTGCCGGAAGGTGGCACATCGCTCCACTACTTCGCCTGCGACACGAACGTGACGAGCCCGGTCGCTGTGGCCGTGGCGTCCTTCATGCCTTCCGTGGACCGCCCCGCCTTCGTCGGCTTCGAGGCGGTCGTGGACCTGAAGTCGACCACGGACGCGCTGCCCGACTGGTGGCAGTTCTTCAACCCCGGGTCGTGCCGGGAGCAGTCGCTTTCGGTGTCGGCCGACTTCGGCGCTTCACCCCACACCCAGTGCGCGGACCCTTTTGGGGGGCCGACGCGCGGTGGGATCGCTGGGTACCTCACGAGCACGACGATTCCGCCCGCGCCCTACGGCCCGCCCGCCTATGAGCGCCTCAAGTGCGCCTTCGCGACTGACGACGTCCGGCCGGTTCTCAATGGCGTCGAGTACTTCGCCTTCACGATCCGCATCGATGGCGGGCATTCGACCGGCGCGGGAGCCTGTGCGGGCTGCAACGTGCCGGTCTGCCTGCTCCTGACGGAGATCAAGGTGGTTGAGAATACCGGTCCATACGAGCGCCTCAGCCATCCCATCCAGAACCAGCTCATCGGGTGGCAGTGCGGGCAAGGCAGCGCGTCGCACGATCTGTGGGGACAGGCCTGGCTCAACACCTGCGCCACCCACGGCGCCCCCTGTTTCACGCCGGCGCGCAACCGCACGTGGGGTGGCATCAAGGCGCTCTACAGGTAGGGCGCTGCTGCGCCCTGCGCCCACCGCTTCCCGAGCCAGGCCGCGTCGGGTCCGAGGCCTCGCGCTCCTCGTGCTGCCCGGGCGACCGTTGTTCCCTCGTTCGCCGCGCTGTAGACTTGGGGCTCGACCGGGGCAAAGACCGTGGAGGCGTCATGAGCCGCTCCGTTATTCTCCTCCTCGCCCTGCTGGTCGCCGCGCCGGCGGCGCGTGCGGGCGGCGTCAACTTCGCCTGGGGCGATTGCTTCACGACCGGCGCCTCGATCTACAAGCACTTCGCCTGCGACACCAACGTGAGCAGCCCGGTGGCCGTCGCCGTGGCCTCGTTCCAGCTCGCTTACCACCAACCCAGCTTCGTCGGCATCGAGGGGATCGTGGACCTGCTCTCCAACTCCGCGACCATGCCCGACTGGTGGCAGCTCTTCAACCCGGGATCGTGCCGCCAGACGGCCCTCACCGTGTCGGCGGATTTCCGCTT
>ERZ1292640.2232-Hain-H43-02um-R1-2232-length-15604-cov-7_pt1 | contig 15604 bp, 15 predicted proteins | sample MGYA00564404_ERZ1292640 | MGnify/ENA primary metagenome ERZ1292640 (study PRJEB36523, sample SAMEA6512636) | groundwater metagenome | collected 2019-01-08 | study: AquaDiva: Metagenomics assemblies of 32 groundwater samples
CAACTCCTCCGCCCTTACCTGCCTGTAGTAATATTACAGCGATTAAGAAAAAGCTGATAATCACATGGACTACAATTAAAATAGAATACATCTAAAAACCCCTTCCTATTGTCCACCCCAGGGGTGAGCCAATTGGCTCACCCCTGGGGTGGACAGGTACAATTATAATATAGAATTTTCCACGATCTGGACAAATGTATTTACGTCCAGGCTTGCGCCGCCCACAAGAGCGCCGTCAATATCTTCCTCTGCCATTAATTTAGCTATTGTTTCCGGCTTTACGCTTCCGCCATACTGAATCCTGGCTTTCATCGAAGCCTCTTTCTCAAAATTCTTCTCTATAAAATTTCTTATGAATTTATGCGCCTCCTGCGCCTGCTGCGGAGTAGCTGTCCTGCCTGTGCCTATCGCCCACACAGGTTCATACGCGATAATAAGCCTTGCCACTTCTTCTTTTGTTAAATCCTTAAGGCTTCTTTGGAGCTGTTTTTCAAGGACCTCATAGGTTGTGCCACTGTCCCTTTCTTCGAGCCTCTCTCCGATACACATTATAGGAATCATGCCGTATCTCAGCACTACCTTTACTTTTTTATTCACAGCCTCATCTGTCTCTCCGAATAAAACCCTTCTCTCGGAATGCCCGATAATCACATACCTGGCCCTCACATCCTTAAGCATCTTAGGAGAAACCTCTCCTGTAAAAGCGCCTTCCTCTTCCCAGTAAACATCCTGAGCTCCAAGCATGATACTTGAATCAGATATCTCGTCGCCTACCTTGCTAAGCGCTGTAAAAGGCGGGCATATTACAATATCAGCCTCTCCGAATGTGTAAAATTTTCTCTTGAGGCCGATAGCTATATCAAGGCTATCCTGCACTGTCTTATGCATCTTCCAGTTTCCGGCAATAATAGGTCTTCTCATAAATTAACCTCTGATTATAACACTGCGTAGGCGGGGTTTAAACCCCGCCTACGCAGTGGCAATAGTTTCACTTATCGTTTAAAGCAGCCACGCCCGGAAGGACTTTGCCTTCCATATATTCCAATGACGCTCCGCCGCCTGTAGAAATATGCGTCATGGCGTGCTCTAATCCAAACTTGGCAATTGCGCTGGCTGTATCGCCTCCGCCTATAATACTGATAGTCTTAAGGCCTGCTATAAACCTTGCCACGTCTTCTGTGCCTCTTGAAAACTTGGTTATCTCAAATACCCCTAAAGGCCCGTTCCATATAATAACTTTCGCATTTCTCAATTCTTTTTTGAACTCATCCACTGTCTTAGGCCCCACGTCCAGGGCCATCCAGCCCTGCGGCACGACATCAGTCACTACCCTGGTATTGCTGATAGCGTCTACTTTGTCAGCTATCAGATGATCCACAGGAAGGACAATTTTTACGCCGAGTTCTTTTGCTTTCTTCATAATAGACTTGGCAACGTCAATCTTGTCTGCCTCAAGCTTTGAACTGCCTATTTCCATACCCTGGGCCTTTAAAAATGTATAAGCCATGCCTCCGCCTATAAGAATGGTATCAACCTTTTTCATAAGATTTTCTATCACCATTATTTTATCGGAAACCTTTGCGCCTCCTAAAATAGCCACAAAAGGTTTTGGAGGATTCGAAAACGCTTTTTCAAAATATTCTATCTCTTTTGCCAATAAAAACCCTGCCACGCAAATCTTTATATATTTTGTAACACCTTCTGTGGAAGCATGCGCCCTGTGAGCTGTGCCAAAGGCATCATTGACATATATCTCTCCAAGCGAAGCTAATTTTTTAGCAAACTCAGGATCGTTCTTCTCTTCTTCAGGATGAAATCTTAGATTTTCAAGCAATATTACATCTCCGTCTTTCATAGAAGAAACAGCTTTCTGGACTTCAGGACCTACGCAATCATCCAACTTCTGAACCGGTTTACCGAGAAGTTCTGAAAGTCTTTTAGCTACAGGAGTAAGCCTTTCTGATTCATTGACGCCTTTTGGCCTTCCCAGATGGCTCATGATTATAAGCCTTGCGCCTTGCTCCACAGCGTATTTTATGGTCGGCAAAGCCGCGGTAATTCTCGTATCATCCTCTATCTTCAGGTCTTTATTGAGCGGCACATTGAAATCCGCCCTCATAAGAACTCTTTTGCCTTTAATATTTACATCTTTAATGGTCTTTTTGTCCATGCCCCTAACCCTCCATATATACAGGTTATTATATATAACATATATCTTTATTTAAAGCAATAAAAAATAATCACAAATGTACCTTTTTTATTTTGCTCAATATGCGTCAGCGCGGTTGTCAGCGGAAATCATAAAGACTATCTTTTTATGGTCATCTATTGTGTAAAAAAACCTATAAGAGCCTATTCTATAGCGCCATGTCTCAGGAGTATAATCTACGAGCTTTTTTATATTTTTGCCAAAATACGGCTGGTGTCTTAACTGCGGATATACATAGGCGAGAAGTTTCTTCTGTATCCGGGCCTGCTGTCCTATGAATTCGGACTCCATGTCTTCCAAAAACTGCTTTGTCTCAAATATCTTGAAGTTATCCAACCAGTTTTCCCTTCTTATTCCTGGCATGGCTATGGCCTGTTTTCAATTTTCCCATCAGTTTTTTGTCAGACCTGATCTGAGCCATTTCAATCGGATCCACGAAATAAGACGCTTCTACTTCCCTTAGTACAGCGGAAGTTATGAAGTTAGATATAGGCCTATGCTCGATCTTGGCTATTGTCGATATCTCCTTATACTCGTCTTCTGACAATCTTAATGTTATCACCTTGGACATTTTACCCCCCTATCTTTGTATTCAATTATATTCTATCATATTCTAATATATTTGTCAATGCGATAACACAATATTAAATTTTAACTCTTTGGCGTTTCCGAGCTTGATCTGCCATCTAGGCAATATGCAGGATGCCTGGAAGTTCAGTTCGTATGCCCTTTCAGACTGGGATACTGTCTTGACTGGGAAATACCATATGTCGTGCGGTTTTTTGGAAAATGTAAGGCCAATATCTATTTCTTTTCCTGAATCCTTTATTGAAAATGAATCAGCTCCCGGAACCGAACCTGTTTCATTTAGCCTAGCCAGAATTTTATCGCCTGCAAAATAATTATACCTGTCTGAATTTAAATAAGGCATTGTCAGGTTGAATTCTATTCCAAAGATAGTATCGATCGCGCTTTTACTTAAATTTTTTAAACTATACGCGATTTCTACCTGCTTCATAGCCTTTAATTTTATTTCTTTTGTGACGGAGATGGCTTTGCCGCTTACCTTGCCTTCTCTCGTAAGAATTATTTTATCTTTTTCTTTTTTAGCCTTATAACCCGCGTTTACAAAATCACCCAGTTCTTTAGATTTACATTCCATAAAATTATCCAATAGGCTTGCCTTATCTATAAAACGGTCTACAAGGCATCCTCTTATATAATTATCATAACAAAATTCTGATTTAAGGCCCGGGTCCATAGGCTTCGTGTCTTCATGAATAGTGCGGACTGCTCCAGCGTCGCTAGGCTTCCCCATTTTTGCCAGTATTTTCTTATGATACTCTTCTTCATGCCTTGCGATTGAATTAACAAGGTTTGTTGATACTTTTCTGGCATCCAATTCCCTTATTATCCCGCCTTTAGCAGGATCTATGCATAAAGAAATTTCTTCATTCTCAATAATAAATGCCTTTTTACCGTCTTCATAAAAATCAGATTCTTTTATCTTGACCCAGTCTTTTTCGCCTTTATGCAGAATCTTATCCGCAATCTTTTCGGCATTTATAAGATGTTCATAGATAGCTTTTCTTAAATGATAAAGATAAAGGCCTCCGAACACTCCATGCCAATACGCGCAATTGCATTGGCCCTTATACAATTCTCGTAGAGCTGAAGCGTCCTTTATTGAATTCACCTTTTCGCTCACATATTGCATTTTTCTGACCATCTGATTTGTTTCAGGGTATTTTTTAAGAAAATTCATCCACGAGCCACCAGACCACTCCATCATTTCCTGATACGATGCCTCAGGTATCTTTATTTTTTTCACGGCCTGGTTTGACTTCAGGTAATCCGACAATCTGACAGTAATAACCCATTCCTTATTCCTGGTTAATTCCTCAAAAAACTTATTAAGCCAGTTCTGCTTATAGACCCAGTCATAAGTAAAAGGCCATTCCCCGAATTTTTCAGCATCGTCTCCGTATGTGAATAAAGTAGGGGACAGGCATGCCTGTCTCCTACTCGAAGAAACCTCCTTAAAATAATTCATGATATCCCCCGGCATCTTAAAAGGTATCATATACCGGAGAACCTTACTGGAAGGGAATATCGCTATCTCTTTATTTTTTTCGCCTGTTGTAAAATATCCGAGCAGCTGGTCTTTGCTTAATCCTGCCTTTATAAAATGCTCATCGTCAAGAATAGAGTATTTCATGCCGGCCTTATTGAAATCTCTGGCAAGTTCAGGAACCCAGACTCTTTCAGGAGTCCACATGCCCGTTACCTTCTGGTCGAATCGTTTTTTTACATAATCAGTCATCATCTTTATCTGGCCGATCCTGTCATTTTCCGGTATGCTTGTAAAAATAGGTTCGTAGTAACCGCCGCCTATGATTTCCACCTGGCCCCTGTCAACCATGGCTTTGACTCTGTCCAGATAACCAGGATGCTTATCTTCAAAATAATCCAGAAGGCATCCTGAAAAATGAAATGCCATTTTTATATCGGGGTACTTTTCGTATACATCAAGGAAGGGTTTATAGCAATTTTGATAGGCCCTCTCCAGGATATTATCAAAATTGCCCACAGGCTGGTGAAAATGCAGGCATATGCCAAAATAAACTTTATCCATAGGAAAATTACCCCGTTCCCGTTCGGCGATCGGGATTAAATCCCGATCGCCGAACGGGAACAGTAATCAAAAGAGGTTTTTGTAGAGTTTTAGGTACTGCTCTGCCGATGATTCCCAGGAAAAATCGCAGGCAACGCAGTTTTTGAGGAGCACATCCCAGAGTTTCTTATTCTTGAAAACAGCCACTGCCTCTTTAATAGCGCCTAAGAGCGCCTCATTGGTAGCATCTTTAAACTTAAAGCCGTTCCCTTTTTTAGTAGCAGGATTAAAATTCTGGATTGTATCGTCCAGCCCGCCCACTGCCCTTACCACAGGCACCGTAGCGTATTTCAGGCTGTACATCTGGTTCAGTCCGCACGGCTCATATCTGGAAGGCATTAAAAACATATCTGCTCCCGCCTCCATCTTATGAGACAGCGCGTTATCAAATTTTATGCTGACGCCGACCTTGCCTTTATATTTTTTAGCCAGGTCTTTAAATATACTATTATATTTCTCATCCCCAAATCCAAGTATCACAAAGTCAGAATCCTTCAGGATATCCTTCATGATATTCACTACCAGGTCTATGCCTTTTTGCTCTGCAAGGCGTGTTATCATGGCTATGATCGGCCTCTTCGCGTTATATTTTATTTCAAATGCCTTGGTCAGGTCTTTTTTGCATTCGATCTTGCCTTTCAAATCTTTTTCATTGAATTTTTTGGCTATAAACTGGTCTACTGCAGGATTCCAGATAGAATAATCAACTCCGTTCACTATCCCGTAAAGGTCTTTTTCCCTCGACTTCAATAAACCATCCAGCCCGCATCCGAATTCAGGGGTCAGGATTTCTTTGCTATAACCTTTGCTCACAGTGCTTATCGCGTCTGAAAAAACTATGCCTGCTTTCATGAAACTGAGCTTATCCCAGAACTCAACCCCGGCCTGGTTAAATAAATCCCAGGATATATCCAAATAAGGTACCATATCTTTGATAAAAAGCCCCTGGTAAGCCATGTTATGTATTGTGAAAAGCGCCTTTACGTTATTGAACAGCGGATCGTCTTTATGAAGGGCCTTTATATATAAAGGTACCAAGCCTGACTGCCAGTCATTGCAATGGAATACGTCCTGCCTGCCTATATAAGGTATAGATGCCAGTATTGCCTTTGCGTAAAAACCAAACCTGAACGCATTATCCTGATAATCTCCCTGGGGCATGCCGTATAAAAACTCCCTGCCGTAATATTCATTTTTCTCTATAAAATACACGTCCACGCCGTTATGCCTCAGCAAAAGAAGGTTAAAAAACTCTTCCCTGTTATTTATCCTCAAGAGTATGTTCTTCTTAAACATAACCGGCTTGAAACCGTTTTTCTTAACTAACTGATAGAAAGGCATAATCGTGCTCGCCTTATGGCCTTTTTTGGCAATAGCCTCTGGCAATGCCCCCACCACGTCCGCCAGGCCTCCTGTTTTAGCAAAGGGAAAAACCTCCGGGGAAATAAATAAAATGTTCATAGCAGTCCTTTCATTACCTATCCCGTTCCCCGAACGGAAATTCTTCCGTTCGGGGAACGGAATTCAGTTGTTATTGTAGAATCTCGTCTCTGATTTTACCAGCTATATACCTTGCGGCAATCACTTTTCTGTAGCATTTTTTCTTTTCAGAATCCCTGCACCCTGAATTAGCCACTGCCAGATAAGCGTTAAATACCGCCTCTTCCTGTAAAATAAGGCCTTTATTTATAAGATTTTCGCTCCACATCCTGCCTTTATTAGCCCACCAGAACTGGCAGCTATGTAAAGCCATGTCCAGGTTTTCCCTGGCTGCATTAAAAAATGGCTCTGATTTTTCGTTATCATTTTTATCTTCTGCTTCCCGGAATATTTCCAGGCATATATTCATATGCTCCCACTGCAGCCTGTGGACTGTATTGTGAGGTGTGTTCCAAAGCGGATAATAGTTTCCCGCCATTATTTCTTCGTTAGAAGTGCTCCAGGAAGAAGGCCGTGGAGGCCTCCCCTTCATTGCCGGAAATTTTTCTAATAAATCGCTGATCTTAACCGCTTTTACTTCCTCAGAATCTTTTATGATTTCATAGAGTTTCCCAAGAAATATATTTTCCCAGCCATGGATATGATGGCCGAATGTCTCCGCGTCCATAGCTGTTATTATATAGGCATTTTCTTTCCCTTCAGCCAGTTCTTTAATCCTTGATGCAAATCCCGCGGCATCTATATTTTTAAAACTTATCATATTGCTGATTATATCGTCTCTGAAAAATACCTTCATGGAACCTGAGCCGAGTTTAAAAGATGTCACATAGTCCATTGGCCACTTCCCATGATTTGCTATCCCGCTGACTATGACCCATTCATAGCCCATGCCACGCACGATAGAAGCTGCTGCGTCAGAATAACACATCTCAGGCAGAAAAAAACCTCTGGGTTTATAGCTGTCTTTGAAAAAAGACAGATTGGTTTTTTTATTTAATTCTATCTGCCTTTTGGCTTCGCTTCCTGGTACTAGAGGTAATATCGCGTGGAATTTCGCTGATTCTACGAATTCTATCTGGCCGATCCTCCCAAGTTCCATAAAGCCGGCTGGAACATCCCCAAAGCCATGATCAGCCAGCATCTCAGTCAACACCCCGCACATATTTATTGTAACCCTGGATTCAGGATGACCATTAAAGACCTTTACCAACGGCCTGTAAGATTCTTCGCAAATCTTTGCCAGAACGCTATGAGATTGCGTCGGAGGCTGATAAAAATGTAGAAGCGGAGCCCAGTATATCATTTTATCCCGAGGTCTTCTTTAACTAATCTTTCAGCGTTAAGCCAGTCTTCCAGATCGTTTCCGGATTTACAGTCCCTTTTTTCATAAATCTCATACGCCTTTTTCTGGACTAGCTGCATGAACTCTTCGCGGCTTACCCGGTTTTCATTATCCAGCGACAGCATCTTTTTCAGTTTCTTTAACATTTCCCCTCCTTTTGTTACATTCCATTGACTATATCAGATAACAAAATCCCTGTCAACGAGTCTATTCTAGCGCTTCCATGCCCCTGCGGCAGATCTCCTTTGCGTAATCTGTCCACGCGCCTGTACCCCAGTAGCGGAAGCAGCTCGTCTGGGACAATAAAAGATAAAAAAGCGCGTCTTTATATTTTTTATCGGATTTATCCGCATTTTTATCATCAAATTTTTTATGAAACGCCGCGCTTAATCGGATTATCGGGTCCATTATATCCTGGTAACCGCTGACCCAGTCTTTATCATTTGTCCAGGACGCCTTTTCCAGGCTGAAGCCCGGATATTTCTGCTTTACCTTCTCAATAGCCCTATCGCTAGCGCCGTGAGAATAATCTTTTACGAATTCCCATATCTTACTCTGTGAAACAGGCTGTACCGGCATAAAAGAGCTTTCTTTAAGGCCTGAGCGTTTTACTAATTCCAGATACTCTGTCCCGTTCATGCCTATTGTGCCAACTCTACCTATTTCCTGGAAAACTATTTTATACATATTTGGAAACTCGTTCATCATGACCCCGCCGTTTTCCCCGTCCCCTATCTGCGCCACAAAAGCCGGCAGGTCAATCCCGCAATATTTTTCATTGCCCAAACCTTTAGCTTCATAATACGGCTGCATCTGGCCGATCAGTTTATTGTCAGAGCCCTGGGTTTTTATAATGGCTGTTATTTCAAGCTTTTCCCCGAGAGAATTTTTAGCGATTAATTTATGAGGAAAATGCGGCCTTCTTACAGGCGTGCCGTCCAGATTTTCTATTGTATGCTCCTGGGCCATGAGCCATTTATATCCGCACTCTTTCAGGGCCTTTACGTATTCAAAGCACATGTCAGGATGTATGGGCAGATGCATCTCAGGCGCAGAAAAACCTTTTACCCTCTCCAGGGCTTTTTGGCCGAATATTGAGGCAAAATATTCCTGCCATTCTTGTATATGAAGCCTGATATCGGGCACAGGCGTGGAGCTGACAACAGCATGCGACCACATTGTCCCAAGCCACTCAACATAGTTATAATATTTTTTGTCGCAGGTCACAAGTCTCAGGTTATCCAGAACCCCTTGCTCGCCCATATCCTTGAGGCCCCAGAGAAGATTCCCTGAATAATCCAGCATGATTCTGGGATTTTTACCCTGATCCGCGAGTTCTCTTATAAAATCAGACATCCTGGTATAACAATTTAAAAATACAGGCGCGTTATGGTTATCTCCTATATTCTGATGCTCCATCATATACTGCAGATTGGAAATGAGCTTTGCTGTCCTGAGGTCATTTCCGCCAGCTGGAATTATAGGCTGATGCATATGAAGCGCTACGCCAAAACACGATTGTATGTTCATGACACTCCCTCTTTTATCTTTGCCTGGACATAATATTCAGCGCAATTCATGTCAGAAAAAATATTATCCCTTGATTCAACCTCTCTAAGCCATTCTCCGTCAACAGAGCCGGAAAGCATGTCATTGTAAATATGCGTAAATCTGTTTATGTGAAGTTTTACCCTTTTCTGCGCGTATTCCACCATAGTGCCTGTTTTCATTATAAACGGCCAATCGCTTGCCTGCGCCAGGAGAAGCTCTCTTGCTGCCTGATTCAGCGCCCGTCTTGCAAGATCATTATTACCCTTGTTCATGCAATTAGAAAATTTTTCAGCCAGCTCTTTCATCCTCTCGCCTGCCACATGCAGATGCCTGTATATCCAGTCATTGCTCCCTTCCAGCCAGACCTCGTTATAGCCTTTATATCCCCAGGTGGATGTTGACGGGACAGACATCTGGTTTACCGGATACTCCCTCAGGTAATCTGACGGCGTGACAAGTTTTACTGTTTTCTGGTCATACGCGATTTTACGTATCAAAAAATCTATCCACATCGGGCCTTCAAACCACCAGTGGCCGAATAATTCCGCGTCATAAGGAGAAATAATCATGGGCTTTCTGTCCATATGATACGCGGCACTCTCTATCTGTTTTTCGCGGTTAAACATAAAGTTTCCCGCATGAATAGCTGCTTTTTCCTTAGCCCATTCAGGCACATAAGGCTCTTTATAGTCGGTATTTCCCGTGATCCTCCAGTATTTAAGGCCTGTATTTATCCTGAATCCTATGGGATGTATGTAAGGCTTTATATAATCATATTCCAATTCATGCCCTATGTCCCTGTAATATTCTCTGTAATCAGGGTCTCCGGGATAACCTTCTTTTGAGCTCCACACCTGTTTGGAGGATTCCCAATCCCTCCCAAACGCAGCAACGCCTGAAGGGCAGTATAAAGGCGCGTATACGCTGTATCTTGGTTCAGGATCCGCGTTTACAATACCGTGCGAATCCACAAAGAAATATTTAATGCCTGCTTCTGCCAAAAAATTATCCACACCGGGCGTATATCCGCATTCAGGAAGCCAGAATCCTACAGGGTCCCTGCCGAATGTCTTTCTGTAATGATCCACACCTACTTTTACCTGAGCCGCTGCGTCTGTCGGATTTACGCTCAATATCGGCAAAAATCCATGAGTGGCGCACGAAGCAAGGATCTCAACAAAACCCAGGTCCTGGAATTTTTTAAACGCCGTAACCAGGTCTTTTTTATATTTATCTAAAAATATCTCTTTTGACTCTACGAATTTCCTGTAATACATCAAGGCAAGGCTGTGATATTTAGGGTCAAAGCCTGTGCGTTGAACCTCTTTGTCAGCGAGTTCTATTAATTTATCTATATGCCTGATATATCTATCCTGGAGAAGTTCATCCCGGAGCATTGAGACAAGGGTAGGTGTCAGGGACATTGTAATGCGGAAATCTACATGGTCTTCTACTAATTTTTCAAAGACTTGTATAAGAGGTATGTAAGTTTCTGTAATAGCTTCGTAGAGCCAGTTTTCCTCGAGGAAATTTTCCTCTTCAGGATGCCTGACAAATGGCAGGTGCGCGTGAAAGACTAAACATAAATAACCTTTATGCATAGGAAGTTTTGTTAAATAGGGACAGCGACCATTTTTATTTTCCTTTTGTACGAATTATTAAAAAATGGTCGCTGTCCCTATTTAGTATTTCTTTCTACCTCTGTTGTTATCTTTCTTGTTTCTACTTTATCATTAGATGTTGCGGTAAAAGGTAAATCTATTTTCCCGTCCGGAAGCGCTAATCTCATACTGAAAGTCCCGTCCGGTTTAAGGCCTACTTTTTTATCTCCCAGCTTTACCTCTGCGTCAGGCTCTGTGCGGCCGTATACTATAAGCTCTGCGCCTATCTCAAAAAAAAACTTGCGTTTCTTATCCGGCTGGACAAATTCGCTCGCGCCGCCCTGAAGGTTTTCGCTGCCCCCCAGATACGCAAATTCAGAAGCGCCTATCATAACCTTTCTGCCGAATTTTGCGTTATGCAGCCTTTTAAAATAAAGCAGGTCATGCCATTCTTTTCCGGATATATTGGAATATAAATATCTGTAAAGCTTTTTTCTGGAAATCCTGGAAAACATTATATCCCTTAGTAAAGGGGAAAGCTTTGAGTAATAAGCCCTCAGGTCTGAGTCTGTGAGAAAAATCTTTCTTCTTTTGGATACGGATGAATAACTGAACCTGCCTGCTGCGTCGTATTGAACAGCGCTTTGGGTTCTATTGTCTTTGATATCCGAACTAGATGCGGCAGGAAACTTATCTTCCTGAGCCAGATCCATCCATATCTCTTCAAACCTGTTAGACGAACCGGAACGCGGGGTATGCGCAAAATTAGACCTGGCCATAGGAAAAAATCTTCCGGAATGATGAACTATCCCTATTTCCCCCAAGTATGACGCATTGTCATTCCAGATGCTTATATACCAGTTATTGGAATAGCGCCCAGCCTCTATATCAACCAAATGGTTGGCATTAAAGCCATTAAAATCTTTATATGTCTCGTCAGACCTGCTGTCTACAAATCTTGCGCCGTCCAGATTGCCGCCTAATTGGCGCTTTACATCTTCTATTGAACTGTCAGCTATTTCCCAGTAAGCGTATATCCAGAAAGGGTCTTTTGCTATTAAGGTTATCCTTGTTGTGGCGTTGTAGGTAGGAAGTTCGTATTCATTTATTGTTATAGGTTTATGCCCACCTTTACGTTCCTTTATTGCGCAGGAAGGTTCATGGCTGGCAGTAACCGGCGTCAGGATAGCAGGCTTTTTATTTTTTACCCTGTTCTTGACAGCCTTGACAATAGCCTCTCTGCCTTCTGTATAAACACGCTCTATAGGTTCTCTTTTCTTAACCTTAATTTTTCTCATTGTATTTCCATCTTACAACTTATAGCTTACAGCTTAAAGCTATCTGCTGTATACGTCCATGACCTGGTCAGCTACCACGTCCCAGGAAAAAGCGGTTTCAACTGCGATCCTGCCGTTAGCTCCCATCCATCTTGCGTGATCAAAATCTGAAAATACTGTCCCTATCCCCCACGCTATTGACTCAGGGTTTGCGTAAATCTTTAAGCCTGTGATATCGTGCCATATTATTTCACCCGGCCCGCCGTTTGAAGTGGCTACCACAGGCTTTCCCGCGCTCCACGCCTCTAATAAAACTATACCAAAGGGCTCGTTCCTTGAAGGCATACACACAACATCCGATGCTTTATAAAGGTCAGAGAGTTTCCATCCGGCGCTGAAGCCTATAAACCTTGTGGCGTGATGGACACCGATCTCTTTTGCCCTGTCTTCCACTCCCCAGCGCATCTCTCCGTCTCCCACAAAAACAAATTTTGCGTTATTGTAATATTTAAGTATATGAGGAATAGCCTCTATCAAAAGATCCGGGCCTTTTTGATAGACAATCCTGCCTACAAAAAGAACCATTGGGTCCAGCGGCCCGATATTGTAATAATTCCTGACACTAGCAGGGTCTATCCACCCGTCAAAATTCCTGTAATTGACACCATTATACACTACGTCCACCTTCCAATCAGGCGCATTGTACATCCACTGTATCTCAGCCTTAAGCGCCCTTGATACAGCTATCACATGGTCAGCGCAGTACGTGCCGTGCCTCTCATGGTCGCGGATCCTCGCGGAATTACCGTTATTGAAATTATTCCCGCACCTGCCGTATTCGGTTGAATGTATTGTCAGGACAGCTTTGGAAGGACGCGCCTGTTTTATCCAGGCCATTGCGTTTGATGTAAGCCAGTCGTGGCTGTGTATCACGTCAAAAGGCCCAGTAACATTTTCTGTGCTGAAGAAAGTGTCCACAAAAGAGCGGCACATGTTGTTTATTTCTTCCACAAAATCAGGGTTCTGGTCAAAAGGGCACCTGTGGTAATGCACTCCCTGAATACACTCATACCATGGCTGGTTAGGCCCGCCCACCCGCGTAAAAACATGCACCTCGTTGCCTTTACGCTCAAGGGCTGCTGCCAGCTCTGTAACGTGCACGCCCACCCCGCCCACGCAGATAGAATGCATAGATTCCCAGGAAAATATCGCTATTCTCATATTTTTTCAGCTTTAAGCTGTAAGCCTTAAGCTTTAAGCCTTTTCTTACAGCTTACAGCTTAAAACTTACAGCTGAATTTGTGCTTTATAATTCTATTACCGAATTTTCTGAGCCGAAAGTATTTACTGCGAAAAGGTTATTTAAAGGGTCTCTCTGCCACTGGCCATCAACTAAATATTTATACTCATAACGGCCGGATTTGAGGGCTAACTCTCTTTGCCATACTCCATCTCTGGATTTCTTAAGGCTTGCGCTTGACGCGTCCCATAAATTAAAATCTCCTGCAAGGCGGACATCCTTTGCATTAGGGGCGCTTATCTTAAAAGTCACCTTCTTTGTTGAACTTTTCTTTATAGCCATACTACACCTCCCTTTCTTTTATAGGCTCAAATGATACCAGAAAGCCCTGTTTTTGTAAATAGGTACAAGTACCTATTTCGATAGGCTTTTTTTCCTATACACTATATAGTGGTTATACCCTCTTTGAGTGCGTACCTGATGAGGTCTGCCTGGCGGTGGATGCCCAATTTCTGCATTATATTATTTCTATGGGCTAAAGCGGTTTTTACAGATATCTTGAGATGCGTGCCGACTTCTTTATTGGTATAGCCTTCCGCTATGAGTTGAAGGATCTCTCTTTCTCTTTCAGTAAGAGAGACTATCTTTTTTTCCCCTATCTTCTGCCCTCTTGAATCAATATAATCCTGTATAACAAATGTTGATATCCTGGGGCTCAGAAAATATTCATCTTTATAAACTGCGCGTATGGCCTGGATAATTTCATCAGCCGCTGAATCCTTTAAAACATAACCTCTTATACCCAAACCCAAGGCCCTTTCGATGAATGCCCTGTTGTCATGCATGCTTAATATGATAACTCTATTATTAGGATTGACCTGCATTATCTGGCTTGAGGCCTCAAGGCCATTTAATATGGGCATGGATATATCTATTATAAATATATCCGCGGAATCCTTTTTTGCTATATCCACAACCTCTTTGCCGTTCGACGCCTCTGCAACAACCTTTATATCCTGCTCCTGGGATATTACAGCGCTCAAACCCTGCCTTACTATAGCATGATCGTCTGCCAGCACCACTTTTATAGCCATATTATACCTTTGCACCCACCGCGTAGGTGGGGTTTAAACCCCACCTACGCGGTAAAAATAGTTTATGTTTCTTCTATTATTGGGAAAGTTACGTTTATCTTTGTGCCGCTTCTGAGTTTAGACTGCAGAAAAAATTTCCCGTTCAATAAATCCACCCGTTCTCTCATGCCGCGCAAGCCAAGCTTATCCACATTAGCCTCTCTGAAAAACTCCTCTGCGTTAAATCCCAGCCCATCGTCTTCTATTGTAAAACTTATCTCCCCGGCCTTAAGCAGTAAATCTATCTTTACATTTTTTGCCTTAGCGTGTTTCACTATGTTATTAAATGCCTCCTGGATAACCCTGTAAAGGGTTATAGCCACTTCGTCTTTGATATGGATACTGCCTATATTTTCCCTGAATTTTATATTTAAAGGATATGACTTTGTGTAATGCGAAAAAAGTTCGCGCAGTACTGAAGGAAGGCCCAGCATGCCTAATTCCGCAGGCCTCAGGTCTATAAAAAGCGTCCTGATTTTTTTTGCTGTATCAGCTAATAGTGTTTTTGCGTCTTTTATTACGCGGAGGGCGGTATCGAGATTACGCTTCGTTATTTCTTTTTCAATTACGTTCAATGCTGAGCCAAGGGATACCGAGAACTGGCCTATCTCGTCATGAAGATCCCTCGATATCCTGTGCCTTTCCTCTTCCTGGATAGTGAGAATCTTTTTTGAAAATTCCCTTGTATCTTCCATAGATTGATTTCCGTTCGCCGAACGGAGTAACTGCTCCGCTCGGCGAACGGAATATGTACGGCAACCTACGCGGTTAAAATGGTTCCTATAAACCCTTACCGACTATATACTCTATCAGATCAACAACCCTGCATGAATAACCCCATTCATTGTCATACCAGCTGAGCACTTTTACCAAACGCTTATCTATTACATAGGTAAGTCCTGCGTCAAATATCGAAGAGCGCGGATTGCCGTTGAAATCTTTTGACACTAAAGGCTTGTCGCAATATTCAAGGATGCCGTTAAGTTTCCCCTCCGAAGCTTCCTTCATTGCCATATTGACTTCTTCTTTAGTGGTGTCTTTTTCTACCTCTACCACGAGGTCAACAAGCGATACGTTAGGCGTAGGCACCCTTATCGCAAGGCCATCAAGCTTGCCTTTTAATTCAGGAAGCACCAG
>ERZ1292640.825-Hain-H43-02um-R1-825-length-25722-cov-18_pt4 | contig 15601 bp, 18 predicted proteins | sample MGYA00564404_ERZ1292640 | MGnify/ENA primary metagenome ERZ1292640 (study PRJEB36523, sample SAMEA6512636) | groundwater metagenome | collected 2019-01-08 | study: AquaDiva: Metagenomics assemblies of 32 groundwater samples
TCGGCGCGGAGCCCAAGATATGAGCAGCCTGCTCGAGCGATTGGCGGAGGCCCGCAAGGCGGGTGACGTCGGCCGCCTGGCCGAGGCCATTCCCTACGCGCGCTGGATGAGGATCGCGCCGGAGAACGGCACCGGCGAGCTGCTGACGCGCATGCGCTATCACGACGACCTGATCGGCAACACCTTTCTGCCGGCGATCCATGGCGGCACGCTGGGCGCCATGCTGGAGATGACGGCGATCTTCCATCTGCTGTGGGAGACCGAGACCGAGACGGTGCCCAAGATCGTCAACATCACGGTCGACTATCTGCGCTCGGCGCGGCCGGTCGATGTCATCGCCCGCGCCACCGTCACCAAGCAGGGCCGGCGCATGGTGAACGTCTTCGCCGAAGCCTGGCAGGACGATCGTGCCAAGCCGGTCGCCACCGCCAACGCGCACTTCCTCGTAAAATCCGCCGACGACGCACCGCCGTCGCTCTGAGCGTCATCGGACCGCGGGCCTCCAGGCCCGCTCATGAGCTGAAGCGGGCCTGGAGGCCCGCGGTGTCCAGAAGAGGTCAACCCAGCGGGTTGGCGAGGTCGATGCCGTAGGTCTTGGCGTTGCGGGTCATGTAGGCGTCGCGCGGCGCCACGGGTTCGCCGCGCACGGCAGCCGCCACCATGTCGAGATAGGTGTGCCAGCCCATGGCGTTCAGTTTCACGAAGCGTTCGAGCACGGGAAGATGCGTGAGAGTGAGCGCGGTGTCGCCGCCGGCGGGTTTCAGCTCCAGCGTCAGGTAGGACTCCGGATAGGGCGACACCTCGTCGCCGGGATTGAACACGTTCCAGCTGTAGGTGAGCCGCTCGGGCGGCAGGCACTGCGTCACGGTCCCGCGGATGTGGCCGCCCATCAGCGTGACGGTGCCGCCGATCCTGGGTTCGATGTGGCCTTCGCCGTACCAGCCCGGCAGCAGGCTCGCCTCGGTCAGTACCTGCCAGGCGCGCTCGACCGGACCGGGCAGCAGGCGCTCGAAGCGCACCATATGCGCATGGGTGAATTGCGCGTCTTCGCTCATGGACTTTCCCGTCTCTTGCAGTAAAGAACGCCCGGCATGGATTACGATTCCTTCAGGACCCCGGGCGACGCCGTCGTGCGCGACGGCGCGGATTTCGAGGCCTACCGGCAGCCGGGCGACCTGGTCGATTCAGAGCACCCTAAAATCGTGGCCTACGCAAGGCGCGTGGCGGGCCCGGGAACGGGTGAGGGGACCGATCGCGAGCGCGCGCTCCGGCTCTACTACGCTGTCCGCGACGATCTCCGGTACGATCCCTACAACACGCCGATGAAGCGCGAGGCCTACCGCGCCAGCGCGACCCTGGCGGCCGGGCACGGCTATTGCGTCAACAAGGCGGGGCTCATGGCCGCGGTCTGCCGCGCCGTCGGCATCCCGGCCCGCGTCGGCTATGCCGACGTGCGCAACCACATGACCACGCAGAGGCTGGCCGAACTGATGGGCGGCGATACCTTCTTCTATCATGGCTACACCGACGTCTGGCTCGACGGGCACTGGGTGAAGGCGACGCCCGCGTTCAACCGCGAACTCACGGAGCGCTTCGGCCTGAAACCGCTCGACTGGGACGCGGTGGGCGATTCGATCTACCACCCGTTCGATCTCTCGGGCCGCCGCCACATGGAGTACCTCGCCTACCGCGGCGTGTTCGCCGACATCCCGTTCGACGAGATCCGCGGTGCGTTCCGGCATTACTACCCGCGCATGACGCGCGCCCAGGAAGAGATGCCCCTCGATGGCGCTCTGGGTGGCGACTTCGGCGCCGAAGGTGCTGCGGAAGCGACATCGAAGTGACATCAGAGTGACGCTTAAGCCGCGGTCGGCCGCATATATTGCCCTGCTGGTGGCGCTGGGCAGTTTTGGCCCGCTCACCATGAGCATCTACACGCCGGTCATGCCGTCGGTCGGCCACGACCTCGTCACCACGCCCGACAGCGTCAAGCTCACGCTCACCACCTACATGCTGGGCTTCGCGTTCGGTCAGCTCTTCTATGGTCCACTCAGCGACCGCTACGGCCGCCGTCCCGTGCTGCTGGGGGGATTGCTGTTCTTCACCGCCACGACTTTCGGCTGCTCGTTCGCCAGTTCGATCAACGACCTGATCGCGCTCCGCGTGCTGCAGGGCCTGGGGGCGGCCTCGGGCTCGGTGCTGGGCCGCGCCCTGACGCGCGACGCCTACACTTTCAAGGAAATGCCCCTGGTGATGAGCTGGATCTCGCTCGGCCAGAACATCGCGCCGTCGCTGGCGCCAACGGTCGGTGGTTTCCTCGGCGAATGGGCGACCTGGCGGGCGACCTTCTGGTTCGTGGGCGGCTTCGGCACGATCCTGTTTCTGGTGACGTTGCTGGGGCTCGGCGAAACCAACAAGTACCGCAGCGAACGCATCGATCTCGGCAGGCTCCTCAGTGGTTCGGGCGAGATGCTGCGCGACCGCCGCTTCCTCGGCCATATCCTGCCGCTGGGCTTTGCCTTCGCGCTGAACTTCGGCATGCTGGCGGGCGTGCCCTTCATCCTGCAGGAAAGCCTGGGTTTCTCGCCGCAGGAATTCGGCCTGATCGTGCTGCTCTCGGTTGGCGGCTTCACCGCCGGCACGTTCGTCAACAACCGGCTGGTCGGCCGCATCGCGCCGACGACCATCATCCGCTTCTCGGGCTGGTTCCACATCGCGGCATTGGCCGTCATGGCGGCGCTTTCGCTGTCGGGAATCGTCACCTGGTGGGCCATCATCGGTCCGCACATGCTGCTGAGCTTCGGCACCGGCATGATCGTGGCCAACGCCAATGCCGGCGCCGTCGGCATGTTTCCGCGGCTGGCCGGGACGGCATCGTCGCTGGCCGGCCTCGCCCAGATGGGCATGGGCGCCATGGGCACGGTCTCGGTGGCGATCCTGACATTGGTCGGCAGTCGCTACATCGCCATGCCGCTGGTGATCGGGCTCGCGCCTTTTGCCGTCGCGATCCTGCTCAGTGCGCGGCTGTTGCGTCCGGGGGCGGGTGCCCCGAAACTGGAGTCGTAAGAAGAGGGAGAAGACCATGACGAACATGCTGAAGGACAAGGTCGTGCTGGTGACCGGCGCGGGCGGCGGCATCGGCCGCGAGATGGCTCTGCTGGCGGCGCGCGAGGGCGCCAAGGTCGTGGTCAACGATCTCGGTGGCGCGGTCGACGGCGAAGGCGGTGGCAGCACGACGCCGGCGCAGAAGGTCTGCGACGAGATCGCGGCGGCCGGCGGCAAGGCGGTGCCCAACGGCGACAGCGTGACCGATCCGGCCGGCGCCGAGCGCATGGTCAAGGCCGCGGTCGAGAACTTCGGCAAGATCGACGGCGTCATCAACAATGCCGGCATCCTGCGCGACCGCATCTTCCATCGCATGAGCCACATGGACTGGAAGATGGTGATCGACGTGCATCTGAACGGCGCCTTCAATGTGAGCCGCGCCGCCGCCAACTACTTCAAGGAGCAGAAGTCGGGCGCGTTCGTGCACTTCACCTCGACCTCGGGCCTGGTCGGCAATTTCGGCCAGGCCAACTACTCGGCGGCCAAGATGGGCATCATCGGCCTGTCGCGCTCGATCGCGCTCGACATGGCGGCGTTCAACGTCCGCTCCAACTGCATCTCGCCGTTCGCCTGGACGCGCATGATCGGCACCATCCCCGCCGACACGCCGGCCCAGGTGGCGCGCCTCGAGCGCTCCAAGAAGATGACCCCGGCCAAGATCGCGCCGATGGCGGTGTTCCTGCTGTCCGACGCCGCCAACACCGCCGGCGTCACCTCGCAGATCTTCGGCGTGCGCATGAACGAGATCATGCTGTTCAATGCCAACCGCCCGGTGCGATCCGTGCATATGTCCGAGGGCTGGACCCTGGAGGCGATCGACGAGATCGCGGTGCCGGCGATGAAGCCCTATTTCACCGACCTCAAGCGCTCGCCCGAGTACTTCACCTGGGATCCGATCTGACGTAGGTCGAAAAACACACCACCACCTCATCCTGAGGAGCCGTGCGAAGCACGGCGTCTCGAAGGATGGGCCACAGACGCGGTGCTCGTGCCCACCCTTCGAGACGCGTCGCTGCGCGACGCTCCTCAGGGTGAGGTTGGTTATTTGGAGTACGAAGGATGGCTGCCGACAAGATGAAGAACGAACCGAAAATCGATGCCGACGAAGTGTTGGGTGGCATCGTCGAGTGGGTGTCGATCGAGAGTCCGAGCCATGACGGCAAGGCGGTGAACAAGGTCGTCGATCATGTCGAGGGCCAGTTCCGTGACCTCGGCCTCAAGCTCGACCGCGTGCCGGGCATCGACGGTTTCGGCGACATCCTGGAATGCAAGACTCCCCCGGAGCTGAATGGCGGCGACGGCAAGGGCATCCTGGTGCTGGCGCATCTCGATACCGTGCATCCCATCGGCATGATCGAGAAGGACCTGAAGGTACGCCGCGAGGGCGACAGCATCTTCGGGCCCGGCATCTACGACATGAAGGCGGGCGGCTACATCGCCTACTACGCGCTGCGCCATCTCATCCGCCAAGGCAAGAAGCCCAAGCTGCCGGTGACGTTCCTGTTCATTCCCGAGGAGGAAGTCGGCAGCCCGACCTCGCGCGCCCGCATCGAGGCCGCGGCCAAGGGCCACAAGTATGCGCTGGTCATGGAGCCGGGCCGCGACGGCGACAAGGTCGTGACCTCGCGCAAGGGCGTCGGCCGTTTCGTCATGACGGTGAAGGGCCGGGCGAGCCACGCCGGCGTCCGCCACGAGGATGGCCGCAGCGCCATCCTCGAAATGGCCAAGCAGATCGTGCGCATCGAAGGCAAGACCGACTATGCCCGCGGCATCACCTGCAACGTCGGGCTGATCGAGGGCGGCACCGGCGTCAACGTCGTCCCGGCGGAGTGCAAGGCCGAGATCGATCTTCGCGTGCCGAGCCAGCAGCTCGCCGAGGAAATGACGCACTGGTTCCTTGGCCTCGAGGCGATCGGTCCCGACGTCGAGGTGACGGTGGAAGGCGGCATGAACCGGCCGCCCTACCAGAAGGACGCCGGCATCTCTGATCTGTTCGGCAAGGCGCAGGCGATCTACCGCGAGATCGGCAAGGAGCTGAACGACGTGCCGCTGACCGGTGGCGGCAGCGACGGCAATTTTACCGCAGCGCTGGGCATTCCCACGCTCGACGGCCTTGGCGCCGACGGCAAGGGCGCGCATGCCGCCTACGAGCAGATCTACTATTCGTCGCTGGTGCCGCGCACCTATCTCTGCGCGCGGCTGCTGGAGACGCTCGACTGATGGCGACGCTCTACCATGTGCCCACCTCGCGCTCGCTGCGCGTGCTGTGGACGGTGGAGGAGATCGGGGCCACGGTCGAGGTGAGGTCGCTGGGTGTTCGGCCGCGGCTGCAGGAGCCCGAGTATCTCGCGATCAACCCGGCCGGCACACTGCCCGCCCTGATCGATGGCGACCGGGCGATCTACGAATCCCTGGCGATCTGCGAATACCTGGCGGCCCGGCACGGCTCCGACCTGATCGTGGCGTCTGAGGAGCCGGAGCGGCCGGAATTCGTGCAATGGCTGTTGTATGGCGAAGCGACGCTGCAGGCGCCGCTCTCGGTGATGGCGCGCGTCGGCCGCATCCGCAACAAGACGCCGGAGATGCAGGCCGGCATCGACGCCGTGCTGGCTGACGCCCGCCACTCGCTCTCGATGCGGCTCGAGCTGCTCGAGCAGCGGCTGGAGGGCCGTGAGTTCCTGGTGGCGGAGCGGATGACGCTCGCCGACATCTCGGTCGGCTATCCACTCAACAACTTGGGCAAGCCGCACTTCGCCTCGCTGCTCGGTCCGCGAGCCGCCGCCTACCGCGAGCGCCTGCTCGCCAGGCCGGCGTTCCAGCGCGCCACAGCCATTCCCTAGTCTCGGTTAGGCGAGCTCTGCCGTGACGGCGCGCGCGGCGTCTCGCATTTCGTGGGCCAGCGCCAGCGCGGTCGCCCGATCCAACTGGCTCGAGATGCCGACTGCGGCGAGCGACTGCGAAATCGTGCCGGCTGCGTCCAGCACCGGCGCCGCCACGATGGTGACGCCAGCTATGTAGTTGCCGCGGTCGATGCTGAAACCCTGGCGACGCGCGGCGTCGACTTCCTTGAGCCAGGTCTCGAGGCTGGGGGCATCGTGCCAGAGCAGCGCGCGGAACCGTTTGTCGATCTCGGCCGACGGCTGGTCGCTGAAGGCCGCGACGCAGCGGCCGGTGGCGCTGATCAGGGCCGGGAAGCGGCTGCCGATATCGACATGCATGCGGACGGGCGCTTGCGTCTGCGAGAGCGCGACGACGATCATGTGGTCGAGGTTGGGAAGCTCGACACCGATCGCGGTGACGGCGTAGCGCCGCGACAGTTCGTCGATCCTGGGCTGCACGAGGCTGGCGAAGTCGTTGGCCTGCAGGGCCGTGCGCGCGAGCGCAAGCGTGCCCATGCCGAGGCTGTACTGCTTGGCGGCATCGACCTTGACCAGTTCCTCGGCCACCAACACCCGCAGGATATGGAGGCTGGTGCTCGGCACGAGGCCGAGCGCCTGCGAGATCGCCTTGACGCCCATCGGCGTCTTGGTGCGGCCGAGCAGGCGCAGGATGGCGACGGCACGGGTGACGGCAGGGACGGCGCGGAGGATCATGTTTGTCTATATACAATTAAAGAATCTTCTGTACAACTCTTTCCAATTCGACGAACGTCGCCGCCATGACGAGCCTCACGGCCTACACGAGCTATGCCGACGCCCAGGCGCACTTTTCAGGTGCGAAGCTCTGGGAGCTTTTCGACGGCGACCGCGACAGCCTGAACATCGCGCACGAATGCATCGACCGGCACGTCGACGGCGACCGCCCGGCCGTCATCGTCGTCCATGCCGGCGGGCGCGACGAAGCGCTGAGCTTCCGGCAGATTTCGGAGGATTCTTCGCGCTTCGCCCACTGGCTCGCCGCGCAAGGAATCGAAGCCGGCGACCGCGTCGCCATCATGCTCGAGCCGTCGCGCGCCTTCTACGCCACCGTGTTCGGCACCATGAAGCTGGGCGCCATCGCGGTGCCGCTGTTCACGCTGTTCGGGCCCGATGGGGTCAAGTTGCGGCTCGACGATTGCGCACCGAAACTGCTCGTCACGAATACCGAGAAGGCTGCCCTCGTCGCGCCGACGATCAGCACGCGCATCGTCGTTGCCGACGAAGCCTTCACGGCGGGTCTGGCGTCATTCCCGCCGTCGTTCATGCCGGCCACCCGGTCCGATGCGCTGGCGATTTTCCAGTACACGTCGGGGACGACCCGAGAATTGCCGGAGGCCGTGAAGCATACGCATCGCGCGATCGTCACCCTGATGGTCGCGGCGCTGTACGGGACCGGCCTGCGGCCGGGCGACCGGTTCATCTGTCCGTCCTCGCCGGCCTGGGGGCACGGGCTGTGGCACGGCACGCTGGCGCCGCTCGCGCTCGGCATCACCATCGGCGCCTACGCCGGCAGGTTCGACGCCGAACGGCTTCTGAAGGCGCTCCAGGATCACCGCTTCACCAACATCTCCGCGGCGGCCACGCACTACCGCATGATGCGGAATTCCGGCGCGGCAGGGCGCTACCGGTACTTTCTCGAGAAGACGTCCTTCACCGGCGAGCCGATCGACAGCGAGACGGCGTCGTTTGCCGAAGCGACATTCGGGCGGCCGGTCTGCAGCATGTACGGCACGACCGAAATCGGCGTGATCCTGGTGAGCTATCCGGGTGCCGGGGACTTCACCGTCAAGCCGGGATCGCTCGGCAAGCCGATCCCCGGCGGCAAGGTCGAGGTCCACGACGCCGACGGCAAGCCGTGCCCGTCCGGCGTGATGGGCGAGATGAAGGTGTGGCGGCATGATCGCTGGATCGCCACCAAGGACCTCGGTCGCACCGACGAGGACGGCTACTTCTTCCACGGCGGACGGGCCGACGACGTCATCATCTCCGCCGGCTGGACGATGAGTGCCATCGAGATCGAGGATGCGGTGCTGAAGCATCCGGACGTGCGCGAAGTGGGCGCCATCGGCGTTCCCGATAGCCTGCGTGGCCAGGTCGTGAAGGCATTCGTCGTCGCCGCCCGCGCGGGCGACGAGTCATTCGCGCGCGAGATACAGGACCTGGTGCGGGAGCGGCTGAGCCAGCACGAATATCCCCGACTCGTCGAGTTCATTGCCGAGCTGCCGAAGACGCCAGCCGGCAAGGTCAATCGCAAGCTTCTTCGCAAAAGGGAAAAGACAAATGTCGACTAAGACGATCGAGCGCAGCTTTCCGAAGATCACCGAAGAGGGCCTCGATGCGCTGCGCGAGCGCATCGGCGTCAAGATCGGCGTGACCGCCGAGCCGTGGTGCCACGAGGCCACGCGCGACAACATCCGCCACTATGCCCACGGCATCGGCGACGACAATCCGCTGTGGTGCGTTCCCGACTACGCGAAAAAGACCAAGTTCGGCGACGTGATCGCGCTGCCGAGCTTCCTGTTCACGACCAGTCGCATCATCTCGGGTTATGTCGGCGGCCTGCCGGGCGTCCACGCCATGTGGTCCGGTTCCGACTGGAACTGGCACAAGACCGTCAATCGCAACGATACGATCACGACCGAGGCCTGGCTCAAGGACCTCGTCGTGCACAATACGCGGTTCGCCGGCCGCGCGGTTCAGCAGACCTATCATGTCGATTTCTTCAATCAGAAGGGCGATCTGGTCGCCGACGCCGACAGTTGGTGCTTCCGCACCGAGCGCGACCACGCCCGCGAGCAGGGTACCAAGTACAAGGACGTGAAGGCCCGCCAACCGCGGCGCTACACCGACCAGGAACTGGCCGACGCCTACCGGCTCTACGCCGAGGAGAAGATCCGCGGAGCCGAAACGCGCTACTGGCAGGACGTCAAGGAAGGCGAAGCGCTGCCCACGATGCTGAAGGGCCCGATGACAGTGACGGGCTTCATCGCCTACGCGCAAGGCTGGGGCGGGCTTTACATCCGCGCCAACAAGCTCGCCTGGAAGCTGGCTGACTCGCATCCGGGCCTCGGCATCAAGAACCGCTTCGGCATTCCCGATTGCCCCGAGCGCGTGCACTGGGAAGAGGAATTCGCGCTCGAGGTCGGTGCACCCGGGGCCTACGACTACGGCCCCGAGCGCGCCTCGTGGCTTACGCACCACCTCACCAACTGGATGGGCGACGACGGCATCCTGCGCAACGCCACCAGCAAGATCCGCCGCCACAATCCCGAGGGCGACATCCTGTTCATCAAGGGCAAGGTCAAGCGCAAGTACATCGAGAACGGTCGCCACCTGGTCGAGATCGAGCAGGAGGCGCGCAACCAGACCGACGAGCTGTCGATCCTGGGCACCGGCCTTGTCGAGTTGCCCAGCCGCGGCTGATGCCCGGCGCGCTCTCCGGACTGAAGGTCGTCGACCTGTCGCGCGTGCTGGCGGGACCGCTTTGCGCGCAGATGCTGGCCGACCACGGCGCCGACGTGGTGAAGGTCGAGGCGCCGGCGGGCGACGAAACGCGGCATCTCGGGCCGCCTTTCGACGCGCACGGCGATGCCGCCTATTTCGCCGCCGTCAACCGCGGCAAGCGTGCGATCACGCTCGACCTGTCGAAACCGGAAGGTCGCGCCGTTCTGGAAGCGCTGCTCGCCGACGCCGACGTGCTGGTCGAGAACTTCCTTCCCGGAACCCTGGAGCGCTGGGGGCTCGGCTACGACGACGTGCTGTCGGTGCGTCATCCGCGGCTCATCCTCTGCTCGATCACCGGCTTCGGCGCCGACGGGCCGATGGGCGGGCTGCCGGGCTACGACGCGGTGCTGCAAGCGATGTGCGGCCTCATGAGCATCAACGGCACACCGGAGTCGGGGCCGACCCGGGTCGGCGTGCCGATCGTCGACTACGTCACGGGCTACAACGCGCTGGTGGGCATTCTGCTGGCGCTCACCGCGCGGCAACAGACCGGCAAGGGGCAGCGCGTCGATGTCGCGTTGTTCGACACCGCGCTCAGCCTGCTCGTGCCGCATGCCGCGAACTGGCTTTGCTCGGGCCTTACGCCGGGCCGGCTGGGCAGCGCGCATCCCAACATCGCGCCCTACGACAAGTTCCGGGCGGGCGATGGCGAACTCTTCCTCGGCATCGTCAACGACGGCCAGTTCCAGCGCTTTTGCCGCCGGGTCGGGCGCGAGGACCTGATGGAGGATCCGCGTTTCCAGACCAATGCCGCGCGCCTGCAGCACAGGGACGCTCTACGCAAGGAGATCGAACGGACCCTCGCGTCCTGCGCGGTGGAAGATATCTGCCGCGACCTGATGCAAAGCGGCGTGCCCGCCGGGGCGGTGAACAGCGTGCCGCAGGCCTTCGCCCAGCCGCATGTCGCGCATCGCCAGATGCTGGTCGAGCAGGGCGGCCATCGCGCGCCGGGCATCCCGGTGAAACTTTCCAGAACACCGGGCAAGCCCGGCCGTCCACCGCCGCGCCGGGGTCAGCATAGCGAGGAAATTCTGACGGAGCTGTTTGGTTCAAAGGGAGGAAAAAGATGAAGATCAAGGCAATGGCATATGTGGCGGCTCTGCTCGCCAGTCTCCTGTCGGGCCTGCCGGCCTGGTCGCAAGCCTATCCAGCCAAGCCGGTGAGGCTGGTCGTGCCGTACCAGGCGGGACAGGGCACCGACGTCGCCGCCCGGCTTTTCGCCGAGAAGCTTGGCAAGGTGCTGGGGCAGCAGTTCATCGTCGACAACAAGCCCGGTGCCGGCGGCAATATCGGCACCGCGGACGCCGCCCGCGCGGCGCCCGACGGCTACACGCTGCTGATGGGCACGGTCGCGACCCAGACCATGAACGAGTTCCTCTATTCGTCGCTCGGCTACGAACCGGACAAGGACTTCGTGCCGATCATCCTGGTCGGCATGCTGCCCATGGTGATCTCGGCCAATCCATCGTTCCCGGCGAACTCGATCCCCGAGCTGGTCGCGGTGGCCAAGGCGCAGCCCGACAAGATCAACATCGGGTTGCCCAGCACGACGGCGCGCATCGTCTTCGAACTCCTGAAGGCGCGCACCGGTGCGCCGCTGTTCGGCATCCCCTACAAGGGCTCGGCAACCGCCATGACCGAGGTCATGGGCGGCCAGACCCAGCTCATCATCGACACCGCGACGGCGAGCCGCGGCCATATTGCGAGCGGCAAGCTGAAGGCGCTGGCCATCACCACGCTGAAGTCGAGCGAATTGATGCCGGGCGTGAAGTCGGTCGCCGAGCAGGGCGTGCCTGGCTTCGAAGTGACGGCCTGGAATGCGATCTACGCGCCGCGCGGCACGCCGAAGGCGATCGTCGATCTATTGAACGCCGAGATGGCCAAGATCCTGGCACAGCCCGAGACGCGTCAACGCCTGATGCAACTCGGCTTCGAGCCGGCTGGCGGCTCGCCCGAGGCCCTGGCGGCTTACGAAAAGCAGGAGCGCGCCAAGTGGGGTCCTTTGATCAAGGCGGCCGGCCTCAAGGGCGATTGATGCCGCCAGCGTCTGCCGCCGCCTGCTAATAGGCGGCGGTGAAGCGCTTGCGGATATGCTTGGGCTTCTCGAGTTCGTCGAGGATGGCGATGGCGAAGTCCTCGCGGCTGATCCGGCTCTCGCCCTTGGAGTCGACGAGAAACTGATCGAGGCCCAGGCGGAACTTGCCGGTGCGCTGGCCGGCCGGGATCGCCGCCGCCGGCGAGATCGCGGTCCACTCGAGATCCTTGATCGCCCGGATGGCTTCCAGCGCCAGCATCGCCGGCTTCGAGGTCGGCGGCTGCACGCCCTTGTCCATCATGTGATCGAAATGGGTGCGGCCGTCCTTGCGGATCAGGCTGCCGGCACCGACGACGAACAGCGCGCGCTTCACGCCCGACTTGCGGATGGTGTCGATGACGCGGTTGACGTCGTTCTCGTTCCATTTCACCGACACGACGACGACATCGTGGCCCTTGAGGACCTGGGCCAGCACGACGGGATCGGTCGTGCTTGCGGCTCTGATCGTCATGCCGGGGCGGGCGGTGAGCTTGCGCGGATCGCGCGTGATGGCGGTGACGGTGTGCGAGCGGGCAAGCGCCTCGGTGAGCACGCGGCTGCCGATGTTTCCGGTGGCGCCGATCAGGGCGATATTGCTCATTCCTTGGTTCCTTTCATCAAGTCGTGCAGTGCCGCGACCGTGGCGGACGGCGCCTCCTGCGGTACGTTGTGGCCAACACTCGGGATCAGGCGCCGCTCATAGGCGCCGGTGAAGAACTTGGTATTGCCGTCGGTTTGGGGCGCCGGCCCGACGCCGTCGTTGCCGCCGTGCAGGTTGATCGTCGGCACGGCGATCGGGGGCTGGGCGGCGAGCCGCGCCTCGATGCCGGCGAGTGCCGGGTCACCCGGCGCATAGCCGTAGCGATGCCGGTAGGACTGGATCACCACCTCGACGAAGTCGGGGTTGTCGAAGGAAGGCGCCGACCTGTCGAAGGTCGCCTCGTCGAAGGCCCAGTCGGGCGACCACAGCTGCCACAGCAGCCGGCAGATGCCGCGGCGGTTCTTGGTGAGGCCCGCCCGGCCGCGTTCGGTGTGGAAGTAGTATTGATACCAGAAGCGATGCTCCTGCTCGGCGGACACCGGGTCGACCGAGCGGGCGATGTTCTGGATGTTGTAGCCGGTACAGCTCACCAGGCAGCGCACCCGCTCGGGCCACAGGGCCGCCACGATGCAGGCAGCACGGCCGCCCCAGTCGTAGCCGGCAAGGGCCGCGCGCCCGATGCCGAGCGCATCCATGAACTGCAGCAGGTCGTGGCCGAGTGCGGCCTGCTCGCCGGAGCGGGGGGTGGTGGCGCTCAGGAAGCGGGTCGGCCCGTAGCCGCGCAGATAAGGCACCAGGACCCGGCAGCCGGCCGCCGCCAGCGGCGGGGCGACCTCGTCGAAGCAGCGGGGGTCGTAAGGAAATCCGTGCAGCAGAACGACCACGGCGCCCCCCGGGGGGCCGTGCTCCTCGTAGGCGAGGTCGAGAACGTCGGTGCGGATGGTCCGGCTCTGCATGCTATCGCCAAGATAGCGGCTTGGCGGCGGCGTTGACAGTCCGCTGACGTCCACTCAGTTTCACAGAGAGGACGGCATGCACGCGACCCTGGTCAAAGCGAGCGACTATCTGACGCGCGAGCAAGTGCGCCGGCTCCGCGGCAAGTCCGATTTCGTGGGCGCGGTGCTGGTCCTGCACGCTTGGGCGCTGATCGCCGGCTGCATGGTTCTGTTCGCGTGGTGGCCCAATCCCTTCACCTTCCTGGTCGGCGTCATGGTGATCGGCAGTCGCCAGCTCGGGCTCGCCATCCTGATGCATGATGCCGCGCATGGCCTGCTGTTCGCCAACCGTGGCCTGAATGACAGGGTGGGGGGCTGGCTCTGTGCCTGGCCGGTCTTCACCAGCCTGGAACTCTACCGGCCCTACCATCTGAAGCATCACCGGTTCACCCAGCAGCCTGAGGATCCGGACCTGGGGCTTTCCGCGGCGTTTCCGGTCAGCCGCAGGAGCCTGCAGCGCAAGATCCTGCGTGACCTGACCGGGCAGACGGCCTACCTGCGACGCGGCGAACAGCTTCGCCGCGCCCTGGGGCCGGCCGACCTCGGGGTCGGGCAGCGGCTGGGCAATCTCTGGCGCCGGGAGAAGGGGGCACTGACGGCTAATCTCGTCTTGTTCGGGCTGCTCGCGGCGGCGGGTTACTGGTGGCTCTATCCTGTGCTGTGGGTGCTGCCGCTTGCGACTTGGTATCAACTGGCGAGCCGGGTCCGGAACATCGCCGAGCATGCCGTCGTTCCCGACAATGACGACCCTTTGCGCAATACGCGAACCACGCGGGCCAATCCCCTGGTTCGATTGCTGCTCGCGCCTTATTGGGTGAACTACCACCTTGAACACCATTTGTTCATGTTCGTGCCGTGCTGGCGCCTGCCGGCCGCCCATCGCGCGCTGGTCGCTGCCAGTCGCGGGCGACAGATGGAACTGCAGCCGGGCTACCTCGCCGTCCTTCGAGCAGCGACGTCTCTCGCTGCCGATTCGCCGCGCGGCAGCCGCGGCGGCGGCACGGCGCAGCACATATGAGGATCGTGTTAGGCCCCTGCTGGCCATCCCCTCAAAGAAAAAGGCGGTCCCCAAGGACCACCTTTCTTGTGCCTGTCCGGCCGTTCGCGTCGGTTACTGCGCGGGGCAGGGGAAGATGTTCATCTCGGGGCCGAGGTTGAACGGCGGCGGCACCTGAGCCAGCGACGTGACCTTCGAGTCGAGCGCCCAGTCCAGCGCCCGCTTGCTGCGCGAGCAGAACTCCCGGTCGACCGGCGCGCGTTGGGCGGTGCGGTTCGAGATCTCCGTCACGAAGACGTCGACGTTCAGCCGCTTGGCGCGCGCGACCTGCGTCAGGGCGCGAAAGTTGGCGGAGAGGTCGCCCTGGAACTTGGCGACGAAGGCGGCGTACTGGCTCTCGTAGGCGCGGCTGCCACCGGTGTTTTGGCATTGCAGGTAGGCCACGCTGAGTTCGCCTTGCGCCATGCGGGCATGAACGGTCGCGAGATCGGCGGCATTGTAGCAGTAGGCCCGGGTGTTGCCGGCCGGCGGGCTGGGCGGAACGGGCGCCTGGTAGTCGGGCGCGGCCGCTTTGGCGACGGGCGCCGTGGTCCTGGCTTGGCCGAGCGTACATCCGCCCACCGCCAGGACGCCTGCCACCAGAATTGCCGCCTGCGAAAGCTTCTTGATCATTCGTACACTCCCAACGCGTTGGCCGGAAACCGCCAGCGGGTACAACAGATAGACGCGTCTTTCAAACGCAATTACCGCGCAGGTCCGGATAAGGCCCAAAAACCAAGGATTTCAATGGATGGCCTTGGCCAGGGCGCGGTCGAATATCTCCAACCCGAGGTCGATTTCGCCGACGTCGATGGTGATCGGTGGCGCGATGCGGAATATCCCGAATCCTCCTCTGACGACGCTGGTCATCATGCCGAGTTCCAGGCATTCGCGCGCCACGCGCTGGGCAAGGTCCGGATCGGGCGCCCGGGTGCGCCGGTCCTTGACCAGGTCGAGGCCGAGCAGAAGGCCGCGGCCACGAACGTCGCCGATGCAGTCGTAGCGTTGCTGCAAGGCGAGCAGGCCGGCCTTGAGTCGTTCGCCGAGCTGGGCCGCACGCTCGGTGAGGCGGTCGCGCAGGATGATTTCTATGACCTTGAACCCGACCGCCGCCGGCAGCGGGTCGGAAGCGTGGGTGGTGTAGAACAGAAAACCGCGTTCGGCCGCTATGTCCTCGATCTCCGGCGTCGTGAGCATGGCCGCCAGCGGCAGGCCCGCGCCCAGCGTCTTGGAAAGCGTCAGATACTGCGGCACGACTCCGTCGCGCTCGCAGGCGAACAGATGGCCGGTGCGACCGAGCCCGGTCTGGGCTTCGTCGAAAATGAGCTGCATGTCGCGCTCGCGGCATTTCTCGGCCAGCGCCGCCATGTAGCCCTCGGGCGGTTCGAGCACGCCGCCGGAACTCAGGATCGGCTCGACGATGCAGGC
>ERZ1292640.2233-Hain-H43-02um-R1-2233-length-15599-cov-5_pt1 | contig 15599 bp, 15 predicted proteins | sample MGYA00564404_ERZ1292640 | MGnify/ENA primary metagenome ERZ1292640 (study PRJEB36523, sample SAMEA6512636) | groundwater metagenome | collected 2019-01-08 | study: AquaDiva: Metagenomics assemblies of 32 groundwater samples
TATCCCGCCATGGTTTTAGCTCTGGCTTTGTCTCTGTTCTGGCCGGGGATACAAACGAGCGGGGACTGGGGGCTGGGAGCTGGCGGCTGGGGAATGGGGGTGGGGGGTAAGCTGGCAAGCTCGCTACTGGGAGGAGTTATCGGTGTCGCGGCAATGGCCCTGCCCTGGTTTATCTCCCGTCTGGTATATCATCGGGAAGGCATGGGAAAGGGTGATATCGAACTGGGTGCTCTCGTGGGACTGATGACCGGCTTCCCCTTTGCTCTGGTGGCGCTTTTTCTGTCCGTCATCAGCGGAGGGTTAATATCCGGCGCCCTGCTCCTCTTTAAGGTTAAGAAACGCACCGATGCGATACCCTTCGGCCCGTTTCTCGCCGCCGCAGCCATGGTGACACTGCTCTGGGGACAACCCATTCTGGAATGGTGGGCGGGATAATAAACAATAACCAAGATACAAGATACAAGATACAAACAAATCTCAAATCCCAATAATCAATCTTCAAACGTGTTAGGGTATTAACAATCCCGAGGACTCCCGGTGTCTCACGATTTCCGTCATGCTGGAGCGGTTCGTCGTCCTCGATTTGAATATCGTCTGCCACATTAAGTATGATTTGACACTTATCATCTACGAATCTACAATAAGGCCACTAATTCCCAACGCTATAATGCTTCTGCCCCGACTTAAGAAGTGGTCAATTATTGAGGGCAGGTCATCAGGGGCGCAAGAATGATAGAAGAGGGCGGATCTGCCAAGTGGATTAACCAGAAAACCAAGCGAAAGATTGTCCAAAGAGCAAAAGATCGAGCCAACGCTGCAAAGTGGAATCTTGATGTTGCCGTGTTCTCGTTTGGTCTTATTATTATTATTTTCGTCTTAAGTTTTGAGAGGGTTAGCGTTTGGATTACGGCATTTGCGGCAGTCTTAGGCTTAGCTACGATATGGCTTATTGGATGGAGACGGGCGAGACAACAATATGCGGGCTTCCTGGATGAAGAGTTGGCAAAATGCTCTGATGATTGGAAAGACTATTATGAAATCCTTCACATTGGTCCAAGTGCGGAATTCACTGCTATATCTGAAGCATATGAACTGTTACATAAGAGAGTCCATGATGGTCTACCTTATGTGTTAAAGCAGATGCCATCATATGTATTGTTGAAAGATGACGTAGAAGAAGCGTACAAAGTTTTATCCAACCCCATCAGTCGAATTGAATATGACCGCGTTTTTTGGTTGAGAAGTAATGCTGCGAACAAAGTGTTGGAAGAATCAGCCAAGCGTGAGATTATCAACACATCATTATCCACGCGCCGAAGGATATCAAAAATCACAAGAAGGATTGTTGTCAGAATTCCTCTATTAAACAAAATTACCCGGCCGGTAGTTATTGTAGCAGGGGCAGCACTTATCGCAGTCTTCCTGGGAGGAACATCCATAGCCTTTGCTGAGCCCGGGCATCCTTTGGCAGCCCCGTTCAGGGGTACGGCTATCGTAGTAACAGAGATTTCAAGCCGTGCGGTCGGATTGCTCCAGGATATTCGCGGAATCGCAGCAGTGTCTGAACGGAGGGTAATATCAACGATGTTACAGTCAATGAGGGTTGAGGAGAACTTGAAGGAAGTCCCCGTGGTTACTGTGTCAACTAATGACCTGGCAGTATTTCCCTCACCAGAGCACGCTCTCTTCCCTGATTATACTGACAAAAGGTACTCTCAGTTCCGGTATACTGTCAACAGTAAGGGTATTGTTGATGTTGATACGTCTTGGGCAGTAACTGATGCCTTTCTCGATAGGCTTATGCAGACACTCGATCGCTTGGAGAAAGAGGATAGGTGAAGGAACCATTTTTTATTCTATTGAAGGTTGACTGACCTGCCCCCCCCTAATAAATATTGAGCCAATTCTTATGTTAGACTGGCGGAAAAGGGGGCATCTCCAAATACTTGTCACGCTAGCATAAGAAGTGGTACATTTATTGGTGTGACAGGTCACGAAGGCGACATTACCTAAGAGGAGATGTTATGAAATCGGTTGTTGTACTGCTCGTGGTATTTGTTCTCGTAACGTCAACATCCTGTACGGGGTCTGGCAAGCTACAGGAAGATCTGAATGCCGCGAATTCCGCAAATACACTGCTCCGTTCTCAGGCGGCTAATAACCAAGCTGTTATGCAATCATTACAGCAGCAAATCGACTCAGCAAAATCGACGATTCAATCGCTCCAGGAGCAGATCAATTCGGGGAATACAGTAAACGCTACGCTCCTTTCGCTTCAAGCCCAGTTAAAGACCGCACAAAGCCAGCTGGTTACCGCCAATTTAACTATTGTGTCCCTGCAAGACAAGGCAGGTACCAACCAGAAATTGTTACAATCATTGGAAACACAGCTCATAACTGCAAGTTCAACTATTAATGCGCTGGACCAGCAGCTTAATGCGGCACAAAAGCAACTCCGTGACACCACCGGGGTCTTAAATCAAAGAATCGACTGGTTATCAAAAATCGCTCTGGCACCTTCCAGTGCAATTCCGGTAGACTGCGATTATCTTTACAGTCTAGCCAAGAGTAATGAAGTGGCGGTCGACTTTTATTACCGGTACAAGCTTGTCCAGATGAGTCAACTAATTGTGGTCGACGTAACCGATACACCGGGGATAGTTAAACTTAAAAGTTTGGGGGGAACAGTTTTTGAGCTGACGTTCTTAAACACAACCGGGTTGGAAAAACTGTTACCGAATATGCAAATCACCGTATACGGAACTTGTAAAGGTCTTATCGCAGGCAGCGTAATTACTACCGCACCTAGCGGAAACTCTACCGCACCTGGCGGAAACTCTACCGCACCTAGCGGAAACTCTACCGCACCTAGCGGAAACTTAACAGCAGGTGTTGGCGCACGAGTTCCCGTTTGGGGCCCGGATTTCGTGCTCGTTTCAATAGATGCCTGGTAATCACATTACCACCCCAAGCTAGCCCTGAATTACCGCCCCGATAAATGCGGGGTCTGACGACTTTCGCGGGAATGACAAAATATAACTTGACATATTGAGCCGGATACTTTAGTTTATTAGCGGAGGGAAAATGCCGGGCCGCTACGAAAAGGAAGCCTACCAGTTTCTGGCCGTTTACCGCTTTTTGTCGTATGCCCTGGCCGTGCTCTTCAGCCAGGTGACGCCGACAATCGGCGCTAAAACCATCCCTGACCTGCAGCTTATTGTCATCCTGAGTACACTCGGAGTGTATTCAATTCTGCGTGTCTTCTCTCCCCTCCGCTGGCGGGAAAGAGGCCTGATGACTTACTTCATTCTGGCCGGCGATTTCCTGCTCAGCATCCTGCTGGTAATCTTTACCGGTGGTCTCAATAGTATCTTCCTGCTCTATTCGCTGGTACCGATAATGACAGCCGCCCTTTTCTTCGAGGAGGTGGTGGCTCTTTCCCTGGCGGCTGCCGCCTCCGTCGTTCTGTCCATTACCCAGGTTGCCCTGAGCCAGTCCCCCAATAAATTTGCCTGGTTCTTGCAGGGATACAATCTCACCCTGCTCATCATCTACACCCTTTTCAGCTTCGTCTGTGCCATGGTGCCTTACCGCATCAACCTGAATATCCGCCGGCGCATAGAAAAGGAGGCCATTATGGAGGAACGTCGCCGTATGGCCCGGGAGATACATGACGGCGTCGCCCAGTCATTGAGCTACCTCAATATGAAAACCAAGCTTCTCAGCGATTCTATTTCTTCGCAGAAAACTATAGAGGCTCTTGGCGAACTCGCCGATATCCGCAAGGTGGTGCGGGAAAGTTACGATGATATCCGGGAATCTATCGACCAGCTGAGTACCGAAATAAAAAACGTCCCGATAGTATCGGCTCTGGCCAACTATACCCGGGAGTTCGGCATCAATAACGGTATCAAAGTCCGCTTCGAAGTCCTGAGAGGCTTCCCCCAGCTCGCCCCCACGGCTGAGTTACAGTTGTTGCGCATCGCCCAGGAGCTGCTTACCAATGTCAGAAAACACGCCCAGGCGAGCCAGGTCAGCATTAAGCTGGAAACCATAGACCAGTCCGTGGAGATGCTTGTCAAGGACAACGGCCAGGGCTTCGTCCTCACCGAACCCGGGGAATCACCCTCCGGTTACCACGGAATGAAAATAATCCGGGAAAGGGCCGAGGGGCTGGGTGGGACAATAAATGTCGTCACCGCCCCGGGGAAAGGCACCGAAGTGAGAGTAACCATGCCGCTGGAGAAAGTGAGGCTGTGAAATGGAACCGGTGAGGGTGCTCATTGCCGATGACCACGCCCTGGTTCGCCGCGGTATAATTGCCGTCCTGGCCGGCAGCGACGACCTGCAGGTGGTAGGCGAGGCCGTCGATGGGCTGGAAGCCATTGAAAAGGCAAGGGAGTTATCTCCTGATGTAATTGTGATGGACCTCAACATGCCCCGCTGCAGCGGCCTGGAAGCCATCCAGGCCCTCCAGACCGAAATGCCCCAGGTTTGCGTACTGGTGCTGACAGTCTCGGAAATGGAGTCCGACCTCTTCGCCGCCATGAAGTTCGGTGCCACCGGTTACCTCCTGAAGCAGGTTGAGCCAGAGGACCTCATTCACGCCATTCTCTATATTGCCCAGGGCGGCGTTATTGTCTCGCCCAAAATGGCCGCCGCTCTTCTCGGCGAGTTCAAAAATCCGGCGGCTGCTGCCGGGGAGGAGATGGCATCGGACGACGCCGACCTCAGCCCGCGGGAAGGTGAAGTCCTGCAACTGGTAGCGAAAGGTGCCACCAACAAGGAAATCGCCGAATCCCTGTTCATTTCCGAGAACACGGTAAAGACCCACATGCAGAGCATTATGGAAAAGCTCCACCTGGCTAACCGCAGCCAGGCGGCAGCCTACGCGGTCGGCAAGGGGCTGGTGAAGAACAAAAAAGAATAACCCTCCTCGGTATTGTCATTGCGAGGACACGTAGTGTCCGTGGCAATCTGTTCCATTCATTGTCTTTGCGAGCCATCCTGACTTGTCGGGAGGCGTGGCAATCTCAAAAAAATGAGAAAACAATACTACGTCTATATACTGACGAACAAGACACATTCGGTTCTTTATATCGGCGTGACCAGAGACCTTAAAAGAAGAGTCTACGAGCATAAGGAAAAGTTCATAGAAGGGTTCACAAAGAGATACAACGTCGATAAGTTGGTCTACTACGAAGTAGGCGAGGATGTAATGGGAGCCATTTCACGGGAGAAACAACTCAAAGACGGGACGAGACTAAGGAAAATTCGGCTCATTGAGAGTATGAATGCGGAGTGGCACGATTTATATGAAGATTTATAGAGATTCCCACGTCCTTCTGCGGAAGGACTCGGAATGACAGCCGGGGGTATTTATTTTGTCATTGCGAGCCATCCGCGTAGTTTATCCCGATGGGAATCGGGAAGTGGAGGCGTGGCAATCCCTAAAATGTCATTCTGGCGTAGGCCAGAATCCAGAAACCCGCGTTGTCATGCTAGTCCCCAATCCCCAGCCCCCAAATCACCCCAAAGTATGACCCCTTCCTTACCAACGAATCATCCCCCCGCAGGATTGTTCCGCCCGGTCTTATAACCTACAGTTAAACCACCGCAAAGTTGATCGAGCAGAGAGGCTTTGCGTTTAACGGGAACAAAATATATTCAGGGAAAGGAGGAAATTATGAGACTACCAAAGAGAGGCGAAAAGGGTTTTACCCTCATCGAGCTGCTCATCGTGGTGGCTATCCTGGGTGTACTGGCCGCCATAGTCATCCCCAACGTCGGACGGTTCATCGGCCGGGGTAAAACCGAAGCCGCTGCCACCGAGTTATCCAGCATCCAGTCGGCTGTGCAAGCAATGATGACGGACCGCGGGCTGTCATCATTAACGGGTGGTGATATGGCAGTCACGGGCAACTCTTCGAAGGAGATGGCAAAATTCCCGAGTGACACTTACCCTCTTTACGGAGCTAACATTAGCGGAACCATTGTTAACTATGTCGCTTCGACAAATACCACCGGCAACTACACGGTTAATGCCCAGGGAACGGTAACCCAGACTGCTACAGGATACTAACTTAGGGACTAGGGATTAGGGACTGGGGGCTGGCCCCAGTCCCCCAACGGTCGCTGAACATGGTTAAAATAGAAATACATAAGGAGGGGGGAGGTTAAATATGAGATTACCTAAAAGAGGCGAAAAGGGTTTTACACTAATCGAGTTGCTTATCGTCGTGGCCATTCTGGGGGTACTGGCGGCCATAGTCATCCCCAATGTCGGGCGGTTTATCGGCCGGGGCAAAACAGAGGCCGCTGCCACCGAACTGGCCAGTGTTCAGGCCGCGGTATTTTCCATGATGGTCGACAGGGGGTTAGCTACGATGACGGGTGGTGATATGGCAGTCACGGGCAACTCTTCGCAGGAGATGGCAAAATTCCCGAGTAACACTTACCCTCTTTACGGAGCTAACATTAGCGGAACCATTGTTAACTATGTCGCTTCGACAAATACCACCGGTAACTACACGGTTAATGCCCAGGGAACGGTAACCCAGACTGCTACCGGCTACTAGCTTAGGGGCTAGGGACTGAATAAGAACGGCAACCCAGTTGTACCGACGATTACTAAAGGATATGGGGGAGGTGCTCAGGACAAAGGGCACCTCCCTTTTTTGTGGTTAATATTTGCAGCCAAACCAATAATCCCTTACAATAGCACACGGGAATAGAAGAGAAATGGAAACAATCCGTGGACTGCTGACCAGATTCCGCCAGATGGGGCTGTTGCTCTTTATTGGTTTTATCGTTATTGTCTACATTTCCCTGGGTGTGATCTACTGGCAGCAGACAAAACAGCAGACCACACTGGGGACACAAATCGCCCAGCAAAGCGTGGTCCTCTCCCGGCCGCTGGCAAGCGGCGAGGAGCTGAAAGCCAACTACGAGGCAGTCAGAAGTGCTTTGGTTTCCGTAAATGTGAGCACCACTTCCGGGGCTAATAAAACACTGACCCTGACCGATAAGGATGACGCCGTGGAATTACTGGTACTTCTTGCCGAAAAAAGCGGGATAAGCGTTAACGAGGGAAAGATAATTATCGATTCGCCCTCAGTCAGCCCGACACAGGTCGGCGGTAATACATTGCAGCTTGTCTCGTTTCGCGCCGTCCGCGTCCAGGGGGACAACGGCAATGTCATGGCTTTCCTCAGCGACCTGGATTCCGGAAAAACGCTTGGGTCCATGGTCTTGAAGCGGATGACCATCAGCTACGTGGAAATTCCTTTCACCGAGAATGAGACGGAACAAAGGGACGAATTCAATGCCGTAACTCTTGCCGTAAAAAACATGATGGCGGACAACGGTTTATCGAAAATACCCAAACCGCTTAGTTTCGCTCTGGGACGGGCGGCCAATTTTATGGGGGACGACCTGACGACGAACACGACTATGGAAGGTTTCCCCGATAACACCACCACGATTACCGAAAAAGGCTACACCGTAAATATCTCAGGCGGGAATACCACCAGCGGGAATACCACCAACAAATTTATCTTGCCGCGTAACGGTTATGTGCTTTACCAGCATGATAAAATCCCGGCGGATAACACTTCTACTTTTAAAACGGTCAGCTATATCAGCACGCTTAAAACCAAATATTACTATACCGTCGAGGCCGACGGCACAATCCGCCAGTTCAGTGGGCCCAACGTGAGCACGGCGGTTGAGTATAGTAGTCAAAAACCGCAACGGGTAGAGACTGTGGCCACCATCGATGTTGACATCTACGCTATCGAGCCGGCAAAGAAATGAGAAATAGAATAACGCAAATACGGCAAAGGTTAGCTTCTTCCCGCAGAGTGGTGACATTGGAAATCAACAGCACCAGCCTCCGGCTCATGGAGGTGAAAGGGACGATGGTGACGAAATGGGCCAGCCGGCTTCTGGAACCGTCTATGTTCGAAAACGAAGTACCGGCCAATCCCCGGACTTTGAGTCTCGCCATCCGGCAGTTGCTGGCCTCGAACGGCATCAAGGCACGGAAAATCAACGTCGGCATCAGCGGCCTGTTTTCTCTGAGCCGCATCGTAAGTGTACCGGCATTGCCTGCCGGGGGTACGCGGCTGCAGGAGGCCGTCCTCGATAAGGCGAAAGAGGTGCTGCCCATATCCGAGGATGAGCTGTACCTTTCCTGGCAAATCATCGCTGACCACGAAGACGACCACCGGGCACTAATCATTGGTGTCCCCCGGAATCTGGTCGATAGCGGGGTGCAGGCATTAAGAGCGGCCGGATTCACACCACGCATACTGGAAATAAAAGCCATGGCACTAATCCGGGCGGTAAATCGAGACCAGGCGCTAATCTTGAATATCGAACCGTCTACTATCGAAGTTGTACTGGTGGCCGATGGGCTGCCGCAAAGTATACGTACCACTGCCTGGCAAACGACCAACATGTCCCTGGAGGATATGGCCGAGTATCTGGCCGTTGCCCTGGAACTAACCGCCGGGGCCTATAACTCCAGCCGCCCCGGTGCAGAACTTGATTCAACCACCCCTCTTTTCATTACCGGAGGGATGTCCGAAAGCGCGGAGTTGGTAGCCGCGATACATGCCAGATTGGCATATCCGCTGGAGGCCTTGATACCATTACTGGAGTGCCCGCCGCATTTGCCGGCTTCTCAATACGCGGTAAATATCGGGCTGGCCTCAAGGGATATAGACGTATGAGAAAACACTTGCCGCTGACGATGAACCTCCTGCCCCAGATTTACCGACCCTGGCGGCCCTCCGCCCGGCAGATATACATATTTCTCGCCGTCATCGCCATCATCGCCCTGCTTTTCCCGACATATAATCTAATCTCGAATGTCATGACCAAAACCTCCAGTCTGAAAAATGAATCGGCCGTTCTTAACAGCGGCATGGTAAGAAGGCAGGCCGAGTTGGCCCGGCGCCAGCCTTTACAGAATTTTCTGGTAGCCTACCAGTCCATAAATGATATGGGCGGCGGGTTTATCGAGGACATGAAAGTCATTACCGATAATGCCGAAGAATTCGGGATAGAGATGCCGACAATTACTCACAGCGGCGAAAGCATCGTCATTCCCGTCAAAGCGGATAATTCCATCGTGTTTCGTGACTACCTGGCAGCATTACAGAAGAGCGAGCGGTTTGCTTCAGTTACCATTCCCGACAAACCTTTCCCCGATATAACAGGGAGCACGATTACGATAATACCCAAACAAACGAAATAACCAAAAAACTCAAATGACAAAGCTTCAGGCATTTAAGCATTTGGGTTTCAATTGTCATTTGGATTTTGACATTTGGGTACTGGTCATTGTAACTTGTAGCTCGGGCATTGCCCGAGCTATTTCCACCTCTGTCTAAACGCCTTCTGCACCTGTTCTTCGATTGTTTCCTCTACGGCAGTGATATCTCTTTGCGTCTGCTTTAGTGCTTCCAGTTCTTCTTCATAGAAACGCTGATACAATTGTTTCCCCTGTCTCCGTCCGATAAACCAGACCAGGGACAGCCCGACAAGAGCGATAGGGCCCACAAATTCTACCCCGAAACCCTCAAAGAGCAGGATGATAACTATAATCAGGACGGCGAAGAGGAATACGGCCACCTCCAGGCTCCACCGGGCGGCATTGGCCTTGTCCCTGGCTCTTCGTGCCGCGGCCCGTTCTGTTTCCGGATTAATTGGGTTGCCGACTACAGCTTTCTCCATACTCTTACCCTCACCGTGGACTTCAGTTGCCCTATTATAACACCATGTTCCTTATCTGCCTATCTTATCTGATAGGAGTTAATTAAAATACTGCTCAGACCGCGCAATGCCAGGTTGGCATTGACAACCACACCCGAGGCGTTGGAGCTGGAATCATAAGCCGGCACGATGACTGTCCCGCCGTTCCAGCTATAACCCTGCTGAAAATCGGCGTCGGTGAGGCCAAGACCGTTAAAGATATCTGGTATAGAGAAATCATCGCTATAAAAAAAGACTTCATTGTAGTAGCTGCCGGAGACATCCTTGGTCGTTCTGGCGGTGAAAGTCAAGGTTCTGGTCTGACCGGATGAGATTTGTTTTTCGCTACCCGGGGGTATCCAGACCAGTCTCTGCCGAACGACACCGTTGATGGTCACATTGGTTGCCGTCGGGTTTCCGTTGCCGAAGCCAACGGTAGAACCGGTCACGTAGATGAATTCGGGGGGCAGAAAGTCTGTTATGGTATCGATGGTGTGGGTAGAGGTGTCATTGTTCGATACCGTCACGTTGTAAGTGATGTCCTGTATCTCGCCCGGCAAGATAATATTGGGAGATGCGGTCTTGTTTGCGCTGAGCATCCCCTCATTGTCTGACTTACTACCATTACCGATTTTAATTGGAGCCTGGGGGCCGCTGAAGGTAGTAATGGTCCCCACTTTTAGCACGTTATAGTTATATACAATGTAGTCGTCGGCATTACTGGGTAAGGTGAGCCTTACCTGGAATTTAAGCTCCTTGACCTGCCGGACAGCGAAATCTCTTATCGGCGAGGCGAAACTACCTGAAGCCGGCCAGCGCAGGCGGTCCTGCCCGTTAAATGCCTGGACTGACGGGTCGGCAATTGACTGCCATTCGCCATCATCCGTCCTTATGTAGCTGCTGCCGGCCAGATACTTGTTGGTGCCGAAGAGCTTGGGCAGCATATCATAAACGGCATCCAGCCCCTGGGAGTTATTGTTACTGAGTTGCTCCAGACGGATAATATAGGTGAATGTCTGCAGGCTTCTGTTCGAGATGTTGGTGCTGGGGGAAACGGTTTTAATCGGTCGTATCGTATCATCGGTAGTAAGGGTTATGCCCCCCTGACCCGGCACCGCCCTCATAACAACAATTGCATTAACCCCTATACCGCATAGATCAACAGACAGGTTAGCGGTAGCACCATCCGCACCAAGGTTAGCAGTACGCCATTCGGGGTCATATACCAGCTTCCACATGACGAATTCCTGCATGGCGTCGGCGGCATAGAGCAACTTCGTCTGCCTGGTGACAATCTGGCTGCTCTTGAGTGATGTGGAGCCAAGCCCGAGGGCCGGAACGATCATCGTTGCCCCTATGGCCAGCAGAATCAGGGTTAAAATAAGGGCTTGCCCCTTCTGCCTTATATTCTTCACTGCTCCAGCTCCTCGGGGCGTATATGGGCGCTGAATCTGACCGTCGCGGTCTGCGGCGAAGCCCCCCCGCCGCTCGCGGTGATGGCCACCGTGACGAGCTGGCCGTTCTGGGTAAAGTTAATTGAGGACACCCTCCGTCCGACAATGCTCATGCTGCCGTCATAAGTGCGCCGCAGTTGCGTGCCGGATAGGGTATAGATGCTGGCATGAGGGGTATTGTTGACGCTCTCGAAACTGGAATAATCAATCCAGGACAGGTTTGCCGAACCCTTAGGTGTGCTGTTCAGGTCTGTCGTCTCTGCCATCATCAGGTCATTCTTGATTGCCAGGGCCGCCTGATTAACGTCGGCCAATGCAATAACCTGGCTGTTGGTACGGGGGGTACCGCTTAATATCTGGTAGATAATGCCTATTGCGGCGGTCATTACCAGTCCGCCTACTGCCATCGCCACCAGAAGTTCGACCAGGGTGAAGCCTCTCTTCCTCATCTTCTCGTCCTGAGGGTACAAATTGTGGTAATCAGTTTTCCCCCTTGTGATACCGAGACTATAATTTTCTGCAGTGTCTGGTTAGAACTGGGCGGGCCAACCCAGACAATGTTATCCCAGTTACTGACGTAATCATCCGTACCGTAGGTTTGAACCACTACGCTGTATTGTAGCGGGATGGTAATATTGGCTGTGGCGCTCGTATAGTTATTGGCGTAAGGGCTTTGTCGGATGGCTTCAATATACCCGGTAGCCAGGGTATCGGCCGTCACGTGCTGGTCAACAATGCCGCTCGCTCTGGCGTTTGTGTCAATAGCTTGCAGTAACCCTACCCCGATAAGAGCCATTAAGCCAAAGGAAAGCAGGACTTCTATCAGGGTGAAGCCTGTTTGCCTGTGAAATAACTTAATTAATCTTTTCCTGAACATAGTTTACGCCTGGAACAAATCCGAAGCACGAAATCCGAAATACGAAACAAATTCAAAATCATAATTTCCGAATACAAAAACTAGACGCTCTTTTTTAGAATAGAATTTATCTCTAAATCGTAATGTTTATCGTTACTCATATTTTATATTTTGGTCATTCGGATTTGTCTCGGATTTCGATATTCGGATTTCGAATTTTTAGTGATGGTTACCCAAACGCTCCCGTAATCGAATACATCGGCATGAGAACCGAGACGGCAATGAAGCCGACAAATAAGGCAATAACGATAGTACTCAGCGGACCAATCATCCCCGTCATCGCGGTGGTTTTTTCCTCGGCCATTGTCTCATAGAAATCGGCTACCACCCCCAGGGTAAAGTCCAGGGTGTTGCTTTCCTCGCCGACCTGCACCATTTGCACGAGAAGAGGCGGGAAAAGGCTGATGCGGGACATCGGCCCCGCAAGCCCCTCCCCCAGGAGGAGCCGCTCCTTCAGTTCATTAAGGGCATTACGGATATGCATATTGTTGCTGGCCTGGGGGACTACTTCCATTATTTCCTGGAGACTAAGCCCGGCACCGATAAGCACCGAGGCACTCCGGCAGAAACGGGCCAGCTCCGACATGAGGGTCGGCGGGCCGATAAGGGGGGCGTTCAATTTCATCCGGTCGAGAAAGCGCCGGCCTGAGGGCTGCTTCATCATCCAGATAATGGCGATTGCCAGTACGGCGCCGAAAATTATAATACCAAGTATATTACTGGTCATAAAATTGGTCGTGCCCATCAGTATACGGGTGGGCAGCGGCAAAACAACATTCATCGTGGTAAAAAGAGTCAGCATTTTAGGCAGGACCACGGTCATCATGATTACCCCGACGACCAGGCCCACCCCCAAAACCATCATCGGGTAGCTTAAGGCCGCGCCTATCTTTTTGGAAACGGCCCCCTGCTTCTCCGTATAATCGGCCATGCGGTGCAACACCGTTTCCAGACTTCCTGCCTGCTCGCCGACGGCCAGCGTCCGGCAGTAAATTTCACTGAAAACTTTGGGGTGTTTGTTCAGGCTTTGGGTAAACGAACTCCCGCCCCGAAGGTCAGCGGTCATGGATTCCATGACCTTTTTGAAGGCGCGGCTGGTGGCTGCCTGCCCGGAAAGAATATCTAAAGCCGGCAGCAGCGAGATGCCCGATTTTAGTAGGGTAGCAAGCTGACGGGAGAATATAATGATGTCCCTCGGTTTGACGGCAAAAAACCCGGGGAAAGCTTCCTCCAGACTGAACATGGAGGGGACAATCTCGACATGTACCGGACGATAGCTCATCTCAATGAGCAAACGTTCCGCCTCGATCTCTCCGCCGGCTTTAACCGTGCCCTTGACTAGTTTGCCCTGTTCGTTAAGCGCTTCGTAACGATAAGAGACAAGCGGCTTCTTTTCCCGGGCGCCCTGGGGAGCTTCGAGTACTTTCGCCATTACGTCTCCTCAGCCGATAGAGTAGACATTGCGGATGACTTCATAAGGCGTGGTAATGCCCAGTTTTACCTTCATCATGCCGTCGTGCCACAGTGATATGGTGCCTTCTTTCTGGGACTGGGCACGAATCTCGTCGGAACCGCCCCCGCTGAGGACTAACCGTCTTATCGCCTCGCTCATCATCATGACCTCGAAGATGCCGGTACGTCCCTGATAGCCGGTATTGGCACAGAGATTACAGCCGGCACCGACCATGAATTCCGGTTTTGTCTCGTGCATTTCCTTTTCGTAGGCTTCCTGCTCATCCGGCTTGACCCGCGTCGGCCGGGAACAGTGCGGACAAACCCGGCGTGCCATGCGCTGGGCGGTGACACCCACCAGAGCCGAAGCCAGCAGGAATGGTTCCAGACCGAGGTCAATCATACGGAAGATGACGCTGGCCGTATCATTGGCATGGACCGAGGAGAGTACAAGATGGCCGGTAAGCGATGCCTGGACACCGATACGGGCCGTCTCGGCATCACGTATTTCTCCCACCAGAATGACGTTAGGGTCAAGACGCATGCACGCCCTGAGTCCGGTAGCGAAAGTAACGCCGGCGGTGGGATTGACCGGCAACTGGTTGATGTTATTGAAACGGTATTCTACCGGGTCTTCAATTGTCATAACATTACGCCCGACGGCATCCAGGGTATTAACGGTGGCATACTGCGTGGTAGTTTTGCCCGCCCCGGTAGGTCCGCTGATAAGTATCATGCCGAAAGGGCTTTTAACCATGCGCAGATATCTTTCCAGGCTGTCCGGCAAAAAACCGATTTGGGCCAGAGAGAGGAGGGCGAAGGTCTTGTCCAGGATCCGGAGTACCACCATTTCCCCGTATACGGTATTGGCCGTGGCCACGCGGAGGTCAATCTCCCGGTCACCCATGTCAAAAGTTATCTGGCCGTCCTGCGGACGGCGGCGCTCGGCAATATTTAGTGACGCCATAATCTTCAGCCGGGACAACAGCGGCGGATGAACGCTCAGGGGCAGCGTCATGACTTCATGCAAAATACCATCGATGCGGTAGCGGATACGCAATCTGTCTTCCTGGGGCTCGATATGAATGTCCGAGGCCCGGTCACGGACACCTTGCTTGATGAGCAGGTCGATTGCCCGTACCACCGGTGCCTGGGCAATAGCTTCCGCGGAAACCCTGGTTTCGGCGACCCGCGCCTTCTGGTAACGCGTAGGGATTTTACTGAGCTGTTCCTCAATCTCGCCGCCGACGCGGTAGTTGAGGTCGATCATCTCCTGAATATCCTGAGCCGTACTGAGGACCGGCTCGATTCTTTTCCGGGTTAAAGCCCCCAGTTCCTCGATGGCCTCGATATCCCTGGGGTCTTCCATGGCCATTATCAGGGTATCTTCGGTGACATCAATCGGGATAACACTATAACGCCTGGCCAACGGTTCCGGGATCAGGGCCACCGCATCGGCGCGCACCCCTTCCTTCTTCAGATTAACGAAGGGGACACGTAATTGCAGGCTGGTGAAGAAAGCCAATTGATGCGGTGTGATTAAACGCTGCTGCAACAAGACCCGTTCAATTTTCTCGGTATTCTTGATTTGCAGTTCCCGAACGCGCAGTAACTGTTCCTCAGTAATCATGCTGGCTTCCACCAGCATGTCGCCCAGGTCCTTGGCTGAACCTGCTTTAGGCTTCTCCGTGGCCCTCGTGTCTTCTACCAATCTACTCTCTCAATGTCACGCCGAGCCTTTTGCTGCCCTTGTTCTGCCGCTTGAATAATGACAGTGCCTTTCCCGGCGTCCCACCCTCTTGTTCCGCCAATAATCCTACGGTCACGACCAAATCCTTTGTACTGGTGAGGACCTTAATCAGGGCCACCGGTTTTTCGAGAACAACCGCTATTGTCGTCCCCTGGTCCCATGAGCCTCTGGTATAAAGGACCTTTAAATCTGTTATCGCCTGTAAATAGTTATATAACCGGGACACCAGCTTAAGGTCTGCCGGCGGCATAATCACCAGTTCGACTTC
>ERZ1292640.2234-Hain-H43-02um-R1-2234-length-15596-cov-20_pt1 | contig 15596 bp, 11 predicted proteins | sample MGYA00564404_ERZ1292640 | MGnify/ENA primary metagenome ERZ1292640 (study PRJEB36523, sample SAMEA6512636) | groundwater metagenome | collected 2019-01-08 | study: AquaDiva: Metagenomics assemblies of 32 groundwater samples
ATCCGATGCCTGGGCCTGTCCGGACCAGACCATACACACACGCTCGACCGCACGGTCGAAGAGATGCTGGCGCCGGACAATGAACGGGAGCTCTTCTTCACGAACGGCAGGCGGACGGTGTTCCGCATCGAACGTGGCGGCGGCCTGCATGCAGCACTTGCGCCTTCCACCGACAATACGGCGCTGAGGCTGGCTACGCGCCACGGCGGTGGACGCGGGGCCTTGGCATGGATTTCTGGCGAACGGCCGGCGCCAGGCCCGGGCGAGGTCGAGATCCAGGTGGCCACGACCGGTCTCAATTTCCGCGACGTCATGTGGAATCTGCGCCTTCTCCCCGAGGAAGCCCTCGAGGATGGCTATGCCGGCGCCGGCTTCGGCATGGAATGCGCCGGCACGGTGACCAGGACAGGCCCGGGCGTTGAGGGCTTCGACGCGGGCGATCGGGTCGTCGCGTTCGTTCCCGGCGCCTTTGCGAGCCATGTCGTTGCTCCCGTGTTCGCCGTCAGCCAGCTGCCCCAGGAGCTGACATTCGAGGCGGCGACCACGCTGCCGGTCGCCTTCCTTACTGCATACTACTCGCTGGTCCATCTCGGACGCCTTCGCCGTGGCGAGACCGTCTTGATCCACGGTGGTGCAGGCGCCGTCGGGCTGGCCGCCCTGCAAATTGCCCAACATTGCGGCGCGAAGGTGATCGCCACGGCCGGCAGCGAGGAAAAACGCGCCCTGCTTCGCAACTTCGGCGCCGACTATGTGTGCAACTCGCGGGCGCTGACCTTCGCCGACGAGATCTTCAGCCATACGGGGGGCAAGGGCGTCGATGTCGTCCTGAATTCCCTGGCCGGAGAAGCCATGATCCGCTCCATGGACTGCCTCGGGCGATTCGGACGTTTCATCGAGCTCGGCAAGCGCGATTTCTATGCCAACACCCATCTCGGGCTGAGGCCCTTCCGCAGGAATCTGACCTATTTCGGAGTCGACATCGACCAGCTGCTCGACGAGCACCGGGAACTGGCGCAAAGCCTGTTTGCCGACGTGGTACGGCTTTTCGCCGAAGGCAAACTGGTGCCCCTGCCATATCGCGTGTTCACTGGAAAACACGTCGGCGACGCGTTCCGGCTGATGCAGCGCTCCGGGCACATCGGCAAGATCGTCGTGACGCCGGCCACCCATGCCACCAGCACGGTCGGGCAGAACGGCAAGTTCCCGGTAGACGACGAGGGTGTCCACGTCGTGATCGGCGGCACGAGCGGCTTCGGACTGGCGACGGCGGAATGGCTGGTCGGACGCGGCGCCACCCAGCTGGTGCTGGCCAGCCGTTCCGGCAAGCTTTCGGACCTGGCGCAAGCCAAGGTCGATGCCCTGCGCCTCCAGGGCGCCGAGGTCGAAATCGCCGCTGTAGACGCAGCCGACGGTGCGGCGCTCGGGATATTCCTGCGCAAGGTTGCGGCACACCGGCCCGTCAAGGGAATCGTTCACGCAGCCATGGTGATCGACGATCGCCTCATCGAAGGCATGGACCAGGAAGCGATCGAAAAGGTGATCCGGCCGAAGATTGCCGGCGCGCTCCATCTCGAGCGCCTCACCCAAGGCCTCAACCTCGACTATCTGCTTCTCTACTCGTCGGCGACGACGCTGTTCGGCAATCCCGGCCAATTCAACTATGTCGCCGCCAACGCCTTCCTCGAGGGCCTTGCGCGCCAGATGAAAGCGCGCGGCGTTCCCGCCCTTGCCGTCGCCTGGGGTGGTATCGAGGACGCGGGCTACCTGTCGCGGCACATCGGTACCGACATCAATCTCAAGAAGCGCTTCGCTTCGAATCTGATCTCGGCGCGAACGGCCCTGGATGGACTGGACTGGGTCTACGACCGGGACGGCCAGCAAACGGCCGCCGTCTGCGCAATAGCCCGCATTGACTGGGGCATCGCCAAACGCGAACTCGTGGCGACCCGTAGCCCGACATTCACCGCGGTCGGCGCGGCTGCGGCGTCGCGTCAGGACGCGGATGCAGCCGCGACGCTGGAGAGGTTGCGGACCCTGCCTCCGGAGGAAGCGACGGCGGCCTTGCTGGAGATCGTCGTGGCCGAGATCGCGCGCGTGTTGCGCCTCCCCGCCAAGGAGGTCGACCGGCACCAGCCTCTTGCAGAGATCGGCATGGATTCGCTCATGATGCTCGAGCTGCGAACCACCGTCGAAACGGCCTTGCAGATCGAGCTGCCGATGATGTCGCTGGCAAGCGGCATCACGCCGGCGGACGTCGCGCGGCGCGTCATGCCCCTCATCACTGGTGAAGGCCAGAAGGAATCGGTGCCCGGTGTATTGGTCTCGGCGGCAACCAGTCATTTCGCCGCCGAAGCCGTTTCCACGAACGTCGCCGACCAGCAGGCAGCCATCAGCGCCGTTCTTGCCAAAATTCGTGAACAGGATGGATCGTCGTGACCGCGCACGATCCGGTCTCGGCACAGGAAACAGTCGACCGGGTGCGAAGCGCGTTGACCCAGAGCAGCGCGAGCCGACCCAGCAACCAGCCAACCGCGGCGGCGGCGACCGAAGGTCAGCAGGCGTTCGACTTCCGGACCCTCCCCGAATACGAAATCCACAAGTTCACGAAGGCGGCGGGCGACATCACCGGCATCCAGAATCCCTGGTACCGGTTGCATGATGGGCGCGCAGCCGAGACGACCTCGATTGGCGGGCGGACCGTCGCCAATTTCTCCTCCTACGACTATCTGGGACTGAACGGCCATCCGGCCGTCGACGCCGCCGCCAAAGCCGCGATCGACCGCTTCGGTACCTCGGTATCGGCGAGCCGGCTTTCGGCCGGGGAAAGACAGGTCCATCGGGACCTCGAGGCTGCGCTGGCACGGCTGCATGGGACCGAAGACGCCGTGGCGTTCGTCGGCGGCCATGCCACAAACGTGACTGTGATCGGCCAGCTGCTGGGGCCGGAAGACCTCATCGTCACCGATGCCGTGATCCACAACAGCGTCCTCGAGGGCGCCAAACTGTCGGGCGCCAAGCACATATTGTGTGCCCACGGCGACATCGATGCGATGGAACGCATTCTACGCCTCAACCGGACCCGGCATCGCCGGGCACTGATCGTGGTCGAAGGTCTCTACAGCATGGACGGCGACGTTCCCGACCTCGCCGCGCTGATCAGGCTGAAACGCCGCTACAGTGCCTGGCTGATGGTCGACGAAGCGCATTCCACCGGCGTCTTGGGCGCGACCGGACGGGGTATCGCCGAAGAGCAGAACGTCGACCCCGCGGCGGTCGAGATATGGATGGGTACGCTCAGCAAGAGTTTCGCATCGACCGGCGGCTATATTGCCGGCAGCCGTCCCCTCATCGAATTGATCAAATATGAATCGCCCGGCTTCGTGTACAGCGTCGGCCTGGCGCCGCCGGTCACGGCCGCGGCCCTCGCGGCTCTCGAGGTGATGCAGAACGAGCCCTGGCGGCTGGCGAAGCTACGACAGAACGGCGAGTTGTTTCTCGCACGGGCCAAGGCGCACGGACTCGACACGGGGCTCAGCGTCGGTGCGGCGATCATTCCCGTCATCGTGGGCAGTTCGCCGCAGGCCGTAATCCTCACGGAGCGTCTGCTCGCGCGAGGATACAACGTGGCGCCTGCCATATTTCCGGGTGTTGCCGAGAACCAGGCAAGGTTGCGGTTCTTCATGACGAGCCGGCACACGCCCGAACAGATCGAGAGCGTCCTCGAAACAGTCGCCGATGAGCTGCCGAAGATTCAGAGCGGCCCGTCTCTCGTGGACATCATCGCCAGACGGTGAGGCGCCGCGCTTCTGCTCACGCTGATCAGAGCTACTGGACGTCCCGGGGATCGACCGGCACAACAGGCCATCAGCCTCTGTTCGAGACCACGGAATGCCAGACATGGATCCAAAATCGATCGCGATCACGGGCGCGTCTAGTGGCATCGGCGCCGCGCTGGCCCACGCTCTGGCCGGACCGGGCAGGCAGCTCGCCCTGATCGGGCGCGACACGGATCGCCTCGAGAGCGTTGCCGCTGCCTGTCATGAAAAAGGGGCGCAGTGCCTTGCAGCGTCAATCGACGTCCGCGACGGCGAGCGCCTGTCGGCTTTTCTCGGTGAAGTCGACGGCAAGGCCCCCATCGACCTCCTTGTCGTGAACGCAGGGATCCTCGACGGCCGCCATGCCGACCAGACCGTCGAAACAGGTCCGGCGGCGCGGCGCGTGCTCGAAGTAAATCTGCTTTCGGCCATCGACACCTTGCATTTGGTATTGCCCGGCATGCGGCGCCGACGCCGAGGTGACGTCGTTTTGGTGGCGTCGCTGGCCTCCTTGAATCCACTGCCGGACGCTCCCGCCTATTCGGCCTCCAAGGCCGGGCTGATGTCGTACGGTCTCGCCCTGCGCGAGGCCGTGGCGCCCGAGGGCATACGGGTCGTCGTCGCCTGCCCCGGATTCGTCTCGACCGGCATGTCCGGCGCTCATCTCGGGCCACGGCCTGGGGAGATATCAGCCGACGCGGCGGCAGCCCTTATCCTGCGTGGCCTGCAGAACAACCGCCCGCTGATCGGCTTCCCTTCCGTACCCTTCTGGTTTTCGCGCTTGTCGATTGTCTTTCCCGAGTGGCTTCGCCGGCGCATGACGCAAGACACACGGTTTCACGTTGGCTAAGGACCCGGAGCACGACCCCATGCCGGTTGAGCCCGACTCAGCATTATCCCGCCAGAATCAGGGATGGCTTTCCGGCCCAGAAAATCGCGCGCTGGCCTGGCTGGCGCCGCGCGTGCCCGCCTGGGTGACGCCGGACCAGCTGACGCTGCTTGGCTTCGCCGGCGCGGTCGTGGCCTTCATCGGCTACGTCCTGGCACCAGACCAAGCCGCCTGGCTGTGGGCGGTGAACGCTGGGCTGGTCCTCAACTGGCTGGGCGATTCCCTGGACGGCAAGGTCGCGCGCGCCCAGGGAATCGAGCGGCCGCGCTATGGATTCTTCTTCGACCAGTCAATCGATGTCGTCGGACAGTTTCTCTTTGCCCTCGGCCTCGGCCTGTCCGGATATGTCAGGCTCGACATTGCCGCCTTGGGTCTCGCCGCCTATCTGATGATGACGGTGCAGTCGCTCCTGCGTGCCGAAGTGACCCGCGTCTTCCACCTCGCCACGGCCGGCATGGGCCTGACCGAAGTGCGCTGCCTGTTCCTGGTGGCGAACACGGTATTCTACTTCATTCCGCCCAAGCCATTCGAAATGGCGGGGATCACGGCCACCTATGCCGACTTCTTCGGCGTCTTGTGGATCGCGGTGAATGTCGGACTGTATGTTCTCACGATGATCGCCGAGCTGAAGAGGCTGGCTATCGAGGAACCGCCCCGTCCGCCGACGCCGACGAAGCGGCGCCGCAAATAGCAACGGCAGTCGGTCAGAGCGCCTCGCCGCCGCGCGACATGGCGACGATGCCGGTGCGGCCGACATCGACCAAGCCCAGCGATTCCATCAAGCCGACGAAAGTCTGGACCTTGTCGGAATTGCCGGTGACCTCGAAGACGAAGGAATCGGCCTTGGCGTCGATCACCTTGGCACGAAATACGTCGGCCAGCCGCAGCGCCTCGACGCGCTTTTCGCCGGTGCTCCGGACCTTGACCAGCGCCAGCTCGCGCTCGATGTGCGGCCCTTCGACCGTGAGGTCGCGCACGCGATAGACGGGGACCAGACGGTCGAGTTGCGCCTTGATCTGCTCGATGATCATCGGCGTGCCCTTGGTCACGATGGTGATGCGCGACAGGCTCTGCTTGGCATCGGTCTCGGCGACGGTCAGGCTTTCGATGTTGTAACCGCGGCCGGAGAACAGTCCGACCACGCGCGCGAGGATGCCCGGCTCGTTGGCGACCAGGACGGAGATGGTATGGGCGACCACGGGAGTGTCCTTGCTCACACCAGCACCATGCCTTCTTCCGACACCTTGCCGGCCTTGTCGTCCGGACCCAGCAGCATCTCGTTGTGGGCTGCACCCGACGGAATCATCGGGAAGCAGTTCTCCTTCTGGTCGACGATGACGTCGACGATGACGGGATGCGGCAGCGCGATCATCTCCTTGATCGTGTCGTCGAGCTTGGCCGGCTCGTGGCAGCGCAGGCCCCTGGCGCCGAACGCCTCGGCGAGCTTCACGAAGTCGGGCAGCGATTCCATGTAGCTCTCGGAATAACGGCTGCCGTGCAGCAGTTCCTGCCACTGCCGCACCATGCCCATGTACTGGTTGTTCAGGATGAAGATCTTCACCGGCAGGCGATACTGCGCCACCGTCGAGAGTTCCTGGATGTTCATCAGGATCGAGGCTTCGCCCGCCACGTCGATCACCAGCGCATCGGGATGGGCGATCTGGACGCCGACGGCGGCCGGGAAACCGTAGCCCATGGTGCCGAGCCCGCCCGAGGTCATCCAGCGGTTGGGCTGCTCGAACTTCAGGAACTGCGCCGCCCACATCTGGTGCTGGCCCACTTCGGTCGTGATGTAGTGATCGCGGTTCTTGATGTGATGATAGAGCCGCTCCAGCGCGTACTGCGGCTTGATCGTCTCCTTGTCGATCTTGTAGGCGAGGCAGTTGCGCGCGCGCCACTGCTCGATCTGCGCCCACCACGCCTTCAGCGCCTTCTGGTCGACCTTGGGCTGCTTGGCCTTCCAGCCCTTGACCAGTTCCTCCAACACCAGGGTCGCGTCGCCAACGACGGCCAAGTCGACATGCACGTTCTTGTTGATCGACGAAGGATCGATATCGACGTGGATCTTCTTCGAACCCGGCGAGAACTTGGCTATGTTGCCGGTGATGCGGTCGTCGAAGCGCGCGCCGATGTTGATCATCACGTCGCAACCATGCATCGCCAGGTTGGCCTCGTAGGTGCCGTGCATGCCCAGCATGCCGAGGAACTGCTTATCGGACGCGGGGAAGGAGCCCAGCCCCATCAACGTGTTGGTGATCGGGTAGCCTGTGAGATGCACCAGCTGCGTGAGCAGCTTCGACGCTTTCGGACCCGAATTGATCACGCCACCGCCGGCATAGAATACCGGGCGCTTGGCATGCGCGATCATCTCGAGCGCCTGCGCGATCTTTTTCGGATCGGGCTTCATCTGCGGCCGATAGCTCTTGTGCTCCGACACCACCTTGGGAGGGGCCACGTAGTCGTGCTTGTTCATCAGCACGTCCTTGGGCAGGTCGATGACGACCGGCCCGGGCCGGCCCGAACGCGCGACGTAGAAGGCCTCGTGGACGGTGCGCGCCAGCGCATCGACCGCTTTCACCAGATAGTTGTGCTTGGTACAGGGCCGCGTGATGCCGGTGGTGTCGGCTTCCTGGAAGGCGTCGTTGCCGATCAGGTGCGTCGGCACCTGGCCGGTCAGGCAGACGATGGGAATGGAATCCATCAGCGCGTCGGTGAGGCCGGTGACGGCATTGGTCGCGCCGGGGCCGGAGGTCACCAGGACGACGCCCACCTTGCCGGTCGAACGGGCATAGCCTTCGGCCGCGTGCACGGCCGCCTGCTCGTGGCGGACCAGGATGTGGCGGAGCCGGTTCTGCTTGAAGAGCGAATCGTAGATCGGAAGGACCGCGCCGCCGGGATAGCCGAAGACGACCTCGACGTCCTCGTCGATCAGGGCTTTCACCAACAGATCGGCGCCGGTCGTGGCGGACTCCTCGGGCTTCATCACGCGCTCTCCTCTGACAAATGCGCCGCAAAACGGGGTTTTGCGGCGGCGCGGAACATAGAGGCGGGCTTCTAGAGGGTCAACCCAAAAACGAATGAAACGTAAAGTTTCAGACCTCTATTTTGTCCAAATATTGCGCGGCACTTTCCTGGGATTGGGCGGACTGGGGTTCGACTACAAGATCTGGTGTGAGCTGATGTCGGAACCACGTCATCTGGCGTTTTGCATATTGGCGAGTGTGGTCGATCGCGATCTGCCGTGCTTTCTCGAGGGGAAGCTCGCCGCAGAAATGACGGAAGAACTCGGGCGCACCGTGCGCCTTCAGGCCCGGCCAGCCCGGATCGGGCGAGCGATCGAACACCGCCCGCACCTCGGCCAGCACGCCCTGATTGAGCATGGCGTCGAAGCGCTGCTCTATGCGCCGGCGCAGCCAGAGGCGATCAGGCGCCAGCAGGAAGGTGGTAAAACGCCAAGGCGCCGGCGTGCCGGCAGCGGTCTGCCAGTCGCTGAGCGGCCGGCCGGTGCCCACCGCCACTTCCCAGGCACGGACATGGCGCTGGCGATCGCCGGGTTTCAGCCGTCCGACGATGGCGGCATCCTTCCCGGCCAGCCGGGCCCGGAAGGCGTCGGGCCCCAGGGCCTGCCAATCGGCATTGGCCTGCTCCCGGAGGACGGGTGGCACGTCGGGAATGGCGGCGATGCCCTGCATGAGGGTGCGCAGGTAGAGGCCGGACCCGCCGCACAGGATCGGCGTCCGGCCTTCCGCCAGGCAGCGCTCGATCTCGGCCGCGGCAAGCGTGCTCCAGCGCGCCGCCGACAGAATCTCGCTGAGCGACATCACGCCGTAGAGCGCATGCGGCACACACGCGCGCTCCTCGGCGGTGGGCTGGGCCGTCAGGATGGGAAAGGCGTCGTAGGTCTGCATGGCATCGGCGTTGATCACCGTGCCCGCCCCTTTGCCCTGGCGCCGTTCGGCGAGCGCGAGCGCCAGCGCCGACTTGCCGCTCGCGGTCGGTCCGGCGACGACGATGACGCGCCCCTCAGCCATGGCGGGCGAAAAGACACTGCTTGGCCGCCGATTGCAAATCGGCCATTAGAACCGGACCGTGAATCACGTTTTTGTCCTCATCGCCAATCCCGCCCGCCCCGTTCTCGATGCCGCCGCCGTGCAGCTCGCGAGCGAACAACTTCTAGCCGCAGGGGCCGCCGTCGGTCCTGTCGACTGGCTGGCGCCCGGCGTCGCCTGCGACCTGCCGTTCGAGGCGACGGCCGACGGGCCGCCGCCAACCCTGAACCTGCCCGGCATCGACGCCGTGGCGCTTTCTCCCGAGGGGCGGCGCAAGCGTCTGCTGGTGGCCGACATGGAATCGACCATCATCGAGAACGAGATGCTGGACGAGCTCGCCGAGTTCCTGGGCCTGCGCGAGCGGGTCGCCGCCATCACCACGCGCGCCATGAACGGCGAGATCGATTTCGCCGGCGCGCTCATTGAGCGGGTGGGACTGCTGAAGGGCCTGCCGGTGGCGCGGCTTGACGAAGCCGCCGAGCGCATCCGCCCCATGGCCGGTGCTGCCACCCTGATCGCCACCATGCACAAGTTCGGCGGCTACTGCGCCCTGGTCTCGGGCGGCTTCACCTATTTCACCCGCATGGTGCACGAACGCCTGGGGTTCGATTTCGATGCGGCCAACACGCTCGATCACGACGGCCGCGCACTGGCCGGCACGGTCCAGCGGCCGATCCTGGGCAAGGAAGCCAAGCTCGCCACGCTCGAGCGGCTGTGCGTCCAGCGTGGCATCGATATCGCCCAATCGCTCAGCGTCGGCGACGGCGCCAACGACGTGCCGATGCTGCAGGCCGCCGGCCTTGGTGTCGCCTTCCGGGCCAAGCCCGCGGTCGCAGCCCAGGTCGCGGCCCGCATCGACCACGGCGATCTCACCGCCCTGCTCTATCTCCAGGGCTATCGCCGGCGTGACTTTGCCGAACGGCCCAACCCATGAGGATGAGTCCATGACCGACGCGCTGCAGATCGTACTCGCCAAGCGGCCGGTGGGTGACGTCACCGCCGACTGCTTCCGCGAGGAATCCGTCACCCTGCCCGCGCTTGCCGACGGCCAAGTGCTGATCCGCTCCCGCTTCCTCTCGCTCGACCCCTACATGCGCCCGCGCATGACCGAGCTGCGCTCCTACACGCCGCCCTTCGAACTGGGCAAGCCGCTGACCGGCGGCTCCGTAGGCGAGGTCGTCGAATCGAGGAACCCGCGCTACGCAAGCGGCGACACGGTCATCGGCATGCTGAACTGGGCGAGCCACACGCTTCACGACGGCAAGGGTCTACGCAAGATCGACCCCGCCGTGGCACCACTCCAGGCCCATCTGGGCGTGCTCGGCATGCCCGCCTTCACCGCCTGGTACGGGATGACCCACATCTGCAAGCCCAAGGCCGGCGAGACGGCGTTCGTCTCGGCCGCGACCGGCGCCGTCGGCCAAGTGGCGGGGCAACTCGCCAAGCTCGCTGGCGCCCGCGTCGTGGGCTGTGCCGGCGACGACGAGAAATGCCAGTGGGCAGTGCGCGAGGCAGGCTACGACGCCTGCTTCAACCACAAGACCGAACGCGACTACGGTGCGGTGCTGGACAAGCTCTGCCCCCAGGGCATCGATTCTGATTTCGAGAACGTCGGCGGCAAGATTTTCCACGCCGTGTTCGCGCGCCTGAACAATTTCGGCCGTCTGGCCTTCTGCGGCGCCATCTCCGAGTACCAGGACGCCGAGCCGATGGCCGGCCCGCCCAAGATGTTCACCATCGTCCAGCGCCGCCTCACCATCCAGGGCTTCATCGTCTCCGATCACGCCGCCCTGATGGGCGAGTTCGCGACCGAGGTCGGCGGCCTTCTGAAGGCGGGCAAGCTCAAGAGCCGCGAGACCGTGATCGACGGCTTGCCCGCCGCCCCGCAAGCCTTCATGGGCCTGCTCAAGGGCGAGAACTTCGGAAAGCTGGTGGTGAAAGTCAGTTAGCCCCTCATGTCGTCCTGAGCGTAGCGAAGGACCTCACCGACCGATCAGACACGAGCCCAAGAACACGCACCGAGCGCGCTGCCAGCGCGAGGTCCTTCGCTGTGCTCAGGACGACAGTCTTACTTCGTCAGCCTGAGCGCGGCGAAGCGCGGATCGCCCTGGCGCTCGACGAACAGCAGCACCGACTTCTTTTTCTGCTGCTGCAGCTTGGCCACGATGTCAGTGACCTCCTGCGGAGTGGTCACAGGCTTCTGGTCGACCTCGAGGATGACATCGCCGGGCTGCAGCTGCTTCTCGGCGGCCGGGCTATTGGGCGCCACCTTGGTGACGACCACGCCCTTCTGCTGGTCCGACAGGCCGTACTTCTCGCGCAGCTGGTCGCTCGGCTTCTGCAGGGTGAGACCGAGTTGCTCGATGGTGGAGGTCACCGGCTGATCGGGCTCGGCCGGCTTCTTGGGCGCACCCTGGGCCGCGGCGTTCTGTTTGTCGGCCTCTTCCTGCTCGCCGATGCGGAGCTTCAGCGGCACTTCCTTGCCGCCGCGCCAGACAACGACGTCGACGGTGCTGCCGACCCGGGCATTGGCGACCAGCCGCGGAAAGCGGCGCAGGTCGAGCACGTCCTGGCCCGCGAAGTTCACGATGATGTCGTTGCGCTTCAACCCGGCCTTGGCCGCCGGCCCGTCGGCCGCGACATTGGCCACCAGCACGCCCCGCGCGCGGTCGAGGCCGAAGCTGTCGGCGATGTCGTCGGTGACGCTCTGGTAGCTGACGCCGATCCAGCCGCGCTTGACCCGGCCGAACTCGCGAAGCTGGTCGGCGACCTGCTTGACGAGGTTGGAGGGGATCGAGAAGGCGAGGCCAGCGTTGGTGCCCGACGGCGAATAGATGGCCGTGTTGACGCCGATCACTTCGCCGTCGGCGTTGAACAACGGCCCACCCGAGTTGCCCTTGTTGATGGCGGCGTCGGTCTGCAGGTAATCGTCGAGCGAGTCGTTCAGGGAACGGCCGCGCGCAGAGATGATGCCGGCGGTCACCGAATGGCCGAGGCCGAAGGGATTGCCGATCGCGATCACCCAGTCGCCCACGCGTTCCTTGTCGGAATCGCCCCACTTGATGGCCGGAAGCGGCTTCTTGTTCGGCGGCTCGACCTTGAGCAGGGCCACGTCGATGCGGCTGTCCGAGCCGATCAGCTTGGCCTTGAGCTGGGTGTCGTCGCGCAGGATGACGGTGATGTCCTCCGCGCCCTGGATCACGTGGTTGTTGGTGACGATATAGCCTTCGCCGTCGATGATGAAGCCGGAGCCGAGCGAGGTGCCGCGACGCTTCTGCTCGTCACCCCCGCGCTTGTCGAAGAACTCCTTGAACAGCTCCTCGAACGGCGAGCCGGGCGGCAGCTGCGGCATGTCGCGCAGCCGCGGCCCCTGCTGGGGCACGTTCTGGGTGGTGGTGATGTTGACCACGGTCGGCATCAGCTTGTCGACCAACTCGGCGAAGCTCTGCGGCGCTTCGCGCGCCCAGACCGGCTGGGCAAGCGCCAAACCGAAAGCCGTCACGGCCGCCAGAACGGCGCCCTTCGCAAGACCTTGAAAACCAGAGAGAATCACGTCCGACCTCCAGCGGCGCTCGGGGCCATACGGTCGGAACGGCCGGCGCCGCACGTTCGAGTCCCTCCCTACATGAGGGCCGATTGTGGCGCAATTGAAGAGGCCGTGATGTTGCCGATTATTACAGCGTTTGAGGGCTGTGACCCAAAAAGAACCGGCGGCGTTGCATGACTGCAACAGCCGCCGGTCGGTACAATTTTTACCGCCCTTTCCGGGGCGCTATTTCTTCGACGACGGCAGCCCGGACGGGTCGTTGAAGTAGCGGAAGAAGTCGGTATCGGGGCTCAGGATCATGGTCGAGCCGCCCGATCCGAAAGCCTGCTTGTAAGCCTCCAGTCGGCGGTAGAATCCATAGAATTCCTTGTCCCGGTTGAACGCATCGGCATAGATCTTGGTCGCCTCGGCGTCGGCCCCACCCATGGTGATCTGGGCTTTCAGACCGGCATCCGCCTTGAAGACCGCAACCTCGCGGTCGGCCGTGGCGGTGATGCGGGCCTTTTCCTCATCGCCCTCGGCGCGAAGCTGGCCGGCCTCGCGCTCGCGGTCGGTCTTCATGCGGTTGAATACCGATTGCGAGTTGGCCTGTGGCAGGTCGGCGCGCTTGATGCGAACGTCGACCGTCTCGACACCGAGCTCCTTGGTCTTGGCATTCACGCGCTTGGTGATGTCGTCCATCAGATTGGCGCGCTGGTCGGTCAACACCGCATGCAGCGGCACCGAACTCAGGACACCGCGGATTTCCGAGTTGATGAGCGAATCCAGGAGGCCGCGCAGCGTCGGCTCGCCGCCCGGCACGGTCTGGGCGAACAGCTTGGCCGCCACGATCTTGTAGCGGGCGTAGGCATCGACAACGAGCCGCTTCTGGTCGCCGGCGATGATCTCGAACTCCTCGGCTTCGTAGTCGAGCAGCCGCCGGTCGATCCTCTGGATGTCCTGGACCAGGGGGGTCTTGGCGTAGAGACCCGGCTCGGTCTTGGGGTCGCCGACGATGGCGCCGAACTGGCGGACCAGTACCTGCTTGGTCGGATCGACGGTGTAGAAGGTCTGGGTCAACAGGAAGGCCACGACCGCCAGGACGATCACGGCCACGATCGAACGGTTGCTCATCGCGTGACTCCCTGTGCGGGTTGCTGGGTCTGGCGGGGCGGCTGGGTGACGCCCTGCGGCTGGTTCGATTTCAGTTCCGGCAGCGGCAGGTAGGGCAGCACACCGCCCGTGCCGGCCGCGTTCTTGTCGACCAGGACCTTGTTCACGTTGCGCAGGACCTCCTCCATCGTGTCGAGGTAGAGGCGCTCGGTCGTGATGTCCTTGGCCTTGGCGTACTGTTCATAGATCTGGCTGAAGCGCTGCGCGTCGCCGCTGGCGCGGGCCACGATCTGGGCCTTGTAGGCCTCGGCCCTCTGGATGATCGACTCGGCCTCGCCCTTGGCCCGCGGCAGCACCTGGTTGCGGTAGGTATTGGCCTCGTTGATGCTCTTTTCCTTGTCGGCACGCGCTGCCTGGACGTCGCGGAAGGCAGCGATCACCTCCTGCGGCGGATCGACCCGCAGCAGCTGGACCTGCGAGATACGGACGCCGAGGCCATATTCATCGAGGATGCGCTGCAGCAAGTCTTTGGTATCCTGCTCGATACGGCTGCGGCCCTCGGTCTGGGCATACTGCAGGTTCGACTTGCCGATGACCTCGCGCATCGCCGCTTCCGCACCCGCGCGGACGTTCTCCTCGGGATTGCGCACGTCGAAGGCGTACTTGAACACGTCCTTGATCTGCCACAGCACGGCGAATTCGATGTCGACGATGTTTTCGTCGCCGGTCAGCATCAGATTTTCCGTCGAGGTCGGACGTGGGCCACGGCTGTAGGGCGCCGTCGTCGCCTGGCTGCCGCGCGAACCGATCACGGTGCGGCGCTGGTCCTGGACGTTGACCACCACCACGTTGCCGATCGGGGCGGGCAGATTGTAGTGCAGGCCGGGCTCGACGGGCTTGCCATAGGGCTTGCCGAAAACGAGCTGGATGGCCTGCTGGTTGGGCTGCACACGGAAGAAGCCGGTGACCAGCCAGATCGCCACGGCCGCCAGCACAATCAGCAGGACGCCCTTGTAGGAGCCGAAGCCCCCTGGAATGAGGTTCTTGAGCCTCTCCTGGCCCCGGCGGATGACGTCTTCCATGTCGGGCGGACGACGTGAACCAAAGGGTCCACCACCACCGCCGCGATTGCCGCCGCCGCCCCAGGGGCCACCGCCCCCGCCGCCGCCGCCGCCGCTGCCGCCACCACCGCCCCACGGGCCGCCGCTGTTGTTATTCCACGCCATTATTCACCTCAGGGCCGCTCGGAGACCGCCTCGACGGATTGCCGCTTTTGATTTCATGCCGGGCTGCATATATGTGACCACAGCAACACCTTCAATCAAGCGGCGACACGTATTTGCCGGGTAGCGGAAGCGAGCGATCATGGCCGAAGTGACGGAATCAGCCATCCGCAAGGTCCTCGAGACGGTCATCGACCCCGCCAGCGGTGCCGGCGTGGCGGCCTCGGGCCTGCTGGGCGGGATCGCCATCCGGGGTGGCCACGTCGCCATCACCCTCGACGTCGACCCGGCCCGCGGCACCGCCCTGGAGCCCCTGCGGCAGGCCTGCGAGCAGGCCGTCCGTGCCATGCCGGGCGTACTCTCGGCCACCGCCGTCATGACGGCCGAGCGGGCCGCTCCCCCGCCCCCCGCCCCGCCGGGACATGGTCACGGTCACAGCCACGGGCCGGCGGCAAAGACGACCGGCGGCGGCGGTCGCATCGACGTTCCCGGCGTAAAACACATCATCGCCGTCGCCTCGGGCAAGGGCGGGGTCGGCAAATCGACGACCGCGGTCAACCTGGCGCTGGGCCTCGCCGCCAACGGCGTCACCACCGGCCTGCTCGACGCCGACATCTACGGCCCGTCGATGCCGCGGATGCTGGGCGTGACGGAGAAGCCCGAATCGCTCGACGGCAAGATGCTGAAGCCCATCGAGCGCTATGGGCTGCGCACCATGTCGATCGGCTACATCGTGAACGAGGACACGCCGATGATCTGGCGCGGTCCGATGGTGTCGAGCGCGCTCGAGCAGATGCTGCGCGACGTGCAGTGGGGCGAACTCGACGTGCTGGTGGTCGACATGCCGCCGGGCACCGGCGACGCCCAGCTCACCCTCGCCCAACGCGTGGCGCTCGCCGGCGCGGTGATCGTGTCGACGCCGCAGGACATCGCGCTGGTCGACGCACGCAAGGGCCTCAACATGTTCCGCAAGGTCGCGGT
>ERZ1292640.2235-Hain-H43-02um-R1-2235-length-15590-cov-5_pt1 | contig 15590 bp, 10 predicted proteins | sample MGYA00564404_ERZ1292640 | MGnify/ENA primary metagenome ERZ1292640 (study PRJEB36523, sample SAMEA6512636) | groundwater metagenome | collected 2019-01-08 | study: AquaDiva: Metagenomics assemblies of 32 groundwater samples
CTGGAATATGCAACCCCGCCGCCGCCGGGGGCAGTCCTGGTTCCGCGGAGGCAGGCCCTGGAATGGCTCCGGAACACGGCGAACCGCAAGGAAGGGCTCGGCCGGCTGGACCCCATGTTCCTGGAGCGATCCTTCAACACCAACGACTTCCGCTCCTACCACATTTCCTACGGGTTCGTCCGGTTCCTCTCCGCCCGCAGCCCCGAACGCTTCGGCAAGATGCTCGACTGGATCCGGAAGGGCTGTCATCCCAACCGCGCCTTGCAAAAGGCGTTCGGTTCGGTTCCAGGCGACCTCCAGCCGGAATTCGAGGCCTTCCTCAAAAACCTTGCCCCCTAGGATGCCGGAACTTTTAACGGCCCCGGGGCGTCCAAAGGGATGCTCATGGACTCTCCAGAGAAAGGACAGCCGACCATGCTGAAAGTGATTCGCCCGTTTGCCGTTTGCGCGGCGTTCGCCATCGTCTTCTTCGCGTCCCGCGCGGAGGCCGCGTGGGTGCGGATCGTGGACAAGAATCCCTCCGAGCCGATCCGGCTCGTCGAGGAGCACGTGACCGCCGACATCAAGGACCAGATCGCGCGTGTCACGCTCAAGCCTGTCTTCTTCAATCCGAACGGCCGCGTTCTCGAGGGCGAGTTCATGATGGAGCTCGACCCCGGCGACGTGGTCGAGAATTTCGCGCTGACGATCAACGGCGTGCGCCAGGAGGCGGAGCTTCTGGACGCGACGAAGGCGCGCGGGATTTACGAAGGCATCGTCTCCCAGATGCGCGACCCCGGGCTTCTCGAGTCCGTCGGCAAGGGCCTGCTCAAGTGCCGGATTTTCCCGATTCCGCCGAACGGGAAATTCGACGTCGAGGTGAAGCTCACCCAGACCCTTGCGAAGAACGGGACGATGATCCAGTTCCAGGGGATCACGGCGAATCCCCGCGAGGCGAGCATCGCGCTGCAGGAGGCGTCCTTCGAGGCGACGATCGAGGGCAGCCAGGCGCTGCGCTCGGTGTTCTCTCCCACGCACCGGCTGGACATCGTGCGGGACGGCGAGAAGAAGGCGAAGGTTTCCTTCCGCGAGACGAGCTACCTGCCCCGGAACCGCCTGAAGCTCTACTTTGGCCTGGAAGGCAAGGACGTGGGGCTCTCCGTCCTTGCGCACCGCCAGGACGCGAAATCGCCCGGGACGTTTTTGGCGACGATCGCCCCGAAGGTGGAATTGGCGGCTTCCGAGGTGATGCCGAAGGACGTCGTCTTCGTCTTCGACACGTCGATGAGCATGGCCGGCGAGAAGATGGACCAGGCCCGATTGGCGCTGGAATACTGCCTCAACCACTTGAATCCCCAGGACCGGTTCGCGGTGGTGGATTTTGCCACCGACGTCCAGACGTTCCGGAATTCGCTGACGGACGCCTCTCCTGCGAACGTTAAGGAAGGCCTCGACTACGTGCGCAAACTCAAGGCCAAGGGCGGCACCGCGATCGAGGACGCGCTGGTGCGGGCGTTCGAATATTTGCCGAAGCGCGATGATTCCCGCGTGGCCATCGTCCTCTTCATGACGGACGGCGCGCCGACGATCGGCGAGCAGGATCCGGACAAGCTCCTCGCGAGCGCCGGCGTGAAGAACGTCTCGAAGGCCCGGCTCTACGTCCTCGGCGTGGGCTCCGACGTCCAGACGAGGCTTCTGGACCTGCTCGCCGAGCGAAACGGCGGGACCCGGGACTACGTGGGCGAGGGCGAGAGCCTCGAGGGAAAGACCGCGACGCTCTACGACCGGATTTCCACGCCGGTCCTATCCGACCTGAAGATCGCCGCCTCGTCGGGCGTCCGGATCGAGCAGATGTATCCGCGCCCGATTCCGGATCTCTTCCGCGGCAACCAGATCTTCCTCTACGGCCAGTACGAGGGCGAGGGCTCGGCGACGATCACGCTGGAAGGCTCGCTCGGCGGCAAGCGCCGGACGTTCGAATACAAGGTCGACTTCCCTTCGAAGGAATCCCGCAACGACTATTTGCCGCGCCTGTGGGCGGCGCAGAAGATCGGATTCCTCCTGGACGAAATCAAGTCGAAGGGCGAGTCCAAGGAGATCGTCTCCGAGGTGGTCGAGCTCGCCAAGGCCAACGGGATCGTCACCCCGTACACCTCCTTCCTCGTCGTCGAGGACATGCCGATGCGGCGGCCGGGCGGCGGCTTCGCTCCCGGGATGCCGATGCCGACGGGGGCGCCCGAGTTCGCCGCGCGTGCTCTCGAGGACAAGGCCGGCAGGGATCTGGCTCTCGATCGGGAATCCGGGCATTCCGGCGCCCGCGCCTTCAAGAAGGCGAAGGGCGAGGCGAGGCTGCGCGAGGCCCTCGGCGGCGGCGGGGTGAGCGAGGCGCCGAAGCCGGCCGAACCGGGCGCGAAGACGCCCCCCGCCACCTCGGCCCCGGCCGCGCCGCTCGCCGCGATGGACAAGCTCGCGGACGAGGCCTATTCCGCCAACTCCGCCGAAGGAAAGGGCGAGACGCAGGGCATCTCCGCCTCCCGCGTCCGGAACGTCGGCGGCAAGACCTTCTGGAACCAGGGCGGCGTCTGGATCGACGCCGACATCAAGGACCGAGCCTCGGAGAAGGACAAGATCGTGAAGGTCAAGATGTTCTCGGAGGAGCACATGAAGCTCGTCCGCGAGAACCCAGACCTCGCGAAGTTCTTCAGCCTCGGCCGCGTGATCGTTGCCTTCAACGGGAAGGTCTACGAAGTCGAGGATGCCCTGCCGGCGCCGACGATGGAAAAAAAGTAGGGCAGCGCCCCTTCGCCCCGGCCGTTCGCGGCACCCCCGCGGGCGGCCGGCGGCGTTTCGGGGGCCTTGCTTGCCTTCCTCGCCCCCGTTCGCTACCGTCTCCCGACCATGATCCACGCGAAGGACGCTATGGCGAAGGGGACCTGGGTCGGATACCGGCCGGACGTGAAGGTCCTGGACTGCACGATCCGGGACGGGGGGCTCATCAACGACCACCAGTTCGGCGAGGACTTCGCGAAGGCCGTCTACCGGACGGCGGTCGCGGCGGGCGTCGACTATCTGGAGATGGGCTACAAGGGCTCGAAGAAGGCCTATCCCCCCTCGAAATACGGCTGCTGGAAGCACTGCGACGAAGACGTGCTGCGGCGGATCGTGGGGGACAACAAGACGGCGGTGAAGCTCTGCGCGATGGCGGACGCGGGCCGGACCGACTACAAGACCGACATCCTGCCGAAGAAGGACAGCGTGCTGGACTGCATCCGGGTGGCCGCCTACATCGACCAGATCCCGATGGCGATGGAGATGATCCACGACGCCCACGAGAAGGGCTACGAGACGGTCATGCAGCTGATGGCCATCTCGACCGTCCAGGAGGCTGCCCTCGAGGAGGCCCTCGCGACCCTCGCGGGCTCGCCCGTCAGCGCGGTCTACCTAGTGGATTCGTTCGGCTCGCTCTATTCCGAGCAGGTCCGCGACCTCACCCTCACGATGCTGAAGGCGCTCGAGGGCACCGGCAAGGAGGTCGGGATGCACGCCCACAACAACCAGCAGCTCGCCTACGCGAACACCCTCGAGGCCCTCATCCTGGGCGCCAGCCGCCTGGACGCCACGATCAACGGGATGGGGCGCGGCGCCGGCAACTGCCCGCTGGAACTTTTGGTGGGCTTCCTGCACAACCCGAAGTTCAACCTGCGGCCGGTGCTCGAGTGCATCCGGGACGTCTTCCTGCCGATGCGCGAGAAAATGGACTGGGGCTACAGCATTCCCTACATGCTGACCGGCCAGCGCAACGTCCATCCCCGCGCCGCGATCGCGTGGCGCTCGGGCAAGACGCCCGACGACTGCGTGACGTTCTACGACCAGCTGACCGAAGAGGACTAGCCGCCGTGGGCGCCCCCGCGATTTCGATCGAAGGCAGCGCCTCCATCGGCTGGCTCCACGAGGCTTGCGGCTTCGTCGCCGACGAGCGCTTTTACTTCGATCCGGAGGTCCGCAACGCCCGCGCCGTCGAGATGGAGGATTTCCTCGCGCGTCGCTACCCGGATTTCGAGATCAATTTCTTCGAGGCGAACATGATCCAGAGCGCGTTCTGGCGGCGCGATCAGATCCTGGTGGGCGCGATCCAGCCGAACATGATTCTCGGGATGGCGGTGGGGGCGGCCTTCCTATGCCCGGGCGACAAGGACCCCGACATCGCGCCGGCCCCGCTCGCCGATCTCGACGCCGCCGGTCTCGAGAGGCTGCGGGGGATTGAGTGGGAGAAGGCCGGGCCGATTCCGCGCTTCCTCGGGCAAATCGACGCGATGCGTGCGAAGCACCCCGGGCGCCCCGTCATCCCGACGTATTTCTGGGACGTAAGCGGCCGGGCCTCGTTCCACGGCCCCGTCACCACCGCCCAGAAGCTTTTGGGCGAGCGGGCGTTCATGCTCATGTTCGACGACCCGGACTTCTTGAAGGGCCTGCTCGGCTGGATCGCGGACGCCTACGTAACGCTTGCGCGCCTCTTCGCGTCGCGCGCGGGCCTCGCGATCACGGGGATGCACGTAGGCGAGTGCTCCGGCTGCATGCTCTCGCCTTCCCAGTTCGACGAGTTCTCCGCGCCCTACATCCAGCGGATGGTGGACGCCCTCGGGCCCGGTCGGATCCACACCTGCGGCCTTTCGAACCACCTGATCCCGTGCTTCGCAAAGCTGAAGAACGTCCGCTGCATCAACACGGGATCGCTGACGAGCGTGCGGAAGATCCGCGAGGCGTGCGGCCCGGGGATTCGGGTCGAAACGGCGCCGTTGGCGAAGCTGCTCGCCTCCGGGACGCCGGACGACGCGCGAAAGTTCGTGGACCAATCGGTCGAAGAAAACGGGCCGGAGGGGGCGCTGGGGATTGTCCACCACCTCGATCGGGGATATCCCGAGGCGAACGTCCTCGCCCTGCACGAGCGGCTCATCGAGCGCGGCCTGGTCCGGCGGGGCCGGCGCCATCCCGCGGGCGGGTAGCGTTCCATGATCGACGCCCTCGCGGACCTGTGCGCGTCGTTCGCCGCCTACGCGCTTCTCGCGACGGCCTGCATCGGCTGGGGCCGGCTGGCGGCGCTCGCGCTGGGGATGAGATTCGAGGGGACAGCGCGGCTCTTCCACCTCGCCTGGCTCGGCTTCTCGACGACGCTTGCGCTCTTCCAGGGCGTCCACTTCCTTCTTCCTCTCGCCGCCCCCGTCTCCCTCTCCTGGCTCGGGATCGGCATCCTCGCGGCCGTTTTGCTCCTGCGGCGCGCGGAGGGCGCGGACGGGGCGGAAGGGGGTCTGCGCGGGCAGGGGTGGTTCGCGGTCGGGACGGTCCTGATCGCCTCTTGGCTTGCTCTGCGCGCGATGGCGGTTCCGGCGAACTATGACAGCGGGCTCTACCACTTCCAGGCGATTCGCTGGATGCGGGAATTTCCGATCGTGCCCGGCCTCGCGAATCTCCATGACCGCCTTGCGCTGAACCTCTCCTTCCACGGGGCGGCGGCCGCCTGGGACGTCCATCCCTTCTGGGGGCATGGGCGCAACGTGGCGTTGAGTTTCGTGCTGCTGCTCCTGTCGGTCGAGTGCCTCCGGGGGGCCATCCGGTTCTTCGGCGCGTTGCGCCGCGGCGCCGGCATCGCGGCCTCGGACGCCGTCCCGGCGCTGGCCCTGCCGCTTGTGCTCTGTCTTCCCCTCCGCCACGACCTCGCCTCGCCGAATTCGGATCTCGCGACGCTCGCCGTCCAACTCGCCTTCTTCCTCCGGTTCGCGCGGTTCCTCGAGGAGCCCGGACCCCTTCCGCGCGCCCGTTCGAAAGCGGGCCTGCTCTTCGTCCTCGCCGCGACGGCCGGCGCCATCAAGGGCAGCAATCTCGTCTATGCGTTCGCGGCCTCCCTCGTCGTCCTCGTCCGGATCGTCCGGCTGGGGCGGGCCGAGCCCGGCGGCGCCGCCCCGGGGCTCTCGCGCCTCGCCCTGCTTCCGGCCGCGATCGCCTGCCTCTGGATCGCCCGCAACGTCGCCACCAGCGGATACCCCGCGTATCCCTCGATCGTTGCCCGCGTGAACGCGGACTGGGCGATTTCGGCGCGGGACGCAGGAGAGGCCTCGCGCTGGATCTCCGGCTGGGCGCGCCGGGACACGCGCGCCCACGGGGGGGACGAGTGGGAGCCGGGCGAAGGCATTTCCGGCTGGCTTCTGCCGTGGCTCAATCGGATCCGGCGCGAGACGGTGGAGGTCGTCTGGCCCGTCGCGGCCGCGGCGTTCCTCGCCGCCTGGCAGTGGCGGCGGCGCCGGGCGGGGGGCACGGGGCTTGCCCCCGGGATGGCGCTGCCGCTCGCGATCCCGATCGCGGCGGGGGCCCTCTTCTGGTTCGCGACCGCGCCCGCGGGCCGGTTCGCCAACGCCCTCTTCTGGACGCTCTCCATGTCTGTGGCACTGCCCTTGATCCTGGGCCTCCGGCGCGACGGGGCGGCCTGGGCCTCGCGATGGATTCTCGCGGTCATCCTGATCGTGGCCGGCGGGGCGGTCCACCGCCTCGGCCGGCACCCCCACGCCCTGTGGGACCCGATTCGGCCCGGCGGCTACCAGCCGATCCCGGCGGCCGGGGTCAAGGTGGAATCCGCGAAGTCGGGCCTGAAGGTCCATACCCCCGTCCGCGGCCGGCTGACCTGGGACGCCCCGCTGCCCGCCGGCCCCCACGTCCGGCCCGATCTCCGGCTGCGAGGCGTTGGCCTCGGATCGGGATTCACCGTCCAGCCGAAATAGGCGTTCGCCACGCCGCTGTCGCGCCTCTACGCGGGCGGCTTCCAGTCCGGGATCGGGCGGCCTTCGGCCCGGATTTTTTCCTCCATCTGCCGCACGCGCGCCCCGCTGCCGGACAGATCGATCCGCTGGATGAAGCCGCCGGTCCGGTAGTAGTGGCAGGAGTTCTTGTAGTGCGCGAGCGCAGTCTCCCAGTCCTTCCGGACCAGCCAGATGGCGCCGAGACCGTGCTCGCAGCGGGCGAGCATGAGGCAGGCGTCCTTCGCGCGCGAGGTGCCGAGCAGCTTCTTTCCCGCCTCGATGGCCTGGAGGTATTTCGCCTCGGCGAGGTCGCGGTTGCCCGCGTGGCGGACCGTGTCCGCGTCGATCGCGATCTTGTGGGCGGCCTCGTAGTCGCCCGGCGGCGGGGGAGGCCCCGGATTCACGGGCACCTTCGGGCCGTTCTCCTTCTTCGCCTTCGGCGCTCTTGCGCGCGGCTCCTTCGCCCGGTTCCCCTTGTCCCGGTCGTCCTTCTTCGCGGCGCGCTCCTTTCCGTCGCGCGGCTTCTTGGCGCGGTCCCGGTCCTTGCCTTTCGACTTGTCCCGCGCCTTCTTCTCGCGGGCCTTCTTCGCCTTCTTGTCCGCCCCGCCTTTCGCCGTTTCGTCGACGGCCTCGTCGTCGGCGCCGTCCGCCTCGTCCGTTTCGTCCGCTTCCCCGGCCTCGGCCGCCGCTTCCTCCCGCAACGCCAATTCCTCCGCGGGATCCCGCAGGTCCTCCGCCCGGTCGGCGGCCCTGTCCGAGACGAGGGAAGGCGCTTCCGACGGCGGCGGGACCTCGCGGAAGGGATTGCAGCCGCAGAACCCGCAGACCCCGAGCAGGCCGAGAAGCGCGATCGCGCGGAGGGAGGTCATGGGAGATTCCAAGAGTGTGCCACTCGAAGCCCCCTTCGGGAATGGCTGTGTCGCCCGTCCCAGGGCGGGATGCATCCTTGAAATTCGTAAGTCAGATTGCGAATCTGCAAGGATGATTCAAGCGAGAAGTCGGTCGGAAGCCGACAGATTCAACTGTATCCCCTTACTTCTAAAGGCAGGCATTGATAATTGGGCTTCATTTCTAAGTGAAGATTGGTATATTGTCCAATTGATTGAGCGTAACCATTTTCAGGGGAATGCGATGCGACGAAACATAGATATCGAGCTGGAGCGATGGAAGGATTCCGATCGACGGAAGCCCCTTCTGGTTCGTGGCGCGCGGCAGGTGGGCAAGAGCTACAGCCTTGCCGAGTTCGGTCGCAGCCATTTCGAGAGCTTCGTGACGGTAGACCTCGAGAAGAAGCCCCATCTCCACCGTGTCTTCAGCGGCGACCTAGACGCCCGCCGAATCGTCGGCGACCTAGAGGTCGAGGCCGGCGCCCGCATCGAGCCTGGCAAGACGCTTCTCTTCCTCGATGAGATCCAGGCCTGTCCGCGGGCCGTTACCGCGCTCCGCTACCTGCATGAGGAGATTCCCGGCCTCCATGTGGCCGCCGCCGGTTCGCTATTGGAGCTGGCCATGGGCGAGGCCGCCTTCCCCGTGGGCCGCCTGCAGATGCTGGAAATGCGGCCGATGAGTTTCGACGAGTTCGTGCAGGCGCTCGGCAACGGGAAAGCCGCGGAGATCCTCCGCTCCCCGCCGCGGGCGCTCTCGGAGACGGTGCATGGAACGCTGCTCGATCTGCTCCGGACGTACTGCTTCGTGGGCGGCATGCCCGAGAGCGTGGCCGACTACGCCGAGCACCGCTCGCTGCAGCGCTGCCTGGAGATCCTGGACGGCCTCAAGGAGACGATCCGCCAGGACTTTCCTCGCTACGCCGCGCGGGCCAACGTGGCCTGCCTGGGAGCGGTGCTGGAAAGCGCTCCCGGATTCGTAAGCCAGCAAATCAAGTACACCCGGCTGACGGACTGCGGAACCGGGCCGACGGTCAAGAAGGCCTTCGATCTGCTGGAAAGGGCGCGCCTGGTGACGAGGGTGAGGGCTTCCGGCGCCGGGGGGCTTCCCCTGGGCGCCGGGGTGTCGGCCAACCGATTCAAGGCCATCCTGCTGGACGTGGGACTCTGGCAGCGCCTGGCCGGCGTGCGCGCCGACCGCGACTTCGCCGCCGCCGACCTCCTGGACATCCACCGCGGCGCGATGGCCGAACAGTTCGTAGGCCAGGAGGTTCTCGCCGCCCGGGGCGGCGATCTCCACTACTGGTCGCGGGAAACCCCCGGGAGCCAGGCGGAAGTGGACTACCTGATCGAGGTCGAAGGCGACATCTACGGCGTCGAGGTGAAAAGCGGCGCCTCCGGGAGGCTTCGCAGCCTTCACCTGCTATTGTCCGAGCATCCCAACGTCAAGGGCGGCATGGTCTTTTCATCTCGTCCCTACGAAGAACTCCCGGCGCAACGACTGACCTTCCTGCCGATCTACTACGCCGGGACGGCGGTGAGGGAGCACCGGGGAACCTGAGCCGTGAATTCGTTCAGGTTTCGGGAGGCACCTCCCGTCATCCCCTTCCTCATCCTCTCCTCCAGAAAAATCCCCCGCCGGAACCCGACCAGCCAGACGGCAGTGCGCGTAGGAATCAAGCGAGGGGAGGCGGGATCGTGGTGGCGAGGATCCTGCAATCCTTCGTACGTCCCCTATCCTCTCGATTTCCCTCCCGCCAGGGCACGATTTCTTCCGTGAGCCGGCTATTGAGATAGTAGGGGACGTACATTGCGAAACAAGAAAGTCATGTCCCATCCCTCCTTCGCAACCGGCAGGGATAGGCCGAGCCGTCGGGTTCCTGGCCGACTTTACGTCAGTTCCCGGTGGTAGTCCTGCAACGCCTTGACGCCGGATTTGCCCTGGCGCTGTTCGGCGATGCCCTGGGCCGCCGCGCGAGCCGCCGCGGCGGTGGTGAGGTAGGGGATTTTGTGCTTGATGGCGGTTTTTCGGATGTAGGAGTCGTCGTTGAGGCTGCGCTTGCCCGCGGGGGTGTTGATGATCAGGTGGATTTCCTTGTTCGTGATCGCGTCCAGGATGTGCGGGCGGCCCTCCTGGATCTTCTGGATGGGCTGGCACTCGATGCCGTGCTTCTTTAAATAGGCATGCGTGCCGGCGGTGGCGCGGACGACGAATCCCAGCGCCTGGAACTGCCGGGCCGCCGGCAGGATCAGGCGCTTGTCGTCGTCGGCCACGGAGATGAGCACCGTCCCCTTGAGCGGCAGCGAGGCGTTGGCCGCTTCCTGCGCCTTGAAGTAGGCGAGGCCGAAGGACGGGGCCATCCCCAGCACCTCGCCGGTGGAACGCATCTCGGGGCCGAGCACGGGGTCCACCTCGGGGAACATGTTGAAGGGCATGACGGCCTCCTTCACGCCGAAGAAGGGGACCTTCCGTCGCTTCAATCCGAGGCTCTTGAGGGATTCGCCCATCATCAGGCGCGTCGCCAGCCTCGCCATCGAGACGGCGCAGATTTTGGAGACCAGCGGGACCGTGCGCGACGCCCGGGGGTTCGCCTCGAAGACGTACACCTTGTCGTCCGCGATGGCGAACTGGACGTTGATGAGCCCGACCACGCCCAGCTCGCAGGCGATCCGCCGGGTGTAGTCCTCGATGGTCAAGCGGTGCTTCTCGGGGATGCTGACCGGGGGCAGCACGCAGGCGCTGTCGCCGGAGTGGATTCCGGCCTGCTCGATGTGCTCCATGATCGCAGGCACGAAGGCGTCTTTGCCGTCGGAGAGGGCGTCGGCCTCGGTCTCGAGGGCGTCTTGCAGGAAGCGGTCGATGAGGATCGGCCGCTCGGGCGTCACGCCGACCGCCGCGGCCACGTATTCCCGCAGCATCTCCTCGTCGTGGACGACCTCCATGCCGCGCCCGCCCAGCACGTACGAGGGGCGGAGCATCAGCGGATAGCCGATCCGGCGGGCCACCGCCAGGGCCTCGTCTACGTTCGTGGCCAGGCCCGCCTCCGGCATCGGGATGCCCATCTTCGCCATCATCGAGCGGAACCGGTCCCGGTCGTTCGCCAGATCGATGACGTCGGGCGGCGTGCCGAGGATTTTCACCCCGGCGGCGGCGAGCGAGAGCGCGATGTTCAAGGGCGTCTGGCCGCCGAACTGCACGATGACGCCCTCCGGCTTCTCTTTGCGGTAGATGCTGACGACGTCCTCGACGGTTAAGGGCTCGAAGTAGAGCTTGTCCGAGGTGTCGTAGTCCGTGGACACGGTCTCGGGGTTGCAGTTGACCATGATGGTCTCGTAGCCGAGTTCGCGGAGCGCAAACGCGCAGTGTACGCAGCAGTAGTCGAACTCGATCCCCTGGCCGATCCGGTTCGGCCCGCCGCCCAGGACCATCACCTTCTTGTGTGTGCTGGTCGGCACGCGGTCAGGACCGTTGTAGGTGGAGTAGTAGTAGGCCGCGTTCTCGGCGCCGCTGACGGGCACCGCGTCCCAGGCCTCGACGCGCCCTTGCTTCTCGCGCCGCGTGCGGATCTCGGTCTCGCTGCACCCCAGCAGCCCCGAGAGGTAGCGATCCGAGAAGCCGTCCTTCTTCGCCTGGTCCAAAAGATCGTTCGGGATCGATTTCCCCTTGAAGGCCAGGATCTTCTCCTCGAGCGCCACCAGCTCCTTCATCTGCTGGATGAACCAGGCCTTGATGTGCGTGCGGCGGTGGAGGTCGGCAACGTCGGCGCCCTTGCGGAGGGCCTCGTACATCATGAACTGCCGCTCGCTCGTGGCCTCGTTGAGCGACTCGAGCAGGCTCTCGAGGCTTCGCTGGTGGAAGTCCTTCGCGAAGCCCAGGCCGTAGCGGCCGTTCTCGAGGGAGCGGATGGCCTTGTGGAAGGCCTCCTTGTAGGTCTTCCCGATGCTCATGACCTCGCCGACCGCGCGCATCTGCGTGCCCAGCCGGTCGATGGAGCCCCTGAACTTCTCGAAGGCCCAGCGGGAGAACTTGACCACGACGTAGTCGCCCGACGGGGTGTACTTGTCCAGCGTGCCGTCGCGCCAGTAGGGGATCTCGTCGAGGGCGAGGCCGCCGGCGAGCTTCGCGGAGACGAGCGCGATGGGGAAGCCCGTGGCCTTCGAGGCCAGCGCCGACGAGCGCGACGTCCGCGGGTTGATCTCGATGACGACCACGCGGCCGGTCGCAGGATCGTGCGCGAACTGGATGTTCGTGCCGCCGATGACCTGCACTGCCTCGACGATCTTGTAGGAGTATTCCTGTAGGCGCCGCTGCAATTCGGGGGCGATGGTGAGCATCGGGGCGACGCAGAAGGAGTCGCCGGTGTGCACGCCCATCGCGTCGACGTTCTCGATGAAACAGACCGTGATCATCTTGCCCTTGCGGTCGCGCACGACCTCGAGCTCCAGCTCCTCCCAGCCGAGCACCGACTCCTCGATAAGGACCTGGCCGACGAGGCTCGCCGCGAGCCCCCGCGCGGCGATGGTCCGCAGCTCCTCCACGTTGTAGACGAGGCCGCCGCCCGTGCCGCCCATCGTGTAGGCCGGGCGCACGACCACCGGGTAGCCGAGCTTGGCCGCGATCGCCTCGGTCTGCGCCACGTCGTAGGCGATCTCGCTCTTCGGCATGTCGATCCCGAGCTCCGTCATCGTCTTTTTGAAGACGAGGCGGTCCTCGCCCTTCTCGATCGCGTCGGCCTCGACGCCGATGATCCGCGTGCCGTATTTCGCCAGCACCCCGGAGCGGGAAAGCTGCGAGGAGAGGTTCAGGCCCGTCTGGCCGCCGAGGTTGGGTAAGAGCGCGTCGGGCCTCTCCTTCGCGATGATCTCGGCAATCGTGTCGTGATTTAAAGGCTCGATGTAGGTGCGATCGGCCATCTCCGGGTCGGTCATGATCGTCGCGGGGTTCGAGTTCACCAGGACGATTTCATACCCGAGCGCCCGAAGGGCCTTGCAGGCCTGGGTGCCCGAGTAGTCGAACTCGCAGGCCTGGCCGATGATGATCGGCCCGGACCCGATGATCAGGACTTTCTTGATGTCGTCGCGACGAGGCATGTCGGCCCTCCGATTCGGGGATTTGGAAGCGCGCTCAAACGTACTCGATGGTCGCCGGCGGCTTGGGCGTGAGGTCGTAGAGGCAGCGGTTCACGCCCGGCAGCGCCACGATGCGGCGGCTGATGGATTTGAGCTTCTCCCAGGGCAGGCGCGTGACGGTGGCCTTCCGGGCGTCCTTGCTCTCCATGCAGCGCACGACCACGATCCGTCCGAACTCGCGCTTGCCGCCCCGGATGCCCGTGGCCCGATCCTCCAGGAGCGTCGCGAAGTACTGGAACGCGCCGCAAGACGTAAGCTCGCCCTCCACAATGGCCGTGGCCTTCCGGACGAGCGCGAGTTTCTCCTCGGTGACCTCGCCTACGATGCGGGCGGACAGCGCAGGTCCCGGGAACGGCATGCGCTGGGAAATCTCCCGGGGCAGGCCGAGGGCGGAGGCGACCTTGCGCACGCCGTCCTTGCGCAGCGTCTTTAAGGGCTCGAGGACGGTGTAGCCGTAGGCCTCCTCGGTCTTGATGCCGATTTGCGAGAGGATGTTGTGCTGGCGCTTGATGCCGGCCACCGTCTCCTCGATGTCGGTGAGGATCGTGCCGTGCAGGAGAAAGCGCGCGCCCGTCTTCTTCACCAGCCGGGCGAGGACGCCGGCGTAGAAGGAGTCGGTGATCGCCTGGCGCTTTTCCTCCGGGTCGGTGATGCCCTTGAGGGCGGAGAGGAACTCCTTGCGGGCGTCCACGAGGGTCACCGGCACGCCGAGTTTCGCGAAGAGCCGGACGACGCGCTGCGGCTCGCCTTCTCGCATGAGGGCGTTGTCGATGAAGAAGGTCTTGAGCTTCGAGCCGAGGGCCCGGTGGGCGAGCAGCGTCACCACCGAGGAGTCCACGCCGCCGCTCAACGCGTTGATTGCGATGTCGTTTCCGACAGATTCGCGGAGTTCGTCCACCTGCTGACGGATGAAGCGCGCGCAGTCCATCTTTCACTCCTTGGCGGGGCCGCCGGTTTCGTGGCTTATGCGACGGGGACGGCCGGCCTCCGCGTGGCCGCCTCCGGCGCCGGGGGGACGATGGTAAAGGCCAATCCGAATACCATCAAACCGAATCCTGCGAGAAGGCGGCCTCCAGATCGCACGATTCTTTGATTGGGTTAGACGGTCTATCGAACCCCTTGATTTCAATCGAGTTATGGATACACTTTCCCATGGATCGAGTTTTCTTTTGCCCGCATATCCGCGCCGACATCAGCTTCTTGGAAATCTTGCCTATCACGTCCTGAATCGAGGCAACGCCCGACAGGTCGTTTTTCACGACGAGGAGGACTATCGGAAATTCGAGGGCATCCTGCGCGAATACCGCAAGCGCGCGGGGATCCGGATCTATCACTGGGCGCTCCTGCCCGATCGATTCCACTTCGTGCTGGAAATCGAGGAGCCCGAACGGCTCTCCAAGGTCATGGCCGGGATCCAGCGGGCCTATGTCCACTACCACCATCGCCGGCACGATTCGATAGGCTTCCTCTGGCAGGGCCGATTTCGGAGCCAGCCTGTCGAGAAGGGGGCGTTCCTGGCCGCCTGCGGCCGGTTCATGGAGCGATCCTGCACGCCTTCCCGGGAGGCCCGCCCCTGGGACTGGGCCCACTCGAGCGCGCCTTTCTACGCGATCGGGAAGCCCGACACCCTGACGGACGCCTCCCCGGTCTACGCCACCCTGGGCCCGACGTTCGAGGATCGCCGGATTCGATACCAGGAGTTCCTGCTCGAAGCGGACGCCGGCAAGGACGAGGCGCTCTTCCAGTCGGCGACGGGCGTGGCCGGGTCGGAGGCGTTCCGGCATCGGCTCGTTCGGAAGCAAGGCCGGCTCATCGCCCGCCGGCGGGGCCGGGCTCCGAGCACGCCGGTTCCGTCGCCGGATCCGGTTCCGGGCGCCTGAACCGGCCCGCCGCAGCCGGCGGGGAAGTAGGATGCCGCCCGCGATGGAGATCCTGAAGGAGGAGGAGGCATCCGACGGCACGCGCAAGATCCTCCTCGGCCTCGATGACGGCCTCGGCGTCGAGTGCGTCCTGATCCCGCAGCGAAAATCCGGGCGCACGACGCTGTGCGTTTCCAGCCAGGCCGGCTGCGCGCGCGGCTGCGTCTTCTGCGCGACGGGTCGGATGGGACTGCGTCGGAACCTCTCGGAACAAGAGATTCTCGCCCAGGCGGAATCGGCGAGGGAAGCGGCCGCGCGATCGGGGATGGCCCCGCCGTGGACGGTCGTGTTCATGGGGATGGGCGAGCCGATGGACAACCCGGAGGCCGTGCGCGCGGCGGTCTCTTCGCTGACGGACCCGCGCCGGTTCGGCTTCTCGAAGCGTCGCGTTACGGTCTCGACGATCGGGCCTACGCCTGCAGCCTTCGAGGCGCTTGGAACGATGGACGCGATGATGGCCTGGTCGCTGCACGCCGCCGACGAGGGGCTGCGCCGGCGCCTCGTTCCCTCGGCGGATCATCCGCCGGCCGTGCTGCGCGACGCGCTCGCCGGCGCGCTCGCGAAACGCCCCCCCCGGATGCGGGTCCTCATGATCGAGATGACGCTGATCGACGGCGTCAACGATCGGGTCGAGGACGCCGATGCCCTCGCTGAATTCCTGGCGCCCCTCTATCCATCCGCCCCGAAGATCTGCGTGGACCTGATCCCGTTCAACCCCGTCGGCGGCGTCGCGGAGTGGCGGCAGAGCCCCCGGGAGCGCTTCCTCGCCTTCCAGCGTCGGCTTCGCGACCGGAAGGTCTTCTGCTCCGTGCGCCTGCCCCGCGGCGAGGACGTCCGCGCCGCCTGCGGCCAGCTTGCGACAGGGTGAGGGAGGAGGCGGCTCAATGGCC
>ERZ1292640.894-Hain-H43-02um-R1-894-length-24769-cov-7_pt1 | contig 15581 bp, 18 predicted proteins | sample MGYA00564404_ERZ1292640 | MGnify/ENA primary metagenome ERZ1292640 (study PRJEB36523, sample SAMEA6512636) | groundwater metagenome | collected 2019-01-08 | study: AquaDiva: Metagenomics assemblies of 32 groundwater samples
AAGGCAAAAAGCGGATGAAGCAATTCGGAAAGGTTCAAATACCTCAGGAGGCATTTTTAGCTGTTTTAAAAATATAAATCAATTACATTATTACAGTAGGGCAGGTTTAAACCTGCCCTACTGTAATAACAATTATGGATAGGAGAGCGAAATGAACGACAAGATGCGTTATTTGATGAAGGAATGGGTTGAGCCGATAATCATAGCTGTTGTGCTGGCGCTAATAATAAGGACATTTGTGGTACAGGCGTTCAAGATACCTACCGGATCGATGAGGCCTACTCTTATAGAAAGCGACAGGATCCTGGTGAATAAGTTTATATACAAATTTACACAGCCGAAAAGGGGCGATGTGATTGTATTTATATCCCCAGAGGACAAGAAAAAAGATTTTATAAAAAGGCTGGCTGGGCTGCCGAATGAAAATATCCAGATTTCAAGCGGCGCTATTCTGGTTAATAATAATCCTATGGAAGAAGGCTCTATTTTAAAAAAACAGCATTATTACAATAGAGGGGATTTTGGCGTAGAAGGCCAAAGCGTTATGGTGCCGAATGATGCCTATTATGTGCTGGGAGACAACAGCATTTCAAGCCGGGATTCAAGATACTGGGGTTTTATGCCTAAAAAGTACCTTCTTGGCAGGGCATTTTTAATCTACTGGCCGCCCAATAGGATTAGGGTGATTAAGTAGTCATTGGTATGACGGAAGCCCGACTCCCATAGTGGCACTGTGTCTTCTTGTGCCAGGCACACAATATATAGCTCTTTAAACATGTGCCTGGCACAAGAAACATAATACTTGACCGCGCTTTAAAAAGTGTTATAATTATAAAAAACAGGAGGTGTTCAATGAAAAAATATACAGTAGTGGTATTATTGCTGTTATTGGCAGTAGCTGTGGCAGGCTGCACAAGCACCCAGAAAGGCGCTGGAATAGGCACCCTTATCGGAGCCGGGGCAGGCGCTATTATAGGCCATCAATCAGGCCATGCAGCTGAAGGCGCTCTGATAGGCGGAGCAGCAGGAGCAGCAGGAGGGGCGCTGGTAGGCGATGCAATGGATACAAAGTTTTGCCCTGTCTGTGGGAAGCAGTTTGGGTCAGATGTGCAGTATTGCCCGGCAGATGGAACAGAGTTAAAGGTTATACAGAAATAACAAGTGGATAAGTGGTTGTTCTTACCCCGCCCTTTCTGCTTCGAAGCATTTCTTCGCAGTAGAAAGAGCGGGGTTTTTATTTGATTGACCGTATATTCCTTACGTGTTAAAATTTAACTTGCTATGGAAGAATTCAAGATAACATTTTTGCCGGAACACAAGTCTGTTTATATAAATAGAGGAACAGACCTTTTGACAGCTGCTTTAAAGGCTAGCATACATATCTATAATAGCTGTGGGGGAGAGGGTGTGTGCGGCAGGTGTAAGGTCATAGTTAAAAAAGGCGATTATATAACCGAAGATAGCGGCAGGATTACAGAAAGAGAGCGTGAGGAAGGCTATGCGCTTGCTTGCAGGACTACCCCGAAATCAGATATGGAAGTGTTTGTGCCGGAAGAATCCAGGCTGGGAGATCTTGAGATACTTACCGAGGAGATAAAGGCAACGCGCCTGGCAGGGCTTTATACGCCTGTTGAAGAAATAGAGGAAGAACTCCACAAGACGGCTGCGAAGATTTTTAAACACGGGCCTTTATCCACAAAGATATTTTTAAAGCTTCCAAACCCAACTATTGACGATAATTCCGGAGACGCAGACAGGCTGCTGGGAGAGATAAAAAAGCATCACAAAGAAATAAATATAATACAGATGGGGTTAAGTAATATAAAAAAGCTGCCCAGGCTTTTAAGGGAGAGCGGATGGGAAATCACTGCGACTATCGGCAACAGGAATAAGACCACGGAAGTTGTGTTGATTGAATCAGGAGACCGGTCCAAGAAAAATTTCGGAGTGGCTGTGGATATAGGCACTACTACTATTGTTGCCTATCTGGTAGATCTGAATTCTCAAAAAGTGCTTGGCTCAAAAGCAAGCTATAATCCCCAGGTGGATTTTGGAGAAGATGTTATTTCCAGGATTATTTTCGCCCAGCATGAAAAAGGCATGGAGAAATTACACCACGCAGTCATAGACACCGTAAATACCCTGATTGATAATTTGATAAAGGAAGTAAACCTGACCCTGGATGACGTGACAGCTGTTATTTGCGCAGGCAATACCACGATGACTCACCTGCTTTTAAAAATCGACCCCGCTTACATAAGAAAAGAACCTTATATCCCGGCTGTAAATTTTATGCCTGTAATAAGAGCCGCTGAAGCGGGCATAAAAATAAATCCAAGAGGCCTCTTGGCGTGCCTTCCGTGCATCGGAAGTTATGTGGGAGGCGATATAGTGGCAGGCATTCTTGCCTCAGGCATGGACAAGACAAAAGACCTAACTCTCTTTATAGATTTAGGCACTAACGGCGAAGTTGTACTCGGCAATAAAGAATGGTTAATGGCCTGTTCCACTTCAGCAGGCCCTTGCTTTGAAGGAGGAGGCCTTAAATCCGGGATACGGGCTATGAAAGGCGCTATCCAGAATATTTCTATAAAAAACAATTCTGTTGAATGTCAGACCATAGGAAATTTGCCTCCAAAAGGCATCTGCGGCTCAGGCATAGTGGATATCATAAGCGAATTATTGAAAAATAAAATAATAGATCGTTCCGGCAAAATAAAAGAAAATAAAATCTGTAAGGTCAGTGACTCGGAAGGCGTAAAAGAAGTAATTCTAGTGGAAGCTAAAGATTCAGCTATCGGTAAAGACATTACCGTAGATGAGAATGATATAAAAAATTTAATACATTCAAAAGGCGCTATTTATACCGGCATAGAGGTCTTGTTAAAAGAAGCCGGTTTTAAAAAATCAGATATAAAGCATATTTTTATCGCAGGCGGCCTTGGGACAGCTTTGAATATCCGCTCAGCAATCAATATAGGGCTATTGCCGGACCTGCCTGAAAAGAATTTTATTTTCCTGGGCAATACCTCAGTAGCTGGAGCAAAGATGTGCCTTTTATCAAGCGAGGCGATGGAAGCGGCAGAAATTATTGCAAATAAAATGGCATATCTCGATTTAAGCACCAGCGCGTCTTTTATGAATAGTTACAGCGCGGCGCTATTTCTGCCGCATACAGACATAGAGTCGTTTCCGAGTGTAAAAAAAATATTGACCTCGTCCACCCCGTAGGTGGACGAGATTGTCCACCTACGGGGTGGACGAGGTAGAACATGGCATATATTATTGCAGTGGCAGGCAAAGGCGGGGTAGGGAAAACAACGATTTCTGCGATGCTAGTGCAGTATCTTTTGAAAATAGACAAGCCTGTTCTGGCAGTTGACGCAGACCCGAATTCCAATTTAAATGCGGCGCTTGGGATGGAATACGAAGAAACCATCGCTGACATAAGAGAAGAGGTTAAAAAACAAACCCCGGGTAATTTTTCTAAGAGCGAATTTTTTGGGCTGAGGCTCGAAGAAGCTCTTAGCGAAGGAAACGGATTTGATCTTTTAGTTATGGGCAGGCCTGAAGGCCCTGGCTGTTATTGCGCCGTAAATAATATATTGAGAGACTATCTTTTAAGGATATCTAAAAAGTATAAATTTGTTGTTATTGACAACGAAGCCGGGATGGAGCATCTTTCCAGGCGGACAGCAGCTGATGTAGACCTGCTTTTACTTGTCAGCGACCCTACGATGGTAGGCCTTAATTCAGCAATAAACGCATTTAATACAGCCAAAAACGCAGGAGTAAAGATAAAGGACATAGAGCTAGTTATCAATAAATCAAAAGGCGTGCTGGAAGCGGATAAATTGGAATTAATAGAAAAAGCGGGTTTAAAAATAGGCGGGTATATTGGTTTTCAGGAGGAGATACAGAAAAACAGCGAAAAAGGCTATAGCATAAAGCCGGAGGCTTGTTTGTCGCCTGTCTTGGACCAGCTACTTGCAATGATGCGTAATAAGACATACGAGGGGGCATAATGGAAAGATTGATTGAAAAATGGCAGGATAAGATCAGCGAAGTTGTAATAGGTGCAAAAAAACCAATAACAATAGGTGGAGAAACAGGTATATATTTTATAGACGGAGAAGACAAATGCCCCAATCCTCCCTGCGTAGCAATGGAGGTATGGGATATGGAGCCGGAGGCCTGGCCTGAGACATTGAAATCAAATTTTGGAAGCGCCCTCAAAGACCCTGTTGAATGGGCTAAACTTTGCGCGGATAAATTTTCAGCTGACCTTATATGCCTGAGGCTCGCAAGCACTCATCCTGATACAAAAAATGCCTCCGGCCAGGAAGCAGGCAAGACTCTTGAAAAAATCCTTAAAGCGGTTTCAGTGCCCTTGATAGTAATAGGAAGTTCTGCCCATGAAAAAGATAATGAGGTAATGGCGCATTGCGCAAATGTGGCAAAAGGCGAGAATTGCCTGTTCGGCATTGCAACGCAGGACAATTACAAGACGCTTACTGCCGCATGCCTGAGCTCAGGCCACTCTATAATTTCAGAAGCACCCATAGATATAAATATAGCAAAACAGCTGAATATACTTATCTGCGATATGCAATTTCCTGCAGATAAAATAGTGCTACATCACGCGACGGGAGCGCTTGGATATGGCCTTGAATATACTTATTCCATAATGGAAAGGACCAGGCTTGCCGGTCTTTCCGGGGACAAGATGTTATCTATGCCGATGATAAATTTTGTTGGCCAGGAAGCGTGGCGCACCAAAGAAGCAAAAACAGGCCCAAAAGATACAGGCATATTATGGGAAGTAGCTACTGCTACAGCATATCTGAATTCAGGAGCTGATATACTGGTAATGAATCATCCGAAGGCAGTTGAACAAATAAAGAAGGCGATAAAGGCATTGGCGCGGGCATAACGCCGGCAAACAAGAGGGAGAAATGTTTATTATAGGCGAACGCATTAACGGGATGTTTAAAGATGTGGCAAAGGCTATCAAGGAAAAAGACAAAGCTGTTATTCATGCCCTTGCGCTGAAGCAGGTTTCCTGCAAGGCAAACGCGCTTGACGTGAACGTCGGCCCGGCCTCAGCTAATCCAAAAGAGGCAATGGAATGGCTTGTTAAAACTATCCAGGAAGTCACTGACATAACTCTCGCAATAGACACTACAAGACAGGATGTAATGGAGACAGGCCTCAGCCTTTGCAAGGCAAAGCCTATCATAAATTCAGCAAACGCAAACGAAGAAAAAATGAAAAATCTTTTCCCTCTTGCCAAAAAATATAACGCTTCTATTATCGGGCTCACAATGGATAAAGCCGGCATACCCAAAGACAGCGAAGGCAGGATGGAACTGGCAATGAAACTGGTTGCGGCCTGCGTGGAATACGGAATTGACACATCAGAGCTTTATTTAGACGCTGTTATATTGCCTGTGAACGTAGCGCAGCCGCACGCAAAAGAAGTCTTTAAAACTATCAGAGATTCAAAGATGCTGGCTGACCCTGCGCCTAAAACAGTACTTGGGCTCTCAAATGTATCTCAGGGTTCTCCTATGCGGTATAAAAATCTAATCAACAGGACTTTTTTAACAATGGCCATAGCGAACGGCCTGGATGCGGCAATAATGGACGCGACTGACAAAGAATTAATGGATAGCCTGATAACAGCAGAGCTTCTCATGGAAAAACAGCTGTACTGCGATTCGTACCTGGAGGCTTACTGAAAAAAATAATGGCTATTATAACCAAAAAAATAAAACTCTCCACCAAAGGCGATACTGATATAATAAACATTACAACGGAAACAGCAACAGCTGTTTTAAACTCCGGCTTACGAAACGGATCTGTGACTGTTTTTGTGCCTGGCTCCACGGGAAGCATCACGACGATTGAATACGAACCAGGGCTTGTGGAAGACCTTAAGACATATTTTGAAAAGATAGCGCCTAAGAAAGGCGAATACCAGCACAATATCAGATGGAAAGACGGTAACGGATATTCTCATGTAAGAGCATCGTTTTTAGGCCCCGGGATAACAGTGCCTTTTGTAGATAATCAGATGCAGCTGGGCAGATGGCAGCAGATAGTTTTTATAGATTTTGACAATAGGCCCAGGGATAGAGAAATTATAATACAGATAATTGGCGAATGAACCACACCCGATCGCCGAACGGGAACTTTCCCGTTCGGCGATCGGGTTAAGGTGAGATATGAAGCCGGTATTACAGGTTGCCTTAGATTTTGTGGATTTGAACCGCGCAATGAAATGCGCGGAGGAATCAGCCAGGGGAGGGATAGACTGGCTGGAGGCAGGAACGCCTTTAATAAAAAGCGAAGGCCTCAACGCCGTAAGAAAACTGCGCGAAAAGTTTCCCGCAAAAACAATCGTAGCTGACATGAAGATAATGGACGCCGGCCGCACAGAGGTTGAGATTGCGGCAAAATCAGGCGCGAATATCGTATGCGTGCTGGGAGCTGCAAGCGACGCTACTATAAAAGAATGCGTGGATGCAGCCCACAATTACGGGGCAAAGATACAGGTAGATCTTATCGCGATAAAGGATGCAAAGAAAAGGGCGGTAGAGGTGGAAAAGCTGGGAGTGGATTATATAGGCGTGCATTGCCCTATTGACGACCAGATGCGCGGCAAAGATCCTTTCAGAGAACTGAAGGATATCGCAAGATACGTAACTATCCCTATAGCTGTGGCAGGCGGAATCAATTCTGAAACTGCTGCTGACGCTGTAAAAGCAGGCGCAAGCATAATCATAGTGGGCGGGGCAATAAATAAATCAAAAGACGCAAAAAAAGCAACAGAAGATATAAAACGCTCGATAAATCAGCTGAAAAAAATAAAAACAGAGCTTTTCAAAAGAGGCTCTGAAAAAAATATTGCGAAAATTTTAATGAAAGTCTCCACTTCAAATCTTTCTGACGCCATGCACAGGCAGGGCGCTTTGAAAGACATAATAAGCGTTAATCCTGGGTTAAAGATGTGCGGCCGGGCATTGACAGTAAGGACTTATCCGGGAGACTGGGCAAAGCCGGTGGAGGCAATTGAAATGGCAGAGGAAGGCCAGGTGATAGTTATTGACGCAGGAGGCGTGGGGCCTGCTATCTGGGGAGAACTGGCTACTCACGGAGCTATCCAGAAAAAACTGGCAGGAGTTGTGATAGACGGCGCCATACGCGATGTCAAAGAAATAAGGAGCCTTAAATTTCCTGCTTTTGCAAAAATAATTTCTCCCTCAGCCGGAGAGCCTAAAGGATTCGGAGAGATAGGCGTGAGCGTAAACGTAGGCTGCGCAAGAATTTTCAGCGGAGACTGGATACTGGGGGATGACGACGGAGTGGTTGTTGTGCCCAAAGACAGGGCAGTGGAATTCGCAAATAGGGCAATGAGCGTAATGGAGGCAGAAAATCGCCTGAGAAAAGAGATAGACGAAGGTTCCACGCTGTCAAAGGTGACAGAATTGCTTAAGTGGGAGAAAAAATAATTCAGAGGAGGCTGTGCATTGCAAAGAAGAATATTTATAGCAGCCACAATGCAGAACGACGGCAAGACCACCATATCTTTAGGCCTTATCAAGGCATTTAAAAAAAGATTCAAGAAAGTGGCTTTCATAAAACCGGTTGGCCAGAGATACGTGCTTGAGCGCGGATATAAGGCCGACGAAGACTCTGTTCTAATTGAAAAAGTCTGCGGTATGAGGGATTCTATAAAAGATATGAGCCCTATTGCAATTGACAAAGGGTTTACAGAAAATTATATAAGAAGAGGCGGCCACAGAAAATTGGTAGATAGCATAATAGCTTCTTTTGAGCGCATATCAAAAAGAAAAGACCTGGTGGTGATAGAAGGCACAGGCCACGCAGGCGTAGGCTCTATATTTGACCTTTCCAATGCAAAGGTGGCAAATCTTCTGGATGCCAAGGTGATACTTGTGACTTCCGGAGGCATAGGTAAGCCTATGGACGAAATAGACCTGAACATGGCATTATTTGAAAAAGAAGGCGTAGATGTCATAGGAGTCATCATAAACAAAGTCCTTGTGTCCAAGTATAAAAAAGTAAAAAACATGCTGAAAATGGGGCTTAAAAGAAAAGGCATTGAAGTATTGGGAGTGATTCCGTATTTTCCGAAACTGTCAAATCCCACGATTCAAAATATCATAGATGAAACCAATCTGAAGCTCGTATCCAAAAAAGCAGGGTTATCTAACGTAGTGCGCAATGTTTTTATAGGCGCGATGGAACCTCATGACGCGCTAGGTTTTATAGAGACAGACTCTCTTCTGATAATCCCGGGAGACAGGGAAGATGTTATAATGGCGGTATTGACGGCGCATCTTCTGAAAAAACCAAAAAGGAAGATCTCAATATCAGGCATCATATTGACAGGAGGCATAGTGCCGAATAAAAAGATAATGAGGCTTATAGAAAGCGCGGACATACCTGTTCTTTTAAGCAAAGAGCACACGTATAAAGTTTCTTCGGAGATACACTGCCTTACGGTCAAGATAGGGCCTCTGGACAAGGGTAAGGCCATAATAGCGGAAAACCTTGTCATGGATTACGTGGACGTGGACAGGATACTGGAAAAGATAAAATAATAGGAAAATAGGGACAGCGACCATTTTTCTATTCTTATCGTAGGAAATGAATTGCGGTAGTTCCCTGTATAACAGAAAAATGGTCGCTGTCCCTATTTAAAGCAGAGAGGAGAATGTTATGTTTGGGATAGGGATGCCGGAATTGATTTTAATATTGGTGATATGCCTTTTGGTATTCGGGGCTTCCAAGCTGCCTGAAATAGGAAGAAACCTTGGAAAGGCGATAGGCGAATTCAAAAAAGGCATGAAGGATGACGATACTCCTTCGAAAAAAGACTAATAGTGCTTGACACCAGCATCTGTTTTATATAAAATTGAACTATATTTAGGGGGTGAAAACGAATGTCAAGGATAGAAATAGCTCCGGGGGAATCCCTGGAAAAGGCTTTAAGGCGTTTTAAGAAGAAAATAGAGCGCGATGGTTTATTGAAGTTATTAAAAGCCAGAAAACATTACGAAAAACCAAGCGAAAAAAGAAGAAGGAAGCAGCGTTCTCCTAAATCAGTCAGTAGATATTAGTACAATAGAGTGAAATAATTTTACGTGCCCAAGATGATAAAAAAAATTATTCCAATATCTCTCTTGGCATTTTTTGTTTTAGGCGCTTTTTTAAATGCGCCTTTAAATGCCCGGGATACAATAACGCTGGATAACGGCCTGAAGGCAGTTATAAAAGAAGACCACAGAAATCCTCTCGTGGTCTTTTCTGTTTTTATCGATTCAGGCTCTGCCTCGGAAGGCGAGTACGCCGGGACAGGCATAAGCCATTTGATCGAGCACATGCTTTTTAAGGGGACCAGAAAATATCCCGCCGGCTCTATAGAAGATATATTAAGTAGATATGGAGGCGATATAGAAGCATATACATCCTATGATTACACGTGCTACAGCATAACCATACTTAAGGAACACTTAGACACAGCCATTGACGTATTAAAAGAAATGCTTACCGCGCCTGTGTTTGATGTGAAAGAGCTTAAAAAAGAAATGGCGGTCATAGAACGGGAAATGGATATGGGCAAAGATGACCCTGATAAAAAACTTTCCCGCATGACTTTCGAGACAGCTTTTCTGGTGCACCCTTACCGCATCCCGGCAATAGGGTATAAAGAAAATTTTATAAGATTGAAGAGAGAGGACATTGTAAAATTTTTCAATTCTCATTATGCCCCGGAAAAAATGACTGTTTCTATTGTCGGGGATATAGACGCGGAAGATGCGCTTCGTAAAGTAAATTTGTCTTTCGGAATGATTCCGCGCGGTAATAATACTATAACTATCAGGCCGAAAGAGCCGCCTCAGGCTGCGGAAAGGTTTTTAGAGGAAACAGCCGACATAGACGGCGCGTATATGAATTTAAGTTTTCGCTCCACCAGCCTGCTGGATGATGATTTATACGCAATGGACCTTCTGGCTTTTATCATGGGCCAGGGAGAAAGTTCTATGCTGAACGAAAATCTGAGGATGAAAGACCGGATAGTGCTTTCTGTTTCAGCTTATAATTATACCCCCAAAGACCCCGGGCTTTTTGTAATCTCCAGCGTATTGAAGGAAGAAAATACACTCAGAGCAATCAACGCTATATTAAGCCAGATAGAAAAACTGAAGCAAACTGGGGTCAGCGAAGATGAACTTTTAAAAGCAAAGAATAACTTTATAGCAGACTATGTGTTCCAGAAAGAAACCATAGAGGCCCAGGCAAATGATATGGCGCAGAGCCAGTTATTGACCGGCAGCCCGGATTTCTTTAAGCAATACGTGGAAAATATAAAAGCCGTGACCCCGGAGGATATAAAACAGGCGGCTTCAAAATATCTTAACAGCCGTAACATGACCGTCACTATTCTCAGCAAGTCCGGAAAGTCTTTAAAGAAAGATAGCGAGGCCAGCCTTGAAAAAGAAAAACAGGATGTCAGAAAAGTTCTATTGTCCAACGGCATACCGCTGGTTATTTCCGAAAACCACAGCTTGCCTGTAATAGCTGTGTCTATTTTATTTAAAGGCGGGTTAAGAATTGAGAATGAAAATAATAACGGTATTTCAATGTTATCCAGCCGGATGCTTATGGATGGCACAAGCTCTATGTCGAGAAGCGAAATCGCCAGGTTCTACGAATCAAAGGCCATATCGCTCGGAGCTTATTCCGGCAATAATAGCGCCGGAATTAATATAGCATGCCTTAAAGAGCACATAGAAGATGCGCTAAAGCTTGCTTCTGACATCTGCGCTAATCCTGTTTTTCCGGAAGAAGAGTTCAAGAGAGAAAAAACCGAGATGATAGAGGCCATAAAAATGCAGGACAACGAGCTAGTTAACCATGGCCGCAGGTTATTAAAGGAGATGCTTTTTAAAATCCATCCTTACGGGTTTCAGGCAACAGGTACCCTGGAGAGCATTGATAAAATCACAATAGAGAAAATAAAAGATTTTTATAAAAAAACTTCTTCTTTGGATAATATTGCAATAGGCGTATCAGGGGATTTTCAAAGCGATGAAATGCAGGGCCTGGTTGAGAAATATTTCTCAAAAATATCTGTAGGGGAGGGTTTCAAACCCTCCCCTACAAAAGAGCCTCCTGTTGAAAAAATAAGTGAAAATATTGTAAATACAGATAAAAACCAGTCGCTTGTGCTTGTAGGGTTTCGCGGGATAGATATCTATGATAAAGACAAATACGCCGTAGAGATACTTGCTAATATTCTGTCGAATTCTTCAGGGGTATTATTTAAAACCATCCGAGGGGAAAAAGGCCTTGCCTACGCAGTGGGAGCTTTTAATGTATTGGGCATAGACTCCGGATACCTGGCTATATACGGCTTGACCTCAAAACAAAACATAGAGAAAGTAAAGAATGGGATATTCAGAGAACTGGAACAGCTGCGCAGAAACGGCGTAAAAAAAGAAGATATAGGAAAATCTAAAAATTATATAAAGGCCATGCGTAAAGTAGGCATGCAGTCTAATTCCAGTTTTATTTTCAGCATAACAATGGACGAGCTTTACGGCCTGGGCTACGATGATTACAAAAATTTTGATAAGAATATAGATGCTGTTAGCGCGGAAGATGTCAAGGCCGCGGCAAAAAGAATTTTAACTCTTGATAAGTGCGCGATATTAATTTTAAAAGGTAACTAATGATACGAAGGCCCGTTGTGGCAGGACAATTTTATCCTCAGACTGAAGCGAGCCTCAGAAAAATGCTCTCCGGCCTGATAGAAGCCTCTTCGGAAAAACAGGACGCAATAGGCGTGATAATGCCGCACGCAGGCTATGTATATTCCGGATACGTGGCAGGCCTTACAATATCAAAAGTCATGCTTAAAAAAACAGTTATCATCCTGGGCACTAATCATACATCCGCTGGAGAAAGGTTCAGTATTATGACACAAGGCAAGTGGGCCACTCCACTGGGAGAGGTAAAGATAGATGTTGAAATCGCAGAGTCTATTCTAAGGGAAAGCACCTTGCTTAAAAAAGATACCCTCGCGCACATGTACGAGCATTCGATAGAAGTGGAGCTGCCTTTTATACAGTATCTGGAAAGCGATATAAAGATAGTGCCGATAGTTATTTCGCAGGGAAATTTGGCGGAATACCAAAAGCTTGGGGAGGAAATAGCCGCCGGCTTTCAGAAGGTCGGCAGGTCAGGTTTATTTATGGCTAGCACCGATATGACGCATTATGAATCAGAAGAGATTGCCAAGCAAAAAGACAGGCTTGCCATAGACGCGATATTGGCCATGGACGAGGAAAGATTATTTAATACAGTAAGGCAAAAAGATATCTCCATGTGCGGGATTGCGCCAACATGTACTCTGATAAGTTTATGCAAGAAATTAGGCGCCGCTAAGTCAGGCCTGGTAAAATACCAGACAAGCGGAGATACGTCAGGCGACTATAGTTCTGTGGTAGGATATGCGGGGATGATTATATGGTAAGAAACAGGTTGTCTATTATATTGAGATTTGCCGTGAGCTTCGGCCTGCTTTTTCTTTTGGTATGGATAATGAGAAAAGACGCAAAAGAGGTAATCGGCATTTTTAAAGGTTCTGATAAAATGCTGCTTTTATTCGCGGTCCTTGTTAATATACCCCTTTCTATGGCTGTTGCTTACAGGTTAAAACTCCTTATGTCGGGCCAGAAGATTTTATTGTCCATGAAAGATGCTATTTACCTCACGTTTATAGGATATTTCTTTAACAATTTTTTGCCGACAGCGATAGGGGGAGATATAGCAAAGGCGTATTACGCTTCCAAAAAAACCAATAACAAGGTTGCCTCTTATGCTGCTGTATTGGCTGACAGGCTTCTGGGCCTGATAGCCACTTTGCTGGTGGCTCTGACAGGCCTTCTTTTCATAGGAAAAAGCATCGATAATAAGTTTATCTTATGGGCCGTGCCGTTTATATTTATCCTGGTGGTATTGATGATAGTTTTTCTGCTTAAAAAAAATAACGGCCCAGCCAAGGTTTCTTCCGGAGAGAAAGGCATATTCAATAAAATAAAAGAAAAATCATTAAAATTATACACTGCTGTGAATCTTTACAGAAACAGCCCCGGAATTTTAGTAAAAGGCATAGCGCTGTCTCTTTTGCTTCAATCGCTCTCTATAGTGAGCATCTATTTATTTGTATTATGCATAGGCGGCAATATGCCTTTATTCAGGCTGTTCCTCATAGTTCCGCTTGTGTGGGCTGTAAGCATGCTGCCTTCTTTAAACGGGCTTGGGGTCAGGGAGGGGGCATTTGTATATTTTCTTAAAGGCTACATAGGGCCTGAAAAGGCATTTGCAGTGTCTATTTTGTGGCTTGGATTTATAATGATGTACAGCTTGATCGGTGGGATATATCAGCTGATGTATCCCGTAAAGATCAAAGGAGGGGATTTAAATGATTGACAAAGAATTATTAGCTATATTGGCGTGCCCTGCGTGCAAACAGGATGTGGAATTAAAGGATAATAAGATCTGCTGCATAAAATGCGGGAAAAAGTATCCTATCAGGGACGGAATACCTGTGATGCTCATAGAGGAAGCAGAGTAACAACTATGGGAGTCGGACTCCCATAGTTGACATAGGCAGCTTAAAAGAGTTTTTTATGATTAAAATAGTGGATAAGATAGGCAAAGCGGGCAATAAGTACGACGCCATTCTTATAAATCCGGCTGCATATACACATACAAGCGTTGCCATTAGAGACGCAATATCAGCCATTGATATCCCTGTTGTATATGAATTATATTGAAAGGCAAAATACAATTATAGCATATCTGAAAAAAGAATCCATTGACGCTTTTCTGGTCAGAAAAAAAGAAAATATATCGTATCTTACAGGCGCTAGAGGCGAAGGCTCGATACTTTTTGTATCCCCCGGGAAAAATATACTGATAACTGATTCAAGGTATGAAGAAGAATATAAAAAATCCGCAATAAAATGCTCCGTCAGGGTCAGCAAGACTAATGACCTGGGCCAGGCCGTAACAGAAGCGTGCGCTGAAACCAATTCCGGGAACATAGGTTTTGAGGCAGATCATTTTACTTATCAGGGCTATCTGGGGCTAAAAAAGCTTATGGGCAATAAAAAACTTGTCCCGCTAACGGCCGTCGTAGAAAATATCAGGATGATAAAAGACGACAGCGAGATACGGGATATAAGGCAGGCCTGCAAGGACGGGGCAAAGCTCATGAACCATGCGGTTAAAATTACAAAACCCGGGGAGAGTGAAAATAGCGTAAAGCGCGAAGTAGAGGCATACGCCTTGAAAAATAATTTAGAGCTCGCAGGATTTGATATAATAGTGGCTTCCGGCAAAAATTCATCAATGCCGCACGCAGCCCCGTCCGATAAGGTTATAAACCGGCGCGAGATGGTTATAATAGACCTCGGGGCCATGCATTCCGGGTATAATTCCGACTTGACAAGGACGGTTTTTTTGGGTAAAATCAGTCATAAATATTTGCGTACATACACAATCGTTTTGGCTAGCCAGAGCATAGCTATTGAGAGTCTGAAGCCTGGCGTTTATGCAAAAGATATAGATGCTGTTTCCCGCCAGTATATATCAGATAGAGGCATGGGAAGCTTTTTCCTCCACAGCCTGGGCCACGGCATAGGCCGCGAAACCCACGAAATCCCGGCTATTTCCCAGAACAGCAAAACAAGGCTCGAAAAGGGCATGGTTGTGACCGTTGAGCCCGGGGTTTATATCCCAGGCTGGGGAGGGATAAGAATAGAAGATACAGTGCTTATCACTAAAAATGGCTGTGAAGTTTTGACAAAAGGAGCAGTAAAGTATGCAGGCAGGAATTAATGACATAAAAAATGGATTAAGTATAGAACTGGAAGGCGCAGTTTATTATGTGGTAAGCTATGAAAACGTAAAGCCCGGGAAAGGCAGCGCGTTCGTCCGCACAAAATTAAGGAATATAAAGACAGGCGCGATATTGGAGCGCACTTTCAGAAGTGAAAAGATAGAAACAGCTGACATAGACAAAAGGACTTTTCAATATTTATATACTTCCGGAGACACCTATGAATTTATGGATCATGATACATATGATCAATTTCCTCTTCACCGCGATCAGGTAGGCCGGGTGGAAAATTATCTTAAAGAAAATATGGAAGTAACAGCCCTTATTTACAAAGGCCAGGTACTCACCCTGGAACCTCCCATATTTATAGATCTAAAGATAGTATCTACTGAGCCGGGGATCAGGGGCGATACGTCCAAGTCCGGCAATAAGCCGGCAAAGACAGAAACAGGGTTTATTGTGTCAGTGCCTCTTTTTGTCAGCGAAGGGGATGTGGTGCGTATAGACACAAGGACAAAAGAATACGTAGGCAGGGTATAAAGGAGACCTGAACATGAATCTAAAAGAGATCAAGGAATTAATCGCGCTTATGAACGAAAATGAGCTTATGGAGCTTGAGATTGAGCGGGACGGGATGAAG
>ERZ1292640.2238-Hain-H43-02um-R1-2238-length-15566-cov-5_pt1 | contig 15566 bp, 14 predicted proteins | sample MGYA00564404_ERZ1292640 | MGnify/ENA primary metagenome ERZ1292640 (study PRJEB36523, sample SAMEA6512636) | groundwater metagenome | collected 2019-01-08 | study: AquaDiva: Metagenomics assemblies of 32 groundwater samples
AGGGGGCGGGAGCGGCTTTGGTGGCTCAGCGATTATTCGCGGGTGATGGTGGCGTGAGTTATACTCGCACCCTGCCTTGGGAGCCGGGAGTCGTCGCGCACCGCCATGAACTTCACCACCGCGTCGTTCGCCGTTCTGCTGACTGTGGTCTTTGTGCTGCACTGGTCGCTGCGCACGGTGCGGAGCCGCAATGTTCTGTTGCTGGTCGCGTCGTACTTCTTTTATGGGTGGTGGGACGTGCGGTTTCTCGCCCTCATGTGGGCGACGGGCACGATTGACTGGGCGGTGGCGGCAATGCTTGATCGGACGGGTTCACCAGGGGCGCGCAAGCGCCTTCTGTGTGTGAGCCTGGGGTGCAATTTGACGGTGCTGGGGGCGTTCAAGTATTTCAACTTCTTCGCGGACTCCCTGGTGAGCGTGGGCGCGTTCTTTGGCGTGGAGATTTCGCCCGTCACCATCCACGTGATTCTTCCGGTGGGGATTTCGTTCTACACCTTCCAAGCGATGGCGTACGTGATCGACGTGTACCGGCGGGAGATTCGCGCGTGCCGTGACTACCTCGACTTTCTCACGTTTGTCGCGTACTTCCCGCAGCTGGTGGCCGGGCCCATCGAGCGAGCGGGGCACCTCTTGCCGCAGATCCGAAATCCGCGGGTGTTCGACGCGGCGCTGGCCAGGGACGGGCTGCGCGAGATGCTGTGGGGGTTTTTCAAGAAGATGGTGGTTGCGGAGAGTCTGGCTCTGGTCGCCGACCACGTGTACGCGTCGCCGGGCACGGCCTCGGGCCCATCGCTCGTCATCGGGACGGTGGCGTTCTCGCTGCAGATCTACTGCGATTTCTCGGCGTACTCGAGCATCGCCCGGGGCGCGTCGGCGCTGCTGGGCGTGCGGCTGTCACGCAATTTCCTGTATCCGTACTTTTCGCGGAGCATGACGGAATTCTGGCGGCGGTGGCATGTTTCGCTCTCGTCGTGGTTTCGCGACTATCTGTACATCCCGCTGGGCGGGGGGCGTGTGGGGATGGCGCGTCGGGTCTTTAATGTGATGGCGGTCTTTCTGATCAGCGGGCTCTGGCACGGGGCCTCGTGGAACTATGTTGCGTGGGGGGGGCTCAATGGGCTGCTCGTGCTGCCGGCGATTCTGGGGTTGTCCAAGGGCGGATCGCTTCGACCTGAAGGGGCGCCTCGCACACCATTGATGGTTCTGGGCGACTTCGCGAGGATCGTGGGCGTCTTTGTCGCGACGTGCGCCTGCTGGGTCTTTTTCCGCTCGCCGACTTTGCACGACGCGATCCATGTGTTCGGGAAGATCGCCACCGACTCGTGGAGCGTGCAGTCGTGGCGGGAGGCGTGGGCACACGTCGGGGAGCTCTCGCCCTGGCGGGGGGGGACCGGGTCTGCCCTGGCGATGGTGCTCGAGTGGCTCACACGGGGATGGGGCGTCGTGGTGGTGCTCGTCGAGTGGTTCACGAGGGGGCGCGAGCATCCGTTGCAGGCGATCGCCCGCTGGCCGACGGCGGTTCGATGGTTGATCTACGGCGTGCTGGTGTGGTGCGTGCTGGTGTGGGGCATGAACGCGTCGTCCGCGTTCATCTATTTCCGATTCTGAGGGTGAGCTTCATGACGACAGAGCACACGCGGCCCGCGATGGACAGCCCCTGGAGGTTTGGTGCGCGCCTGGCGGCCTTTCTCTGCATGCACGGCGCGATCGTCGCGTACCTGGTGTGCAAGGCGCCCTCGGACACGAATCACTTCCTGGCCTCGGTGGTCGAGAAGCACGCGCGGGCGGACTCGATCGCCGCGCCTCGGATTCTCTTTGTGGGCGGGTCCAACCTGGCGTTTGGGCTCGATTCCCTGACCATCGAGAGGGCCACCGGCATCCCGACGGTCAATCTTGGTCTGCACGCGGCGCTGGGCATGGAGTTCATGCTCTGCGAGGCGAGGGGCGTGGTGAGGGCGGGCGATACGGTCGTGCTGAGCCTTGAGTACGAGCATTTCTTCGGAGACATCACGGGGGATCTGCTCGCCGATGTGGTGCGGTACAGGCCGGAGTTGGTGGGAGATCTTTCGCTGCGCCTCGATAAGCGGCTGATGGACCGGGCGCACATTTACCTGGGGCGCCGGATGGCCGCGGGTTATGAGCGGGTGCGATATGACCGCAACCCGCGGTCGGAGGTGCCGTACTCGCGTGATGGGTTCAACGAGCGCGGTGATCTGATCGCCCATCGCGGGCTGGAGCAGCGGCCGGCGGCACTGACGGCGCGGCTGAGCGGGCATCTTGCGGTGATTCCGCCGATCGACGCTCATGAGCCCCGCCGACTCCTGCGCCAGTTTGTCGAGTACTGCGACAAGCGAGGGGTTCGCGTGTACTACACGTTTCCGCCGGTGTCGGAGGAGAACACGCGGCTCTTTGAGCGAGAGAGCTCGGCGGTGGTCGCGGTGCTGCGGGAGTCTGGGATGCCGGCGCTGCTGGACACTCCGCAGGAGGTCGCGTTGCCGACGGCGTGCTTTTTCGACACCTCGTACCACCTTCTGGGTGAGGGGATACGCCGGCGGTCCGAGGGCATCGCGACGGCGCTTGGCGAGGCGATGAGCAAGCCGGGCAAGTGAGACGGACGAGCGGACTTGTGAACTCTCGTGTCGGCGGGCGACTGGTGGCCTGAAGTGATCGTTATTCTCGTGTACACTTCCGTCGAAACCCGGAGGACTCGCCATGGCCGCCAAGCCCACCCCCCCGCCCCGTTCCTCGCCCACGCCCGAGACCGTTCGCCTGTATGAGGGCGAGGCCGAGCGGGTGCTGTCGTCGGACATGTTTGCCGATCGGGTGACGCTGTTGCCCGGGGCGGGTGGGAAGCTGCACACCGACACGCGGCTGCGGATTTTGTGGGGGCAGGATCTTTTGCGGGATCTGCTTGATGGGCGGTACCGGACGGTGATCTGCGGGGTGAACGACGAGGACAACTCGCGGGGCATCATTGCGCAGCTGTGCGAGCTGGTGCACGCGAGCCAGTGGTCGGCGGCGTCGGTGACGAGTTACGCGAAGATTTTCCATGAGTCGGTGAGTGTGCATGCGGCCCATGATCGCGAGCCTTATGTGTTGAAGTTTGATCTGGACAGTTTGTTGATTCTGGCGATTCTGAGGCCGCATGGGAGGAAGCATTTGACGCTGGACGATTTGTCGCGAGGGTTTGTGACGTGCGCGAAGATGCTGCGGGGGCGGCGGGAGCGGCTGCCGGTGGCGACGGTGTCGTTTCTCAACGCGAGGGTGAACATGCTCAAGGATGAATCGGGGAAGGAGCCGAGCTTTGAGGCGGTGCTTCAGTCGATGTACCACGCCGGGTACCGGGGCGATGTGTACGCGTCGCCGCCGATGTGGAAGTTCGGGCATGTCGGGGTTTTCCCCAGCTATCCGTTTCCCGAGGGGGTGGATCGGATGAGGGCGGGGAGCTCTTGAAGGCAGAGTTGAGCAGGACTGAGGACTGAGGGGGAGGCGGAAAGCAGAAGGCGGAAGGCGGAGTTTGAAGGCTGAGTAGGAATCTGATCCGATTCAGCCTTCAAGTTCCGCCTTCTGTTTTTTGCCTTTCCTCAGTCCTCAGTCCTCAGTCCTGTTCAACTCTGCCTCCCCCTCCCCTCGCCCCATAACTGTTTGTGCGCCGAGCCCCCCTCCGTGAATCAGGGGCTTGAAGTGGCTGCGCCGATCAAGAGGGGAGACGGGGACATGGCGCGGCACTTTGGAGACTGGCGATGAACGAGCGTGACATCAGCGGGTATGCGGAGGCGGTGGGTGGGGAGATGATCAGCGAGCCCAAGTTGGGGGAAGGGGTGTTTTTGACGCCTCGGGTGCTGGATCGGGCGGCGTTTGAGCAGATGTCGACGACGCTGAGGGGGCTGATCCAGGGTGCGAGCGAGCATGGGACGACGCTGCGTCAGACGGTGGGGGATGTGCAGGGGTTGACTGGCTCGTTGCGTGCGGCGTTGGTGGAGCTGCAGCAGAGGTTGGATCGGGCGGCGCGGGTGATGCCGACGCTGGAGGAGTGGTTGAGGCAGGGGGAGGAGATGACGGCGCGGCCAATCGATCCCAAGCGGATCGCGTCGCAGCTTCGGGAGGTGCTGGACAAGGTGATGGAGTCGAAGCGGGCGGAGTTTGAGCACGCGGTGGCGCCGACGGTTGAGCTGTTGCGGCAGCTGCTGCGCGACACGGAGAAGGCCGCGCTGCAAGACCGGGATGTGACGGCGACGGCTCGGACGCAGGCGTCGCTGCAGGAAGAGCTGCGTGAGACGCTGGTGCTGTCGGACATGGCCGAGAAGATGGGGCGGCTGCGGCTGGCGGAGCTGCGCGAGGTGGAGGCGCGGCTGGCGAGCCTGACGAAGCAGACCAAGAAGCTGCAGGACGAGCTGACGATCGCGGAGGAGCGGTCGGAGGCGGTGGCGACGAGGCGGCGAAGGAGCGCGTAGGCGCAAAGCGGCAAAGCACAAAGCACAAATCAGAATTGCATCAAGCACAAGGCGCAGTCGTGCGCCGTGGGCTTGTCTTTCATTTGTGGTGTGTGGTTTGCCGCTTTGTGCTTTGCCGTTTCAATCGAGCGGGATGAGGCGGATGTTGCGGAAGTGGATCTGGGAGCCTTCGCTCTGGAGGCAGATTTTGCCGGCGACTTCCTCGACGTCGGTGGCGCGGTTGAGTTCTTCGCCGTTGACTTTGAGGATGACCAGGCCGTGGTCGACGATGATTTCGTACTCGTTCCAATCGCCGATGGGGCGTTCGGCGGTGCTGGTGCGTTTGGTGTTGCGGCCGTTGGTACGGTCTTTGGCGACGGTCATTTTGACGTCGTCGATGTTCCAGAAGTCGCCGGCCTGGCCGGACTGGAGCTGGGCCTCGACGCTCTTGGGCCAGACTTTGTCCTGGCCGACCATGCGGAAGAGGACGCCCGAGTTGCCTGCGCCCTTGGTGGGGTCGAAGCGCCATTCGAGTTTGATGATGAAGTTTTTGTAGTCCTTGGTGGTGCGGATGTAGCCGGCGGGGGTGCCTTTGCAGATCAGTTCGCCGTCTTTGACGTACCAGACGTCTTCGGGCTTGATGCCTTTGTCCTTGGCCTCGGGGACGATGGCCTGCCAGCCGGTGAGGTCCTTGCCGTTCCAGAGCTGGATCTCGCCGGGTGAGGGGGCGGAGAGGTCGCGGATTTTGATGTCGCGGAAGGCGATGCCGCCGCCGTGGTCCTGGAGGGCGAGGGCGCCTTTGGGCTGGATGCCGAAGCCGGGGGCGTCTTTGAATTTGCTGGCGGCGATGAGGGCCTGCCACTGCTTGGTGGGTTTGCCGTCGGATTCGAAGGCTTTGACCTCGGCGACCTTTTTGGCGTTGAGCCAGTGCTGGACGAGGCCATTGCGGATGTAGATGCGGGCCTGGTTCCATTCGCCGGCGGGGAGGGAGAGTTTGACCTTGGGGGCGGGGAGGAGGTCGTAGAGGGAGCCGGTGAGCTGGGAGTCTTTGAGGGCGCCTTTGGCGAGCCAGCCGGCGTCGTCGAGGAGCTGGTATTCGGGGCCGGTCATGTAGGTTTCGCCGGTGGTTTCGGTGACGCGCCACATGATGCCGGAGTTGGATTCCTTGTCGAGTTTGAAATCGCAGATCATCTCGACGTCGGTGAACTGGGCGGCGGTGACGAGGTCGCCGCCGCCGGGGCCGGTTTGTTTGAGTTCGCCGCCCTCGAGGGCCCAGCCTTTGGCGGGGAAGGACTTCTGGCGGTAGCCCTGCCAGAGGGAGGAGGCGTCGGAGCCGCTGTAGTTTTTCCAGCCCGAGGCTCTTTCGGTCTTGGTGGGGTCGGCGGAGAATCCGGCGAGGGTGGCGAGGAGTGCGGCGGTCAGCATGGCGGGGCTCCAGGGTTGGCGAGATGGATCTGTGGAGTGTACGTCACACGCGGGCGGCGGCTTTGACGAAGGCTTTGAGGTAGCGTTCGCGGAACTCGACGGCGGCGCGGGTGGTGGCGTCGTGGGTGACGCCCCAGCAGCTGGCGATGGGCTCATCGAAATCGGGGTCGGCCTGGATCATGAGGACGTCGTCGATGGCGAAGGCCGTGGGGAGGCGATCGGCGAGGTAGGCGGCCAGGGCGCTGACCTGGGGTGAGCCGATGCTGATGGTGGGGCGGGCGCGGAGGTCGTTCTGGTTGAGGTACCAGATGTCGGAGCAGACGACGACGTCGTGGGCGGGCATGGCGGCGGCGAGGGCGGTGCGGAGGGAGTTGGCGGTGGGGCGGTCGAAGGCTTCGGCGGCGAGGGTGGAGCCGGTGACGATGAGGACGGCCCGATCGGGGTCGGGGGGGGATTGGGGGTTGGTGTGGGTGAGTTTGGCCATATTGGGTGGGGCGGATCCGGCGTGGCGGGCCCTTGCGAGAGTATAATGGATGGAAGGGGAGCCCTCATGAGCGAAGCCGAATCGACACCTTTGACACCTGGCGGATTGCCTGGCCCGGCGGTGAAGGAGCGGGTCGCACCGCCGAAACTGGAGCAGTTGCCGCCGTATCGGGTGCTTTTGCACAATGATGACATCAACAGCCCGGAGTGGGTGGTGGGTGCGATTGTGCAGTTGACGCCGCACCCGGAGGTGAAGGCGATGGAGTTGATGTTGACGGCCCACGAGACGGGGGTTTCGCTGATACTGGTGACGCACAAGGAGCGGGCGGAGCTGTATCAGGAGCAGTTCACGTCGAAGGGGTTGACGGTGACGATCGAGCCGGCGTGAGGGATGGGGCGTGGGCGGGTTTTGGCGGGTGGATTGGAGGAGAATGGGCGACTTTGGCCCAAGCCTTGACCCGAACGGGCCGATCACTACGATTGGCTCTGGTCTCGGGCGAACCGAGGCTGACAAGTGCAGAAGCTGTTGTGGGAGGCCGCGGCAGCACCCAAAGGGGGCGTAGCTCAGTTTTGGTAGAGCGCATCCATGGCATGGATGAGGTCGAGAGTTCGAGTCTCTTCGCCTCCACTTGTAGAGAAACGCCGTAAGCCGCGAGGTTTACGGCGTTTGTCGTTGGGTGAGGGGGCTTGGGGGAGGGCTTGGGCGAGGCGTGGCGGCGGCGTGGTAAGCTGGCCGCATGGACGAGGACCAGGGCGATGCGGGTGGGAAGTCCGACCCGGAGCGCACACGCTCGATGGCGCCGGGCGCGAGCACCTCGGGTGCGGGGGCGGCGATTCCGGCACGAATAGGGCGGTACTCGATCCTTCGCGTGCTTGGCGAGGGGGGAATGGGCACGGTTTATGAGGCAGAGCAGGACCAGCCCAAGCGGGCGGTGGCGCTCAAGGTGATCCGCTCGGGAAGCCTGTCGCCGCAGCTTCTCAAGCGCTTTGAGTACGAGTCGCAGGTCCTGGGGCGTCTGCAGCACCCGGGGATCGCGCAGGTCTATGAAGCGGGAACGATGGAGGACGAGCGTGGGCGCCCGGTCCCGTTCTTTGCCATGGAGTTCATCCGGGGCGTGGCGCTGACGGAGTACGCGGCGTCGAAGAATCTGGGCACGCGGGAGCGGCTTGAGCTGGTCGCTCGCATCTGCGACGCGGTGTACCACGCCCATCAGAAGGGCGTGATACACCGCGATCTCAAGCCCGGGAACATTCTGGTCGACGAGTCGGGGCAGCCCAAGATTCTCGACTTTGGAGTGGCCCGGGCCACGGACTCGGACCTTCACCGGACCACCATGCAGACCGACATCGGTCAGCTGATCGGGACGGTGCCTTACATGAGTCCCGAGCAGGTCGGTGGTGACCCCGACGAGTTGGATACCCGGAGCGACGTCTACGCGCTGGGTGTGGTTGCGTACGAGCTGCTTTCGGGGCGACTGCCCTACGACCTGACCCGCAGGGTGGTCCACGAGGCGGCGCGGATCATTCGAGAAGAGGAGCCGACGCGCCTGAGCAGCATCGACCGCGCGCTGCGGGGTGATGTGGAGACGATCATCGCCAAGTCGCTCGAGAAGGACAAGGTGCGGCGCTACCAGTCGGCCGAATCGCTGGCGAGTGACATACGACGGTATCTCAAGGATGAGCCGATCGCGGCTCGCCCGGCGAGCACGTGGTACCAGGTCCGCAAGTTCAGCCGGCGGCACCGGACGCTCGTCCTGGGCGTGATCGCGTCGTTCGTTGTGCTTCTGGCGGGGTTGGGCACGACGCTCTGGCAGGCTCAAGTGGCCCGCGAGCAGCGCGACGCGGCGATCGAAGCTCGCAGGCGAGCCGAAGAGAGCGAGGCTTTCATCACCTGCGCTCGGTTTGAACCGGGCGAAGGGACGGTGACCTTCTTCAAAACGCTCACGCCCGCGGCGCTGCGGCACATGAACCGGCTGGCGAGCGTGCGGCACCTGCGGATCGAGGAGGCCGCGGGGTGGGATCACCAGACGATTGGGCTGCTTACCGCTGAAGGCTCGGGCGTTGCTTCTTTGTCCACGGTGATCCTTTCGGGCTACGCGTTCAACGACTTTGACGTGCAGGCTCTGGCCGCCAATAGCGCGGCCTTCGGCAGCGTGACGGCGCTGTGGCTGGCGGGTACTCAGGTCACCGACAAGGGCGTGGCGGCGATTGCATCGAGTGGCTCGGCGTTCTCCGCACTCAACACGCTGGACCTTGGTTTCACGCGCGTGACCGACGCGGGTGTCATTGGCCTGGCCGCCCAGGGCTCGCGGCTGGGCGCCTTGACCACGTTGTACCTCTATGGAAACAAGGTCACCGACGTGGGGGTGACGGCGCTCACCGCCAAGGGTGCGGCCCTTTCTGCGCTGACCACGCTGGATCTGCGGGGCACTCAGGTTACCGACGCGGGCGTGGCGGCCCTGGCGGCGAAGGGCTCGGCGCTGTCTGGATTGAAGACTTTGAATCTCTACGGCACGCAAGTGAGCGACGTGGGCGTGGCGGGCCTGGCGGCCAGCGGATCGGCGCTTTCCACGTTGACCAATCTGGACCTTGGGTACACGCAGGTGACCGACACGGGGATGGCGGCGGTGGCGGCCAGGGATTCGGCACTTTCGGGTCTGAGGACGCTCAAGCTCCGAGGAACACAGGTGGGCGATGCGGGCGTGGCGGCGCTGGCGGCGGAGGGGTCGGCGCTGGCGGCCCTGACGACTTTGGAGTTGTACGACATCAAAGTCACCGACAAGGGCGTGGCGGCGCTGGCCGCCAAGGAGTCGGTGCTCACGGCGCTTGCCACGCTGGACCTTCGCTACTCGCACATCGGCGATGTGGGCGTGTTGGCCCTTGCGGCGAGGGACTCGCGTCTTTCCGCCCTGACCACGCTGAACCTCACCGCCACGCAGGTGACCGATGTCGGCGTGAGGGCCCTGGCGGCGGAAGACTCGGCCCTTTTGGCGTTAGCCACGCTGAACCTCAGCTACACGCAAGCAACCGACGCGGGGGTGGCGGCGCTGAGAAAGGCTCGTCCACGGCTTTCGGTCGACACGGGCGTGACCGCTCTGAAGAAGGCGGGGGGGACTTGAGATCGGCGGGCGACGGCGCGGCGGGCATGGGAGCACGTGGCGGTTGTGGTATAGTGGGCACATGCATAGCTACAAGCTGATGGGCATCGCGGGAGCGGCATGTGTCCTTGCAGGGCTCGTGGGCGCGTGCGACAAAGCGGCGAGCAAGCCATCGGGGGGCGGGGCGGGGCAGGCTTCCAAGGATGGGGCGCCCAATGCCGCGGATGCGTATGAGAGCGTGCATGCGGCACTGGGACCGGCGTTGCTTGGGGCGAGCGGGGACAAGGCCAGCTCGACGGCGCTGACGGAGCGTGGGCACGTTGCGCCGGGGCCGGCGGCGCCGGACCTCTCGAAGCTGCTGAAGGAGCACGCGGAGGACATCGACCGGCTGGTGGAGGCGACGCGCCTGGGCACGTGCGACTTTGGCGTCGATTACACGGCGGGCTTGGAGGCGTTGATGCCGCACCTGGGGAAGGTGCGGGCTTTGGGCAGGGTGCTCAAGGCGGACGCGGGTCGGCTGTTGGAGGCGGGCGATCTGGACGGGGCGGCCAAGAGGATCGCCGCAATCGAGCGGCTGGCGGCGCACGTTTTGCGACCTGCGCACTCGATCATCGAGTTGCTGGTGGCGAACGCGGTCGCGAGGCTAGGGACGGAGTTTGTGAACCAGCATCCGGCGTTGGCCAAGGCTCCATGGAAGACCGACGTGCAGCAAGGTCTCGCGGAGCTGGAGCAAGAGATATCCCGCACGGGAGGGGCGATCTCGCACGACATGGACATGACGCTGAAGGCGCTGCGAGAGGGCAGCAAGATGCTGGACCTGAGATCGGGCGGTGGACGCAACTGGGCCGCGGTGGGGCAGGCGGAGCGCGAGGAGGCCGTCAAGAAGCTGCAAGCCATACAGGTGGAAGTGGGCAAGGCTTGGAATGGATCCGGAGCTGTTGCTCGCCTGGCGGCGATCGAGCAGCAGGCGGTGAACGACGGCGTGGGCGATCTGATGGCATCGCGGTCAAGAACCAGGAAAGCATTGGACGATCTGTTGGTGGAGATCAAGAAGGCCAAGACGGCGCTTGGCAAGTGAGCGGCGGGTTGTGGGCGGCGAAGCTGCGGTCGCGGGGTAGGCGGTGTTTGTCGTCGGGGTTTGGGGGGCGAGCGAGGTCTGGTTGCGATGTGCGGATCTGTGTGCTGCACGAAGTTGTGCGGAATGATGGTGTGTTGCGACGTAATCTGCACAATGTTGTGCATTCGCGGTGCATGTTGCGAGGAGCGGCGCACCTGTCATCCTTGGTGGAGTACGACTATGGGTCGTCTCGGCGCACGCATGCGCAGCGCCCCCAGACTGCGCGATGGTGCCGGATGGATGTAAGTGAAGGGCACGGGTTGACAGGGCGCAGGACGGACTGTTATTCTGAGCCGCATGAGCACCTCCAACCGCTTTCTTCATGTGATCGCAGTGGCGTTGTGTCTTGCGTTGCTGGTGCTGCTGACGGGTTGTACCGCGTCGTCGGGGGGCTTTCCGGCACGGTCGGACGATGAGGCCGCGGATCGAAGGGCGCTGGAGGTGAAGTACGCGAGTGCCGCGCGGATCACGCAGCATTACGCGCTTGAGGAGGGCAAGCGGCGCGATGATCGCGACGACGTGGTGAACGGCCGGATGGCGTTGATCGATTCGAACTACAAGACCTTTGTGCGCGAGTTTGTGCTTGAGAAGCAGGAGGCGGACACGGCGACGGATATCGCGGTCATCGGTCTGGGGACGGCGGGGGCGATCATCTCGCCGTCGAGCACGACGCGTGTGCTTGCGGGGATCTCGGGCGGGATCACGGGGTCGAAGGCGTCGTTCGACAAGAACTACTACTTTGAGCAGACGGCCAAGGCGCTCTACACGGCGATGAACGCCCAGCGAAAGGAGGTGCGGGCGCGGATTCTCAACGGCCTTACCGATGATCAGGTGAAGTATCCGTTGAGCCAGGCGCTGGCCGATCTGGATGACTATTACTTTGCGGGGACGTTTTTGGGGGCACTGCAGGCCATTCAGCGCGATGCGGGGGTGAAGGACGCGACCGCTCAGCGGAGCATCGACGTTCTTCGGGGGAAAGTCACGCATCCCCCGTCAGTGAACTTCATGAAGCAGGTCGAGTTGCTCGCCGTGGCGATTCAGAACAAGGTACCCGGCCTGAGTCTGGCCAAGTGCGAAGAGTTGATCAAGGCCATCGACAAGGATGCGCCAACAACCGCTTGGGCGAGTATGGGTGCGGTGAAGGAGTGGCTTATCAATCGTCAAGGTGAGAACCGCAGTGACGAGGCGAAGGCAGACACGATGTTCAGAGCGTTTAAGGATGCTGGATTGATCGACCAGTGACCCTTCAGTAAGCAGGAGGACGCGGCATGGCCAGATACTTTATTGACATTGTCGGGAGCTTTACGATGCAGCAACTCAGCGATTCGGTTCGAACGGAAGAGAACATTGGATTCTCCTGGTACCTGGACTGCAGAGTGACGACCGACAAGACGGGCGATGTGGTGAATCACTGTGAGTTCGAGGAGGATCACAATCGGCCGATGCCGTCGGTGACGGCCCTTGTTGGGGCGGGCAAGGCGGGTGGGTCTGGGCTGACGAGATTCTGGACGGGCAAGATGTTGGTGCAGAACGCGGTCACGGATGTTGACGCCTATCGCTAAGCGCGGGGAACATCATGGGTATTGGCGACATGCTGGGGTGGATCGGTCGTGCGGTGGGGCCTGCGGCAACGGTGAGCCTGGTCGCGTCGCGCAAGCCGATGTGGCAGTCGGCCACGGAGACGTGTCTGCGCGTGGTGGGGTGGCTCGCCGCGGCCGGGCTCGTCGTGGCGGTCGGATATGGGTGGACCCATTCGGGAGAAGCGGCGGCGAGGCTGCTGCTGTGGAGTCTGGGACTTCTCACGGCAGGGATGTTCATCGGATTTCTGTTTGGATTGCCGCGGGTCACTCCGGGAAGCGATGCGCCCGCGCCGGCGGGCAGGGGTTCGGGGGGCGGTGCGGGGAGCGTGGCGGGAGAGGTGGGTGGGGCGGCAGGAGTTGCGGGCGCTGTAGAGAATGTGGAGGGGGCTCCGTCGGGCCGCGCCCCTCGCGGGCCCGCCGCGAGGCTGGAGATCGCCGACGGGTTGACGAAGATCATCGCGGGGCGGGGGCGTGTGAACCTGCGGGAGGCTCCGTCGCTCCTGGACCGCCTGGCCAGTTCGATCGGGTGCTCCGCGGGTGATGGGGCGCGGACTTTCTGGGGCGCGACGGCGTGGCCCTTTGGCTTCATGATCCATCGAGGTGTCGGGCACTGTGACCACAGTTTCGCGCTGGCGATGACGGTGTTCTTTCCGGTGGTTGGGCTGATGCTGGGGTATCTGACCACGCGGCTGTTCCTGCAGACGGCTCTGGTGACGAGCGATCGCATGACGCGCGACGCGATGAATGCGCCGATGCCCGTGCCGCAGTTGATGCGGCAGTACAAGCAGAGCGAGGCGATGGCGCAGAAGATCGCGGCGGGGCGGAAGCTCCCCGCGCATGGACAGGATCCCGACGACGCCACGAGGGGGCAGTTCACGGCGTTGAACGCGCAGTATACGACAGTCGCCATCGCGGACTATCTCGCCCGCGTGCGGAAGAAGGACGAGGTCTCGCAGCAGATGTACGACCTGGCGGTGGCGCGGCAGGCACCCAAGTCGTGGCTCGCGGCTCAGCCTGGAGATGGGTACATTCACGTGTTGGCGACGTCGGTTCTGGCCGACGCGGACGTCGATGATATTCCGGGGCTTCTGCGGGTCGCGGCCTCGGCGCGGATGAAGCACGTCAAGTTCCGCGTGATTCAGGCGTTTCAGAAGTTGCTCGAGGCGGAGCTGGTGGACGTGGACGAGATTCCGCTCATCCAATCGCTCTTGTCCGCGTATGTCATCGACGCGGACGGGCCGCTGCGTTCGCTCATTGAGCTGGTGAGGTCGAAGCTTGCGTAGGGAGTCCTAGCGATTGGGGCGGAAGCGGACTTTGTCATGGCGCGACCAAGGTCGGCGTGGCGTGTGAGTGCGGCGTTTTGTTGAGGTCGCCTGAATCGGGGAAAGGGAGGAACGAGTCGGCCGTGGCGATTCAGCCGCGACGTTGAAACCGCTGGTGCAGAGCCAGCAGCTTGGCGATATCTACCTGGTCTGCCGATCTGACGGCGTCGAGGTACTCTGCGCGAACAGCGCTGACGGAGCCGATGGTCGCCTCGGGCCATTCGATCAGTTCGCCCTTGTTGACTCTGAGCCAGATGTTGGCGAGCATGCGGGACCACCGGCCGTTGCCGTTGGGGAACGGGTGAATGCGAACGGCGACGTGATGGAGGCGGGCGGCCTGTTCGATGAGAGGCATCGCTGAGGTTTCCCAGGCTGCGAGATCTTGGGCGAGGTTGTGCAGGTCGATCTCGATCTGGCGGGGAACTGATCCGATGTTTGTTTCCGCTCGTCGGAGCGTTCCGGCCCAACTCCAGACACTGCCGAACATTTCGTTGTGGAGTTTGATCATCCAGGCGACATCGAATCGCGCGGAGCGGCGCGTTGGTCTGGAGATCAGGTACTTGATGGTCGCCCTACGGATGTTCTCGGCCTCGGCGGCGTTGAGTTCCGCGATCGTGCGGATGCTTCTGATCCGCAATCCGGAAAGATCATCGAGGGGAGTCTGTCCGGGAATGGGCTGCTGGGGAAGCATCAAACAGTCCAGAGCCTCCGTCTGGAGCCAGCGAGCAGTTCGTGGTACGACTTCTCGACCAGACGTTGGTAGGTCACCGAATCGACGGCCTGGCTTTCCAGGGCGCTTGTGCCTTGGACGAGCCGCGCCACAAGCTCGGCCTTCTTGCGAGCCTGCGCGCGGCAAAGCTCATCCACGTCGGACTCGCGGAAGTCGAGCTTGGAGCCCATTGCTTGAGCGACGGCTGTCACGTTGGCAAAGGAGGCCTCGTCGAGTCGCCCTCCCAGGATGCGCTTGATCGTCGGCTCTGAGACACCGCTTCGAGAGGCCAGCGTGGCGAAGCTCATGCCCAGAGCCTTTCGGCGGTGAGCCAGGTGAGTGGCGGAGTTGGGCGGTTTGGCGTCCAAGGCTGGTCTTTGTATCGTACATTATACGGATACAAAGTCAAGTAGGATCGTATGTGATACGATAAACACCTCCTTGGCACAATGAAGTCCTATAACGATCGAGTTTTGCTGAGAGCAGGGACATTCGGCTGGATTCGATCAGGCGTGCGGCGTCTTCCATCCTGCCACGATGTAGCACAGCCCGCCGCCGGCGGTGTGGTAGGTTTGGTCGCGCAGGTGCTGGGCTTCTTCTTGGGCGAGGCGCATGGCCAGGAGCCAGAGGTTGTTGAAATCTTCGGGGGTGCCGCCGCCGGCGGTGAAGTAGCGGCGGGAGTCGTCTTTGTTCCAGATCCAGAATTCGCGGGTGGACCAGTCGAGGATCTGGTCGCGGAGGGCTTGCTGTGCGGCGTCGGCGTAGGGGGGGATGAGCGGAGAGGCGCGGTTTGAGAGCGAGACTTTGATGTCGGTGAGTCCCAGCTGGGCGAAGAGGCCTGGGACGAGTTCGCCGATGGAGTTGTCGCCTTCGCCCAGGGCTTCCTTGCCGCGTTCGCAGGTGAGCTGGAAGCGGGTCATGGCCAGGCGCTGGTCGATGGGCTCGTGGAAGCGGGGGCTGCCGACGGCCTGGGCATTGGCGAGGTTGTTGGGTTCGGCGACCAGGACGCAGCCGCCGGGTTTGAGGACGCGGATCATCTCGCGGATGGCGGCTTTGGCGTCGGGCATGTGGATGAGGACGGTCTGGCAGGTGACCAGGTCGAACTCGGCATCCTGGAATGGGATGCGGGTTGCGTCGCCTTGGACGTAACGGGAGCGAGAGTCGAGGGCGCGGGCGGCGGCGATGGCCTGGGCTTTTGCGACCCATTCAGGTTCACGATCGAGGCCGACAAGGCTGACGTCGGAGGGGAGGTGTGGGAGGAGGACGCGGCCCCAGTGTCCGATGCCGCAGCCGAGGTCGAGGACACTGCGGGCGGTGTTGATTCCCCAGGACCGGAGCATGAGAGAGACATAGTCGTGATCCCACCAGTGGTCGCGCTGCTCGCCGAAGTATTCGGCGG
>ERZ1292640.2239-Hain-H43-02um-R1-2239-length-15563-cov-42_pt1 | contig 15563 bp, 14 predicted proteins | sample MGYA00564404_ERZ1292640 | MGnify/ENA primary metagenome ERZ1292640 (study PRJEB36523, sample SAMEA6512636) | groundwater metagenome | collected 2019-01-08 | study: AquaDiva: Metagenomics assemblies of 32 groundwater samples
TGCCGTGGAACGGGTTGTAGGGGTTCACCGCCTTATTCTTGTCGTGGCCGATCATGTGGTCGCTGCCACCGGCGGGCCGCAGGCCGGCGTTGATGTACGAGCGCAGCGGGAAGAAGTACCGCAGGCCGTCGTAGCCGAAGACCATCTCGAGTCCGGGACCGTCGAAGTGGAGCCAGGCGGCCTGGACGTCGGCCAGGATGCCGAGCTTCTTCATGCGCGCGATCGCCTCCAGGCTCTGGAAGCTGGCGTGAATGAGATGCGAGCGCGTGGGCGCGATGGGCCGGTCCTTGTCGAGCGCCTGCATCGCGTCGAGGAAGCCGTCGATGGCCCCGCCGCCCTGGGTGTGCGCGGTCAACTGCCAGCCCTTGTCGCGCGCGGCTCGCATCACGGCCAGCAGCTTTTCCGGTGTCTCGAAGAGCTGGCCGCGGTCGCTGGGATCGGTCTTGCCGTAAAGCTGCCGGCCGAAGGGCCCGTACGGCTGGCGCTGGTAAGCGGTGCCGATGGTCATGCCGCCATCGACGTTGACCTTGAAGGCGCCGAACTTTAGCCAGTCGTTGCCGGTGTTGGTAGTGTAAGGCGCCGCGCGAACCTCTGCGATCAGCTCCTCCGTGGGCCGGGCGACGTTCAGCCACCAGGTGGCGACCACGCGGAGGGGAAGCCGCCCCGCCGCCTTGAGCTGATGGTAGAGGGCGATTTCCTCTGCGCTGGCCCCGCCTTCGCCGATCGAGGTCAGCCCCGCCTCGCGGTAGAGCGTGAGCATCTTCTCCAGCGCCGCAAGCTTCTCCGCGTCAGAAAAGCCGGCCGCCGGCTTGAGCCCCTTGAGCAGCGCCTGCGCGTTCTTGAGGATGCCGTTCGGCTCGCCGCGTTGGTCCTTGACGATTTCGCCGTGCGGCGGGTTGGGCATGGCCCGGGTGATGCCGCTAAGCTTGAGGCCGAGCGTGTTCACCACCACCACGTAGCTGGCGTCGAACATCACCGGGTGCTCGGCGGCCACGTCCAGGACCTCGCGCACAGGCATGCGGAGTTCCTTCAAGCGCGTGGGAAAGGTGCGCGGCACCACGATCCACTCGCCCTTGGGCGTCTTGGCGGCCTGCGTACGGATGTAGCTTTGGATGGCGGCGTAGGAATCCAGCGGCGGCAGCTTCTCGCGGAACTCGCTCAGGCCGCCTTCGAGCGGATGGACGTGGCTGTCAATCAAGCCCGGCAGCACCGTGCGCCCGGCCAGGTCGATGAGCTTGGTGCGCGGGCCGCGCTCGGCGGCCAGCACCGCCTGGCTTTCGCCCACGGCGGTGATGCGGCCGTTCTTGACGGCCACCGCCTGGCGGATCGAGAACTTCGCATCGACAGTGACGATCTTGCCGTGGTGAAGGATGAGGTCGGCATCGGCGCCGGCGGCGAGGCCGGCCGCCAACAGCGAGAGAAAGGCTCCGCGTAGCATCGTTGCGATTCTAGCGCACCCGCGCGCGCAGGTCAGTCCCGAAACTCCAGCTCCACCTCCGGCGAGATCGGGAAGCCGCCATAGCGGGCGCCTTTCACCCAGATCCGTCCCGCGGCGTCCTTCTCGACTCTCCCCTGGGCGAACCAGGCGATCGTTTGCAGAAACATCGGCTTCACCAGCGGGTAGAGGCGCCGGCTGATGGACTCCAGCGGCTCGTCGCGGCCGATGCCGAGAACGCACTGCGCGATCACGGGGCCGTGGTCCACCAGCTCGTCCACCTCGTGCATGGTGGCGCCGGCAAACCTGACTCCGGCCTGGAGGGCGTCCTCAAGGGGCCTCGGCCCGCGAAAGGCGGGCAACAGGGCGGGATGCATGTTGATGATGCGTCCCCGATAGGCCTCCACCATGGCCGGCGGAATGATCTTATCGAACGTGAGAACGATCAGGTCGAGCCTCGCCTCGATCGACCGCCGCGTGAGTTCCTCGTCGAACAGCCGGCGGTCGGCCTGGTCAATCACGCATAAAGGAATGCCCTGGTCGCGGCAGAAGCGGTCAAAAGTCGCTTCATCCTTCTTGGCGGCGAACCCGGCGGCGAGCTCAATGCCAAGCTGGGCGGCATGCCGGACAGTCGCCTGGAACAGCCCACCGCCGCCGGAAAGACAGAAACCGACGCGATAGGGTTTAGCCACCGTTCCCAGTCGAGTATACACCCACCTCGCCACCGGCGTGGCACCATAGGAGCATGAGAACCGCCACTTTCACGCTGGCCGGCTGGCTGGCCGCCGGAGCGATGCTCCAGGCACAGGAACTGGCGCCCAAGCCGCCACGACCCTACGTGCGCGCCACGGGCGAGGCCACGGTTTCGGTGCGGCCCGACCAGGCGCAGATTGACATCGGCGTCGTCACCGAGGCTGCCACCGCACAGGCGGCTGGGGCGCAGAATGCCAAGCAACTGGAGGCGGTGCTGGGCGAGCTGCGCAAGGCGCTGGGCGCCGGCGCGGAAATCAAGACCTCCGGTTATTCGCTGAACCCGAACCGCCGCTACCCGAAGGACGGCGGGCAGCCGGTGATCGTGGGCTACACCGCCACCAACGTCGTCCAGGTAAAGACGAAAGACCTGGCGGGCGTGGGCAAGGTGATCGACCTGGCCACCCAGTCCGGCGCCAACGCCATCCACGGTCTGTACTTCACTCTCAAAGATGAGCAGGCGGCCCGGGCCAAGGCGCTGGGCGAAGCGACGCTCAAGGCCCGGTCCCAGGCCGAGGCAATGGCGGCGGCCCTCGGCCTGAAGATCCTGCGGGTGATCTCGATCGAGCAGGGCGAGCCGATGATGATCCGCCCGCTGCGTGAGATGCCGATGGCCCGGATGGCCGAGGCGATGGCTGCACCCACTCCTGTGGAGCCGGGCACGATCGACGTGCGCGCCACCGTGACGGTGACGGCCGAGCTGGGACCGTAACGCAACCGCTCCCTGCGGTCGCGGCTCGGTAACGCGCTACCGCCGCGCCTTGTCCAGGTTGGCGCCGATGGCGTTCCAGTCGAGGTTCTTGAAGAAGGTGTCGATGTAACTGGCGCGGGCGGTGCCGTAATCCAGGTAGTAGGCGTGCTCGTAAACGTCCAGCGCGACGACCGGCACGGCGTTCCACACCGGGAAGGTGTTCTGCGCGTCGCCGGCGTAGTTGAACAGGTAGCCCCAGTCGCGGTCGAAAGCGGTCCAGGCCCAGCCGCGCGAGGCCATGCCGGTGGCCTTGAGGTCGGCTCGCCAGGCTTCTACCGAACCGAAGTCCCGCTCCAGGAGCTTGCGGATGTCGGGAGTCGGGTCGCCGCCGCTGCCGCCCAGGTGGCCGAAATACAGCTCGTGGTTCTTGACGCCGCCGATGGCGAAGGTCAGGTCAACCTTGAGCGAGCGCAGGTCGCTGAAGGTCTGGTTGGCGGAGGCCCGGTCGGCCGTCTCCAGCTTGGCCATGATCTCGTTGTATTTGTTAACGTAGCCCTGGTACAGCTTGTAGTGCTCCGTCATGGTCTTGGCGGAGATCCCGTCCAGGTCGCGCATGACCGCGTCGAACTTCTTGGCTTCGATCTTGTGTGGCATCCAGTATTCTCCAAAAGATTGGATGCTTCCCAGCGGCGCTAGGATGCGCCGGCCCGCTCGAAAGCAGCGGCGAGGCGGAACATGCCCGCCTCGTTGAAGTGGTTGGCCAGAATCTGCATCCCCACCGGCAGCCCTGCGGCCGTGCGGCCGCAGGGCACGCTCATGCACGGGATGCCGGCCAACGAGCCGGTAATGGTGTAGATGTCGGACAGATACATCGCCAGCGGGTCGTCCACCTTCTCGCCCAAGCGGAAGGCGGGAAACGGCGAGACCGGGGTGACGATCGCATCCACCTCGCGGAAGGCCTCCGAGAAATCGCGCGCGATCAGGGTGCGGGCCTTCTGCGCCTTCAGGTAATACGCGTCGTAGTAGCCGGCGCTGAGCACATAGGTCCCCAGCATGATCCGGCGCTTGCATTCGGCCCCGAAACCCCCGCCGCGGGTGCGGCGGTACATGTCGCTCAGGGTCGCGGCGCCGCTGGAGCGGATGGTGTAGCGCACGCCGTCATAACGGGCCAGGTTGGAGCTGGCTTCGGCGGTGCAGATGATGTAGTAGCAGGCGATGGCGTAGTCGGTGTGCGGCAGGCTGATCTCGCGCACCTCGCAGCCGAGGTTCTTCAGGACTTCGACGCCGGCGATGACGACGTCCCCGGTCTCGCTGGCCAGGCCCTTGAAGTACTCGCGCGGCAGCCCGATCCGCAAGCCGCGCACGTCGCCCTCCATCGCCGCCAGGTAGTCGGGCACGGGCGCGAAGGCCGAGGTGGAGTCGAGCGGATCGCGGCCGGCGATGACGCCGAGCAGGAGGGCGGCGTCGCGCACGTTGCGCGCGAGCGGCCCGATGTGATCGAGCGAGCTGGCGAAGGCCACCAGCCCGTAGCGCGAGACGCGGCCATAGGTCGGGGTCACGCCCACCACGCCGCAGAAGCTGGCCGGCTGGCGGATGGAGCCGCCGGTGTCCGAGCCCAGCGCCGCCACCGCCGTGCCCTGGGCGACAGCCGCCGCCGAGCCGCCGCTGGAGCCGCCCGGCACGCGGTCCAGTGCCGCCGGGTTGCGCACCGGACCGAAGGCCGAGTTCTCGTTGGAGGATCCCATCGCGAACTCGTCGCAGTTGGTCTTGCCCAGGATGACGCCGCCGGCTTCTTCCAGGCGGATGACCGCGGTGGCGTCGTAGGGCGGAACATAATGTTCCAGCAGGCGTGAGCCGCAGGTGCTGCGCACGCCGTTGGTGAGGATGACGTCCTTGACGGCCACCGGCACGCCGGCCAGCGGACCCGGATCTTCGCCCGCCGCCAGCCGCTCATCAACGCGACGGGCCGCCGCCAGCGCCCGGTCCGGGCAGAAATGCAGGTAGGCGTTGGTCCGCGGGTTTTCCACCTCGGCGAAACGCAGCGCCTCGGTGGTCAGCTCGACAGCCGAGAAGCGGCGCGCCCGCAGCCCGTGGCGGACCTGATCTGCGGTGAGCGAGGCGATCTCCATGCCGGTTCAGCGCTCGATCACTTTCGGAACCTTGTAATGGCCCGCGCCTGCCAGCGGGGCGTTGGCCAGCGCCGTCTCGCTGCCCAGGCCCGGCCGCTCGCAGTCCTCGCGCAGGGTGGCCGCCTCGCCGGCCTCGTAGAGGACCTGCGCCATCGGCTCGACTGCGGCCGTGTCCAGCTCGTTCAGCTTGTCCATGTAAGTGAGGATCTCGCCCAGCTCGGCGCAGAACCTGGCGGTCTCCTCCTCGCTCAGGTGGAGATTGGCCAGCTCGGCTACGTAGCGCACTTCCGCTTCGGTGAGCTTCACGCCCCCGACCTCTTGCGTGACGACTTGTAGAGATGACGGAAGACGGGATCGGCGATCTGGTCGGCTTCGTCGGACGCGCCCTGGCGCGCGGCGGCAAGCTGCGGTGGGAGCCGCGGGATCCGCAGGCGGAACTCGAGGCTGGCCACGGCTTCCGGCCTGACGATGTCTCGCAAGCTCTTGAGGATCTGCCCCGCCAGCGTGATCAGGTGGCCCTGCCAGATCTCGTCGTCCACTTCCACGCGCAAACGGCCGCCGGCCAGAGAGACGGCCCGCGTGTGCGCCGCGATCTTCTTGCCCACCGCCAGCGGCCAGGCGGCGCGCACCAGGTCCTCTTGCGGCGGACCGCCGCCGGAGAATTTCATCCTCGCAACCAGTTTTCCGGCCCGCTCCATGACGGTGGACTATTCTACCATCCAAGGTATGTTGATTCTCGCTTCCCGTTCGCCGCGCCGGCAAGAGATTCTTCGCCGCGCCGGGATCGCCTTCGAGGTTCGCCCAGCCGACATCGATGAGACCTGGCTGCCGGGTGAGGATCCCCGCACGCACGTGGAGCGGCTGGCGCGGGCCAAGGCCGAGGCTGTCGTGGGCGACACGGTCTTAGGGGCGGATACCGTGGTGGTCGTCGATGACCAGATTTTTGGCAAGCCCGCTGATGCCGAGGACGCCGCCCGCATGCTGCGCCTTCTCTCGGGTCGCGAGCACGCGGTGATGACCGGCATCTGTCTGAAGCGAGGCGCGCAGTGCGCCGTACACACCGAAACCACACGCGTGCGTTTCGTTCCGCTGTCGGAAGAGGAGATCCAGAACTACGTCGCCAGCGGCGAGCCGATGGACAAAGCCGGCGCCTACGCGGTGCAGGGGCTGGCCTCGAAGTTCATCGACCGCATCGAGGGTTGCTACTTCAACGTGGTCGGCCTCCCGGTCTCGACTGTCTACCGCCTAATTCGGTGACAGGCTACACAACCTCGAAATTAATCTTCGGCGGGTGACATGAATTTCGAGGTTGTGTAGCCTGTCACCGAAATTCACACCTGGGAGCGGGTCGCACAGGTGAGCCACGGCGCTGCAATGAGTTAGCGGTGGCAAGCGAGTTGCTACGTCCACTGGCGTATGAGGTACGTGTGGTTGGTGACGCTGCTGGGAACGCTGGGTTGGGCGCAGGAAAACGTCAACTCCCGCTACACGGTGGAAAGCGTCGAGATCTCCGGCGTCCCGGAGACAAGGCTCAGCAAGGGACTGCGCGCCCGGATGCAGGAGCTGATCGGGCAGAAGTTCAGCCAACAGAAGGTCAGTGAGCTGGCGCGGAGTATTCGCAAGGAGCTTCCCGGGCGCAGCGTTAGCCAGAAGATCGCTCGCGGGCTCCAGCTCGACCACGTCAAGGTGATCTTCGAAAGCCGCCGCCACCGCCGCGAACATTTCGACTTCGATACCCTCCGCGCGCTCTATCACTCCAGACAGGGCTGGAGCGGCGATCTCAGTGCCGGCTTCCGGATCGAAAGCAGCGTCTTCCGCTTCGGCATCGTCAGCGACGCCGACCCGCTGGTGGAGCGGTACGCGGGCGTCAAAGCCGGCTACGAAAAGCGCGGCATTGGCACCGACCGCCTGCGGCTCGCCTTCCAGTTCGAGAGCTACCACCAGATGTGGAACCGCACGACATTGTCTTCGCCGGATCCCGGCATCTACCGCACTCGCCAGAACTTCCAGCCACAGCTTACCGTGCTGCCCGCCCGCGGGCTGCGGCTCAGCTTCGGCGCCAGCTTCCAGCGGTTTCAGACTCAGTTCCCGGCCGCGCGCACCGAGGCCTCCAACGCTGCGATCGGTACTCTGCGCTATGATCGGTCGTTGGAGGATTCGGCCTCGAATACGCACCGGTTCGAGGCAGGTTACAGCCTGCGCGCGGCCACCAGGACTCTCGACAGCGACTTCGTCTACGCCCGCCACACCGGGGACTTCCGCTACACGCTCTCCCACCACCGCAACCGCCTCATCGCGCACGTGACGGGCGGAGTGATGAACGGGCGGGCGCCGCTGTTCGAGCGGTTCGTCCTCGGCAACAGCACCACCTTACGCGGCTGGAACAAGTTCGACGTGGCCCCGCTCGGGGGCGACCGCGTCGCCCACGGCGCCCTCGAATATGGCTACGGCGACTTCCGCCTCTTTTACGACACCGGCGCGGTGTGGACCCACGGGCAGCAACCCGAGGCGAAGCATTCCATCGGTCTGGGCTTCCGCATGCGGGAGTTCTTCCTGGCGGTCGCCTTTCCGGTCAGAGCCGGCCGGGCGGAACCCATCTTCATGACGGGTGTGAACTTCTGATGAGCACACAGCCGCGGGGCCTGCCGGTGCTGGCGGTCCTCTCTGCCCTGCCGCTCTGGCCTCAGCCGCTCGGCGTGCGCCTGGAGGCAAACCAACTCCGCGTCTCGGCGCCGCAGCTCGGCGTTCTCAGCGGCCTGCCGTTGGAGCGGCTGCGCAACGGCGCGCCAGTGCCCTTCGCCTTTAAGTTGACCCTCTCAACGGACCGTCACGCCACCACCCTGCTGCGCGACCTCAAGCGCTTCGTCTTCAGCTACGATTTGTGGGAGGAGAAGTTTTCGGTGGTGAAGCTGGGCCATCCGCGGCGCTCGGCGTCGCATATGGCGACCACGGCCGCGGAAGCCTGGTGCGTGGACGACATGGCGCTGGCAACGGCGGGCCTCGCACAGGACAGGCCCTTCTGGGCGAGGCTGGAAGTGCGGCTGGAGAACCTGCGGGAGGAGGCGGCCGAGGAGGAGTCGGGCGTCAGCCTGACGCGGCTGATTGAGCTGTTCGGCCGTCGCGCCGAGACCAGGCGGTCGTCCTGGCTCTTCGAGGCCGGGCCGCTGCGGCTGGCCGATCTGAACAACTCCCCAGCGCGGGCGCCGGGGCCGAGGTGAATCGGCTCTCGCGCAGGCTTGTTCTGCTGTTTGTCGTGGCCACGGTGGCGCCGCTGGCGGTGACCATTTGGCTGGCCACGTCCCTGCTGGAGCGCAGCCTCAGCTACTCGTACGTCGGCCGGCTGGACGAGCTTTCCCGAGCGCTGGAAAAAACCGGCCGCGAGTTCTACCGGCAGTCGTGCGAAGCGTTGAAGGAGCAGGCGCTGGCCGGCCGCAACAAACCCATCCGCTACACCCGCACCGCTTCCCCGCCCTGGCCGGCCGCCATCCAGGAATTCTGGGAGAGCGGCGAATCCGAGCGCTTCCGCCTGGCCGGCGAGGATGCCGACCGGCTCGAGTACCTGGTCCGCATCGGGGACGAGGTGTGGGCCTACCCGCGGGAGCTTGGCATCAGCATGGCCGGCCTCGCCGACCACTACCGCCAGGCGCGCCAGTTCACCGCGACGCTGGAGAAACGCGATCTGCGGCGCGGCTTCGTCTACACGTTCCTGGTGCTGGCAGCCGGCGCCTGGCTGGTCTCGCTCGGGCTGCTGGTGTTGGTGGCGCACCGCATCAGCCGGCCGATTCAGCAACTGACCGTGGGCCTTTCGGAACTGGCCGCGGGCCGCTTGAGCACGCGCCTGGAGACGGAGCGCAACGACGAGGTTGGCCGCGCCATCCGCGCCTTCAACTTCACCGCCGAGCAGCTTCAGCAGAGCCGCGACCGCCTGGTGTACTTCACCCAACTCGCGAGCTGGCAGATGCTGGCCCGCAAGATGGCCCACGAAGTCAAGAACTCGCTCACCCCGATTCGGCTGACGATGGAAGAGATGCTGGCGCGCCGGCAGCAGGCCGACCGCGCTTTCCTCGAGCAGGCGGCCCAGGTGGTGGCCGAGGAGATCGAGAGCCTGGAGCGCCGCGTGCGCGCCTTCTCGGAATTCGCCGCCGAGCCGGCTTTGCGCCCGGCGCTACTCGATGTCAACGCAGCCGTCGAAGAGCGGGTCGCGTTCCTCCGAACCGCCCATCCCGAAGTGCGCTATACGACGCGGCTCGATGCGGGCCGGCCGCGCGCCGTCGCCGACGAGGACCTGCTGAAGGGCATCCTCACCAACCTCCTGGAGAACGCCGCCGAGGCCGTCGGGCCCGGCGGCGTCGTGCTGAGCCTGACCGCGGTGGCCGGCGGGCAAGCGTTGATCGAGGTGCACGATTCCGGCCCGGGCCTGAGCGAGGAAGCGCGGCGAACGCTGTTCGAGCCGACCATCTCCTTCAAGAAGCGCGGCATGGGGCTGGGCCTCTCCATCACCCGCAAGAACGCGCTGCTCTCCGGTGGTGATATCTTGCTGGTGAAGGGAGAACTCGGCGGCGCCGGCTTCCGGGTGGCGCTGCCATTACACGCCGTTTGAGCCGCGTCCTCATTGTAGACGACGAGGAGAACATCGGCCGCTCGCTGCGCTGGATACTGGAGGGCGAGGGCTACGGCGTCGAGGTCTGCCATTCGGCGACCGCCTTCCGCGCGCACCCCGAGGCGCGCCGCGCTGACGCCTACCTGCTCGATGTTCGCCTGCCCGACGCCAGCGGCATCGACCTGCTCCGCTGGCTGCGCCAGAACGACAGCCGCGCCCCGGTCATCATGATCTCCGGGCACGCCACCATCGCCGACGCGGTCGAGGCGACGCGCGCCGGGGCCTTCGACTTCCTCGAGAAGCCGCTCAGCCGCGACCGCGTGCTGGTGGCCCTCAAGAACGCGATCGAGCAGGCCAGCCTGCGGGCGGAGAACGAGCGCCTGCGCGAGATGGTCGGCGAGGGGCCGAAGATGATCGGCTCCAGCCCCGCCTTCCTGCGCGTGCTGGAGCAGGCCACCATGGTGGCCCGTTCCGACGCCCGCGCGCTGCTGATCGGCGAATCCGGCACCGGCAAGGAGTTGCTGGCGGCCCACATCCACCGGGCCAGCCCGTTCGCCGCCGGGCCGTTCGTCAAGGTGAACTGCGCGGCCATTCCCTCGGAGCTGCTCGAAAGCGAGCTGTTCGGCCACGAGAAGGGCGCCTTCACCGGCGCTTCCGCTGCGCGGCGCGGCAAGTTCGAGCTGGCCGAGGGCGGGACTATCTTCCTGGACGAGGTCGGCGACCTGCACGAGACCGCCCAGGCCAAACTGCTGCGCGTGCTCGAGCAGGGCGAGTTCCAGCGCCTGGGCGGCGAGGAAACGTTGCGCGCGTCGGTGCGGGTGGTCTCGGCCACCAACCGCGACCTGGCGGCGCTGGTGGCGCAGAAGCGTTTCCGTGAGGATCTCTATTACCGCCTGTGCGTGGTGCCGATTCGCGTGCCGGCGTTGCGCGAGCGGCCCTCGGACGTGCGCCCACTGGCCGACTACTTCCTCGAAGATTTCTGCCGGCGCAATAACTTCAAGCGCCGCACGATCACCGCCGGCGTTTTCCCGGTACTGGAGAAATGGCTGTGGCCGGGCAATGTCCGCGAGTTGAAGAACATCGTCGAGCGCATGGCGATCCTGACGGCGGACGAGCAGCTTACGGTGGAGTCCATTCCGCTCGAAATCCGCCTGCCGCGCGAGTCCGGCCCGCGCTCGACGTTACAGGAAGCGCGCGAGCAGGCCGAGCGCGAGCTGCTGCGCCGGGCGCTGGAGGAGGCCAACTGGAACATCTCCTCGGCCGCCCGCGCACTGGGCATGGAGCGCACCAACCTCCACAAGCGCATCCGGGCGTTGGGCCTGAGCCGGGGGGCGAGCTGAGCGCGGGTGGTGGAAGCGCTACGCGCCCAGCAGATCGTACACCGGCGGCTTCGGCGCCCAGCGTACGAAGGCCTCGGCGTACTGGCGGCCGCACTCGATGCCGCGCCAGCGGTTGCAGGTCGTGTAATCGGGAACCAGCCGCGGTTGTGCGGCCAGCGTCTTCAGCGCCTCCACCTTGCGCTCGAAGACCTCGGTGATGTCCACGTAGTGATCGGGCACAAACCCCACCCGCGAGGCCGTTCCGATGTTCGGTTCGAAGAAGCGGATGTCCCAGGAGACACGGGCCATCTGCGCGGCATCAATGACGCTGCGGGACGTCCGCCAGTGCGTCGGGTAGGTGAGCTCGTCCTTCCAGTGCGTCAGGATCAGGTTGGGCTTGAAGTCCGCCATTTCCTGCGCCAGCATCTCCATGCGCTCGGGCGTCATGCGCAGCGGGCCGTCGCCAAAGCCGAACATCTTCCCCTCGGCGCCGATGACTTCGGCGCAGGCGAACGCCTCTTTCTCGCGGATGCGGCGCACCTCGGCCACCGATATGCCCGGGCGCTGCTGGATCAGGAAGGCGCTTTCGTCAGACTCGCCCTGGGTGAGCCAGATGACCTTCACCTTCGAGCCGGCCCGAACGTGCTTGATGAGCGTTCCGCCGGCCCGCGAGCAGAAATCGGCCGGGTGCGCACTGACGGCCAGAATCCTCGGCGCGGGGCGTGCAGGCTGCATCTCCGCTTCAGTGCCTGTCCAGGCTTCGGCCGCCGGCGCGCCCGCGCTGAACGATGCCGCGGCCACAAACTCGCGACGCTTCATTCGCTTTCCCTCCAACCGGACATCACCTCACGATGCCGTGGGCGCTGTCAACCCTGGGGTGGTTGGGGATTTGGGTTCGTTGGGGTGGGGATCGGGTTCGTTTAGCCTGGAGAGGGCTTTTCCGGCGGGGGTTCTGGGGCCGGTGGGGCGGGCGTTGCGGCGATTGGCGTCAATCTGTCTGTCGGTGGCCATGAAAAATTCAAATTTGTACGAAGGAAGCCAAATTGGGCTCCGGCGGCCGAGGAGCCAGGACTCCGCTAACAGAGTAACAGGGGGGCGCGGGGTGAAAGGGGCCGGATTGGGGGAAACGTATTGAAAAGGCTTGGGAAAGATAATGTGGGCAGTGAGTGACCGTTCTCGCGGAGACTAAGGCAGTTGACGGCGCCGCGCGCCAGGCGGTGCTGCGGGTCAGCCCGATGAATCCGCCGCACCAGAATGTTGGTGTCCGCAAGGATGTCCACTTATCGACGGGGCCCGCTCCACTCGTCTTCGCGCGTGTAGATGCTCTCCCGGGTGAGAGCTTCCTCGGCGAGCGGAGGAATGCCTGCTGGAATCATGTCAGAGATTTCTTCAAAAGCCCTGTCGAACTCCTCGGCGTTCAGTGGCGCTGGCACTTCGGGCTTCTTCGCGGCGGAGATGACTTGGAGGACTGCCTGGCGCAGAAGCGCGTCAACGCTGACGCCTTGAGCTTGGGCCTGGGCCAGAAGAGCGGCTTGCTCTTCCGCCGACAGAGGAATGGATAGCGTCATACACCTTCTCCCTTTTGAGCATACCAAGCTGACAGGCGCTTGGTCCCGGGTCTCCGTGTTGTCGGCCGACGCGGGATACCGCCCGCCTCAGCCCCGCTTGAGCGCCTCCCGGACGCGCGCCGGTGTCATCGGCAACTGGAGCAGCCGGGCCCCCACCGCGTCGAAGACGGCGTTGGCGACGACCGCGCCCATGTTGACGATCGGCGGCTCGCCGCAGCCCGAGGCCGGCGTTTCGGGGTTGTCCATCAGGATGGTCTCGATCCTGGGCAGCCAGGAGAAGCGCGGGATCTGGTAGGTGTCGAAGTTGCTCCAGTTCCGCTTTGCGGCCGTCCCCCTATGAGGGCTCCCTTTCAACGACCGCGACCTCGTCTTTCGACAGGCCGTAGAGCTCGTATACGAGCTGATCGACACGCTCGTCGGCGGTGTCAATCTGGCGGTTCAGCTGCACGGTCTCGTGAGGTGCGAGGCGGTGGGTCAACTTGCAGTGAAGGTCCAGCAGAAGTTGCACCGTCTCGACAATCGCCTGGTGCAGTTCCGGACTGGCGTCCGGGACCGGGATCTGGGCTAGTTGGTTGGAAGCGATATGGTTGTTGCCCGGAAACCGCTGGCGGAAGTAGAAGTTCGCAGGACGGCTGTTCAATATGCCTAGCAGAAACCTCAGGTCGATATGGCCCCGAGACACGTCACGCAAGTTGATCACGTTCGTCGATTGAAGGCAGAAGAACTGCTGCGTATCGTATGTAGCAACGATCCGGCGGGGAAGAGTGATGTTTCGAATCTCCTGAACCACGATTTTCTCCGGTGATTCGAAGATCTCCCGGCGCCTGGGCGCATCGAGTACGTCCGGGTTGTAATAGACGAAGAGCCCCCCTTTAAGCGGTTGGTAGCGGCCGACTTGTTTGCCACCCCCCGCTGGCTTCCAGATCTTGCTCGCCGGCTTGTCTGACAGGTATTTTTCGTTGTTGCCCGTTCGCAGTCCCTGATTGACGGTGCAGAAGTCCCCGACCCGGTGCGGCGCCGCCTCCATCTTCGCTAAAACGGTGGACTCCTCCGTTGAGACCCGGACCAACCACGCGGCATTCCTGTTCTTTAACCACTCCCGCTGGTCAATGTCGAATTCGCGCACGGGGGTCCCAAACTCCTTGGCGGTGGTGAGCACTACCCGGCAGCGATCCTGCCTCTTGGGGCGCCCGTTGCGCTTGCGAGCGACGAAAATCATCGTTTCGTTCTTGGCGTTACGGAAGACGCCGGGGCCGATGTCGAGGACCTGTTCGAGCGCGCACTCTTGGAGGAGAAGCCGACGGAGCTTCTCGAAGGAATCGTTGCTGAGCAGCGTGTGAGGGGTGATGAAGCTCACGACTCCCGCGGGCCGCAGCAGTTTGCGGACCGCGAGCTCCGCAAAAAGCCCGTAAACGTCGAAGCGGTACTCGCAGGTCGAGTACACCTTGCTGAAGTAGTCCTTTTCGAGCGCGTCCAGTTCGGTGATGAACAGATAGGGCGGGTTGCCGATCACGACGTCGAAGCCGCCGGCCCGCATTACCACCGCGAACTCACGATGCCAGTCGAAGGCATTGATTGTGAGCCGTTCCTCATCACCAAGGAGCCGGTCGGCGTAGATGTCAGGACCAATCAGGGAGTTCCCGCACTTAATGTTGCGCCCGAGATCGGGCAGCGCTCTCTGCTTGTGGAAGAGTCTGTACTGGCTGTGTAGCGTTTGGTCGGTTTCGCCTTCAAGCACCTTCAGTAGCAGCGAGAGCTTTGTGACTTCCACGGCCTGAGGATCCACGTCCACGCCGTAAATGGAGTTGAGCAGGACGCGCTTGCGCTCCTCGATGGTGAGCCGCCAATCCCCGGCTGCGGTCCGATACAGAGCCCTTGGGTGTCTGTCAGGTCCGTCCTCACCATACCACTTGCGGTGCCAGTCGAGCAGCTCCTGGTAGGCGACGAGAAGGAACGAACCCGAGCCGCAGGCCGGGTCGATGAGCCTCAGCCTGCTAGCATCTTTGGGCGCCTTTCCATCGAGCGCCTTACGGACCGTCGCCTTCACTATGTACTCGACAACGTGGGTCGGCGTGTAATAGACGCCGCCAGCCTTCTTGACCTCCGGCTTCTCTTCCACGCGGGCTTGGTGCGCGGGCGTGAGCCGGATTACCTTCCCAAGGAACTGTTCGTAGACCTGCCCGAGGATGTCGGCTGGCAGGACGCAGAACTCGTACGGGCTGTCGGGGTAATAGAGGCTGCTGATGATGTCCTTGAGGGGCCTGTCATCGACGGTGAGGCCCAGCGTGAGATTGTCAGGCGGTTCGGCCCGGCCCTTTTCGACGTCGAAGTGAAAGAGGCCGGAGTTGTACTTGTAATCGGCCTTCCGGGACAGGTCACCCAAGCGGTCATACACCTGCTGCCCGTTGAGCAGCGTCTGGAGCTGACCGTAGTGCTCCATGCCACGGTCTTCGCAGATTCGGAGGAAGATGATGCGGTCGATGATACGCTGGACCGAGAAGTTCAGTTGCGGCTGGGTGACCGGGTTGCGAAGAGCGATGTTGCGCGCGAGCATATCGCGCCAGGATTCGATCTCTTTCAGGAACTCCGAATCGACTTCGGCGGTGCCTTTCTTCTCCTTCTTCGAGGCGCCGTATCGGTCAAAAGAGCCTTTCCACACGGCGTCGCGCGAGAACACCTCTGCGATCTGGTCCCACTTCGTCAGATAGTCGGAGTATCGGAAAGACGTGATCCGGGCCACGGCCGGCTTATCCCTTGGCGCTGGCCGTACGCGGCAATCGTACACCAGGAACTCTTCGAAGTTCGTCAAGATGCTCACGCTGAGCTTGGCCGACCAGGCGTAGCGCCGGAGTTGGTATGCGGGCCCGCCATCCTCTCGGATGTTGACAGCCGGCCTCTTCGCTTCGACGAAGAACTTCCGCAGCCCGGCAGCCCGGAAGCAATAGTCCGGAGCTTTGGTGCTGCCGCCGATTTTGATCGAGTCCTCGTGTACGACGTCCTTGTAGTCCTCGCCGTATCCGCGCTCGTTGTTCACGTCCCAACCCAGCGCTTTGAAGAATGGATCGAGGAAC
>ERZ1292640.2240-Hain-H43-02um-R1-2240-length-15561-cov-22_pt1 | contig 15561 bp, 14 predicted proteins | sample MGYA00564404_ERZ1292640 | MGnify/ENA primary metagenome ERZ1292640 (study PRJEB36523, sample SAMEA6512636) | groundwater metagenome | collected 2019-01-08 | study: AquaDiva: Metagenomics assemblies of 32 groundwater samples
GCTAAAATAGCTAACAATTCTTTGTCAATCATTGATATTTTCTCCTTTTAGTTTTATAGGATACAATAATTGAAAAATCCCCCCTATTACGCTGTATAGCATAATCAAACCAAGCCATAAAAGAGATACTGCAAAAGCCTTTTCCGCTCCTATGTAGCCTTTTAAGAAATATACAAACGCGCCCTCTCTGACGCCCAACCCGTTTAAAGAAGGCAGCATGCTCACAGCCCACACAAGCGGGATAACAAGAAACAGCCTGAATAACTGTATGTTTCCGCCTATGCACAATACGAATAGATACGTGCTGAATATGGCCATAGACTGCAGTATTAAAGATATGCCTATGCCTTCTATTAAAATGCGCGGCTTATTCCTGTAAAAGTTTATTGCAGCGTATAATTTCAAGGCCTTGGTTTTCATGGCATGAATTATGCCTTTTTTTTCAGGAATAGTTTCCTGAAATTTATTATTTTTCTTCAAAAGAATGCTTATCACTGCCATAGTCAAAATAAATACAAAAGGCACTGCCCATACAATAAGCTTGTTATCCATGCTCCTGCCTATGAACAATAGCCCTAGAAGCGCTATCAACAGGGTAGACACCAGGCCTAAGATCCTGTCTGCCAGTACAGCAGCATAAGAAGCCATCTTGTTGTTTGTTTTCCTTGAAGCGTAATACGCCTTTGCAATATCTCCTCCTATTGCGGTCGGCAGAAAATTATTGTAAAAATACCCTATGAAAGTCAGATATACAGCGTCTTTTATCAATAGTTTCACGCCCTGGCCGCGCATCAATAGCTTGAGCCTGTAAGAAGCCACTACTGACAGGGGTATGTTTAAGCCTATGGCTGACAGGAAAATAAGCTTGTTGGAATTTTTGAGAATGCCTATAACCTCTTTTGCGTCTTTTCTCATTATCCATAGAAGCAATAAAAGCAATCCAAAACTTATAACAAATCTTAATATAATTGATAATTTGTTTTTCATGATATGATCATGCCTGCGTAGCCGACCACAGAATTATAATCCCCTGACACATCACCGCTCGTCTGGTATTTTACAAGCCCTGCTTTCCTGGCGCCCAGGATTTTGCATAAACTTACAAGTACGCAAGTAGGCGCCAAGCCGCACATGGATATGCTGTTCTTTACAGCCGCTTTATACATCTTTTCTTCATCCAGGCCTGAGATGGCTTCTATGATAAGGCCGTCTTTTGCCTCTGCGGATTCTTTCGGCTCGTAGTGGGTCATATCAGTGCTTGCCATAAAAATGCCAGGCCTGCCCACTTTTTTAAAACCTTCCGCTATATCTTTGCCGAGCTGCTGGTATTCTGATAATTCTGCCTGGGCTATAACTATCGGGACGATCTTGATGTCGTTTTTTAAATATTGAAGGAACGGTAATTCTACTTCTATGGAATGCTCCTGCATATGAGCAAGGCTGTCTTCTTTTAAAAGAACGCTTTCTTTGAGTATGGATTCCGCTATTTCAGTATCTATCTTAATTTCGCCGAGAGGCGTCATCCAGCTGCCCTTTGTCATGATGCTGAATCTCTGGCCTGCGCCTGTATGATTCGTGCCCAGGATAATAACAGTTTTTTTAAGCTCTACCTTTGATATAGTGAGGCCTGCCACATAACCTGAATAAACATAACCCGCATGCGGCATTATTACGCCTATTGCCTCCTGCTTCTCAGAAGAAACGTCAACCAGCCCTGAAATCATTTTTCTAAGGCTTGCTTCTGTCTGCGGATAAAATTGTCCAGCCCATGCGGGTTTTCGTATCATATGCTATATACTCTTCTCTGCCCAGACCAGCAGGTCTTGAGGACGCAAAATTTTCCCAGCGTGAAAATTTTGCTCCGTTTTGACGCTCACTCGTCCTGCAGGCAGGCTGGAGTCTGAGGCACATTTGAGAGGTTTTGGAACTAATACTATTTAATACTAGGCGCACAAGGATTTACAACGAAAGTTTTTATACCGTCAAGACTACCTTCGGTATAAAAACCGAGCCGTAAACCGTAGTGCGCCCCAAAAGCATCTCTGTGCCGAACGACCCCAGCCTGCCTGCAGGACACCGTGCCCGCTCGCGTCAAAAAGGCCTCTCGCCCTGCTGGTCTGGGCAGAGAAATTTTACCCCTCGCCAGAAAGCCCCGCCTGTGAAGGCGGGGATGAATGGGGCTGGCTCGGGGTTCGCTCAAGCGAACCCCGCAATAAAAGATGCCACGGCTGTCCTTCGACAAGCTCAGGATGATTCGAAAGATGGTGAGCGGAGTCGAACCATAAAGCCGTGGAGCTTCACTTTCCCTGCAAAATCAGCACTGCGCATCTATCAAGCGTCAGAATTCTTTTTGCCGCGGCCTTAACGTCTTCTTTTGTAACGCCGCCTATGTTTTTATCAAAATTCTTATAATCATTATAACCAAGGCCGTAAAGCTCGTCCATTGCAATGCTGAAAATAAAACTCGAGTTTGTCTGCATACTGACCTTGCGCATCGCCTTTAAATAATTTTTTGACTTTTCCATGTCTTCGTCTTTTACGCCGTTCTTCACAATAAGGCCTATTTCTTTAAACATCCTCTGCCTGGCCTTCTCTATATTGTCTCTTGAGGTAAGGGCGTATACAACCATATATCCAGAGTCCAGGCCCAGGACATTAAAAGCGCCAACCGCATAGGTAAGGCCTTTTTCCTCTCTTATGCTTTTAAACAATACGCCTGAAGGGCTGGACAGAATATTGTCTAGTATTTCAACAGCATACCTGTCCTTGTCGTAAATATCTATGCCGGGGAAACCGAGCAATATAAGCGACTGATCTTTGTTTATCTCGATAATCTTTTCTGCCTTCTTTTCAATACCGGGCTCTTTCCGGGGAATAGGCAAAGGCTTTTCTCTTATGGGTATTTTTGAGAAATATTTTTCAACAAGGCTTTTTATCTCTTCTGTTTTACAATCCCCTGATACGCCTATCACAATATTATCCGCAGATACAATATTCCTATAAAAGTCTACTAGCGTGCTCCTTGTTACCTTATTAATGCTTTCTTTGCTGCCAGTTGCCTGGAACCTGTAAGGATGGATTTTAAAAAGCATTTCTTTTAACAGCCTGTGGCCATGGCTCACTATTTCATTATCCTGCATGTCTATGGCCTGCAGCGTTTCGTTCTTTTCTCTCTCGAGTTCCTCTTCAGGGAAAGAAGGGTTTATGCAAATTTCAGAAGCCAGTTTCATGGCTTCCTCTGCCTGCTCCTTAAGACACGACACAGTTATTCCCACGCTGTTATTTCCTGAATATGTATTCAAAGATATGGCCTTTGATTCATAAAACCTGGCTATGTCTTTTCTTGACATAGGCCCTGTCCCGTCCAGGAGCATCTGGCTTACAAGCATTGATACACCGTTATTATCCTGATTTTCCAGCCTCAGCCCGCCTTTAAACAGTATTGTTACAGCAATTATCGGAAGCTGGTGATTCTCAGATACAACAAGAGGGACATTATTTGCAAGCAGAATCCTTTTTGCCTCTCCCTCGTTTTTCTGCATCCCTGATTCTGAAACTGATTTCAAAGAGTTCCCTGATTTACTAAGGACTGTTACAGTCATGTTTTCTTTATTAAGATATTTCAAAGCGGCTTTTTTCAGGTCTTCGGCACTAACTGTTTTTATATTTTCTATATATTTTTTGAAAAACCACGGGCTGCCTGTAAGGATCTGGCTTTCAGCCATATCATTGGCCTGGGATTCTATTGTTTCTTTCTGATATATATAATCAGCTGTAAAATTATTTTTTGCCTTAAGGAGATCCTCTTCCTTGACGCTGTTTTGTTTTATGTTTTCTATCTCAGCCATTACAGCGTCTGCAGTCTTTGCGACATTTTCTTCCTTTAAGACGCCTGATATGACAAAAAGCCCAGGGTCTCTGGGCGTATAATTATAGGCAGATATTAACAGGACAAGTTTATCTCTTATCCTGATATTCTCATTAAGCAGGGAGCTCTCGCCCTGGCCCAATATAAAAGAAAGCAGGTCCATTGCATAAAGATCTTTATCAAGAATATCTGTAGAATGAAAGCTTATGTTCAGGTATGCGCCCTCTATATCCGCCCTTTCTTCCAGCGTCCTTTCCATTATCTGTAAAGGCTCCTTAACCCTTGCTTCTGCCATGCCTCTTCCTCTTGGTATGTTGCCCAGGCCCTGGTTTATTTTATCAAGAATACTTTTAGCGTCTATGTCTCCCACTACAGCTATTGTCATCTTTTCAGGCTTATATGTGTTCTTGAAAAACTTGACAAGATCTTCTCTTTGCAGGTCTTGAAAATTTTCTTTATAGCCGATTACAGGCAGGCGGTAAGGATGCTCTAAAAATGCTGTTCCGAAAGTCATCCTGGAGAGCCTCCTGGCAGGGTCGTCTTTATTTAAATCCATTTCTCTTTCTATGACTGCCTTTTCTTTTTTCAACTCTTCCGGGTCAAATAGCGGCTCTGTAAGCATTTCTTTCAATATGTCCAGGGCTGTATCCGAGTGCTCTTTTAGTATAGTTATGCTGTAACCTGTATAGTCATATGAGGTATAGCCTTGTATACTGCCGCCATATTTACTTAATATATCTTCTATGGAGCCCATAGGATACTTTTTTGTGCCCTTAAAAAGCATGTGCTCTACAAGATGGCTTATGCCTGTGCCTGAATATTCGCCTTCAGAGGCAGCGCCGATGTCCATAAAAACAGAGAAGACCACTATCGGGTTTCTGTGGTCTTCTCTTACAATGGCCTTTAGGCCGTTATCCAGCGTTGTAATGTCCTGGCCATTCAAAGGCGCGCTGATGAAAGCGCCTAAAATAAAAAATGCCAAGACAGAAAATAAAGTTTGTTTTTTTATCATCTTGGGCATATTTTGTAGGGAACAGGCATGCCTGTTCCCTACACATTAAAAATCAATACCTGTTTGTTGTTTTCGGCGAACGTTGTTTTCTTCTTCTTTTTTCGCTTGGCTTTTCGTAATGCTTGCGGGCCTTTAATAGCTTTAACAGCCCGTCGCGTTCTATTTTCTTTTTAAAACGCCGTAAAGCCTTTTCCAAAGATTCTCCTGGCGCTATATCTACTCTTGACATCCTGTTTCACCCCCTAAAATATACATTGATTCTATATAAAATAGTTACATGTGTCAAGCAAAAATGCCAACTGGCGTTTATTTTTGCTCAGGCGTATCCCCATCTTTCATACCTTTTTTAAATTCGCCTATGGCCTTTCCAAGATTTCTGCCTATCTCAGGCAGCTTGGCTGCGCCGAACACCAAAAGGCATATCACTAATATCAAAATCAATTCAGGCATGGCGATTCCGAACATTGAAAAACCTCCTTTGTAATATCGCGGAACACTGCGATTATCCTATCTTCTCCAATATTTTATCTATATCCACATATTCCCTGACCAGTTTTTCCGCCAGCAGTGTTTTCTCTTTATCCTGAGGCCGTATCTTGATAGCAAGGTCGTATATAAGAGATGCGGCTTTATACGTATGGTCCTTGCTTAAAAGCACGGGCACGCTTGCGTTTTCTATAAGTTTCATTATCTCTTTACCGGGTATTATGCCGCCTGTCAGTATAATTCCAGATACAGAGGCCTTTTTTTTAGACTTTTTCATGATATGCACCATCAAAACAGCCTTTATCATGTCTTCCCTGTCGCCTGGCACTATTAAAAGAGAATTATTCTCTATGTAACCTACTGCGGTCTGCGGCTCCATTGCGCCTATTAATACCTTGCGCACTATATTCGAGAGCCCTGTTTTCCTGGAAATCAGTTTCATATCTGTTTCTTCCAGTATGTTTTGAATCGTAGGGTTGGAGAGCTGCGACGTGTAAGGGATTACGCCAAAAACATCAATGCCTTTTCTTTTTAAACCTATCCTGAGCATGTTTTTTATTTTTCTATACTTTGAAACAATAACCTTATTGATTATAACCCCGATTACATCCACGCCTTCTTTCTCGAATAGCGCCATATTGAGCTCTATCTCGTCTATTGGCTTGCCTATACCCCCTGATGTCACAAGTATAACCTTTGTGTCCAGAAGATTTGCCACCTTTGCATTGGAAAGATCAAATACTGATCCCACTCCGGCATGGCCTGTGCCCTCTATTATAACCAGGTCTTTTCTTTTAGATATGCGTTCAAAAGAAGAGATAATGCTGTTTACGAGTTTTCTGCGGTCGCCTCTTTTAATATAATTTTCAGTAAAACCCTTATCTATTGCTACAGGGCTCATGTCTTTTACGGAGCACCGCATGCCGCATACTTTTTCAATCAATACAGAATCCTCATCAACCTTATAACCATGCTCAAATACATACCTCTGGCCAACTGGTTTTATAAAACCTACATTCTTAAACCTTTTTTTAAACGCCCTGATAAGCCCGAGCGATATAGTAGTTTTGCCGTCGTTCTGCCTTGTAGCTGCTATGAAAATCCGTTTCTGCAATGTATAATTACCTCTTCTCCCACTTTAACAATTCTGTGACTTTTGAAAGAGTAGAGCCTTCGTCTATTTCTTTCCTCAGCCTGTTCTCTGTTTCCAGGACGCTCATTGCCCTGTTGGCAAATTCAACTGCTTTATCTTTTGGGATAATAATAACCCCGTCATCATCTGCCAGAACCCAGTCTCCTGTAAATATTTTTACGCCCCCTGCGGTTATCGGCACCCCTATCTCTCCAAACCCCTTAGGCTCTCCTGCCGAAGAAGTAATTATCTTGCTGAAGGCCGGGAATTTAAGGGTCCTTATCTCTTTTATATCCCTTATGGCCCCATCTATCACAACCCCTGCTATTTTTTTCTGGATAGCGCCATGGGTTGCAAGCTCTCCCCATATGGCAGGCCCGACGCCGCCTGCGTCAATTACAATAACCTGGCCAGGCTCTGCAATATCGATTGCCTCTACAGGCTTTGCCCAGTCTCCAGGATACGTCCTTACTGTCAGGGCCCGGCCGCATATCCTTAAGCCTGGATTTACGCTTATTATGTCTTTTAATGCGGTCTGCCTGTGCATTGCGTCAGAAAGGTTTGAGGTTGAAACCTTCATCAGTATTTTTGCGATATTTTTTTCAGAGCCTCTCTTGAAAAGGCCTGTCTTTATCTTTTTTAACCGTGTTATTGAGCGCTTTATTTCTTGGGTTGCTTTTTTAGCGTCCCTGGCCTTGTTTATAGCCCCTCCTACGATCACTATGCTCGCGCCTGCCTTAACCGCATCTAAAGCTGTTTCGGAATTTATCCCTCCTGCAACAGCTATTGGAACAGATGAATTTTTTACAATCTCCTTAAGCTCTTTGAAAGGGTCTTTTCCTGTCATCTGGTCGTCAATAGAGCAGTGTATGCCGATATAATCAACTCCTAATTTTTCAACCTCTTTAGCCCTTTTTCTTGCATCCTTTACTGCAATAAGGTCTGCCTGTATCTTTGCGCCGTAATTATGCGCCGCTTCCACGCATTCTTTTATAGTGGAATCGCTTGCAGCCCCAAGGACGCACACAATATTTGCGCCTGATTTTGCGGCAATCTCCACCTCTATGCGGCCTGCATCCATTATCTTCATATCAGCTACTATTATCTTATCCGGGAATTCTTCGCGCAACTTCCTTATAATATCCAGGCCTTCGCTTTTTATGAGCGGGGTTCCTGCTTCCAGCCAGTCAATCCCGCCGATAACCGCTTCTCTGGCGCATTTCATTGCGCGGTTCATGTCCACAAAATCTAGGGCAACCTGTAATACAGGCTTCATATCTTACCTCATTCCCCAATTATCTGCACTATTATCTCGCGCTCTCGCGGCCTATTATCAAAATCAATAAATATTATCTGCTGCCATACGCCTAACTGCAGTTTTTTATTTACAAACGGGACTGTAATGCCGGGCCCTAAAAATGACGCCCTCACATGCGCATAACCATTTTCATCTCCCCATTTCGTATTATGCTGATAAGTCCCTGATTTCGGCGCTATTTTTTCAAAATAAACTTTCAGGTCCTGCACAAGGCCAGGCTCGTATTCAACTGTTGTGATGCCTGCTGTTGCGCCAGGCACAAACACATTCACGGAACCTTGTTTTAAATCAGATTTGGAAACTATAGACAAAACTTCATCTGTGATATTTATTATATCTGTATCGCCTTTTGTGCTGAGTTTTATTTTTTTAGTAATAATGGCCATGCTTGCCTCTTATTCCGATCGCCGAACGGAATGTTTTCCGTTCGGCGATCGGATATGGTTATTTTTTTCGATAAGCATCTAGATACGAATCACAATAGAGCTGTTTTTCCATTAACAGCTCCGCTGTTATCAGGCTGTCCATTAATTCTTTGTCAGTTACATCCAGTATTGCCGCGTCCAGGCCGCTGGATATGGCCATTGCAAGAAAAGTCCTGTTGATTAAACTTTTATGCCCTGCTGGGGCGCTCTGCGATACATTTGACAGGCCCAGTACTGTTTTTGGGGCTGGATCAGCCAGAACCTTGGCGTCCCTTATTGTTTTAAGAACCTCTTTTGCATGGGGCTGGGCCACATTTACAGGCAATATTACAGCGTCTATGTATAATTCCGAGGTATCCATGCCGTGCTCCATGCATGAGGCAACCAGCTTGATTGCCAATTCCAGCCTGCCTTCGCTGTCCTTGGGGATGCCTGCCTTGTCCATTGTAAGGCCGATGATAGACGCATTGTATTTCTTGGCAAGACTGAAAAGATTTTTCATCTTCTCTTCATTAGCATTAACAGAATTTATTATCGGTTTTGATTTACACAGTCCCAAGCCTGCTTCCATAACATCCTGTTTTGTAGTATCTATGGTAAGAGATATATCAGTCACCTTTCCAATAGTTTTAACGAGCCATTCCATGGCTTCTTTCGGGTTGCTGGAGGCAGGGCCTACGTTTACGTCAAGGCTGTTTGCCCCGCAGGCAGTCTGTTTTTCCGCAAGTTCCTGTATAACAGACTCATCCTTATCTTTTATCGCTTTTGCAACGTCCTTAAACATCCCGTTTATTCGTTCGCCGATTATGAACATATATATCCCATTAATTGTTTTATGGTTTTTTTAATTTCTTCCACCGCCTTTGGATGGTTCATTACTAATATATCCGCGCCTGAGTTTAAATATGCAGCAGCTGTTGCTATTTCCCACAATACCCCTGCATCTTTTGTCCCGGTTTTTGCTTCTTTGGTGCGCCATGACTCCTGGCCTATAAAGTTTATCATAGGCATTGAAAGCATTTTGTCCCCTGAAAGGCCTGCGAGCCTGGTCCTTTCCATGATTGAATAGGTATACTCCAGGCCGTATCCAAGGCTGCCTGTTGCATGGTGTATCACTATCTTATCTGCTGGAAATTGCATGTCGCAGATCAGGATATTCAGCTGTTTTGCAATATTGATATCTATGGGCGCTTCTGAAATTATAGAGTGCCCTGAGCTCAAGCATGCAGCAGTCAGCGTCTTATAATTGGCCTGCGTGGCAATTCCAAACAGGCAATTTTCCCCTTTTGCCACATTTGCGCAATGGGCCATAACCTCATTATCTTTTTCAGGAGAAGAACAGCCAATTACCACCAGAGGAGCTGAAACTGCTTTCAGGACTTTTTCAAGCGCTTTGCCAGCATCTTCTGCTGAAGCATTTTTCAAATCAGGATGAACGCTTGCAAGCCTGAGGCATATCAAGTCTGCTGAAAATTTTTCAACGCAAAGCTTAGCCCATTCTCCCGGGTCTTTAAGGGCTTTGCCGAAATTTGATTTCAATGCATCTGGCCAGGATTCAGGCTCTGTATCCCAGACTTCCATTGCCACTTTCATGGGATTGGGGCATTTATCTTCCCCATCTATGAAATAAATTCCTGTTTCTCCGCCTATCTTTATGGGTTTCTTTGCCCCGATAACAACTTCACTTATTCTATCCTGCCATTTTTCAATCAATCTTTCCATTAACTCTCCCCCTTACTGTTCGAGCGAGTCGAGAACCATAGTAATATTTTTCTCGACTTCGCTCGAAGAATATTCCACAGGATTCCCTTTTTCGCTGTTTTTCTGTATCTCATCCTGAAAAGGAACATAACCGCCTATTCTTAACCCTGCGTTTTCTATTAACTTTAGCTTATCTTTTTCCAGCTCGCCCTTTGATTTATTTATAATAAGGGAGGCATTTTTTATTTTTATACCAGCGCTTTTCGCTGTATTGTACACATTTATCGCGGAATTAATCCCAACCATTGTGGGGTCGCTCACTAGCAGTAAAAAATCTATATCGTTTGTTGTGCGCCTTGAAAGATGCTCCATACCAGCCTCGTTATCAATCACTACAAATTTATAATTCTTTGCAGCCTTTGCAAGATATTCCCTGAGGATATTATTTATGGCGCAATAACACCCCGGCCCTTCTGGCCTGCCCATAACCAAAAGGTCAAAACCGTTTCCTTCCGCAATCGCCTCCTCGAGCCTCAGGCCAAAAAATTCGCTTTTAGAAAAACTATCCGGGGTTTGTTTTTTAACTTCTTCCCTGATATCGGCGATGGTCTCTTCGTATTTCATTCCGAGCGCCACGTTCAGGTTGGAATTAGGGTCTGCATCCACTGCAAGCACGGGCTTATCTATTTTCAATAGATACTGCACCAGCATTGCACTGATCGTGGTCTTCCCAACCCCGCCTTTTCCAGTTATCGCAATAATATATGCCATGTTCTACCTCGTCCACCCCGTAGGTGGACAACCTTGTCCACCTACGGGGTGGACGAGGTCAATATTTTTTTTACACTCGGAAACAGTTCTATGTCAGTATGCGGCAGGAAAAGCGCCGCGCTGTAATTATTCATAAATAAAGCGCTGGTGCTCAAATCCAGATAAGCCATCTTATTTGCAACCTCTTCAACTCTCTGCATTGCCTGGCCGGACAAAAGACACATCCTCGCCCCTGCTACTGAAGTGTTTCCAAGAAAAACAAAACTTTTTTCAGGAAGATCCGGCAAGAGGCCTATATTAATTGCCGAGCGGATATTCAAAGCTGTGCCAAGCCCGCCTGCGATAAACACATGCTTGATGTCAGATTTTTTAAAACCAACCTCTCTTAAAAGCACCTCTATGCCTGTATAAATCGCGCCTTTTGAATGAATCAGATTCTTTATGTCGTTTTCATCCACTGTAATGTCCTTGCCTGTGGCCGAATCCTTTGCCTCCACAAGCACTAACTCTCTTGCGCCATCAGAATCCCTGACTTTGCAGACATCATTATCTTTTATCCTCCCTGACCTGTCTATGATTTTATTCTTTAAGAACTCGCTGATAATATCAACTATTCCGGATCCACATATGCCTTTTGGCGCAAGATTTCCTATAGTTTCTACTTTGAGAGAACTATTCTTTATAGAAATATTCTGAATAGCGCCTTTCATTGCCCTGATGCCTGACTTTAATCCGCCTCCTTCAAAGCATGGGCCTGCAGACGTAGAGCACGACATCAGCCATTCTTTGTTCCCGAGAACAACCTCGCCGTTCGTGCCCAGGTCTATAAAAAGCGACAGGTCCTTTATTTTGTCCATACCTGAAGCGAGAACGCCCGCTGCTATGTCTCCGCCCACATAGCTTCCTATGCACGGCAGACAGGCCAGCAAGCCGCGTGGATTGATTTTTATACCAGCCTCGCTCGCCCTTATTACCGGCATGAAATTTACAGCAGGGATGTACGGGTCTTTTCTTATGTTCGCAGGGTCTATTTTTAAAAGCAGGTGAGTCATTGTTGTGTTTCCAGCGCAGACAACAGCTGTTATGTCATCCAGGGTAAAGTTTACTTCTTTTATCAGGCTGTCAATAAGAGTGTTTACAGTGTCTATAACTGCGTGGTGCAGTTTTTCCAGGCCTTTTTCATGCTGGGCAAATATGATCCTGGAAATTACATCTTCTCCAAAATCCACCTGCGGGTTATAACTTGCTTTTGAACCAAGCACTTTCTGCGAATTCAGGTCTACTAAATAAGCGACTATAGTAGTTGTGCCTATGTCCACAGCTGCTCCAAAATTTTCTTTAGACCTGTCGCCCGGCTCGATCAAAACCACCTCAGTAGTTTTATTCCTGTTCCCCAGAGTTACAGTAACTTCCCAATCGCTCTCCCTTAAAAGCCTGGGCAGCCTTTTTATATTGCTAAGCCCCATCTGTATTGTGTTAATTTCTTTATGATGGTTTTTTATCTCTCTTAGAAGCCTGTCAGAGTCTCCGGAATTATCGTCAATAGTAGGTTTTGGCAGCTTTAAGAAGACTTTTGTAGATAATGGACTGTGCTTTAAAATCTTTGAAGCGCCTTTGTAATGCTCTTCTTCTATTTCTTCAACAGGCGTGTAAAGGCCTGACAGGCGCTTTGCCTTTATTTCTTCCGTAAGTATTTCAAGGTCCCCAAGCATTGATTCCTCAGGAACCAGGACTTCCATGTCAGATTCAGGCGTAGTCCTGCAGGCAAGCACATATCCTTCCTCCCGCTCTTTTTCAGAAATCCTTCCGCTGTCTTCAGTTATGTAATCGCCAATTTTCACTATAACCTTACACCTGCCGCACACACCCTCTCCCCCACAGCTATTATATATATGTATGCCAGATTTAAGGCTGGCTGTCAAAAGGTCAGTGCCTCTATCGACTGAAACAGACTTATTCTCAGGTAAAAATGTTATCTTGAATTCTTCCATGGTAAGGTTAATTTTAACACGGTGAGATATATAGGGTCAAGAAATAAAAAAGACCCCGCCCTTTCTGCTTCGAAGCATCTCATCGTAGTAGAAAGGGCGGGGTTACGCGAACTGTGCTGCTTATTTTATTTCTGTATAACTTTCAGTTCTGTTCCATCTACAGGACAATACTGGACATCTGATCCGTACTGTTTTCCGCAAACAGGGCAAAATTTGGCATCCATTGCATCTCCTACCAATGCCCCGCCTGCTGCTCCTGCAGCGCCGCCTATTAAAGCGCCTTCAGCAGCATGGCCTGACTGGTGGCCTATTATAGCGCCTGCTCCTGCGCCTATAAGGGTGCCAATCCCTGCGCCTTTCTGCGTCCCTGTGCAGCCTGCAATTGCTACAGCTAGTACCAGCAATAATACTGCTACTGTATATTTTTTCATGTTACACCTCCTGGTCTATTTTTAATAATTATAACACCTTTATGTTTCTAGTCAAGAAAATCTTCTTCTCTGTTAGATTTAATATTATTTTATTATCCCAATTCTGTTCGGCGGCCAGTAGATTAAAAACGCCTTGCCTAAAAGATACTTTCTAGGCATAAAACCCCAGTATCTGGAATCGCGGCTGGAAATGCTGTTGTCCCCCAGGACATAATAAGCGTCCGACGGAACTGTTACTTCCTGGCTCTCTGCGCCAAAATCGCCTCTGTTATAATAATTCTGTTTTTTCAAAACAGAGCCTTCCTCTACAGGATTATTATTGACCAGTATGGCGCCGTTTAAAATCTGAATATTTTCATTCGGCAGGCCAACAAGCCTTTTTATAAAATCCTTTTTCCTATCCTCGGGTGATATGAATACAATCACGTCTCCTCTTTTTGGCTGTGTAAATCTATATATAAATTTGTTTACCAGTATTCTGTCGCCTTCCATTAAAGTAGTCCTCATTGAACCTGTTGGAATCTTAAAGGCCTGGACCACAAATGTCCTTATAATCAACGCCAGCACTACAGCTATAACTATCGGCTCAACCCATTCTTTTAACAAATAACGCATCTTGTCATTCATTTGTCCCCTTTCTTACGCCTACAATAATGTTTAGATTTTTAAAACAGCAAGAAACGCTTCCTGAGGTATCTGCACCTTTCCAAATTGCTTCATTCGCTTTTTGCCTTCTTTTTGCTTTTCCCAGAGCTTGCGTTTTCTGCTGATATCTCCGCCGTAACATTTTGCAGTTACGTTTTTACTCATCGCCCTGACTGTTTCCCTTGCCACTACATTATTTCCTATTGCTGCTTGTATCGCTACTTCAAACATCTGCCTGGGGATAAGCTCTTTGAGCTTCGCCGCAAGTATCCTGCCTCTATATTGAGATTTCTCCTTATGAACAATCGAGGAAAGCGCGTCGCAAGGATCACCATTTATCAATATATCAAGTTTTACAAGATTTCCGGGCCTGTATTCGCTCACCTCATAATCCAAAGAGCCATACCCTCTGGTCATAGACTTTATCTTATCATAAAAATCAACTATAAGTTCGGACAACGGCATTTGAAAAATAAGTTTTATCTTTTCCTGGGAAATATATTCTGTTGATTTGTATTCTCCGCGCCTCGATTTTGCAAACTCGATAACCATGCTTAATGTATCGTGAGGCACCATTATGTAGGTAGCTGCGAATGGCTCTGAAATCTCTTCTATATTCTGAGGCTCCGGTAATTTACTGGGATTGTCAACTTCTATGACTTTCCCCTTCTTGTCCTTAACCCTGTAAACAACGCTGGGCGTAGTAATGACGAGATTCAGGTCATATTCTCTTTCCAATCTTTCTTGGGCTATCTCCATGTGCAAAAGCCCGAGAAAACCAGCCCTGTATCCAAAACCTAATGACGGAGAATTTTCAGGTTCATATATAAATGAAGAATCGCTTAATTCTAATTTTTCAATGGCATTTTTGAGAAAATCAAAATCCTTTGCGTTCACAGGATAGATGCCGCAGAATACCATGGGCTTGAGCTGTTTATAGCCGATCAAAGGCTTATCTGCCGGCCGCCTGGCATCAGTAATAGTATCTCCGTTTTTTACATCCTTGGCTTTTTTTATCTGGCAGATAACGTAACCTACTTCTCCGCACGAAAGACTGTCCACAGGTTCCATCTGGGGCCTGAATATGCCTACATCCTGAACCTCGTATTTTTTAGAGCTGGCCATCATAAGTATATTCATCCCTTTTTTAATTACGCCATTTGCAATCCTTACGTAAACTATTACGCCCCTATAAGTATCATATGCTGAATCAAATAACAATGCCTGGAGCGTTTCGTCTTCACTTCCGCTTGGCGGAGGCACGTCCTTTATTATCCTTTCAAGCAGCTCCCTGGTTCCTGTGCCCTCTTTAGCGCTGGCTAGTATTATTTTATCATCCTCGACATTCAAAATGCCTTTTATCTCATTCTTGACTCTTTCAGGATCCGCGTTCTGCAGGTCGATTTTATTTATTACAGGGATTATAGTGAGCTTCTTATCAAGCGCGTGCTGTAGATTTGCGACTGTCTGGGCTTCTACGCCCTGGGCTGCGTCTACAAGAAGCACTGCGCCCTCGCAGGCTGATAAAGATTTTGAAACCTCATAGCTGAAGTCCACATGGCCAGGCGTATCAATAAGATTCAGCTCGTAGATATTTCCATCCGCTGCTTTATACGACATCCTCACAGCGCTGGCCTTGATAGTAATCCCGCGTTCACGTTCCAGGTCCATGTCATCCAGCAGCTGCTCTCTGAACTGCCTCTTGTCTACTGTATTAGTAAGCTGGATCAGCCTGTCAGCAAGCGTAGACTTGCCGTGGTCTATATGCGCAATAATACAAA
>ERZ1292640.2241-Hain-H43-02um-R1-2241-length-15551-cov-6_pt1 | contig 15551 bp, 13 predicted proteins | sample MGYA00564404_ERZ1292640 | MGnify/ENA primary metagenome ERZ1292640 (study PRJEB36523, sample SAMEA6512636) | groundwater metagenome | collected 2019-01-08 | study: AquaDiva: Metagenomics assemblies of 32 groundwater samples
CATTGGCGCCCACCCCTCCAGCCACCACCAGTTGTGTAAAACCGGTCTGTGATAAGGCTGCCAATGATTTTTCAGTCAATACTTCCACGACGGCATCCTGAAAAGCCAAAGCAATATCAGCGCAGGTTTGCGGCGTAATTTCATGTTTGTTAATCAGGGTAAGTACTGCTGTTTTTAAACCGCTGAAACTGAAATTGAGATCCCCGCTATTGAGCATGGGCCGGGGAAGCTTAAAGCGCCCTGGTTGACCTAGTTGAGCAAGCTTTGATAAAGCTGCCCCACCCGGATAACCTAATCCCAGTAATTTTGCCGTTTTATCAAAAGCCTCGCCTGCGGCATCATCAACGGTTTCACCCAGCAGTTTATATTGACCGGCAGCGTCAACTCGCATTAATTGCGTGTGACCTCCTGATACCAGGAGCGCTATGAATGGAAAGCCTGGTGCGGGTGTGGATAATAAGGGTGATAACAGATGTCCTTCCAGATGATGCACGCCCAGTGCAGGAATTTTTAATGCAAAACTAAGCGCAGCACCGATACTGGCGCCTACCAAAAGTGCGCCAGCCAGACCAGGGCCTTGAGTGTAGGCGATGGCGTCAATTTCCGGTAATTCACATTTTGCTGCAAACAAGGTTTGCTGAATCAAGGGTAATACCCGCCGGATATGATCGCGTGACGCAAGCTCTGGTACCACGCCGCCATATTCACTATGCATTTCTATTTGTGAATAGAGTGTATGACCCAATAGACCACGCTCTGTATCAAAGAGCGCGATCCCTGTTTCATCGCAAGAAGTTTCAATACCCAGAACAATCATTAGGAAAAGTAGGAGAGTTACTCTTTTATAACAGAATTCTTGGTGTTATAATCAAAGGCTTTTGTTGCGCCTTATTGACAGCTTATTAATTTTAAGTGCGGAATAGATTTAAATTATTATTATATATTAACTAAACCAAGGGTTTTGCATATTTATGACAACCATCAAAGTGAAGGAAAACGAGCCATTTGAAGTTGCTATGCGACGCTTCAAGCGCTCCATAGAGAAAACAGGAATATTGACGGAATTGCGTGCTCGCGAGTTTTACGAGAAGCCGACTGCAGAACGTAAGCGTAAGCTGGCAGCGGCTGTAAAACGTAATTACAAGAGACTGCGCAGTCAGTTGCTGCCCCCCAAACTTTATTAAATCATCAATAAAAATAAGATCCATTTGGGATTGGTTTATATAAAAATGTCATAAATAGTCGGAACGACAATCAACCACATCAATAATTTTTGCGATGAGCTTGAAACAAAGAATTACTGAAGACATGAAAGCGGCTATGCGCTCGGGGGATACCAAGCAGCGGGATACTATTCGCTTGCTGCAAGCCGCCATCAAGCAGCGTGAGGTGGATGAACGCATAGAACTTGATGATGCGGCGGTAATCGCGGTTATTGAAAAAATGCTCAAACAGCGCAGGGATTCTATTGCTCAGTACGAAGCTGCGCGGAGAGTTGATCTGGCTGATATTGAGAAAAGTGAGAGGTCTGTTTTAAGCGCATATATGCCACAAGCACTTAATGACGCTGAAATAGAAGCTTTGATTGCTGAAGCGATTTCAGCGACAGAAGCAAAGGGCATGCAGGATATGGGTAAAGTGATGGCCCTGTTGAAGCCGAAACTTGCAGGGCGTGCCGATATGGCTAAAGTGTCCATCCTTATTAAAGGAAAAATATCTACCTGAGATTACGCTCTACTTAGGGATTCCGTTAGCTTTAAAAAAACCTGTAGCCGTTGTAATTTCTTTATACTTGAATGCTGGGCATTATTGATTACTTTCGATAGATGATTCCTCAGCCTTTTATTCATGATCTGCTCAATCGTGTAGATATCGTTGATGCGATTGACCGTCATGTGCCACTCAAGAAAGCGGGTGCTAATTTTGTAGCCTGCTGCCCGTTTCACAGCGAAAAGACCCCTTCATTTACAGTCAGCCAAGCCAAACAGTTTTATCATTGTTTTGGTTGCGGAGCGCATGGTAATGCGATTGGTTTTTTGATTGAGTATAGTGGCCTGAGCTTTGTCGAGGCAGTTAATGATCTGGCGGCTTATGCAGGAATGCAGGTGCCTGTGCAACAAGCGGACGCATCTTTCAAAGAGACTGGTGCGGATTATTTATCGCAATATCCAGCGGAAGGATATAACAATAATCATCTGGAGATATCACCACAGGATCTATTAAGTGTGATGCAAATTGCTACCCGGTTCTATCGAGAGCAACTTAAGGTTTCAGAAAAGGCGATTGCTTATCTTAAGAAACGTGGTTTGTCCGGTAAAACGGCGGCGCGATTTGCAATCGGTTATGCACCTGCCGGCTGGCAAAATCTCGAAGCGGTTTTTGCTGAGTATAAGTCTGAAGAAACCCGGAAATTATTAGTTAAAGCAGGATTGGTAATCCTTACTGATGAAGGCAAACAATATGATCGGTTCAGGGATCGTATTATGTTTCCGATTCTTAATCAAAAAGGACAGATCATTGGTTTTGGTGGCCGGGTATTGGAGCAGGAGGAGCCTAAATATCTCAATTCTCCCGAAACGATTTTATTTGAGAAAGGACGGGAATTATATAACTTCTTCTCTGCGCGCCGGGCTATTCGTGAAGCGGATTGCGTGGTTGTCGTCGAAGGTTATATGGATGTTATAGCGCTTTCACAGCACGGGATCGATTACGCAGTGGCTGCCTTGGGGACAGCTACAACCAGCTTTCATATACAGAAGCTTCTGCGTCAGACGGATAATATTATTTTTTGTTTTGATGGTGATAAAGCGGGCAGGAAGGCTGCATGGCGCGCACTTGGGAATAGTCTGGCACTGCTTTCAGATGGCAAATATTTAAGTTTTCTTTTTTTGCCTGAAGGGGAAGATCCCGATAGTTATGTGAGTCAATACGGGAAAGAGTCCTTTGAGCGGCAGCTCAAACAGGCAACGCCTTTATCAGAATTTCTATTTAAAGAACTGTGTTCAGGGGTAAACCTTCAAACCAGTGAGGGCCGGGCCAAGTTAGTCAGTGATGCAAAGCCGCTATTGCAACAAGTAAAAGCATCCGCATTATCACTAATACTTTTAAAACGCTTGGTGGAACTGAGTGGAATTGGCCGAGGCGAGTTAGAAGAGTTATTACAAATCAAGCGATCACCAAAAGCCCGATTGATGGAGAGCGCGCCGAGGAAGCAACCTGTCACGCCTTATCATTGGTTAATTCTGATGCTGTTGTATAGTCCCAGTTATATCAATGAACTGGATAGAAGTTTGCTTGTCGGATGCAATGGGGATAATGAAGAAATTGAGGTACTGAGAGTGCTGGTTGATTTTCTTGATGCGCACCCCAATCTGATTGAAAGTAATCTAGGGTCCTCAATACTGACTTATTTACACGATAGCCCGCACAGAGCATTGCTCGAAAGTATTGAGAGTGAGGCCTTGGAATGGAGTAACGTGACTGATTTAGAAGCAGAATTTATGGGATCGTTAGAGAAGTTACAGCAAGTGCAACGCAAGAAACGCATGACTGAATTACATAGTAAATCTTTGGATGTGTTGACGGATGAGGAGAAACGGGAACTTCAACGATTGGCTATGCTCTGAAGTCAGTTACAAGATGTCAGGAGTATCGAATTTTGATATAATCCAAGGTTTTCAGCTTTTAATTTATCCATATTATTGGAATCCAATATGCCAAAGACAAAAGCGGTCAAGTCGGAAGATAATGAAGTTACCAAGAAGGTAACAGCCAGAAAAGCAAAAAATGCCGGCAAAGAGATCATAGAAAATGAAGAATCGGGTCAATTAACAGCTAGAGCTGAAAAAAGAGTAAAAGAAACTACAAAAGTGGCTGCTAAGAAAATAAACGTAAAAACAACAAATGAAGATGATACCGGTATAAAAGTATCTTCTAAAGCAGTTAGTGATTCGACCGAGGTTGATCAGGCGGCGCTTGGTGCAAATGATATCGAGTCCAGCAATGGCAAAAAAACTAGAGGCAGAACCTCAAAAAAAATAAAAGCAGCTGCGGGTAAAGAACAGGCTGATAATGTAGAAGCGGTTTCTATTATTCAGAATGGTCATTCACTGCCGCAGGATATCGAAGCACGCCGTATGCGCCTGAAAATACTCATCGGCCTGGGCAAAGAGCGCGGGTATCTGACCTATGCTGAAATCAATGATCATCTGCCCGATGATATGCTGGATACAGAGCAGATAGAAGGCATCATCAGCATGATTAATGATATGGGCATATCTGTGCATGATGAAGCACCGGACGCCGAAACATTGCTGATGTCAGATGCGACAACAACTGTTGCCGATGAAGATGTGGCTGAAGAAGCTGAAGCTGCGCTCTCTACAGTAGACTCCGAGTTCGGACGTACGACGGATCCAGTACGTATGTATATGCGTGAAATGGGTTCGGTTGGTTTGCTGACGCGCGAAAGTGAAATTGAGATTGCAAAGCGCATAGAAGGTGGTTTGCGTCACATGATTCAGGCGATTTCAGCTTGCCCGCCGATTATTGCAGGAATCGTGAACCTGGCAACTGAAATTGAGAAAGATAATCTGCGCATTGATGAAGTTGTTGATGGATTGCTGGATGCAGATGCTCAAGACATCATTAATGAAGAATTTTCTGATGAATCTTTAGAACAAGAACTAGACTCGAATGATCTTGGTGACGAGGACGAAGACGGGGACGGAGACAGCGCAGCGATAGCCAGTGCAAATTTATTGAAACTGAAATCTGACGCGCTGGAACGGTTTTCGATTATTCGTGGAATATATAATGAAATGCAAGTCCTTCTTGAAAAAGAGGGGCCTTATCATCAAGGATATATTGAGTTACAGGATAAAATTTCATCTGAGCTGATGGCTATTCGCTTCTCGGCAAAAATGGTGGAGAAGCTCTGTGATACTCAGCGTACACTTGTAGGTGACGTGCGTAACTCTGAACGCAAAATTATGGACTTATGTGTATCCAAGGCAAAAATGCCGAGGAATCATTTCATCAAGACTTTTCCTGGGAATGAGACAAACCTTGATTGGGTAGCGCAGGAAATTGAAGCTGGAAAACCCTACAGTCAGGCGCTCGAGCACTATAAGCCTGCAATTATGGAAGAACAGCAGAATTTGTTGTCACTTAAAGATGAAATTGGTATTTCAATCAAGGATCTCAAAGAAATCAATCGCAAGATGTCGACGGGTGAAGCAAAAGCACGTCGAGCCAAACGCGAAATGACCGAAGCAAACCTGCGTTTGGTGATATCCATTGCTAAAAAATACACCAATCGGGGATTGCAATTTCTTGATCTGATTCAGGAAGGCAATATCGGCTTGATGAAAGCCGTGGATAAATTTGAATACCGGCGCGGCTATAAGTTTTCAACTTATGCGACATGGTGGATACGTCAGGCGATTACGCGGTCTATTGCTGATCAGGCGCGCACAATCCGGATTCCGGTGCATATGATTGAAACAATCAACAAAATGAATCGTATTTCACGTCAGATTTTGCAAGAAACCGGGCAAGAACCGGAACCGGCAGTGCTGGCCCAGAAAATGGAAATGCCTGAAGAAAAGATTCGTAAGATTCTTAAAATTTCCAAAGAACCGATCTCTATGGAAACTCCAATTGGGGATGATGAGGACTCTCATCTGGGTGATTTTATCGAAGATGCGGCGACCATGGCGCCGGCTGATGCAGCAGTTTATGCTAGCTTACGTGGGGTCACAAAGGATATACTTGACTCTTTAACACCGCGCGAAGCCAAAGTACTGCGCATGCGTTTTGGTATCGAAATGAATACTGATCACACCTTGGAAGAAGTCGGAAAACAGTTCGATGTCACGCGTGAACGTATCCGCCAGATTGAAGCCAAGGCATTACGCAAGTTGCGCCATCCAGCGCGTTCTGAACGTTTACGCAGTTTTCTGGACACAGGGAACAATTAGAAGCTGAAATATGGGGTCTGTAGCTCAGTTGGTTAGAGCAGGGGACTCATAATCCCTTGGTCGCTGGTTCGAGTCCAGCCAGACCCACCAACAAATCAAGAGGTTAGATAATTTTCTAACCTCTTTTTTCTTTTGATGTGACAGAGTTCTGTTATTAAGAGCATTAGAAGATAGCTCAACATGAGTCACTTTTTTGCTTGATCTGAGTGAAAACTGTTTTTTGGTCCAAATTGCACGGTTTGCACAAGGTTCTATGCCAGTAGGTATTAGTAGTTGAGAAAATAGGTTTCTTCAGCGGCGGTCAACTTGCCACCCAACTAACTTGAATTTCTCTGCATTATCCCCATATAAAAATAAAATTTTTAAGGAGGTAAACGTGCAAGCTGAAACAACCAAAGAACAACTCAATTTTCAAGCGGAAGCCAAACAATTGCTGAAGCTGATGATTCATTCCTTGTACAGTAATAAGGAAATATTTTTGCGTGAACTGATTTCAAATGCTTCTGATGCCGCTGATAAATTACGTTTTGAAGGTCTCACAGATGCTGCGCTTTATGAGTCGGATTCAGATCTTAGGATTCGAGTAAGTTACGATACTAATGAACGCACCATCACTATTGCTGATAATGGCATTGGTATGTCCCGGCAAGAAGTCATTGATCATATCGGTACTATTGCCAAATCAGGTACACGGGAGTTCTTTAATTCGTTAACCGGAGATCAGGTAAAAGATGCGCATTTAATTGGTCAATTCGGGGTGGGGTTTTATTCGGCATTTATTATTGCCGACAGAGTGACCCTGATTACCAGACGCGCCGGATTAACTGCGGAACATGGCGTTCGGTGGGAGTCAAGTGGTGAAGGGGATTACACGCTAGAGACGGTAGAGAGACCAGTGCGTGGCACTGAAATAATTTTGTACTTGCGCAAGGATGAAGATGAGTTCCTCAACGGGATGAGGATTCGCAATATTATTCGTAAATACTCCGACCACATTACCTTGCCTATCATAATGAAGAAAGAGGAGTGGTCGCAGGAAGAGAAGAAAAATAAAATCACTGATGAAGATGAAACAATTAATCAGGCGAGTGCTTTATGGGCACGTCCGAAGAATGAAATCACCGTTGAACAGTATCACGAGTTTTACAAGCACGTAGCCCATGATTTTGAACCGCCACTCGCCTATCTGCATGCGCGGGTGGAAGGTAAACAGGAATACACCCAGCTACTCTATATTCCAGCACGAGCGCCTTTTGACTTGTTTGATCGTGAGCATCGCCACGGCATCAAGCTATATGTACAACGTGTATTTATCATGGATGATGCAGAAAAACTGCTGCCGAATTACCTCCGTTTTGTACGTGGCGTCATTGATTCGAATAGCCTGCCTTTGAATGTGTCACGCGAGATATTGCAAGAGTCCAAGGATATCGACACGATCAGAGCAGGCGTCGTGAAGAAGGTTCTGGGGCTGATAGAGGACTTATCTAAAAACGGGGATGAATACGGTAAAGAGAAGTTTAAAACGTTCTATCAAGAGTTCGGTCAAGTTCTAAAGGAAGGTGTGGGAGAAGATTACGCCAACCGTGAACGTATTGCCAAGCTATTGCGTTTTGTCACTACTCAGAGTGATACGGAGGAACCAACGGTTTCATTGGAGACCTACGTGCAACGTATGAAAGAAGGGCAGGAAAAGATCTATTATGTGACGGCGGATAATCTCAAAGCGGCAAAAAACAGTCCTCATCTGGAGGTTTTCCGTAAGAAAGGTATCGAAGTATTGTTGTTATCAGATCGTGTCGATGAGTGGCTCGTAACCAATTTGAGTGAATTTGAAGGAAAACCGCTTCAATCAGTGGCTAAAGGCGGGTTAGATTTGGGAAGCCTTGAAGACGAAACTGAGAAAGAGGAACGTGAGAAAGAAACCAGCGCCTATCAGGAATTGACAGAAAAAATGAAAGTGACGCTGGGCGAACAGGTGAAAGATGTGCGTGTTACCTTTCGCTTGACTGAATCTCCCGCCTGTCTCGTTGCAGATACTTATGATATGGGGGGCAACCTGGAAAGATTGCTGAAATCTGCGGGGCAAAAGGTACAGCATGCCAAACCCATTCTTGAAATCAACCCACATCACCCAATGGTGCAAAGGTTAAAAACAGAGGAAGAAAATTTTGAAGACTGGAGTCATATATTGTTTGATCAAGCTTTGCTGGCTGAAGGCGGACAGCTTGAAGATCCGGCCGCATTTGTAAAAAGACTCAATGACTTGCTGTTGCTAAGATCTTGAATTAGAAGATGTCTAGTGGTTTATGAGAGACTTCCGGTATCAATTATTTTATACCGGAAGATAAATGTTGCTTTCTGAAACTTCTATTTATTTTTAATGTCTACTTTGTACTGTAAAGTTAAAAGAATTAAATAATTTTCTAAGAAGACTCAAACAAATAGTGAGTAGATCAAAGAATAATCTGATCGTTGATTCAATCAAAACATATCAAGCAAAACTGGTTACTCCTTTTGCTGTTTTAGGAATTAGAACAGAGGAAGATTGGCTGACGGATATTGAGTATTTGCCCATTGATACCCAACCTCTGGCACCACAAAACTCTTTGGCCAAAGAAGTTTGTCGGCAATTACAGGCCTACCTGACTGAACCAGACTTTACGTTTGACTTATGCCTGCATATCAGTGGCACGACACATCAGCGTCGTGTGTGGCAAGCCATTCAGACTATTCCAAGTGGAAAAACGAGTAGTTATGCTGAAATAGCAGTGCAGCTACATTCTGCCCCACGAGCGGTGGGCCGCGCATGCGGCGCCAATAGAATTCCCATCGTCATACCATGCCATCGAGTGATTGCCAAGAATGGTGGATTGGGAGGTTTTATGAATGCTAGTGATGGAGATCCTTTAGAAATTAAACGTTGGTTATTGCGCCATGAGAGCACTTGAATTAAACGCGGGTTTGCTGGACGAATTTTCTGACGCTTTATGGTTGGAAGATGGTTTGTCGCGTAATACGCTGGATAGTTATCGCAATGATTTGCGGCTTTTCAGTGAGTGGCTGAGAAAACGAAATCAGGATAATAGCATCCTAACGGACGCGACTCATTCTGACTTACTCGAATTTCTTGCTTCAAGAGTTTCTGCCAAGATTAAGGCCAGTACAACTTGTCGCGAATTATCAAGTTTAAAACGTTTCTACCGCTTTTTATTGCGTCAGGGAAAAATTGCGATTGATCCCAGTCTTAACATTGAATCCCCTAAACTGCTGCGCAATTTGCCTGGAAGCTTAACGGAGAAAGAAGTTGAGCTATTGTTGAGTGCGCCGGATCTTAAGCATCCACTCGGTTTGCGTGATCGTGCAATGCTGGAAGTTTTATACGCCAGTGGACTGCGCGTATCGGAATTGATCAATCTAAGATACTCACAAGTCAGCATGGATATGGGTGTTTTAAGGGTCATGGGTAAAGGTAGGAAGGAGCGTTTGGCTCCGCTGGGAGAAGAGTCTCTTGAATGGTTAAGCCGGTATACCAAAGAAGCCAGACCGGCTCTGCTGGATGGAATTGTTACGGATACCATATTTGTGACAACGCGGGGAGCAGCCATGACACGCCAGGCTTTCTGGTATCTCATCAAGCGCTATGCGCAGTTAGTGGGTATCGATAAACAACTGTCACCGCATACATTACGCCATGCATTTGCTACCCATTTGCTGAATCACGGCGCTGATCTACGCGTGGTGCAGTTGCTATTGGGCCATGCAGACATATCAACCACTCAGATTTATACGCATATTGCACGTGAGCGTCTTAAACAATTGCATGCCAAGCATCATCCAAGAGGTCAAATAGCCGGTTAAACCGGCGCTTCTTCTGTGTGTTAGGATTTTCTCGCCCATAAAATATAGATTGCTGTTATTCCAAGGGTAACAAACGCAATTAACGACCAATCGGGAATAGTTAACGACAAAAACTTCCAGTCGATGTCAGCACAATCTCCGTTAGCTTCAAACATTCCAGGCCACCAGCTGGCAATCGGTAAAGAATTCAGAAAAGCCTCTTCCGGGCTAATGCCACATTCAAAAGATTCCGGATAACGGATCAACCAGGCATGTCTTGCGGCAATGACTGCGCCTGTTAGTGCAAAAATGCTCATCAAGAAGCCATAGAAGCGGCGCCCAATGACTTCGGGATTATGCAGAAATGCCAATAATGCAATGATTCCCATTGACCAATAAGCGACACGTTGTGCCACACACAGCGGGCAGGGTAGTAATCCCTCTACATGTTGGAGGTATTGTGCATAACTGATCAGGCCAATGCAGCCCAGCAGAATAAATAAAAATAATATTCTCATTTTGTGGTTCTCATTTTTGCAAGACCATATTTTAACCCTGATGCGTTGATCCGATTGATATTTAATCGTTGTCCATAAGATCAAGCATTTTTGATAATGCCATCCTCCAGCTCCACGACGCGATCGGCAATATCCAGAATGCGGTAGTCATGTGTGACCAGAAGTATTGTAGTTCGTGATTCTTTGGCTAAACGTTTAAGGATGCTGACAGCTTCATAGCCACTTTGTTTGTCCAGAGAAGCTGTCGGTTCGTCGGCCAGAACAATTTTAGGCTGCCCCACCAAGGCTCTTGCAATCGAGACACGTTGACGTTGTCCAGCCGAGAGTTGGTCTGGTTTGTAATCTAACCGCTCACCTAATCCTACGGCAATCAGCATTTCTGCTGCCCGGCTCAATCTTTGCTGTTCAGTCAGCTTGTTATGCATTTCTAGCGTCATGCTGACATTTTGCAACGCAGTCAGTGATTTCAGTAAATTATGCTGTTGGAAAATATAACCGATTTGCTGGCGGATCTTAACTTTGACCTGCTCATCGCTGTTAATGAGTTGCTGATCAAGAACTTTCACGCTACCGTGAAAAGCTTGGCGCAGCCCACCGATAATGGTTAAGAAGGTTGTTTTGCCCGAACCGGAAGGACCGGTAATCAACACGATCTCGCCTTTGTCGATTGAAATGGTGACGTTTTTAAGCACAGGTTGCGTGAGCGTGCCGCTACCAAAACTAAAACTCAAGTTATGAATATCAATAACCAATGACATCAGAACATATCTGCCGGATTTGAAGCTTTCAATTTACGAATCGCAAGAAGCCCGGCCATTGCGCACATGGAAAGAATAAAAAGAAATACGGTCACCACTTTATCGAAATTCATCGGCATCGGCATAAAAGTTTGCGATTCCGCCAAGTGGTATAAACCGATAGAAAAGATATAACCCGGTATAAAACCCAGTATGGCGAGAAAAAAAGCAAACGCGAATACCATACGAACAAAGTAACCGTGTTCATAACCCATAGCTTTCAGTGTGGCGAACTCATTGCGATGATGGGTGATTTCGGTAAAAAGAATTTGGTAAACGATCACCAAGCCGACCACTAATCCCATTACTGTCCCGAAACCAAAAATAAATCCGATAGGCGCCATATTCGCCCAGTAATCTTTTTCATATCTCAACAACTCTTCGTAGGTAAAAATATTAACGAATGCATTAAGCCGTTCGCGAAGATCGGTTTGCACCTGTTTTATCGATGCGCTTGGATGAAGCCTGATAATACCTAGGTCAATATCGTCAAGATTTCTTCTCGGGAAAATCCGCATAAAATTTAAATCGCTCGTGACGACATTGCCATCGGCAGCAAATGACACGCCGAGCTGAAAAATACCGATTATTCTTATTTTATAATCGTTGATCTCCGTGATATTCCGGTCCGTTTCCAGCCATTGGCGAACTGGCCCGAATTCGGGGCGGGAATACTCGTCAAATAAAACCGTGTCCTTGAGTTGCAATTCGATATGCTTGTTATTGATATCTGCGATATCGAATATCAAAGAACCCGGATCAAGGCCGTAAACCATCAATGTTCTTTTAACCTGGGTTTCGATATTTTTGAAAGGAGCCAATCCCAGATAGAGCGGATAAACTTCAGCAACGGCCGGATGCCCCAAAGTACGCATAAGTTCACTGCGTTTAAATTGGACCGGACGCCACATGGCCTCGCTTTGTCTATGCATCAGGAATAAATCACCATTTAATTTGACCGGCGCGGATATCGCGCTGTCATACAGTGAGTCCTTGAATCCCAATTGCATAAATACCAAAACGCAGGCGAACAGGACGCCGCTTATTGCTGCAGCCAATTTGGTGCGGTCAAAGGTGAGTTGCCGCCAGGCCAGGCGCGCAGGAAAATAAAACCAGGTAATGATATTCATGGGGTAATCCGTACCCGAACCTGGCGGAAAATCTGATGCTGTAAATCAGCAATGGCATCCGCTTCAAGCGTTAAGCGCACTTCGATGATGCGGTTATCCCGGTCAGCCAGCGGATCTGTATCATTCAGGTCATTTTTTTTAACCAGGAAGCCCAATTCTCTGACTTGCCCACTATAAATCCGTTTGAACCCGGAAGCGTGGATGCACCCTTTTTGTCCCACTTTAATTTGTGAAAAATCCGATTCATAGATTTCTGCAACGACATCCAGCCGGGTTAAGTCCGCTATTTTCAGAAGGCCACTATCTCCGATCCGTTCCCCTGGCCGGGTGAGGATGCTTAAAACAGTGCCTGCAATCGGAGCGTAGATCAGTGTGTTTTCTAATTCCGCTTCGGCGATCTTCTGCGCAGATTGCGCATGGGCTATTTCGGCTGACAGGCGCTTTAAATTGGCCTCGGATTGCGCAAGCGCCAAACGTTTGGCATCAGCCAGAGAAATGCTTGCAGCCGAATTAAGCTCAAGCGATTGATAACGAGCGTGTTCCTTTTTGTTGAAGGCAAGTGCGGTTTGTTCGACAGCCCGCTGAGCCTCCAGCACCTTAATCCGTGTTTTAGTGGCCTCAACCTCAGTCTTCTTTTTAAGATGGTCCGAGAGTATCGCTAATTTATCGCCTGATTTGACTTGATCGGCTTCCTGAAAAAGAAGCTGTTCAACCCTGGCGCCTTCAGGACCCGCATTATGAGAGACTTTAATGACCCGGGAGCGGGGCTCGATACGACCCAGGGCGCCAACTCCATGGTTTGCATTAGACGCGCAAAGGGTTTCGGCAAATCCATTGGAGTCTGCAAAAATGAAGCCCACAAGGGCGAAAAGAAAACAGCTTGCTTTATAGCGCATCGGGATAGTTTCTCAATCTGGGTTAAAGGATTACGCCGCCATTTGAAATTGGAGAAATCTGCTGACTCTCAAATAGTGGGATTATATAGTCTTTATCATTCACCTTTCTGATTGCATCCGTGTCGGTAACTGCAGGTGCTATGTTAACCACAAAACTTATTTCTGCTGAATAACCTATCGATAGTAGCTGCTCTAAAAATGAATGACACCTTTGCATACAATTTGCTATGATAAAATAAAAGGGTAAAAAGCATCCTGAGAATGTCAGGATATTTGATACAAGCAGTTGATTAAGAAGTGTTTCAGCCGGTTGAATATTTGTAGTGGCAGTGAATTCCTTTTCAATGAATGAACTAATCAAGGAGACTCACCATGCAAGCAAAGATATTTTTTTCAGTTCTGGTTATCCTCAGTTTCCTGGCTTCAAGTATGTCAATGGCGGCAGAATCAGCGAACATAAGCGATGCTGAGGCAAAAGCCAAAACCAATTTTGATCACATCAAATTAGCCGAGTATTACGAGAATGAAGCTAAAGCAATGAGCGCAAAAGCAGAGGAACAGAAAGAACTGCTGGATGAATATAAAAATCACAGCGAATACTATGGCCGGGAGGGGCAAGACTTCCAGTTTCACCATGAGGCTTTACTAAGAGAATATACAAAAGCGGCGGAACGGAATACGCAAATGGCTGTTTCCCACCGCAATATGTCAAGAAAGGTTAAGGGGTTATAGTCGAAGTTTTAAATTTCAGTTGTTGTCTCGGGATTCCATCATTAAATCTGAGTCACATTTTTCAGGAATAGTAGCAAGGAATCCCATTTTATTTTTTAGTGAATCGGGTTTGATTGCAAAATTTAGGCTTCTGCGGAATACAACGCTTGGATAAATGAGGGTATCAATTTGATTGCTTCCTTCGGATTCGTTCAGTACCAGGTTTGCAAAAGCGCTTGTTATCTTATAGTCGGCATCGGTTATTGCTGTTTTGATAAACTCATCGGCGAGAAAAGCATCGATCAATTGTGCTAGAGCGGCTTTGGCTTTTTAAGAATATTGTCATAGGGTTCTTTGCTTCTATTGATTGAAGAACCCAGATAAGTTTCGCCTGTCCTGCGATAGTAATCAAGCTCTCCGGCAGGCAGCACTGTGATTTCTTTTTCAAATTTTAGTATTTCAGCCACCGGCATTCCAATGCGCCATTGGGTTTCAGGGCAAGAATTTCCAGTATGTTGGTTTGCTTCAAATGGACGCTATCCAGGAAGCCGGTGGCTGCCAAATTGATGCGTGCGTTGATTGTGCATAGCCATCAGATCGCTGCCGCATATGGTGAGGTAACGGAGTGCCTGTTCGCCAGACTGTTTATAACTTGGACAGGACGCACCAGATTAATGATTAACTATATGAAAATAAATAGTTATTTATTTTTCTTTCCAGATCGCAAAAGCCAGTAAGATCCATGCGCTGAGGAACGAAACACCGCCAAATGGCGTGATCATGCCCAGTCCGCGGATTCCAGTCAGACTTAATGTGTAAAGGCTCAGGCTAAATAAAACGATACCGGCCAGCATCAACCAACCGGATACCGGGATTAAGCGGGACTTGGGAAAATGGTGCAACAACAGGCCGATGATAAGAATCCCGAAGGCATGATAAAAGTGGTACTGCACCCCTGTTTGATACACTGCCAGCATGCTCTCCGAGAGTGTTTGCTTCAGGCCATGCGCGCCAAAAGCGCCCAGTGCGATGCATAAGAAGACATTGATAGCCCCCATGATCAGAAAAGTTTTTGACATCGACGATAGTCCTTGTTGGCTAAAGAGAAGTTAACGCTGGGTTGTGATGTATCTTGCTTAAGAATTCTTGGTTTGAGTGACATCCGCCTCACACATTCCGTGCGCGAATTTTACCTGAATTCTATCACCGGAATTAATTTGTTTGCTGTCACGGATCACTGTGTTTTGCATGGTATAGGTGATGCTATAACCTCGTTCAAGTACCGCTTGCGGGTTCAGGCTGGATAATTGCGCTTGCCAATGTTGCAGGCTGGCTGCCCGTGTTTCGAGATCGTGTGAAAATGCGCGGTGGAATCGCAGCGCAAGTTCATTTTGCTGTTCTTCTAACCGGGCAGTGCCAGGGCTTGCAGCCGATAAACGCTGATTGAATTCAAGCAGTTTCCAGTGTTTCTTGTCGAATTGATGTGACCAGGTTTTGATGAGCCGATCCTGCAAATGCTGCAAATGAGAGAACTGATTTTTGATCCGATCTCCCGGATAAATCAGGCGATGGGTCAGGATATCCACTTGTTGCATCAAGTATTCAATGCGATGCAAGGTGACGCGACACATACGTGAACGCAGGGCATTCAGGTGATGATGAAGTTCTTTATAATCCC
>ERZ1292640.2242-Hain-H43-02um-R1-2242-length-15545-cov-6_pt1 | contig 15545 bp, 16 predicted proteins | sample MGYA00564404_ERZ1292640 | MGnify/ENA primary metagenome ERZ1292640 (study PRJEB36523, sample SAMEA6512636) | groundwater metagenome | collected 2019-01-08 | study: AquaDiva: Metagenomics assemblies of 32 groundwater samples
GAAGGTGGGTGATGGCGGACGGTTTTGGCTTCAACATGTCCTACACGGTCAGTTTCGAAACCGCCACGGCCGATTACAGCATGGTCCGGGGCGCAGAGTCGCTGCGGTTGTTTGAGAATGGGAAAGCTCCCCGCACGGTGAAATGTGAAGGCCAGGACGGTTACGTCGGAGAACTCCAGCATATCATCGAGGCGATCCGATCCGGCCAGCCGCCCTCGATCGTCACGGCACAGGACGGCCTGAGCGCGGTGGAAATCTGCGAAGCCGAGGAACGTTCCATCAAGACCGGGCAAGTCGTTTCTCTGTAACCGGTCGGCGATAAGAAACAACGCCTTCGTTGTCCCCCTACTCGCCCGGTAAAGTGCGGCGCTTGCCCAAGCGCCGCTACGCCCTCGTGGTGGCTCTCTGGCGAGAGCCGCTGATTTTGCCTCAGCCACTGCCCTGCTCAAGTCCAAGCGAGAAGCCCCCGCCTCCCGAAAAGTGGCACGCTGGCCCAATGCAATTTGGGCGGTGCCCGCGCCCTCATTTCGGCAGCAGGCTCACGAGATCGGCGTGAGGGCGTGCGATGACGTGGGCGGCAATCAATTTACCCAAGCCATCGACAGCTTTGGCGCCGGCGTCCACGGCGGCTTTGACCGCTGCGACGTCCCCGCGCACAATGACAGTGACGTAGGCGGCGCCGATCTTTTCCTTGCCCACCAGCGTCACGTTGGCGGCTTTCAGCATTACGTCTGTCGCCTCCAATAAGGCGGTCAGGCCTTGTGTTTCGAGGATTCCAAGAGCTTGTTCGTTTGCGTTCATCGGTTTGTCTTTGGGTTGAGGGAAATCGGCCGGCAGAAACTGGTCGCGCCCGCCGTAGAGCGGATTCTGAGCATTGGGAAAGTGGAGCAGTGGCGTGAGTGCAGCTTCGGGACGCGCCAGGCAATGGGTCACCGCAGAGCCTCCCAACTGCCGCGCTCGCTCGTCCGCCGCCACCAAAGCGGCTTCGACAGCCGATACCTCCCCCTCAATGCGCACCAGCAGGTTTTGGTTCCCGGTTGTCTCAATGCCCAGCAAATGGACTCCGGCAGCTTTCACCATCGCGTCGGCGACCAGCGCCGTGATGCTGAAAAAGGCCAGCTCGGCAAAACCCAGCGCAAGTGGTCTGTCGGACTTAACGGTCATGAGCGTGAATCCACATCGGTTTCCAAGGCGGCTAAGTGCTTTGGAGCCGGCGCATCACCTCGCGCGCGATCTCCGCCGCATTGATCTCCGCTGTCGCTGGTGTCGCGCCGGTTGTTGGCCCCGGAGCAGGCGAAGCCGTCTTGGATTCGGCTGAAACTGCAGGACGGCAAGCCGACGCGGCCTCTGGAAACCCGCATTCGGTAAGGATGCAGGCGATCTTGGAGCGGATATCTTCGAGATCGGACTTTTCCCGCGGCGAAAGCAATTGCCGGGTCGTGCCCAAATTAAAACCGCGCAACGACATCCCGGCCCGGAAACCTTCGGGAAAATTCGTGCCATAGAGCATGGCGTTGATCAGATCCAGCAGCTTGAACTGTATGCGTTTGGCTTCCTCCAGGTTTCCCCTCAGAAACTCATTGTAGAGCTTCATTACCACCTCCGGCACGACGCCGGACGTGGCAATGGTCCCGCCGTCGCCGCCCATCTGCAACGTCGGGAAAAGAATCTCCTCGCAACCGATCAGGCAACTGAAATCCGGCCGCTGCGGTTTGACGGCATGCAGCGTGTTCAGAAACCGTGGCATATCGCGGCTGCTGTCCTTCACCCCCACAATGCGCGGACAATCCAGCGCCAGCCGCGTCAGCACCGGCACGCTGATCTCGTTCGAGAACTGCGGGATGTTATACAGCACAATATCGATGGGCGAACGCTGGGCCAACTCGCGGAAGTAATGTTCGATGCTTTCCTGGCTCACCTTATAGTAGTATGGACCCGTGATGGAGACGGCGGCGCACCCAAGGTCAGCGTAGGTCTTGCAGGCATCCAGAATCATGGTCAGGTTGGACTCGGCCGCCCCGGCCAGGATGGGCACCCGGCCCCGGTTTTCCTCGGCCACGATCCGGATAACGCGTTTGCGCTCCTCGAAGCTGAGGCGGATGAACTCGCCCGTGCTGCCGTTGGGATAGAGGCCGCTGACGCCCTTCTCAATAAGCCAATTGATCAGGCGCCGCAGTTCCTCTTCATTGATGCGTCCATCGTCCAGAAACGGAACCAGATTGGGAGTGTAGATACCGCGAATCATGCTGAATCAAGAAGGCAAAAACGCGAGCGCGTCAATGCCGAACTGCGCCGACTTCTGAGCCGCTGATTCTGCTCGAAAAACCCGATGGCCGCGCCTAGACTTCCGACTCCTTGAAAACACATCTGGTGAACCTATGATGACGAACATCTTTTCTGGCAGAACTCCATCGGCTGTCTTCTCCGCGTTGTTGTTCCTGGCGCCAACCTTGGTCCATGGCGTCTCTCCTGCCCCTGACGAAATGGCGGAAGCCCAACGCTGGGCCAGCGCCAAATTTCGAGGAATTCCCGAGACCCGGCAGCCGGAGCCGGGGCTGATGGTCCTGGCCAACCACGATCCCGTGCAGAAGAACGCGCGCGCCGGCAAACCGATGAAAATCGTTGATGCCCAGTACACGCGCGGGCTTTACTGCCACGCCTTCAGCAAAATCATCGTGCGCCTGCCCGGCCCGGGCGAGACGTTCACTGCTATCGTGGGAGTTGATAGCAACGACCAAACGAGCGGCGGGCGCGGCAGCATTGACTTCTCGGTCAACGTTAGCGGCCAGGAAAAACTCCGCTCCGGCGTGATGCGCGAAGGAATGCCCGGCAAGCCAGTCCAGGTGGATTTGGCCGGGGCAACGGAGTTTGTGCTGCAAGTGGGCGACGCTGCGGATGGCATTTCCTGCGACCAGGCGGATTGGGCTGAGGCGAGGGTGACTTTAAAAGATGGCACGACGCTTTGGCTTGGAGACTTGCCCATCACCCAGGGCGCGGGGCGTGCCGCTTACACGACTGACCCGCCCTTCTCATTCAATTACGGCGGCAAGCCGCACACCGAGCTGCTGAAAAGTTGGGAACTGAAACGCGAGTCCAGGAAGCTTGACGATCAGCGCACCGAACACACCCTCCTCTATACTGATCCACAAACTGGTTTGGTCGTTCGTTGCGTTACGGTCGAGTACCGGGATTTCCCGACGGTGGAATGGACGCTCTATTTCAAGAACCGCGGCACGACCGACACGCCGATTCTATCGGACATTCGGGCTGTGGATACTCGTCTGGAACGGAGCGGTCAGGGCGAATTCATTCTTCATCACCACAAAGGCACCTTTGTTCGGGCCGATGATTTTGAGCCGCTGACCACCGTCTTGAAGCCAAATCAGAAGGAACGTTTTGCCCCACCCGCCGGTCGCCCGCTCGGCTGGGTTTTCCCTTACTACAACCTGGAATGGTCCGGCGAAGGCGCCATCATCGTGGTCGGCTGGCCCGGGCAATGGGCCGCCCAGTTCGCGCGCGATGCGGGGACGGGAGTCCGCATCACGGCCGGACAGGAACTGGTGCATCTCAAACTGCGACCCGGCGAAGAAATCCGCACGCCGTTGATCGTGATGCAGTTTTGGAAAGGCGACTGGCTGCGCGCGCAAAACATCTGGCGGCGCTGGATGCTGGCGCACAACCTGCCGCGTGCCGGCGGCCAACTTTCCAAGCCGCTCCTGACGCCATGCAGCTCGCACCAGTTCGGCGAGATGATCCAGGCCAACGAAGCTAATCAAAAGTTGTTTATCGACCGCTATCTGGAAGAAGGCATTAAGATCGACTATTGGTGGATGGACGCCGGCTGGTACGTGAACAAAACCGGCTGGCCCAACACCGGCACCTGGGAAGTGGACACGAACCGTTTCCCGCGCGGTTTGCGGGCCATCACCGATCATGCCCACGCCAAAGGAGTGAAAAGCATCGTTTGGTTCGAGCCGGAGCGAGTGACCCCCGGCACCTGGCTGCATGAAAAACATCCGGAGTGGCTGCTCAAAGGCACGCTGCTCAACCTCGGCCAACCGGAGGCCCGCCAGTGGCTCACCGACCACATTGATAAGTTGCTGAGCGATCAAGGCATTGATCTCTACCGGCAGGATTACAACATCGATCCGCTCAGCTTTTGGCGCGGCAACGATGCCGCCGATCGCCAGGGCATCACCGAGAACCATTACGTCACCGGCTACTTGGCCTACTGGGATGATCTGCGCCGCCGCCATCCGACCATGCTCATCGATTCCTGCGCCTCGGGCGGCCACCGCAACGATTTGGAAACGATGCGGCGGGCCTTGCCCTTCCTGCGCAGCGATTACATTCAAGACCCGGTCGGCAATCAGTGTCACACCTACGGCCTCTCCTTCTGGCTTCCGTATCACGGAACAGGGACCGACCAGACCGGCGCTTACGAAATCCGCAGCGGGATGGCTTGCCCGCATTTCATCGCCTGCTGGGACCTGCGCGACCGGCAACTCGACTACAACCTGCTACGCCGTTTAGTCGGCGAGTGGCGACAATTTGCGGACAATTACTTCGGCGATTACTACCCGCTGACGCCTTACACCGCAGCGAACGATGCCTGGATGGCGTGGCAGTTTGACCGCCCGGAACGCAGCGAGGGCATGGTGCAGGTGTTTCGCCGCGCCCAAAGTTTCTACGAAGCGGCACGATTCAAACTCAGCGGCCTAGCTGCCGACGCGCGCTATGCCGTCCGCAACTTGGACGCGCCGGAAGCTTCTGAGATCACGGGCCGGGAACTGATGGAAAAGGGGCTTTACGTGGCTCTGCTTGGCGCGCCCGCCGCCGCCGTTGTTACCTACAAGAAGGTGGAGGGCAACTGATGAGTGTATTGGAATAGCCGCAAAAAGGCGCAAAGCAGCGGAACCGTAGCCGAAGGAACGCTCATTCCCAATCGGCTTCTCGTACCCCCATGCAACCAAAGCCGGTGACAAACCGGCGCTCCACAGCGCAGGAAATCTTCGCAGGCTGTGCAGATTCGGCGCGACAGCCATACATGAACACCCCGCTGCAACTCCGTCCCGTTCATACATTACTATGCCCTTGGCCATGATTTCCTGGACGAAGCAGTCGCCCCAACGGAGCCTTTTCGCCCGTTCGGACGGAGTCCTCACCAGCAAATCGAGCGGGAAGTCGCGCGGGATCGCATGCCGAATCCGCACCGACATTCGTTCTCCGCGGTCGCGTGTGCGGGGCATGATGACTAACAAATCGACGTCGGAATCCGCGGTGGGACGGCCATAAGCGTAGGAGCCAAAGTGGATGATCTGCCGAGGGCGGAACTATTTCGCCACGGCGTGGCAGAAAGATCGGATTTTGGCCAGCTCAACCATGCGCTGCAGCCTAGCCCATCAGCAGCGGTTCGGCGGGCAGATTTCCTCCCGTCTTTCTTTACGCCGCGACTCAATCCCTTTCATGCGCGTCGCAGCGTTGGCTGCCTGCTTGCGGCCTGTCATCCGAGGCCCAGGCAGGTCCACAAGCGAGTTTGCTTTGCCACTTCTTTGAATTGACCTGAGCCGCGTTTTGTTTCGTGGAGTGCGGACCATTGGCAGGCCAGCCGATGGCCACCAGAGAACAAAGGAATTCTGACCAGCCAGGAAGGCGCAGACGGCGCAACGGCCCCCGAAGCCAAAAAGCCGGTTTCCAGCCTTCAAAAGTGGCCAAGAAGTGGCCAAGCAAGACTTTTTCGCTTCCTTTCATGAAGTGGTGGAACCTCGTAAAAACCTTGCAGATAAGAGCTTTATGGAAGTGCCCCGGCTAGGACTCGAACCTAGGACCAATTGATTAAGAGTCAACTGCTCTACCAACTGAGCTACCGAGGCCCTCAAAGGCGTGACAGATTGTACCATCAAAAGGTTTTGTCAACAACTCGTTGTCTCCTTTTGCTCGCACCGCGACACAACTGGACGTCTCTTGGTGGCGCACGCTCAGGGCTGCTCTTAAGCTCTGTTCGACAGCAAAGCAGCGGGCTTTTCCGCCACGGCCCCGGTGCAACTGCTGCCGCAACCGGCCGTGCAAGCCAGGCAATGGAATCCGGTGGCCACGGAACGGCTCTCCAGAAACTCGGGCGTAATATCCCAAAGGCAAAGCGGGCGCCCGTTCATCAATGGCATGCCCAGCATCTGATTGAAATCGCAATCATAAATCTCGCCTTGATACCCGACGCTCAACGTTGTGCGGCACATCAAGCCCGAAACCGTGGCCGGGTTGAAGCTGTTGGCCAGCAGTTCGAAGTATTCATCCCATTGGCCATGCTGGCGCAGGTCTTCAGCGAAGCGGGCGATCGGCTGGTTGGTAATGGTGTAAAGCCGGTTAAACACGATGCCAAACTCGCGGCGCAGGACTTCCCTGTAATCGGCTTCCAATTCCTCTTGCGGTCCGGGCAGCTTCGGCCCCAGCGGATTATAGACCAGGTTGAGGGCCAGCCGCGTGCCGTAGCCCAAGGCATTGAGTTTCTTCAAGGCAGCAATGCTTTTCTCGAAAACACCTTGGCCGCGCTGTTGGTTGACGTTTCCCCTCGAGTAACAGGGGAGCGAGGCGATCACTTCCACTTCATGCCCGGCCAGGAAACCCGGCAAATAGTCGTAGCCGGGCATTTCAATGATGGTGAGGTTGTTGCGGTCGATGACATGGCTGCCGGCCGCGCGCGCCGTCTCAACCAGAAAACGAAAGTGCTCGTTGATTTCAGGCGCGCCGCCCGTGAGATCGACCACCGGGGGACGGAATTGCCGAATCCAGCCGCCCAGGCGATGCGCGGTGGACTCCTCCATCATTTCGGTCCGCCACGGCGCCGCATCGACGTGGCAATGGCGGCAGGCCTGATTGCATTTGCGCCCGACATTGATCTGGAGCGTCTGCAAGCGTGTGCGCCGCAATTCCAAGCCGTGCTCGGAAAGCTTTTGGGCAAAGGGATTCATGTCAGCCTCCCTGCCAAGGCGGCACTGAATGCTTTGTCGATCGCGGTCATTCGGGCCATTGGTTTTTCAACACGGGTTGATCTTTTAACAGTGCAACAGAAAACCTCCAACCAACTTCTTTAGGCTTGGCACTGCCCGGCAGGGCGGCTAGAAGATGGCCAGTTAACACTTCTTTCCTATGTTTATTATTATACTCGGGTGTCTCATTGGCTTTGTGGCGTGGTTTCTGGTGCGCTATTTCCTGGCCGGCCTCTACACGGTCGATCAAAATGAGCGGGCGGTTAAGACCAGTTTCGGGCGCGCGGAGCGCGTCGCGAACTTGACCACCCTGGAGGATCCCATTTCGGAATCGCTCGCCGCGGAGGAAAAAAAGCGCTATGCCTGCCCGCAAGTGCGCGTGATCATGCCGGGCGGACCCTACTTCAAATGGCCCTGGGAGAAAATTCACAAGGTCTCGATTGCCACCGAGACGCTGAATATGGCCTACGATCCGGAGGAACCGTCTGCCAACTTGAGCGGCACCATTCTGGAGGCGGTCACCAAGGACCAATTGAACACCGGCTTGACCGGCCAGATACGGTACCGCGTTTCGGAACGGAATCTCTACGCCTATTTGTTCGGAGTCAAATACCCGATTGCGCATATCATGGGTTATTTCGTTTCCGTGCTGCGCGAGCGCATCGCGAATTTCGAAGCCCCGGACAAAAGCCCGCCCTCTTTGCCCGGCCCTTCGGGTTCTGACGCGAGTTCAGTGGCTGGCATCTCCATCAATGATTTGCGCAAAAACCTGCGCGATCTCAATGAACACATGGACAGCGAATGCCGGTCTTCCCCCGCCCGGTATGGCATTCTTCTCGATGCCTCGCTGATCACGGGCATCGATCCGCCGCCCGAAGTCGAGTCGGCTCTGGCCGCCATCAACACGGCCCACAACCAGGTTTCCTCCGACATCAGCCTGGCCCAGGCGGCCGCCGATCAGAAGATCGTGCAATCCAGGCGCGCGGTGGAAATCGAGACTCTGAAAGCCCAAGCGGAAACCGAACCGCTTCACCGGTTGGCCGCGCAACTGACGCTATTGAAGAAGAGCGGCCCGGGCGCTTTGTCCGCCTACATCCGCAACGTTCGCCTGGCTCTCTTTAGCGAAGCGCAACAAATCATTCTGGAGGCAAAGAAATGATTACGCTCATTGCCGCCGTTATCACTTTCGTCGCTTCATTCGTTCTCGTGCCGGCCATTCTCGGCGCGGCCCGGTTTTTCGGCATTTATACCATCGTCAACGAACGGCGCTGTCATGTGTACATGCTCTTCGGCAAAGTCGCCGCCATCATTGACGAGCCGGGACTGCACCTTTTATTGGCCAAACTGGGCTGGCGCGCGTTCTTTATCCATTGGGTGGGCCGCTGCCACGTGCTCGATATGCGCCTCGACCAGGAATACCTCCGCAGCCAGCCGGTCAACTCCGAGGAAGGCGCGCCCATGGGCATCGGCATCTGGTACGAAATGTACATCAGCGATCCGGTCGCTTACCTGTTCAAGAACACCGATCCGCGCGGTTCGCTCGCGGCTAATGTCAGCAATTCCACCGTGCGCTGCCTGAGCAACATGCCCCTGGCCAACATGATGAGCAACCGGCATTCCATGAGCCAGACGGTCCGCGCCGAAGTGTCGCCCAAGTCGCATGAGTGGGGCTATAAACTTGGCTCGGTTTATATCCGAAAGGTCCATTTCCGGGATGCCGGCATGATCAAGCAGATCGAAAGCAAAGTCGTCAACCGCCTCCGCCAGGTCACCTCGGCCATCAAGCAGGATGGCGCAAACCGGGTCAGCATCATCACCAGCACGGCCGAACGCGAAGCGGCGGTGGAATTCGCGAAAGCCGCCGCCATCCGGCCTCAAATTGTAGGACAAGCCCTGCAAAAAATCTCCGAGGATGCCGACGTGGCCACGGCCATGTTCGAGATTCTGGAAACGCAGAAAATGATCGAAGGCCAGGCCCGAATTGTCTGGCTGCCGCAAAAGAGCGATCTCCTTGCCCAATGGCTGGCTGCGGCTTCGCCTTCTTTCGGGAAGGCCGCTGGGCCTTCGCCTCCGCCTGTGCCTCTCTCGGCTTAAGCCGAATATTTCGCACGCCGATTGAAGCAGCCGCAGGCTGTAGCCGCAACCTTCAGGTGGTACCGTTTTGCCCGGCCCGTGCGGACGGGCGCCACCTGAAGGTTGCGGCGACAACGCTCTGCGATTGTGAATCATCCAAGTCAAGCCGTCGCCAGTGGGATCGCCAGTGGGACCGGCTTCGGAGCCACAGCGCAGTTGGACGGCGCCGCTGCCTCCTCCGAATCCATGCGCGACTCCTGCAACGCCTTCGGCCAGTCGGGAAAGCGAATGATCGGATCGGGTTGCGCTCTTTCCCCAGCTCTTGCATTGCGCATATTGCCCGGGCCTCTATTCGTCATGCCGACGCTCAAAGTTACAACTACCGCATTGACAAACCTCAACCAACGGCACAGTCTCCCACCATGAACTGGGGAATTCAAACCGAACCGAAACTCGAGCGCCCCCCTCCGTCAACCATTATGCCGAAACTCGGTTGCGCTCATTAATACTGTTCGGCATCTGCACCGTGCATCAAAGTGGAATCACGATGAAATCAGCCAAAATGTTTACAGCGTTCGTCATTATTATTGGCACTCTGGCATGGCTGACGTGCTCGTGCCTTGCCCAAACCAACCGCCCACCGAGAATCGAGAGCATGACACTGCAAGAGGGGATCGCCCGCTTGTCTGTGTCAGGCACTCCGGGTTCGGCGTTCGTGATTGAGACTTCGGTCGACTGCAGAGTCTGGAACCTCCTGAGCGTTACCAACGCCTCCGCCGCCATCGACGTGCCTCCGGACATTTACCATTGGACATTCTTCATTTTGCCCGAAGGTCGTGCGCTGGTAGGTGGTGGTGAAGCGGGACGATCTCGTATGCGGTTTTACCGTTTGCGAACGACGAACGCCCTGCCATTCCTCGTGCTTACGAATCTTGTCGAGAGTCCACCTTGAGCGATCAAACCTGGAATGAGCATACCGAACCAGTCGCTCGACCGAATGACGAAGAGCGCGATCACGTCACCGTTCCAAACCGGGTGTCCTTGGCGCGCTCCTCGTCATCGGTCAGCTTTTGCGTTCGGCGACACTCGCACGTCTCGTATGAATCCGACACCAAAAGACCCCGACACGATAACGGCGCAGGAGTTTCGAGAGGCATTCCTGAAGATTCGTGACCGACTGACAGACAAGCAGCAGGCGATGCTGCGGACGCACTTCCAAGCACCAGACCGCAAGATTACAGCGAAGCGGATGGCTGAGGCGGTCGGTTATCCGAGTCACGCGACAGCCAATCTGCAATACGGCATCGTTGGCGGACTACTCTGCGAGTTGCTTGGCCAGGCCGCCGATAGCGACAGGCTGTTTGTGTTGTGCCAGTTTATTCGTCCACACACGGAGGCCAATGACGAGTGGCTTTGGCAGATGCGAGAGCCAGCAGCACAGGCACTCCAAGAGTTGGGATGGGTATGATTACATCGCCGAACAAGACGCTCGACCGAATGACGAGGAGCGCGGTCAGCCGCATGATCCAATTCGTGCGTCACTGGCGCGCTCCTCGTCATCGGTCAGCTTTGCGTTGGGCCAGCGAAGGGTGATGCACGACCAGTCAGCCAAGTGGAGTTGCGAGGAAAAGCCTGGCGTTCCGAAGCGGGCGCTGGTCGTGGCTCGCCGATCGGCGTTCACACTGATCGAACTCCTCGTGGTAATCGCGATCATCGGAATTCTCGCTGCACTGCTGTTGCCCGCATTGTCCCGCGCACGCGCGGCAGCAGACAAGGCTGTAGGTACCAGTAACCTTCGCCAAATCGGGATTGGGTTGACCAGGTACGTGGGTGAGCAGGGCGGCTATCCGATTGCGCCGATCAGCTGGAACCCAGCCATGAAGGCGGCCACCCCGGTAAGCCCGGATTGGGAGGAGAGGTGGTGCACCGGCCGGTGGCCGGGCCTGAAGATATCCGCGCCATTCGCGAGAGCGAGGTGGTCAGCCCAGCCGAGATGATTGCCGTGGGTGACGCCATCTTGGTGCGGTGGGCCGTTGGCGAGAACAAGACGGAGACCGTGGGCTTGTACGACTTGTCCCATGGCCTTCGCTTCCCCGACCAAGTAACGCCTTCCTGGCGGCCGGAATTCAAAAAGCGCCACGGTGGGCGGTGGAACGTTCTGTTCTCCGATGGGCATGTCCGCACGATGCGGACCCGGGAACTTTTCGGATACCGACGGGATGAGGTGCGCCAGCGCTGGAACAACGACAATCAGCCTCACCGCGAGTTTCCGCCAGTGTGACCCATCCTGCACCCGGCAGCGATCCGCACGGCTTTTGACGAGCTGCTCGGGGCACAAACACAGTCGGACTGCGCGGCAATCTGAATACTGATGGCCCAACAAAACGCTCCACCGAACAGCCGCGAGCCACAGCGCGGGTGCTCGGCCTCAAGCCAGCCCCGGCAATCTCGTGACCTGGGACGTGCTGCGCTCGAAGGAACTGGCCACGCGCTGCGCTTTCTGCGACCGCGCGGTGTATCCCGAAGATGCCTGCTCGGTGAAGTTCGGGACGACGCACGGCTACGGCTGCTGCACGCATTGCTCGATGGGTGTGGCGGCGCGGATCAAGCAGGATATCGAAGTCGAGGCCAAGGATGCCCTGACTGGTGAACTCATCCGGGTCAAAATTCTCGGCGGACAGATTGCCTCGCTGGAGCCCGCGACTGCCGTGGCGTGGTTCGGCCAGAAGAAAGGCCCCGACGGCAAATGGGTTTCCGCCGGTTGCTTCGAGCAAGGATTCTTCGTCAACGCGGACAATTTGCAGAAGTGGCTCGCTGCCCGTCGCGCCATGACGGGCCGCCAAATTTCCATTGCGCAGGCGCTCGCCGACAGGATGAAGCTGTCACCGGAACAAATCTCCAAGGCGTGCAAGCTCGGTGAGTGCAAGTGAACGCAACACAGCAAAGCAGTGACGCGAGGAGCGCGGACAGCCATGTCCGCGAGTCCCGGACTGGTGGAATCGCCGCGCGGACAAGGCTGTCCGCGCCCCTGCCATCTTCGTTTTCGTAATGGAACAAGTTTTCACCAACCTGAGCCACGCCGTCGAAGGTGCGCCCCTCATCGCGCTGGCCGCTGCCATCGTGTGGGGCGTCCTTAGCATCGTTCTCAGCCCGTGCCACCTTGCGAGCATTCCGCTGATCGTGGGGTTCATTAGCGAGCAAGGCCAAGTGACGGCGAAACGCGCGTTCTGGACGGCGACGCTCTTCGCCGTGGGCATTCTCATCACCATCGCTGCCATCGGGGTCATCACGGCGGCGGCGGGCCGCATGATGGGTGACGTGGGGTGCTACGGAAATTACTTCGTCGCGATCATCTTCTTCGCCGTCGGCCTGCACCTGCTTGGCGTGATTCCCATGCCGTGGTCCGGGCCGGGCCAAGTCGGCATGAAGCGGAAGGGATTGCTCGCCGCGTTCATCCTCGGGCTCGTGTTCGGAATCGCGCTCGGTCCTTGCACGTTCGCTTACATGGCGCCGATGCTCGGCGTCACCTTCAAACTCGCGGCAACCAACTTCCTTTACGGCGCGCTGCTGTTGCTCGCCTACGGCGTGGGCCATTGCTCGGTGATCGTCGCTGCCGGCACGTCCACCGAAATGGTGCAACGCTTCCTCAACTGGAACGAGCAATCCAAGGGCGTCGCCGTCGTCAAAATCATCTGCGGCCTCCTCGTCATTCTTGGTGGCGTGTGGCTCATCTATACCGCACCATGAAACGGGATGCGGGATGCGCTCAAAAGAAATAGCTCACGGTAACCGCTCCAAATTCGGAGTGGCGTTGCTGCCCGTAAAATTCCTTGCCCCAAATCACGTAGGAAAACGTGGCTTGGAATCGCCGCGTGACGACTGATGCTCCGAACTCGGCTCCCGGAAAGAACGGGCGTTTGTCCACGCTCGGACTGTCGCGGAACGTGTTCCCGTCGAGCGCCAAATTGCGCGCCACCAGGTTGGCTCCGCCTCCGGCAAACAGGTAAGCGCCAAAGTTGCGTTGGTTGGGCGCGTCCTCATCCTCGCGCGGGAAAGGCAGATTGCCGAGGCCGCGCATGAGCGTCGTGCCGAAGTCGTCGGGCAAGTTGTAGCCCAGCCGAAGCTGCGCCCCGGCCTGGCCTTGAATGAGCACGTTGCCGAGCATCGCGCCAGCCATCGGAATCACCTGAAACCCAAAGCCGGATTCGGTTTGGAAGAGGTCATACCGGCGGCGATGTTCGTAAACCATGTTGAAAATTGGCTCCGTCTCCAATTGGTAGTCCCAGCCCTGCGGGATGGCGCTGCCGCCGAGCCGATGCACCTCGCGCTGGGTTTCCTCGGCGAACGAATACGGCCCGACGACGCCGGTGATGAACTTGAGGCCGTGAAAACGGTTTTCCCGGATGAGATGCGTCGAAGCCGCGAAGTAGAGCAGCCCTGAATAAGGCCGGTCGTTCGGGTCGGGAACAGTGCGATTGATGTCGGCGGGCGTGACGATGATTTGGCCGAAGTCATAACCGTGAAGGTAGCGGTCGCCATCCGCGCCGAAGAGATTCCAAATGCCACCCAGCCAGCTTTGACCGCTGCGCGTCAAGGCCAGCGAAATGCCATTGGAGTAATTCTCGTCCTGGCCCGCGATCGTGTCGTTCTCCCAGCGAAGCGACAGGGCGGAGCGAGACGAGGAAGCAGAGTCCGGCGGACTTGGGCGTGAATCTCCGCCGAAGACCGCGAACGGCGACATCAGGTTGACGCCGCACACCAGCGAGCAAGCGATGGCGAATGTTGGTGGATGATTTTTCATAACAAACGGCGGCGGGATTTGTTGCCAGTGCGGCCTCTCTCCCGGCCGGATTGCGTCAACTGGCCGCCGCGACGCGCAGAACCGAGTTCGCGGTGCCGAAAGGATTCGGCGCGCACTCTCCGCAGTTGGGATCGGTCGTCCATTCGCCATCAACGACCAGCCGGTATTCGTAGGTGCCGGGTTCCAGCATCAGTTCTTTGCCCCAGCGCCCCTCTCCCAGAGGGACCATCTCGGAGACCGAGCAGTGCCAGTCATTGAATGTTCCGGCGATGCAGACCTTCTGCGCTGTCGGATGCACGAACTCGAACCGCACCAGCACCGGCTTAGGCGCGGCCTTGCCGGGCTTCGGCTTTGCGATGTGTTTTGTCATAGAATGAACGGGTTTAACAGAGTTCAGACGTCTAAGACCAGTCCTTCGAACGCAGCAGCACACCGAACGCCGGGGTGACGCGCAAGCAACCACGCGCGGGCGTCCGCCTGGATCGCGTCCACCTCATCGTCGGTCCGATCCGGGTCATGGTGGAAGAGCAACAGATGTTTCACCTCGGCGGCGGCGGCCAGCTCGCAAGCTTGGCGAACCAGACTATGCCCCCAGCCGCGTTTGTGCGGCATATCCTGGTCGAGGTATTGCGCGTCGTGAATGAGGATGTCTGCGCCGCGGCAGAACTCCACGAACTCATCGAACGTCGTCGTTTTCGGATAAGGCGGGTCCAATTCGTTGTCGGGAATGAAGACCGCCCGGCGACCGTTGTCCTCAACGCGATAGCCATAGCCGCCGCCCGGATGGTTAATCGGAATGCGGGATACATTGAATCCGTGCTCGCGCAAGAACTGAGTTGCGTCCTCGGTGACACACCGCGTCTGCGACGGCAGTTGGTCGGGCAGCACCGGGAAGTGCGCGCCATCCATCTGCGCAATCAGTGAGCACAGCATCCGATGACTGTTCAGAGTCGCAAAGACATGCACAACTCGATTGGCTTGGTAGATGGGGATGAAGTACGGAAACCCCTGAACGTGGTCCCAATGGTCGTGAGTCAGGAGCAGGAATACCTCCGCAGCGCCTCGCGCCAGTTGCTTCCCCAACTCACGGATCCCGGTGCCTGCATCCAGCACGAGCATCTTGTCCGAGCCCAGTTCAATGCTGACACAGGGCGTGTTGCCCCCATAGCGAACGGTGAACGGTCCCGGAGTTGGGAGCGAGCCGCGGACGCCCCAAAATGTGATTTTCATAAGTCATTCCGCCCGTCAACGGCCGAGGGGCGGGAAGCGCGGAGGGTCATCGGCTGTGGAGACGAGCCGATCTCTGTTTGCCATCGATAAATCCATGTCATACGTCTGTTTATCGCCTGGCTGCTTTCGCCTGTCGAGCCGTTAAGATCGTGAACAAGAACAATCGAGGCGCCAGGAACTCCGTTCCTCCGTGGTTTTCGCGCACGCCACCAACCGTGCGGGTTCAGGGCCGACGATGCGCCCCCGCCAAGGCAGTGGAGTTCTCACCTGGCCTCACCTCATGCCGCCATTTGTAACTTTTGGCGGGCTCGCGGCTCAGTCAGTTGGAAAACGACAAAACTCAGTTACTCTGATCGACATGATCACAGAAAAACTTGGACTCGACCGCGGCTCAGTTAACCTACCTAGTGCCTGGCATAAAACTCATAATATATTGCGCTGCAATATGATATATC
>ERZ1292640.1557-Hain-H43-02um-R1-1557-length-18846-cov-5_pt2 | contig 15511 bp, 21 predicted proteins | sample MGYA00564404_ERZ1292640 | MGnify/ENA primary metagenome ERZ1292640 (study PRJEB36523, sample SAMEA6512636) | groundwater metagenome | collected 2019-01-08 | study: AquaDiva: Metagenomics assemblies of 32 groundwater samples
TGCCGACAGCCACATTGTATTCGGCAGTATCGCCGACTTTCCAATTGATTATGTCGAGTGAGTCCATCGGTGTTACCATGGCGCTCAGTTGTGTATTAATTACGTTGTAATCAAAATATGAGGCTTCTTGCGCATTGGAAAATCCCGGCCAAAAAGCGATAAGCGAAAAGGCCAGTATAGAACTCGGTGATTTAAAAATCCTATTTGTATTATCCATATTGTTTTTATCTCCTTTTACTTGCCAATAGCACTACGCTGGTTTGGCATAAGCACTTGAACTCTATCCATTGGTTACTAAGAAACGCAATTAGGAAAAATGTAATTGGTTTATTTTAGAAAATTGGCATTATTTCTTATTAATGCCATATCGAAGATTCTTAATACTATTCTGGTCAATAATCCTTTTCAATATCTCAATTTTTTTGAAAGGATGTACGACAATAAGTCCACAGTCCAAGCAGGAGCTAATAATCCGGAATGGTTTTGAAGATAAGTTTGAAAAAATTATCGGATTCAAGCTGGCGAGGCAGGTCGAGACTCGGCTTTCACTGAAAAATGATTCTGAAGTATTGTTATATCTTTCGCGTTTGACAGAAACTTTGATGGAGAGTCTGCCTGATTTGCGAATTTATACTGTCAGCATATATCTTATTAATGGAAATGGGGGAAACGACGATTTAAGGTGGCGAAATTTCAGCCTGCCAGGGAATAGGATATATCTATCTACTGAGTTATTAAAAAAGATAGACTTTGAAAATGAAATAGCGGCCACTATTGCGTTTGAGCTGGGACATCTTTTGGGAAATGACGCCATGAATTCAATTGATAATATATTTGAGGCTATGCAAGGACGCGCTGTTTTGTTTGGTAAAGATGGAATTCTTGAGTTTACGGATGATGAACATATTAAGGCTATAGAACAGGCCATAGAAATTCTTTATAAGACCGGTTTTGACCCGCGCGGAATGATTTCTTTTTTAAATATGCATAAGGATAATTTAAATCGTTCATTTTTAACGGAGAGCAGTATTGATCAGCTGATGGCAGCAGCAAGAAAAGCTATAGCCCAGCATGCTCCTCTGCGTAACCCTATAATCAGGTCAAGCACTTTTTTAGCAATTCATAAAAGGATAAAGGGCTTGTGATACCATTTATCAGGGAGGTCAGAGGCATGATGGATAGGCTGGCACATGGAGATAGAGGGATTTCTTCATGGCTTAAGAAATCAAAAGCTATTATTTCCGTGACGCGACTTCCAGGAGATGCGAGCACAAGAAGGTATTACCGCATTAAAACAAGAGAGAAAAATTATGTTGCGATGCGGACTGAACCGTTTTCAAAACAAGGCATAGCTTTGCCATTTCTTGCTGTGCAGAGGCATTTATACACACATGGGGTGTGTGTGCCAGATGTTTACGAGGTTGATGCTAAGAGAGGTTTTATTCTTTTAGAGGATCTTGGCGATGTGACCATGCTTAGACGGTTGCAGGAGGCAAGTGATTCAGACATAGAGAGAACTCTCTATGAGCAAGCAATCGATCAATTGGTACATTTACAGGTTAAAGCATCTACTTATGAGAATACGCCTCGCATAGAGGCGTTTGATCTGAGGTTTGATTTTGAAAAATTAATGTGGGAGGTGGGGTTCACGATAGAGCATTTTTATAAACGATATTTAAAAAGGACGATTAACGAGCCTGATTTAAACATAATGCGCGATGGGTTTAGCGAGATTTCCACTTTTCTTGAAAAACTGCCGGTGGTTTTAACACATAGGGATTTTCATAGTAGAAATATAATGATTACTCAGGTTAGTGATAAAGGCGGAGCAGGAACAGTGTTTTCTTCCAATGAGAAATTCGTATTGATAGATTTTCAGGACGCAAGAATGGGGCCTGCTGTTTATGATCTAGCATCTCTTCTGCGCGATAGTTATTATCAACTCGAAGAGTGTCAGGTCACACGCCTTATTGATTATTATCTAGCAAGATGGGAGGCAATGACCGGTAATCACGTAAAAAAAGATGTATTTATTTATTCGTTCGACATGATGGCCATTCAGAGAAATTTTAAGGCTATCGGTAGTTTTGCGTCATTCCTTAATCATCGCGGAGACACTACCTATCTTAAATATATCGGAAATACTTTTGAAAATATCCGCAGAACGCTTTTAAAATATCCTAAGTATTCTGCGCTAAGAGAGGGTCTGTTCCATTATTACTACTTCTGATAAAAACAATACCATAGTTACACACGCTATGTTGATGGCAGCGGGGCTTGGTACACGTTTAAAACCATTTACTGACTATGAACCAAAAGCATTACTACCTGTAATGGGAATCAGCGTTGCACAGTTTGCGATAGATGCGCTAGCGGAAGCGGGGGTTAGGGCTATAGTGGCTAATATTCACCATCATCCTGAATTGGCGAGGAAAAAATTATTAGCACTTGATATGAAACACATGGCCTTGGATATCAGTGATGAGTCTGGCGCCATCATGGGCAGCGCAGGCGGAATTAAACGGGCTTTACCTAAACTAGGATGTGGACCCTTTTTTTTGCTGAATGCTGACACTATTTGTAACATCGACCTTTCGGCTCTTTTTGAAAAACATCTGCAACTTAGAAATCGATATGGAGTTATTGTGACATTGGCCGTGCTGGAGGGGGTATGCAACAGCGGAAAGTATCGTGAGATTATGGTTGATACAAAAATGGAGTTGGTAACGGGTCTCGGGAGATTAGAGGCAGGGAAGCCGTTTTTTGCTGGTATAGCTGTTATTGAGCCTCAAGCGGTTTCATCTTTGACGGAAGGCCCCTTGGAATTTGTATCTGCGGTTTTAGCTCCGGCCATTGAAGCAAGAAAGGTTGGATGTTTTTTGTCTAACAGTCTTTGGTTCGATATTGGTTCGCCCTCGACTTGGTTAACCACTCACCTGGAATTGATTGAAAAACTTGAGACCAACTCTGTTCCGATACGATGGAGTGATAGGATATCAAGTGTAAACAGGAAGGTGAGTGAAAAAATTTGGGTTTCTAAAAACAATACTCCCAAAAACAGTACTTATGGAGAAGTGGACATCGCGCATTGGCGTGGCCCTTGTTATTGGAGCGGGCATGATGATGAGCTGGCTTTGCCGCCGAAACAATTCGGCCCTAATGCGGTCTTGTACGGGGCCGGGCCATATGAGCCGCTCATTGATACCATATCTTTTCGTGGTATGTTTCTGAAAGGTCAGTAAAAATCTTTAACTTTTTAACAACCTCTGCCCAGTTTTTCCCAGGCGTAATATAAGCAGGCGGACCAAATGTTCTGGCACCTGTCCAGCTCCCTCCCAGGGGATGTCCGATTAAAGATAAAAAACCTAATACAGCGAAGGCTTGTGATTCAATAAATTGCTCATCAAGCCCAATATCCCGGGCAAGCACTATTTTTGGACCGCGAATCCTCTCCTGCAACCAATTTACTAAGGTTGTGTTTTTTGAACCCCCACCGCATAAGACTATTATTTCCACGGGGAGATTCTTTTCAAAAAGATAGCGTTCATATGCGACGGCTATTGATTGCACGGTCACGGCAGTTGCCGTGGCAACAAGTGAGTGGCCTCTTTCTTTCGTTTTTGAAATCAATAATTCAAATGGGAAATCATCTCTGCCGGTTGATTTTGGGATTTTTTTTGAAAAAAATTTGTGTGTTAGTATTTTCCTTACAGCATTTGTGTCAATATGGCCGAGTTTTGACATTTTGCCGTCAGCGTCCATTTGTTTTTTACCGTTTGAGGCCATATAAGAGGCTGCATCTATCCAGATGTTTCCAGGCCCGGTATCGAATGCCAGGATATTTTTGTCAGGGCCGATATATGTGATGTTGCTAATCCCTCCGATGTTATGAAAAGCAATGCCATTGTATTTACTAGTGGCTAGATATTTATCAGCTATCAGTTTATGAAACTGAGGTACTAGTGGGGCGCCTTGTCCTCCGGCGGACATATCTCCATCTCTGAAATTTGACAAAACTGTTAAACCTGTTGTTGCCGAAATTATGGCTGGGCTACCGATTTGCATTGTAATGCCACTATCGGGGAAATGAGCTATCGTTTGACCATGGTTTGCGATTACTTCGGGAGAGGGGCGTTTTATGCTTAGCATCCGATTGATTGCAGAACCATACCACAGGCCGAGGTCCCGGTTCAGTTCAAGCAGTTCTGATAATTGAATTCTATATTTTGGCTGTTGAATTTTTACGACGGTCTGGCGGAGATGTTTTGGATAATGTATGGAGTGGGACCATAGTACATGCCATTCTTGTTGAGAGAAGACTAGGCAAGAAGCATCAAGACCATCACAAGATGTGCCGCTCATGAGGCCTAATATCCGGATGGTTGGCTTCAATATTATTCCTCTTCTTCGTCTTCTTTCTGGGGATTTTTTGTGCCGCCCTGATCTTGTTTTTCTGCTATTTTTGAAATTGCATTTACAGAACACACATTAGTACATAAAGCATGGTCTGCGCAGGTATCGGCATCAATATAGTATTGTTGTTTCCCCTCTATAATAGATCCGGTAGGACACTCAAGAATACAGGCCCCACATTTATTGCAAAAACTGTTTATGTAGTATGGCATTATTCACAGGATACGACTTTGTAGCCTTCGTTGACAAGGGCTTGGTGAGCATGAGAACGTAATAATAAATGAAAGTAATCTCGACACCACCGAATCTGCGGTTTGTCGCGGGATGTTTTTTCTTGTGCATTCCTCTTCGTATTGTCGAAGTAGTTATTTCAGAAAAAACCGCCATGTTAAACCCGATGTTAGCAAATATATCAATATCAGGATTCATTGTATTTTTAATTTGTGTGATGCTTGCTTTTCTCACTTTAAAAGCAAAAAAGATGGTGGTTTCTTTCTCTTTTTTCCTAGGGAGCGCATGGCTGGTTGCTACTGTATTTCATGCCATAACTGTCAAAAGTTACTCTCTTGGGCTATTCTCAATTTTTTTATTTATTGCGCTATTAATCATTTGGATCCTGCTTCGTCGTGAAATCGGGAGCTCGTTTATAGATCCGCGGATGGCGTGGTATCAGGGAGCCCCAAGCGGGATACCGTATCTTACCTGTGAATTTAGACTTGGGTTATTAAAGCAGGTATGCAAGGTCGCCAGATTTGATGATCATGGGGCATTTATATTCAAACATCATTCTTGTATTCCATCTGATATCATCAATTCGTTTATCGGAAACAACCAGGCATCCAAGCGGGAGGTTGGTCTAATATTTTATTTTATGGACCGACAAGTTAATTGTAATGCTGAAGTGATAACAATATTAGATAATAGTTCCGGAGTGGGTTTGCGGTTCAAAGAGATGTCACCTGACAAGAAAAAAGAAGTCATGGATTTTTTAGAAGTGCTACGAGGTGGGGGCTATGTTGATTAATAGGATTATTTTTTTAATTATTAATATTTGTTTTTTAGCGGCATGCAATAATAAGCCAGGCGCTTTAGTTGATGGTCCAAAGCATAGATTGAACGAATACATATCGAAAAGTTTTGCTATCCGGAGCGCATCAGACAGGAATCAACTTTTAGAATATCTTACCGGTGATGCCAAAAGACGGTTGTTAGCTTGGAGTGATGAGCAGTTCAGGCAGGCGTTCATGGATTCAAAACGCCAATTCGTTAAACTGATTTGGAGTGAAGTGAAACCCGCATCGACAAATGAAGTAAGCATAACATACGAGTTGTCATATTTTGACCAAGGTAAAGGCCATGATGCGATAGTTACAGCGAAAAAGTTATGTAATATGACAATGGAACAAGGAAAGTGGATGATTAAGGATGTTCGGAATATTAAAGAGCTAATAGAGTACCGAAATGAGATGTCACTTCCTTGACGGGCCAATAAAAAGATATTTTTAAGGTGCCTTTGTTAATAAAGCCTGCCCGTAATCCAGATTATTTGGGGCAGAGTGAATTCTTATTTGTTTCCAAGTGACCGAACCAGATAGTGTAATAGAATAATTCTTATTACCACCACTCGTTGATAACGTCACCGGCGTAAGCGATGAGTCATTTACAACAGCAATCATCTGTATGCCGCTTTCTGCAGGTATGGAAAAACCAGCAAGCCTGATTGTATAAACATCTATATCAGTTAAATAAATGGTAGATGTGCCTGATACTGTGCGGCCATTGAGGCCCACAAAACTACCTTGAGCTATGATTGTTCCTTGCGGTTCTGGGTCATTAAATGCGACTGGCGGGCCTAGAGTGATCTGGCCACAAAAGACAATAACACTACAAAGAAAGGTGAGTAATATGATTCGCATCACAAAATAGCGCCAAGGTTTATCACCCAATAATAAAGAAACTATCTCATGTAACCGATGGATTAACAAGGAACTCAGGTGTTGTATTTCCTGGGTGTGTCTATGACAGATGATAAGAACTATATTATTCCACATCCTGAATTAGAAAATCCACCAGCGCCAGAATTTCCAGCAAGAGGTGTTGACGGTTTATTTTCGGAAGATTCATTAGCATCTCTCATGGCCAGACTGACCGTTCTTGAAGCATTAATAAAAAGCCTTACACGCGATTATTCATTTAACGATTTTTCACGTGAATTACTTTTATCGGTGATGCGAGTCATCCAAAGCGAGGCGGGTACTTTGTTTGAGCTGGATCATAAAAATAATACATTGTTTTTTAGGGCCTCAGTTGGGCAGGGATCAGATCGTCTCAGTCAATTCAGAGTGCCTATGGGACAAGGGGTTGTGGGTCATGTTGCTGAGTCACGGCAGCCGATGCTTGTGTCAAACGTTGGAGAAAGTGGAATTTATCTTAAAGCAATTCAGGATGCAGTTGGATTTAAGGCGAGAAATGTAATTGCCATCCCAATAGTCGTTAGGGCGAGGTTGTTCGGTGTTCTTGAGTTGCTAAACCGTATAGGTGAAGACAACTATACAGCTGCTGATATGGAGCTTTTAACTTATCTTTCTGAAATGCTAGCTAAGGCTATTGAAATTAGAATGATGATAGCTTGGAAAAATACTTCACATGCTAAACATCACAACGATAAAGGAGGAGGCGCTGTTCCTGACGCCGCATAAAGAATTTAATGAGTGGACACAATGTTAACACTAATCACCAGCATGGTGGTGACATAGAAACAGAAGGCTCACAACCCATAAAATCAAACAGCGGGGTTTCTTCTGCCAATGTCGATATGAAATACTTGATCCGCGCCCTTATAAAATACAGCGCGTCTGACTTGCACCTAAAAGCAGAGCGGCCGCCTCTATATAGAATCAATGGGAAACTTGTGCCGCTAAAGATCCCGGCATTTACAGAAGTCCAAGTACGGGCTGTTGTTTACAGCATATTATCCTCTAAACAGATTGCTGATTTTGAACGCTATCGGCAAATCAACATGTCCTTCAGTTTGGCAAATATGGGCCGGTTTCGTTGCAATGTGTTTTTTCAAAGGGGGTCGGTTGCTGCCGCTATAAGAATGATCCCGTTAGCTGTGCCAGTATTGATGGAGCTTGGCGTTCCTCAGGTGATTAAAGAACTCTGTCAGCGCCCGCGCGGATTGATTTTGGTCACAGGTGCCACAGGTAGCGGAAAGTCGACAACCCTAGCGGCCATGATTAACTACATTAATGACAGTCAACAGGTTCATATTCTAACCATAGAGGATCCAATTGAGTTTATTCATAGGGATGTAAAAGCCTCGGTGACTCAAAGAGAGGTTGGTGTTGATACACCATCTCTTTATGAAGGACTTTTGGCTGGGTTAAGGCAAGATCCCGATGTCATAATGATCGGTGAGCTTTTGGACCGTAATATGATTCAAACAGCACTGACCGCCGCGGAGACTGGGCATCTGGTTTTAGCTACGCTACATACAAATGATGCAAAGAGCACGATCAGCAGGATTTTAGATGTGTTTCCACCGGAGGGGAAGCATCAGGTCAGAGTTCAATTGGCATCCACATTGGTGGGAGTTATTGCTCAACAGCTGGTAATGCGATCAGATGGCAGTGGCCGAGTGTTGGCGGCAGAAGTCATGGTGCGATCGCCTATAATTGAAAGCTATATCCTAAAAAATGAGCTTGATGCTATTCCTGAGGCGATATCTAACTCGAATAATTATTATAAAATGCAAACGATGAACAACGCTCTTTATAAACTTGTAAAAAGTGGGCTTGTTTCTACGGAAGAGGCGTTTAAGTGTTCTGGTAACCCGGATGATTTGCGGCTAGCTCTTTCAGAATTAAGCCATGACAACTCCATAGAGCTCATACAGCGTTATCAGAAAAAAGCTGGTTAATAACTTATTCCAAAATATATACATCAGAGTTACGATTCAACGCATGTATCTTGTTTCAAAAAGTGCCATTCTGAGCCTGTGTGCATTAATGGCGCTGTTTTCTTTTTTGTTCGGTTATATCGGTTTTTTGGCAGTCGGCACTATCGGTTTTTTGAGCGGGATTTTAGCCGCCGTAATTTTTGTACTAACGGTATCAATATTAGCAGAAGGATTTATTGCCAGCAAAATAGGCCAATATAAGCCGCTTGGAGGCCCCATTGGGCAGTTGTACATTGGGAGAATCTTTATTCATGATAGTTGTCTTCCTGAGTTATTAGTCACACGTGCACTTTTTAGCACAGGAAGACTTTACATTAGTAGGCAACTTGTAGAGGTTTTAGAGGCCGATGAGCTTGCTGTTGTTATAAGTCCGGCCATTAAGTGCTTGAACCAACCTAGCATTATAATTAGCACGGTATGCGCTTTTTTATTGGAGTTGATATTTGGTGTGTTCTCAGCACCGTGGGTCAACTTTGTGTTAGAAAATCGTATCGTCAAAGGCATTAAGAAAAAAAGTTTAACGCCGATTTCAGCGATAATTTTTTTGGCAGTGCTTCCTTATATTGAATTAATTCATAAATTAGGTATTTGTTCTTTGGGTAGCGATGAACAGAGTTCTTGCGTTAGACCTATTGGTTTTAATGCGCCAATCCCATTGATCGCGGAGTGTAAAATCAATCAAATGGTCGCTTCTCTTAAATTATTTCATGCCGGGTATGTAGAAAGGCCGTTTGATTTGCCGTTCTCCTTATTAAGGAGACCTGTTGTATTTGCTCAAAATACATGAGTCGTAGGCCCTTGACGATTTGTTATTTGTGAATATGCTTCACACTAACAATACGGATGGCTAGTAGACCGGAACTGGAGGAATAATTGGCACAAATACACGAAAATTTACCTAAAATTGATCTGACGACTTTTTTTCTGTCTATTTCTTCGGCAGCATTTATGGGGATGGGAGTTTATCCATCAGGTATCGCGGGTGCAGAAGGCGCTGGTAAAAAAATTGAGCTTGATCTTGCACGGCAAAACATTGATCTTCTTGAGTTGATGTATGAAAAAACTCGCGGCAATAGAACTCCAGATGAGGATAGTCTAATCGAGCGGCTTTTATTTGAAACGCGAATGCAGTTTATAGAAGCACAGAAAAAGGCAAATAAATAGTTAAAGGGAATAATGTATGCTGGCACTTAAACGGACGGCGTTGTTTCTTTGTGTATTGATTTTTCTTTCTGTTGTGTATGTGGGAAGTGAATCCTTGCGTACAAAAAACCAGGTGATTTATGACTCTGCTGTCGCCGCGACAGCAAGTCCTTTAATAGAGCCGAATATTTTTGTCAATCTATCCAAGAAGCTCATCCCATCTGTGGTGAATATTTCTACTTTTTCAACAGTGAAAGGCCAATTTTTTAGCGGAGGGCCTGATGACCTTTGGCGGCGTTTTTTTGAAGATATGTTTCGTCAACACGGTCGTCGAGGAGACGATAATGGTGAGGATGAGAAATCACCACCAAAAGGTGGGCCAGGACACCAGGGTGTGCCACGTGCAATGTCGCTTGGTACCGGGTTTATTATTGATTCCTCAGGGCTCATTTTAACAAACAATCATGTGGTTGGTGATGCGGAAGAGATAAAAATTTCTTTTACTGAATCTTATGATGAAAAACCAACTGATGGCGAGGTGGTGGGGCGTGACCCTGAGCTTGATGTCGCATTAATTAAAGTGCGATCCAAACGCGAAATGACTCCAGCCGTTCTTGGAGATTCTGATTCTCTTGAGGTTGGGGAATATGTAATGGCTATCGGAAACCCATTTGGACAAGGCCATTCCGTCACGCACGGAATAATATCTGCCAAAGGCCGGTTGGCGCCTGACTTTCCTCTAGCTAATTATATCCAAACTGACGCACCGATCAACCCCGGGAATTCTGGAGGGCCGCTGGTAAATTTAAAGGGCGAGGTTATTGGGATCAATAATGCTATTGAACAGCGAGCCCAGGGGATTGGGTTTGCCATACCCATCAGCCTAGTAAAAAAAATCATTCCACAATTAAAAACTAAAGGAACCGTGAGCAGGGGCTATATTGGGATTCTTGTTAATGAACTTTCACCCGATATTGCGGGCAAAATCGGAGTGTCAAAAGATGTGAAAGCACCATTCGTTACGCATGTGTACCCAGGTGAGCCGGCCGATAAGGCGGGATTACAGACGTATGACGTTGTAGTAGAGTTTGCCGGCAAGCAAATTCATTCGTCGAGTGAGCTGATTGCAGCCGTGACGTCAGTGCCTATTGATGAGCCGGTTCCTATAAAAATCTTACGTTCTGGTAAGGAACAAAACTTAACCATTAAACCCGGCCGCCGACCTGATTCGCAACAGATTGGAAGCAAGAAGCCAGAAAAAAATGAAAAAAAACCGGCTAGAATTGAAACAGGACTGACGCTTGAAGAGCTAACGCCAGAAATAGCGCGTGAACTCGGCGTTTCGGAAAAGCTTAATGGCGTTGTGGTATCTTCTATTTCATTTGGGAGTCCAGCCGACAAGGCGGGTTTATCCAGAGGTGATATAATCGTGGAAGTAGATAGAAAACCAATAAAGGACATTGATGGATTTTATTCAGTGGTTAAAGCTAAAAAAAGCTACCTTCTACGTGTAAGACGCGGCGATTTTAGGGGGAAGGAAGGTTTTTCAGTCGTAGTTCTTGATCTTAAGGACTAAAAGTTAGTTTCTTGGCTCATCGAAATTCTCTCAGGAAAATATCCTCCCGTAACCAGGGTTACTGTTGACGCGCTTAATGGAGAATTTAATTTTTTTGGTAATAAACTTTAAGATCGTTTTATAGATTTGAAATACCGACTAGTCTCCTCTAGAATAGATTTTATAGGGCCTTGCTCACACCTAGAGAGGAGATGGCCAACATGGAAATCACCGAAGTTAAGGTTTTTACAGTTAATGAGGAAAAATTAAAGGCCTATATTACCATTATATTGGATAACTGTTTTGTTGTTCGTGACTTGAAAATAATTGGCGGGAATGCAGGTTTGTTTGTTGCCATGCCAAGCAAGCGGCGAAAAGATGGGACATTCAAAGATATTGCCCATCCGTTAAATCAAGCTACACGTACGACGATGGAAAAGAAAATCCTTGATGCATATTTAGCGGAAATAAAAAAAGAAGGTGGTAACCAGCCTTCTAAATCTGCTGAAGAAGCTGAAAAAGAGGATGTTTAAAAAAGTATTTCCTGGCATTGCCCGCACAACGAGTCTGTGCTAGCAAAACTATCCATTGGGGCGTCGGCAAGTGGTAAGCTAGCGGATTTTGATTCCGCCACTCCCAGGTTCGAATCCTGGCGCCCCAGCCATTTTTCATTTTTCGACGGCTCAACCCCTAAAACGGGTTGGGCCGTTTGTGTTTCTGCGTTTGCAACTACAAGAAAATTAAACGGAAGTCGGTATGTGGGTGTGAGTTGTCCATCCTTCCAAGTGCAGTTCGAGAGTACAAAGTCCAAAAGTTTGCGCTGTTCCTTCGCGGTTTGTTTTTCGTAAAGAGTTACCGCCCGTTGGACAAGTTCGAGAAGCTGCACGCATTGGTTAAGGTACGCCTGGTCCGCGCCGCGCAGGGAATCAAGCTTTTGTTGAATCGCGGCTTGTTCTTGGCGCCACGTCGCCGCCTGTTTCTCGTAAAGCACGGGGTCGGGGAGCATGCCGTCGATCTTATCGACGTACATCTGGTGCAGACGGTTTTGCAGCCTACGGTACTGGACTTGAAGCCCCGCGATTTGCGCTTCCTGATAGGCGCGTTCATCCTTGTGGTTTTCCCGTAACGCCGTGATGACCCAATCAGCGACTTCGCGGTCCATCTTGATGGCGTCAATCACCAGGCCAAACTGCCTCGACAACTCTTTCTCCTCCACGTACTTCTCCGGGCATTTACCCCTGGACCCAGTGCAGTGATAGTAGATGTACGTTTTGCCCGACGGTTTTCGCTTTTCCTCGGCGGTCAGAGTGCATCCACAGTGACCGCAGGTTACCAATCCACGGAAAGCCCAATCGTATTTCTTTTGGCGCGGACGATTGCCGCCTTTTTCACCGAGCATCGCTTGCACTCTATCGAAAAGCTCGCGGCTGATGACGGGTTCGTATTTTCCATCATAAATCTGCCCCCGCCATTCAAACTGGCCTGTGTAGGTCAAGGTCGCCAAGTGGTTGTGAATCGCGCTTTTGGTGACGGGAGCGCATTTCTTGGAATAAAGACCCTCCTCATCCATTTTTTTCGCCAGTCGAAGCGTCGAGTATTGTCCCGTGGCGTATAGCTCGAACATCCTACGGATGAGGGGGGCACGTTTCTCATCCAATCGAATTACGCGTTTTCCATCCTGGTCTGTGTTCAAGTACCCGAGCGGCGCCTTGGTCGGGTACATCCCTTGTTTGGCCTTTTCGAGCATCCCCTCTTGCTGGCTTCCTCACCCAAGTTGTTGACAGTCCAGTTGGACATGCTGACGCGAATCGCGTGCATCAACTTTTTGCTTGCGTCGGAGTTACGCGAAATGACATCCCCGTCTTTGACCAGGTGGACGAAAAGGTCGAGCCTGTCGAGTGCCACGAAGTCTTCAAAGTTCCGGTAGAGCCTGTCTGTTTTTTCAACCAGTAAGATTTGGCAGCGCCTTTCCTTGGATTTGCCTTCCGCTTCTTGTTTGAAAAATTCGAGCATACTCCCAAACTGCGTGCGACCACTTTGCTTCGCGGTCTCCACATCCTCAAACTCTTTGACAATCTGGAAGCCTCTATTTTGAGCATACGCACGCAGGAGCCTGGCTTGGGCTTCGACGGAGTAGCCTTCGTCGCGCTGTTCTTTTAAGGAAACGCGCGTGTAAACCACCGCCTTTTGGGACGACGGTTCGCTGGTATGATTGTCGGGTTTTGAGTTTCTCATCGAGGCTACCTCTTGTTACACCATCGTCATGTACTCGGCAATGAACGTCCAGACGGGCGACTTGGACGATGTTAGAACCAGCCAGGTGATTTAATCGGCTCATCATTGCCGTCTGTTTTATTTCTCCCATCCGGCAAGTGTCTTGATGAAACCAACGACATTGGCAGCGGCTTCGCGTGCTTGTTCGCAGGAAAGGGAAGTGCCTGTGCGGTGACGCCAGAAAGCGGTTGTGGTCTCCAAGAGTGTGCCAGTCCCGTTTGCAGTGGGGGGTTCGGGCTCTACGCTCGCCAAGTGGGTAAAACCCATCCAGCGGAGACACGGCGTCGCCAGGCGCGCCCAGTCCCAATTGCTTGGCGTGATGTCTGAAAGGCTTGTCTGGTCGAGTAGTGCCGCCATTGCCGTTATTCCACTCAAGTCTAACTTGAGCGGCACGCAAGCTTTTGCCGCATCGAAGTTCAGTTTCGTGTTCATCCAGTGGAACAACGGGGGTGTGCTTTCCGCGAATAGCAGCATCCTGGTCCAGTGCAAGTCGTCGGTCTCCATTAAATCGGACACTCCTCATCCTGATTCGGGTTACTGACGTTCCGGTGTAACGCTGTGTTGTCCGTCGCGGATTTGTGGAGGTTTCCGGATTCCGCCGCTGTTACATCCTTTGGATGGTCGGGTGTGCGCGGCGTAACCGTTACACGAGGGTCGCTGTCGGTGTTACACATCGGTGACGAAGTATTTTTGCAAAAGCCTTTCTCATTAGATATCCACGGACTTACGTCCGTGGCACTCGGGGAACAGGGGGCAATGCAAGCTGCGCTTGTCCCAAGTCTTCCTTTTCCTGATATCTCACGTACCGTTTAATCATCTCCTCATCCAAGCCCACTGTACTCGCGAAATAGCCAACCGACCACATCCCACCACGTCCGTAATAACGTTTGCGAATAAACTCGAATTTTGCTCGCAGCTCACGCCCGGTGTTTTGCTTCAACAATTGCACGACGCTCGCAATACTATACTTGGGCGGAAAGCTTACGACGATATGAACGTGGTCAGGTTGGACATTTCGCTCTGTAAATTCTATCTCGGGGTGATACTTCCTCACCTCCATCAGCTTGATCAAGAGGTAAGCTGCCACACCCTCGTTCAGGACTTTATACCGATATCGCGGTATCCAAACAATATGGTACATGCACCGGTAAACGCTGTGGGCTTGTCGTCGTAATTCCATATCCCTGCTTCTACCACAACGGAAGACATGGGAGCCCGATACACCCCCGGACTCACGTCCGGGGATCTTCTAAGGTTGTATTAGAAGGGGTTGCATCGGGCGCTACACCTGTAACGTTTGAAACTCCCGCATTGGAAGACTCACCCATAATGGAATCGTTGATGACATACATGCGAATGGGTTTTTTCCCCAGGCCAGGAACGCGCTCGGGTTTGGTCGTTTTACCTTCGCTGTCCTGGGTCAAGTGCCCACGGTCCTTGAGAACGCGAGCCACTTCCTTTGCGGAAAGCCCAGCGCAAACATCTTCCCGGAACACTTGCGGGAAAACGAGCCATTCGCGCCTGTCCTTGTGCTTGCGCGTGAAGCCAGCACGCTTGATGGTCTTATCTTCAACCGGCTCATTACCGTCGTCCCGGAGCATAGCAAATCGAGTAGGATTTTCTTGGATGAAGGAGCGAACCTGTTCCAGCGCCTTATCCACTTCAAGGTCACCTGCGCCGCCGCGTTGACTAAGCCATGCTCTAAAACAGGTCATCACCATTGCGGCGGCATCACCTTTTTTCCAAGGGACAATGCCATACTCAATGGCAAGCTCCCCGGCTGCGGTCACCAAGGCAAACCTTCCAGCAACCCGATGAACCTGACCACTTACGGTTGTGGGAAGATTCGCTGCGGATAAAAATTCTGCCTTCAACTCACGTACACGTTGCGTGGTGGAATCAAAGTCTTGAGTCAATTGTTTTAGGAACGCGAGGATTGCAGTACCGTAGTATTTCTGTGACACGTCCATCAAAATCCGAGCAAACACTTCACCGTTGGGAGCACCATGCAGGTTCTCAAAAAGGCCATGTCCTTTTCCGGCATCTGCGGGAATTTCCGCCATGCGGGTTTCCTGCCCAGCCTTGGCGCGCTGGCCTCCTTCGTTCATGTCGTGACTTTGACACCCGTTTTCGCGAGTGCGTTGTAATTAAAGGAGAATCTGTTT
>ERZ1292640.2245-Hain-H43-02um-R1-2245-length-15506-cov-5_pt1 | contig 15506 bp, 17 predicted proteins | sample MGYA00564404_ERZ1292640 | MGnify/ENA primary metagenome ERZ1292640 (study PRJEB36523, sample SAMEA6512636) | groundwater metagenome | collected 2019-01-08 | study: AquaDiva: Metagenomics assemblies of 32 groundwater samples
GCATTGAAATTCAATGCATGCCAAGGCATGTGACGGGAGGGGTTGACTTTGGAAGCCGATCTGTCTAACTTGGGACAAATTCTCAACCGTTACCCCTCTCCACCTCAACGATCATCTATTAGTCGAGGCCAATATGAGATACTTTACGGGGAACAGTTTATTCGTGTGGCTCTCATTTGCCTGCCTGATTCTCCTTGCCGATGCCTCCGCACAGACCCGGCGGGCGAGGAGAGAGCCCTCCGTCCCAATTGTCGGTGCCAGTGCAGTCCAAAAGGACACCGTGGCAAAGCAACCGGTATCGAGCTTCGACGAGGTTGCAAGACGCGTTGACAGCCTTCAATTCATCGTCGTCTACAACGCGGAGATGCTTCGTAAGGATATTGACAAGAAGGTCATTTGGATCTACATCATGCTCGGGGTGACTATTCTTGCGAGCATGGTCATTTACGGCGCGTTCTCCGCGGCACAACGACAGCGGAAAGAGTTGGAAGAGAGGGTCTACAGTCAGCTCTCGGCTTCAGTCAGCCAACTGGAGAGCGAAATCAAGACCATCCAAGAGACCAAAAAACCGGCTAAATCTGCATCGAAGCCCCCAGCTCGACGGTCGAAGAGGTCGCGCTAGCTCGCTTCAGCGCACCGAACTCGATCTTCATATTACCACGAAGCCCCGCATCCATGCGGGGCTCTGCATTTTTCCTGCCGGGTCAGTTTCTCTTGCTCCTGTGCCTCACTTCGTTGATTCAAGCGCCGTGAGCTTCCGACGAGCGGCAGGTGCGAGTTCACCCGTGGGGAATTCCTTGAGAAGCGCTTCAAACATAGTCTTCGCCTGACGACCGTTTCCCAGCTGCTCATATGTTTGACCCAGCATGAAGAGCGCGTCAGCTTTCTTGTCTGAGCCTTTCCAGTCGATCACCTGTTTAAACGAAGAGGCGGCCCTCTCAAACCGGTTCAGGTTGAAGTGGCTGACACCGATCCATAAAAGGCAGTTGTCTTCCAGATCCCGGTCAATTCCGCGGCGCAAGAGTTCCTGAAAAGCTCCAATTGCACTCTGATATTTCCCGGACTCATAGACTCGAAGTGCCGTGTCGTAGCTCATTGCGGGAGCGCGCTTTTCCCTTGGAGCGGGCAAGGACGGTTGAATCACTTCCTTTTTCTGTGCAGGAGCGGTATCGGGTAACGCAGCGACTCGGGACGACTGGAGCAATTGGATTTGCTGCATCAGCGTATCGATGCGAGGTATTTGTTCGTTGAGAATTCTCTGGAGGGAATCAGCCCTTACGATCCACTCGGATCGTTCACTCCTCGGCTCTTCGGTCGGCTTGGAAACGGATGGACGTTCGATTGATGTGAGCGGCTCGAAGAATGTGTCGTCGGTGTCCTTTGCCGGCGTGGAGCTTGCGCAGCCGATCATCAATGAGCAACAGGCTGCTGCAAAAAGCACAAACATTGTTTGCTGAATGGTCAACCGATTCATCTGCGGCACGTTATTCGACGATCGGTGTTTTCTTCGCAGCTCTCATATAGGCAAAGATACCCAGAAAGCCGCCAGCGATGATGGCTGCGGTGATTTGCTCGACGGTGCTCGGCCTCAGTTTCCGCGCGGGCGAACCCGGTGGCAGCCAAGTAGGGGTACGGTGCTCGTCCCAGGAGATCTGGCTCACGGAGTCGACGACGAATGTGAAGCGGTATAGGCGAGACTTCGCCCAGACTCGGATCGGAAGTATCACATCGATGTTCGATCCAGCGCTTCCCAGGATCGAACTCTGCGTCTCAGGCGAATTCCGATCAGCCGTCGGCAGCAGGTCGGCTACGTGCCACTGCGCGCCATCGAATGAGATATTCTCCCGAGGAAGGATGATGTCACGCACCACACCCAGCGATGGGATCACGGGGCCGACCGTCGCCACAGCCCCCGAGTCGTGGAAACTTGCCAGATTTCGAACGGGCGCGTACATGCCTCGAATCCCGAGCGACGCTTTCGCCCAATCGATTTCCATTTCGCTGCTTGAAATATTCTGCAGTTGAAATCGAATTGCCGGGTCATCAAACCTAAACTGAATGATCAGATGGTCATCACGGAAGAGAAGGTCTTGCGATTTCGTCGGGGCCACCATCGAAATCGAATAACGGTATCGGTTCCCGAACGTGGATTGGAGTCTGGATGAGGCGCCGCAACCTATCAGCAGCACGCCGAGGAGAACGAGAACTATGATGAGACGAAACGGCGTCATACTTCCTCGAGGATCAGACTGCGGACTCCTTGGTATGCTCCTTTGCCGCCTTTACGAAATCACGGAACAATGGATGTGGATTGATCGCGCGCGACTTGAGCTCCGGGTGGAACTGACCGGCGACAAACCAGGGATGGTTGGCGAGCTCGATGATCTCCACAAGCGAGTTGTCCGGCGAGAGGCCGCTGAACACCATCCCGCCTTCAGTAAGCTTCTTGCGGAACTTGTTGTTTACCTCATAACGATGCCGGTGCCGCTCGTAGATGAGTTCCTTTCGATAGGCTCTGTATGCTTTTGTCCCTTTCGTGAGGATGCACGGGTAGGCACCAAGCCGCATCGTTCCGCCGAGGTTCTTCACGCCTTTCTGATCGATCATCAGGTCGATAACGTTGTTCTTCGTCTTCTTGAACTCCGTGCTGTTGGCGCTGTGGAGTTTGCACACGTTGCGCGCAAACTCGATGACGGCGCACTGCAAACCGAGGCAAATCCCGAGGAATGGAATATTGTGCTCGCGCACGTAGCGGATTGCTTCAATTTTCCCCTCCACGCCACGCTCCCCAAATCCTCCCGGCACGAGCAATCCTGCAACGTCGTTCAGGTACTGATCTGCGCCTGAGCGCTCAATGTCCTCGGCCTTTACCCAGCGAACTTCCACCAAGACATCGTTCTCCGCTCCCGCGTGGACAAAGGCTTCGGTGATGCTCTTGTAAGCATCAAGAAGATCGGTGTATTTTCCACAAACGGCAATTGTCACACGTCCGCTTGGATGTTTGACCCGATTAACAAACCGCGTCCACCGTCGGAGATCGGGAGTGCTGCACTTCAGGTTGAGCTTCTCGATGACGATCTCGGCGAGGTGCTCTCGTTTGAACACAAGGGGGACCTCGTAGATGGATTGGACATCCTGACCTTCGACGACAGCTTCAGGCTCCACGTTGCAGAAGAGCGCGATCTTTTCGCGGAGCTCCCGGCTCAAGTGCTTTTCCGATCGGCAAATCAACACATCCGGCTGGAGTCCAATCTCCAGCAGCGTCTTGACGCTGTGCTGAGTCGGCTTGGTCTTGAGCTCGCCCGCGGACTTGATGTAGGGAACGAGCGTTACGTGGATGTTCAAGGCGTTGCGGTGACCGACATTCAACGTAAACTGACGAATGGCTTCGAGGAACGGTAAGCTCTCGATGTCACCGACCGTTCCCCCCACTTCCGTAATGATCACATCGTACTTGCCAGTCGCAGCGAGGGTCGAGATCCGACGCTTGATCTCATCCGTGATGTGCGGAATGACCTGCACGGTTGCGCCCAAATAGTCCCCCCGGCGTTCTTTCGCAATCACCTCGTAGTAAATTTGGCCGGTCGTTGCATTGTTCTGCCGTGCCGTACTCGCATCCAAGAAGCGTTCGTAATGACCGAGATCGAGATCGGTTTCCGCGCCGTCGTCCGTCACGTAGACTTCCCCGTGCTGGAATGGATTCATCGTCCCCGGATCAACATTGATGTACGGGTCGAACTTCTGGATGGTCACACGAAGCCCGCGAGCCTTGAGCAGCAGGCCGAGCGAAGCAGCGGCAATTCCCTTCCCGAGAGAGGAGACAACCCCGCCCGTGACAAAAATGTACTTGATGTGATTCTTTGCCATGCGATAAGCCCGTTATTCTTCCGATATTGTCGTGCGTACCCGAACGGTGCTGCAAGAACGCTTCTACCGGCTCCAGCGTTGCGCCCCCTCCGCACCCTTCAGCAAGCCGATCACCCTCTCCACATCCTCTTCGGTGTCGACTGGAATACTATCGTAGCCGGTAATGCCCACCTTGATGCGGAACCCGTGCTCTAAGATTCTCAGTTGCTCAAGCCGTTCGGTTTTCTCGAGCGGTGACTCGGGTAGTTGGGCGAACCGCGAGAGGAAGTCCTTCCTGAACACGTAGATCCCGATGTGCTTGAAGAATGTCTGGCGCTCAAGCCACTTCGCCTGGTCCGCCTCATCGCGCACAAACGGAACCGGAGATCGTGAGAAGTACAGCGCGTTCGAATCCGCCGCAACGACCACCTTGACGATGCTCGGATTGATGAGATCAGCAACCGCGTCGATCTTCTTGGCGAGAGTGCCAACCTGAGCTTGTCCGTCATCCAACACCACACGCACGGCTTGATCAATCATGTCGGGAGCGATCAGAGGTTCATCCCCCTGCACGTTGACGAATATGTCGCCATCGATCATCATTGCCACAGCCGCAACCCGATCGCTTCCGCTCTTGATTTCCGCAGAAGTCATGACGACGTCTCCGCCAAACGCTTGCACGACACCGACGATCCGCTGGTCGTCCGTTGCTACCACAACCCGGTTGAGCAGCTTCGCCTTCTTTGCCTGCTCGTACACCCGCTGAACCATTGGCTTGCCCAACAAGTCAACCAGCGGCTTCCCTGGAAGCCGTTGCGAGGCATACCGCGCGGGGATCACGCCTACAATGAGCGACATGGATTATTTGTCACCAATGACTTTTGGGACTTTGAAGAACTTGTCCGTCTTGGCCGGCGCATTCCTCAATGCTTCATCCGGCGAGAGGCCGGGCTTCGCAACATCCGAGCGGAACACATTGCTCAGCTCAATGACATGCGACAACGGTTCAACCTTGCTTGTATCGAGCTTGTTGAGCTGTTCGACGTACGTCAGGATTTGGTTCATCTGGTGCGTGAACTTTTGCTTCTCATCTTCTGTGAACTCCAGCCGCGCAAGCTTGGCGATGTGCTCAACATCCTTGATCGTAACGGGCATACGCTAATCTACGATTGTTCAACATAGTTTCTTGCTATCGCTTCGCGCACTTCCGCCATGAGCTTCACTTCACCTTCCCGGGTCTCGATGTCCTGAGTCGAGATCGGTTTATCCAGAACCATTTCGATGTTGGCAGGGCGAACATGTATGGATCCTTTCGGAAGAATCCTAAACGTGTTGTTGATCGCCACGGGGACAATTGGCACACCTGCTCTTGCCGCGAGGGCAAAGGCGCCCCGTTTGAACGGCTGCAGCTTGCCATCCCGCGTCCTCGTTCCCTCTGCAAACAGAATAACAGAAGCTCCTGTCCGCATGCGCTCGGCTGCCTCCTCCAGGCTTTTCACGGCATCTCGCGCTTTGCCCCGATCAATCGTGATGTAGTGACCGTACTTCAAGGCCCATCCCCACAGGGGAACCTTGGTCAACTCTTTCTTGAGGACAAAACGGAGATCATCCGGGATTCCTACAACCACTGCAGGGATATCGAACATGCTCGCATGGTTCGACACGTAGATGTAGTGTTTCGACGCGTCAAGATGCTCAACGCCGCGGACCGTCACCTTGATTCCAAAAATCCATAAGATGAACCGCGACCACGCACGCGCAACCGAATGATAGAACTTCCCGTGCGTGTCAATCGGCACTGACAACAGAGCCATGGTTGATAATGGAATCGCAACAAGAACGATCAAGAATGCTTTCACCAACGTTACGATCATCTCAACCAGCTCGCCTGTGTGAGGAATCATCACATCCGCTCAACAGCCTTTATGCGTTTTTCTATCGACGGATGGCCGTGGAACAGGAACTCAATCATCGGATGCGGGGCCATATCGGCAAGATTGATCGTTGCCAGCTTCCGCAGCGCGTTGACAAATGCCGCTTTGTTCCCCGATGTCGCAATCGCAAATCGATCAGCCGCTCGCTCGTGTGAACGCGACAGCATATTCGAGAGCGGCCCCGTGATCAACGAGTAGACCCCCAGCCAGAGGCCAAGAAGCGGCAAGGCTGCAATTTGATCAATTGAGGAGAATCCAAACCAAGCCAGACTCGCGCGATAAGCCTCCGCGGTGAGATACAAGCCCAGGAACGTATTGATCGTTCCCATCACCAACATCATCCAGATATGCTTAAGCTTATGATGCCCCACTTCGTGCGCGAAGATCGTCTCGATCTCTTCGTTCGTAAAGTTGGCAACTAACGTATCGCCGAGGATGATGCGTTTTGATTTTCCGATTCCCGTGAACGCGGCGTTTGCTTTCTTCGTATTCTTGCTCATGTCAAAAACGAACACACCTTGTACCGACATCCCAACCTTGTGGCAAAGGTCCAGGATCCCGTCCCTGAGTTCCCCATTCTCCAAGGATTTGAATTTATGAAAGAGAGGGAAAATGAGTATCGGCGCAAGGCGCGCCAGCACAATAGAAAAGAGAAAGAGAATCGCTCCGACAGGCAGCCACCAGAGATCCCCCATGCTCCTCAGACAGAAATACAAGGCCAAGAGAATCGGCGTGCCAAGAAGCACACCTATCAACATTCCCTTCGTCCCCTCCCATACCCAGGCCCGGAATGTTTGATTGGAAAGTCTGTACTTATGCTCTAGATAGAAACCGGAGTACAGTTTCAGAGGAAAGGTCAGCACTGTCTCGACCAGACCGAGTCCGGCTGCGAACAGCAGCAGCGCGAGGTAATCGTTTTCAACCAGGGTTCGCACCAATTTCTCAAGTATTCTCGTTGCATTCGTCGCGACGAGGAGAATCGTGAGGGCGAAAAAGATGAACGTGCCGGCGATTCCCAGCGCGATCTTGACGCGGGCATAGCGTTTCGCGATTGCTTGGGTCTGAGCTGACGATGAAGCTGGCTGGAGCTGAGGAGGTTGTTGTGCTGAGGGGTTTCGTGCGTCGTTTCGAGAATTCTGTAGCTCTGCGAGATTTGTCCCGAGACCCTCGGGGCCTACGGCCTGCTCCATGAAATTGTTGATCGAAGGGGTGAACTCATCTGTGGTTTCTATAAAATACCAAAGGGGGAAGTGAAAAGCAAGGAAGTTATTGGACGAGGATCACAACAACCTGATCCCTCACTTTTATTTCCTTCACGCCGCTGATGATTTGCGCAAGCGAGAGGTGCGGTCCGCGAACGTCGACAACCTCAAGCTCCCCAACTCTGTCTTTTGTGCGCTGCCCGTTTCTGTAGACGGATAACCGCTGCTTCAACCGAATTCCGTCCTCACTGCCGAGGTTGATGAACGCGCTGGCTCCCTCCACAAAGACGATCGATCCCGTGATAGTCTTGGGTTTTAAACTCAGCGAAATGCTGTCGAGACTCTGCGACAAGAGCAGCAGACTGTCGGGATTCGTCATGGCCCATGCTTTGATGGATGGCAGGGTGCTCTCGAGCTCCAGCGAGAACTGCTCACCCAGTTGAAAGCATGCCTGACCGATGACCGTCCGATTGAATTCCTCGGTCCCGAACGTAATCTTGTCGAGGTCGCGATACTCGACGGTTCGTTCGCTCTGCTTTCCAAAGAGCGTCAAAGTCAGTGAGCGATCCGCAAACTCTCCCGAGGCCTCCCCCTTTCTTATCCAGACCGGCGAGCCCGACGATGCTGTCCGCTCCAGATCATAAATGACATAGCTGACGATCACTTCTGCCTTGAACGACTCATATCCTCCGAGGAGCGGCTGACCGGTCATGAAGCGCGACACGTCGAACTGCACGACGCTTCCCGCAACGAGGTACCGCACTTGAAAGCGTAGAAAGAGATCACGCCAAAACTTTACATCATCAAGCGAGGCATCCGAAAGTTGTTTCTCTTGCTGGAAGTTCTTGATGATGACGGGTGAGATGGTCGGAATACGATAGCGTTCTTTGATGTAAGCGCTGAGAAACCGCGGGACGTCAGCACCCACGTCCCATTTACCTATGAAGTCGGATTTGTTCTGAAACGGCAGAAAGATGAAACCGGGGCGAGATGCGGTCTGTGCAGCGGCCTGCAATCCCAGTGCAACTCCTGCGACCGCCGCGAGGGCACTGACTCGCAGAATCCTCCGCTTCCTTTTTGCGATGAGCCTAATCATACAGCAGATATTTTTCTCGCTTGATCATAAACAGGGCTCGCGCCTGATCCATTTGCCGGATCAGTTCGTCGACAGATTTTCCATTCTGGTGCGCGATCCGAATGTCGCTTGTCCCAACAGCTTTGTCGAACGAAGCTATTCTCTCGGGTTTCGCGCGTTCGTAGATATCTTTATCCGGAAAGACCTTCCGCAGCGCATCGAGGATTGTGAACTGCACCGTCGTCATGCTGAGCCTTTCACGGTCAGTCACATGCACTTGCACACCCTGGAATCTTCCGCCTGAAGTATCAAAGTAGAAGGGCCGGTACGAAAGCGGACGGAATTCGACACCCCCTAGCTTGCGGGCGTTCAAATAGTCGGCGAGCTTTTCTCCGTCCACCCACGGGCCGCCCACCAATTCAAACGGCAAGGTATAGCCCACACCTTGATTTGCCGTGCCGAGTTCGCCCAGCAAACCGGTCAGGACATAGAATATTGGTGTCGCCGCGTGCGGAACGTGTGGAGAGGTCGGAACCCACACGAGGCCCGTTTCATCCCACCACATCGAACGCTTCCATCCCTCCATCGGAACAACAACGAGCTTGCACTTCACACCATTCTCAAGCCATCCCTCCATGTTGATCATTTCCGCCAGCTCGCCAGCCGTCATACCGTACACATACGGAATAGGATACATCCCGATAAATGACTTGAACTTCATCTCCAGCATCGGGCCCTCGACTCTCAGCCCGGTCAGGGGATTCGGCCTGTCGAGCACCACAAACGTCACATCGTTTTCCGCTGCAGCCTCCATCGCCAACCCAAGTGTCGAGATAAACGTATAGGAGCGCACGCCGATATCCTGGATATCGTACATTAGCACATCAATCCCTTTCAGCATGTCTTTTGTCGGCTTGCGCGTCTTCCCGTAGAGAGAATACACAGGCAGTCCCGTTCGACCATCAACATAGCTGTGAATGTACTTACCCCCCTCTGCGTCACCACGCACACCATGCTCGGGCCCAAACAACGCGACGAGCTCTACCCCTTCAGCATTCTTGAGGATATCTACCGTCGGCTGCAAGTCCCAACTGATGCCAGTGGGGTTGGTGATCAGGCCGACTCGTTTTCCCTTGAGGATATCAAAGTTCCGGCTGGAGAGAACATCGATACCGGGTTTCACCGCCGGTTCTCCCCTCCCCACCCCAGATTGCGAAAGGCCTAAACTGAGGGAAAAGACCGTGAGGGAAACAACACCGGCAAAGAGCGACGCAAACTTCTTGGGGAACGATGAATAATGATTCATGCTCAATGAACGTGTTGATCGTCTGATGGTAGTTTTTTGATGATGAGGAAACTCGCCACCGCAATGTAGACCAGCGAGAGAAGAGCGGCTCCGAAGATGAACCACGCAAGTATGGAGATGGGAGGTTCAAGAAACACAAAGAGGAGGAGCAGCATGCAGGCGAGGAATGCGCTCGAAAAAATCCTGTTCAAATCAGTTTTGAGTTCCAAGTTCAAAGTTCAAGGTTTAAAGTTCGAAGTTCGATGTTCGGAGTTCGAAGTCACTACGGAAGCGGCTTTCCATCCACTCTCCAGTTTTTCACCAGCGCGAGGTCGTTGATCAGGTTCATCAGCTTGTCAAGAGTCTCTTGGTTGAGCGAGAAATACGTCGTCGCGTAATGCTGATGGATTTCGCTCGGAGCACGCTCCACGAGACTTTTCAGGAGCGCTGTGGCCTTCTGCAAGCTCGATTGAAACTCGGCGGAGAGTTTGTCATATCCCTCGTCATCCGCACCGATCCGCCTCATAACGGCAAATGATTTGGCGATGAACTTGGCGTGGAAGATGGTATCCTCGAATTGGTCGACGGCATTTGACAAACGCGCAATGTCGACAAGGTAAGCGACCTCCTGCGGGTAGTTCAGCTTCCGGTTGGCGTGTCGTTCAAGTTCTTTTATGAAGTTCGAAGTCTCAGGCCGAATGGTCATGCTGCTTTGCTCAAGGCTTGTCAAGAATATACAGGGTTAGGACGCGAGATACAATACAAGGTGAAGCTTTGAGAGTAAGAAGTGAAACGTAAGCCGTGAGACGGTACCGGCGAATGCGCGGTCAACAGTACACGTTTTGAAACTTCGGGTTCTCGACTGCAAATGTTCTGACCCGCGCAAGGGGCGTAGTCTAGACAACAAGCACTGGAACAATCTCAATAACTGTTAGCTCGACTCTTGAATAGTGCAATACACTCCCAGCCTACAACCTATCCCGCCGAAAATCGGCGGGACGCGAAAAACGCGCAATCTACAACCTATTTCTTTCCCCACTCCTTCAGCAGTTCCTTGAGTTTCTTTTCAGAGAATTTTGACTTTGCGTATTGACCGCGTTCCAGTCGCTGCCGAAGCGCCTCATACAAGATGATCGCGCAAGCAACGGAGACATTCAGGCTTTGAATCATCCCGAACATCGGTATCTGGATCATCCCATCCGCCAGGCTCGCCGCTTCATCGGAGACGCCGCGATGCTCATTGCCGAAGACGATCGCAACCTTCTTTGCCAGGTCAACGTCATAAAGGGACTTCGCAGTCTTGTCCAACCGTGTGGCGTAGATTCGGAATCCCTCACGACGAAGGGTCGAGTAGCATTCACTGATCGATTTGAATCTTCTCCGCTCTACCCACTTTGCCGCACTGGCGGAGCTCTTCTTGCCGATTTTTGGGAACTCCTCCACGGTATAGACCAACTGCACCCGCGTCACACCTGCGGCATCGCACGACCGCAGCATAGCGCTTACATTATGAGGATCGTGGACGTTTTCGATCACGACCGTCAGATCGGGTTGGCGGTGTCGAAGCACGCACTCCAGCTTGGCCATCCTGCGCTCACTTCGCATTTTTTTCCCCCCGATTTAGGCGACGAAAATGTTCACGTCGCACTTGAAGCAACAAGATCGCCCCGACCACCGCGACAGCACCAAGTATTTGGATTCCCGTCAACGTTTCGCCTAGTGCAAAATACGCGACCACGATCGCGACGACCGGCTCTAACGTCGTTATAATACCCGCTGTCGTCGCCTCCAGCAGCTTCAATCCGTTGATGAAAAACACATACGGTATGAGGATCGAAACAATTGCGAAAAGCCAGAAAATCCCCCAGTCTTCCGGGGTGTATCCCTTCGCCGCGATCGCCCACGGTGGGTTGATGACAAGCCAAAAGAGCGTTGCGAACCCGAGCGCGTTCACAAGCATCGTCCACACCGGACAGTCTCTCAGTACCCACTTCGAAGCGAGAAGCATGAATGCATAGGTGAGCATCGATGCTGGCCCGGTGAGGAGCGCCCAGCCCGACAATCTGATGTCCTTCAGTCTCCCGCCGCTCACCGCGAGGTAACATCCACCAAGCGCGAACAAAAGCGACAGCGTTTTGATGACGTTGAACTCCTCCTCCTTACTGACGGCGACCGCGAAGATCATGACAAGAACCGGGGCTGTGTTCTGGATAAGGATTGCGGTCGCAACGGTGGACTCTTTCACCGTGAAGTAGTACGTGAAATTCGTGCACGCGATACCGAACACGCCGATCAATGCAAACTTGTAAAGATCCCGCAGTTGGACGCGGAATACCGCTCGATTCGCTATGAGAAAATACGCGGCAAGCAGAACAAACGAAAGCGACGAGCGGGTTTGCGTGATGATGAGAGGATCGTAGCGCGTGATGAAGAGGTACTTCGCGAGCGAAGCGGAGCTCCCCCAGAAGATGACCGCAAGAATGATGTAGAACGCACCGCGTGAGAACGCCGTTTGACGCGCCACGACATTAACCTTTTGGCCGATCAACGTCATCGGCAAGATCCCGGTAGTAATTGCTCTGCTCTTCGTCGCCGATCATGTGGTACAGGTGCGAAAGGCGCATCAGGATGGTCTTCTTGTTGGTGACGTGGTCCAGCGCCTGCTTGAGCAACTCCAGAAGGAGATCGACGGGTGGAATGTTTAAGTCGGGGTCGTAGCAATCACAGGCATCGAGGTACGGGTCGGGAGAGCTCGGCCGCGCCTCCGCCGCCTTCCGATAATACGTCATAGCAAGTTCAAAATTGTCATACGACGAATACGTTACCTCGAAGACACTGGCGAGCCACATGTAGGTATCGTACGCGATGTCGGGGAACTCCTTCGCCAGTTTTTCGCCGAAAAGGCAAAGCTCATCGGGACCGAGCGAGTGATTCCAGAAGAGCAAGCGGTAGAGCTCAACGTCCTGGATCCGTTGCGCGATAGCGTCCTCGAACGCATCGAAGAGATCGTTGAAATCAGTCGAGTTGGCAAACTTGGTGCGAATCTCTTCTGGGGTGTAGCGCGGCATGCAGGGTGTCCGATCCGGCGAAGCGCGTGAGCATCAAGTTCGGGTGAGAAAACTCTGTAGAAAGTAAAAAAAGGCAAGCTGAAAGGCAAGGAGGGGATTGGTTCGTGAAAACCAACAAACCACAGATGTTTCACTGCGTGGTGGTAGATGCTCTTCATTCATATGAGATTAGAAAGTAAACATCGGCTATCCCTTCTAGTGATTTCTCTTCTCGAACCCTCGGCGAAGTTTGCGGCACGGAAGATTTCACTGCAAGCTCGGGAGTCCGGCGCCAGGCTTTCTAGACCGCCGGCACCGTTTCTCGATCTCCTGGCGAAACCCTCTAGTGACAATTCCCGCCGATGAGAACTGCTTGAATGAACCACAGCCTTCGTGCCCCAGGATTCTAAGGGAATTACATAATGTCCGATAATGTGACGTGGCACAATACTTGTAGCGGGGTGAAATACTAAAGTCTCTACAACCAGACTCTCGAGCCCACTTGAACTCACTCAAGTCCAATATTCGAAGGAGGATCTCAATGTCCCGCATTCTCTTGATACTCTCATTTCTCTGTGTAGTCTCGCTCGCCGCTTTCGGTCAGGGGAGCAGCATCGGAAATGCCGTGGCGTTATCGCTCAACGGCAGCACAGGCGCGAGTATGGACACCTCTACGGTCGGTACAAACCATTATTGGAAGGTCACGACCACAGCTAACGGTTATTTGAGGATTGAAGTCAATTCGGGTTCCGCAATTGATGTCGACGTCTGGCTTTACGATGTGAACGGGACAACATCCATTACGAGTGACCGCCAGTCCGGCACCTATTCAGAAGTGATTGGCTTCCTCAAACCGGGGACCTACTATGTGAATGTGTGGCGGTATAGTGGCACGAGCGGATCGTATACAATTAGCAACACGTTCTCATCTCCTTCTCGACCGTTCGAAATCGAGCCGAATGATTCGCCTGCCACCGCCGTAGCATTGAGCCTTTCCGGAACAGCGACGGGTCACATCGGATTCTACAGCAATGGAACAACGGACACCGAAGACTATTGGAAAATCACCACCACGCAGAATGGCTGGCTCCGAATTCAGGTGCGATCTGATTCTCTTGACCTGCGCGGCGATTTCACATTGGATTTGGATATCTGGCTTTATGACGTCAACGGCACGACATCTATTACATTTGACAGGCGATCCGGTACCTTTTCACAAGTGACGGCTTTTCTTCGTCCCGGTACCTACTATGTGAACATCTGGCGATATAACGGTCGAGCTGGCAGTTATGAAATCAAGTCGGAGTTCTTCCCTCCCCCCCTCGCGACTGAAGGGGAGGGAAATGATACTTGGGACAAAGCGACCCCGGCATTGCTGAACGAAACTGTGACAGGAAATATCGGTTACTACACGAATGGATCGACCGACATAGATGACTACTGGAAGTTCATAACAACAAGTGACGGAAAGGTGGTCGTACAAGTGAGAAGTGATTCCCTTGACCGATCGGGCGCACCGCTTGATCTCGATGTTTGGCTGTACGACGTCAACGGTACCACCAGCGTTATTTTCGATCGCCGATCTGGTCCATTTTCCGAATGTGTTGCGTACCTCCGCCCCGGGACTTACTACGTCGACATTTGGCGTTACAGCGGAAACGCGGGAAGTTACTCTTTGAAACTCACACATACGCCTCCGCCCCTAGCAAATGATGTTGAGGGCAATGACAGTCCAGCGACTGCCTCAATACTCACCTACGGGGTTTCGAGTTCAGGACACATAGGGTACTATTCAAGCGGCACGACTGATATTCAGGATTACTGGAAACTGGTGGCACCAACAAATGATTCGATCTACGTGAACGTGACTTCAGAGTTGACGCTCGATCTTGATGTTTGGGTCTATGGACCAGATGGGACAACGTCTATTAATAGCGATCGCCGCAGTGGTGTCTACTCCCTTGTTGGCTTCAGGCCGACAGCCGGTACCACATACTACGTTTATGTCTGGCGATATTCGGGAAGTGCAGGGTCGTATTCTATCCTCGCCTTACGCTCCAGCGTTGTCGAAGTTGAGCGAGAATCTGGAAAGGATGTCATTCCGACGGAATTTGTGCTGCAGCAGAATTATCCCAACCCCTTCAATCCCACGACAACAATACGCTACGGTCTGCCGAAGGAGGGGAAAGTCCAGGTTGCGGTATATTCAATCCTCGGACAGGAAGTCGCGATGCTGCAAGATGGTGTGCAGAGCGCGGCATACCACACAGCTGCATGGAATGGCAAGAACAGCCACGGCATCGATATGCCAAGCGGAGTCTATCTCATTCGATTGCAAGCTGATGACAAACAAATAGTAAGGAAGGCTGTGCTGATTCGGTAGGTCGTTGCGTTGAAGGAGTGAGTGGGGATCTGGAGAGGATGAGACCCTGAGCCTATTATGAAAGAGTCACGGAAGCTTCCGTGACTCTTTTATTTTTTCAGGATATGTCCGATGACTTCGAGGAGTTTCGCAATCGTGAAAGGTTTTTCGAGGTACTCAACGGCCACTCCGGCATTCCACGCTCCTGCTGCCGCCGCGGCACTGGTCATCAGAATGACCGGAATGGAGGCCGTCTTGGGGTCCTCCTGAAGTTGTTCCACCATCATGAACCCATTCATGTTATCCATCTGGACGTCACACAGAATAACATCCGGCTTATGCTGAGTCGCCATGTCCACGCCCTCCAGTCCATCCGCCGCTTCGAGAACGAGAAATCCCTTCAGCTTCAGTTGAGCTGCCATCGACTTGCGGAACGACTCTTCATCATCGACGACGAGGATTTTTTTCATAGCGTCCCTTGTTGGCTGTTGGTTGCTCAAAGTAGCAAACGGCGAAACGAAATGCAAGAAACGCAACAGGAAGATGTGTCGCCGGTCAACTGAGGTTCATCTGGCAGATTTCACGCTCAAGGGAAGGCTTCTGTATCGAGGTGATATCAAGAGTCCCAAAGTCTCCGAGTCTCAGGCTCCGTGAGATTCCCGAAATCTCACCTCGACCGCGCAGGTAGATTTCGGGAATCTACCTACGCCTTGCTTATCTGAGCAACAGCATCTTCTTCGTCTCAACGAAGCTTC